>Ga0066850_10000045_pt1 | contig 57207 bp, 45 predicted proteins | sample ETNtaG_4_FD_67282 | JGI IMG/M metagenome (GOLD analysis project Ga0066850, IMG submission 67282) | Marine microbial and viral communities from oxygen minimum zone, Eastern Pacific Ocean - ETNP201406SV67 | ecosystem: Environmental > Aquatic > Marine > Oceanic | place: Pacific Ocean: Eastern... | reverse complement strand
CGGTGCCGGTGATCGCGGTGATGAGCCCCTACTTCTCCTACGGCCAGCCCGGCGACGAGTCGACCCCCACCAACGTCGTGGGCGCCGGGCGCGGGGAATTCATCTTCCACAACTTCGTGCCGCACGGCTACGCCTTCGCGCAGGTCAGCGTCTTCGGGACCGAGCTTTCGACGGGCTGCTTCGACTACCGTGGCCTGGGCGAGGGTCTGGGCATCCACCACGCGGTGGAGTGGCTCGGCTCCCAGGAGTGGAGCAACGGCAACGTCGGCATGTACGGCAAGTCCTACGAGGGCGCCACCCAGTGGGAGGCTGCCGCGATGGGCAGCGAGCACCTGAGGACGATCGTGCCCATATCCGGGACAACAGCGCTCCACCCGCTGCTGTACAAGAACGGCAGCGCCGAGGCCAGGAGCCAGGTGATGCACATGAACTACTTCTCGAGCACGGTGGACTACGACGAGGACGACCTCGACAACGTCTGCCCGGACATCGCAGAGGGCCTGTTCGCGGGCCCCGTGACTTACATCGGGGGAGAGATGGACCCCTACATGCAGAACTACTACGATGACAGGAGCCACATCGACAAGGCGTTCGGGAACTGGAACGGCTCGGTGTACTGGATCCAGGGGATGCAGGACTGGAACGTGGACCCGCACCAGGTCTTCGGTGGCCCTGCCGGGGTCAACTGGTACCAGCACTACGTCGACGCCGGCTTCGACGTCCGCGGGATGATCGGGCAGTGGGGCCACCACTACCCCGACCAGGTGTCCAGCCACGACGGCGTCAGCAGCGGGAACGGCCTGGAGGCCCGGCACAACATGACCCGGTGGGACTGGGCGCAGGACCTCTTCGAGTGGTTCGAGTACTACCTCAAGGACAAGGGTCCCAAGCCCGACCTCACGGTGCAGATCCAGCGCTCGGACGGCGAGTGGAGGATCGAGGAGACCTGGCCGCCCACGGATGTTCAGTGGCTCGACGTCCCCATGGGCGAATGCACCAACATGGGCAACAACTGGGTCGGTGGGGCCCCCGTGATAGGGGGCATATCCGAGGTCGTTGTCGAGTGCCCGCCGTTCGATGAGGACGTCCTCATCGCTGGGCTGGTCAGGCTCCACCTTCTGGCGTCCGCCGTCTTCGACGGCGGTCAGGTGTTCGTCGAGATGCAGGACTCAGCTACCGGCACCAGGATCGGACACGCCACCATGGACATCCGCTACCACGAGGGGGGCAATGAGCCCACGGGAGTCATACCTGGTGAGACCGTGACCATGATGATGGAGTTCCAGGGAATAGACCACCTGCTCCTCTCCGGTTCTGGGATCAAACTAGTGATGACCACTTCCGGAAAGGACTACCTCGCTCCTGCCTGCGGAGCTGCGTGCCCTGTCCACGTCCACATAACAGACGACAGCGTGTTGTCTCTCCCTCTGATCGATAGGGACGGTTCCAACGTGCTGATCACCCATCAACGGGAGTAGGTTGATTGCATGGGCCATGGTGAACAGTGACATGTCCGAGGCAATCTTACCCTCGGTGCCACCCGTCAGCCCCTTCGAGGCCTACACCATCATCATCGTCCTGCCGTTCCTGATGAGGCTGATCTTCGTCGCCCCTCCGCTGCTCGACCTCTCACACAAGCTGATGCCGAAGGAGGACAGGGGCAAGCACGCCAGGTGGGTGCTCGACCGCATCAAGAGGCTGAACGCAGAGAGGTTCTGGCTCATCGTCCTCAACGAGCTGCTGGCCATCCTGCTCCCGGGTGCGATAGCCCTGGCAGCACGCGTCTACATGGGACCCATTGGGTGGGAGAGCTGGGAGATCCCGTTCCTCGGGCTGACGCTCCTCTTCCTCGCGGGGCTGGTCTGGGTGGGGTTCGACTTCACCAGGGTGGCCAGGACCAGAAGCGACGTGCGCAGGCTGGCCACGGTCGACATAGACAACGCGAAGCAGGCGGTAGACACTGCAGTGGTTGGCAGGGACCTCCTGAAATCGCTGCGCAGCTTCTCCATACCACGCCCGTGGAAGGGCGAGCCGCAGCCCGAGGAGGAGCAGGGAGGCTACTCCGTCTTCGGAGCCGTCTCCTCGGTGCTCGACATGGGGGCGGACGTGCTGGACCTGGCACTGGACCAGGTCAGGGTCCCAGCCGGCGATGCGGTCGACAGGATAGACTCCGAGATACAGTCCAGGATCCAGGAGAGGGTCCAGGCATCGAAGAGGTCCATGGTGATCGGGACGATGTTCGCGGTCTTCCCGCTGGTAGTCCTGCTGGGGCTGCCTAAGCTGCTGTAGGCGAGATGTACGACCTCTCGCCGGGGGAGGCCAGCAGCAGCCACAGCATCCCGACCGACATCTGGATGCCCGCTGTGATCAGCAGCATCTCCCTCAGCGTCACCACCTCGTGCTCCATGGCCAGGCCAGCGAAGACCGTGGAGACTCCCATCGTCAGCGTGATGACCAGGTTGTCAGTCCCCGCGACGCGCCCCATCCACTCGTCCTCGGAGCGCCTCTGCAGAAGCGTCGTCGAGAAGACCCAGGAGACCCCCGAGCACCCGTGGCTGAAGAAGATGCAGACCAGGGTGAGGATCCCCCACTCGAAGGTCGAGACGCCCACGTAGAGCAGGCCGGAGCCCATCAGGGCGAAGCCGATCAGGTACGGCATGACGCGGGGGACGGCCATCAGGGAACGTGCGACCAGGGGCCCGAAGCCCGAGCCGAAGCCACGGCACAGGTAGACCACCCCTATCCCGGCAGCCACCTCCCCGAAGCCCGCCTCCATGCCGATCAGGATCAGCAGGAACACCTGCGCCCCGCCTCCCGTCGCCCATCCTCCCTTTGCCAGCAGGAGCCTCCTGATGTGGGGGCGAGCCAGGATGTAGCGCCATCCGGCGAAGATCTCCCCGAACATCTCGATCGGATTGGCTGACTTCCTCTCCGACCGGTCAGGACCGCCCTGGGGCAGGGTCGAGATTATCAGGGCCGCGAAGAGGAAGGTGGCCGAGTCGATCATCAGGCCGACTTCGATGCCGTACTGGGAGATGACAAGCCCGCCGATCCCGGCCCCGAAGCCCATCGAGGCTGACCACCCGCCGGATACCAGGGCGTTCGCGGTCAACAGCTCGTCCTCGGTGCAGACGTTGGGCAGGTATGCGGTCTGCGCGGGGTCGTAGACCGCCCTCCCGACGACCAGCGAGACGGCCAGCAGGTACACGGAAACAAGGCTCCCCATCAAGTCCAGGGCAAGGAAGGCCGTCAGGATGCCGAAGGAGAGCAGGTTGGATGCGAGCATCAGCCCCTTCCGGGAGTACCGGTCGGCGAGCATCCCCGTGATCGGCTCGAGGGGCGCGAAGGTGAAGCTGCGTGCGATCAGGACCCCTGCGATGGCCAGCGGCGAGTCGTCCGTGGCCTCCGCGGCCAGGAGGAACATCGCGATCACAGAGAACCAGTCCCCGGTGAACATCACCATGTCGCTGATGAACAGCTTCCGGAAGCTCCTGTTCTGCCGGAGGAACTGGATGTACCCAGTGGAAGTCACGACCTCCGCACGACAACGGCCCTATCACAGTCACTCTCCAGCCAACATGAATAAGTGCGGGTTTCGGATAGCCGACCCGTGAAGGAATCGCGCATCTGCATGCTGGACCTCGAGATGTCCGGGCTCGACCCCGACAACGAGCGGATCATCGAGGTCGCCTGCTTCATCGTCGAGTCAGACCTGACTCCGGTCCCCGGAGCCGAGATGTGCCTGGCTGTAATGCCCGACGACCCCGGGGTGCTGGACTCAATGGACGACTGGAACACGAGGACGCACGGCGAGTCCGGCCTGACTCGGAGGGTCCGGGAGAACGGGGTCACGATCAGGGAGGCCGAGGACGCGGTCATGGGGGTGCTGAGGGAGCACATGACGAAGGGTGCGATTATCTGCGGCAACTCGGTACACCACGACATGCGATTCATCAGGCGCGAGATGCCGATGGTGGCGGAGTTCTGCACATTCAGGATAATCGACGTCAGCTCGATCAAGGAGCTCCTCAGGAGGATCGCACCAAAGGGCCCCCGATTCTACAAGAGGAGTGACCACACCGCACTGGCGGACGCCAAGGGGAGCCTCGACGAGCTCCGCTTCTACGTCGAGAACTACATGGACGTGGACTCTGATCAGCCCTGAGGCAGGTCCAGCCCGATCGGGGACCCCTCCTCGTTCGTGATCAGCAGGTTGACCCCCTCGCCGTTCCGCAGGTACCCTATCAGCTCGAACCCGTGGATCTTCCTGCCCGCGACCCTGGTCAGCACCGGGAGATCGTCGCCCTGCTCGGGATTCAGGTCCCTCCTGTGGCCGTCCTCCTCGTCGTACCACTCGAGACCCAGTGGAGCGGGGCTGAACCTGACTCCCAGGATCATCTCGACGCCCTCTGTCCAGTCCGCTGCCTCGGCATCGGCCTGGCTCGGGTGCGCATACGCGTTCGGGTGGCTGTGGAGGAAGCTGGCGAACCTCGACCCCCTGGCGCCGCGCTCCTCGGAGAAGACCCCGTCCGTCCACTCCTCCGGCACGTGGTGGACCGAGAACGAGTCCCCCACGTTGACTATGTGGGGGGCGCCCAGGAGGTATCCATGACCGGAGAAGGAGGACTGGGACGGGCCGAACGCATCCTCGACCGGCTTGGGGTTCGGCCTGTCGGTGTCGGGGTCGAAGCCGATCAGTACCTCGTCCGGAATCGACTCCATGCTCCACCGGATAACGGTCCCCATCGTCTCTATCGGGATGAGCAGGTGGGTGGAGTACCTATCCCTCTGCTCGTAGGAGTCCAGGTTGTACGCCGTGGCGGCCCCCAGAAGCCAGTCGCTCATGATTTGCCGCTGGAGTGCTCGCGTTTGAGCCTACGCCACCCTAAGGTCCAGCACCACGTGGTCCCAGTGGGGAGCGTACGACTTCACCCTCGTCAGGTCGTGGGAGAGGTCGGACCCGGGCCTGAGGTAGGAGACGGCCGAACGCATCTCCTCGACCCAGGGACCATGGTCCCCGGAGGTAGCGAGGCCATGGACGTGCAGCGTGCCGCCACCAGGCGACAGCACCCCCAGAGCGGCCTCAAGACCCCCCTCGGAGCTTGGCAGTAGACCGAGGAAGACCCGGTCGGCGACTCCCTCCAGGGACCCTGTGCTGACTCGGTTGTCGCCCTCGTGGATGACGCAGCGACCCTCGACCCCATTGGCATCCAAGCCCCACCTGAGTGCCTTGACGGCCTCTGGGTTCCACTCGCATGCGTGCACGGTGGCCCCGCCGTGCACCAGTGCGGGCAGGGTGTAGTACCCGATCCCCGCGTATAGGTCGACGACGACCTCGCCCTCTCCGGCGACCTCGCCCATCCTCCTCCTCTCGTTCACGTTCCCGGCCGAGAACATGCATCGTGTCATCGAGTAGCCGTAGTCGACCCCGCTCTCCCTGCGAACGACCCAGTCGTCCTTGCCCAGGAGCATCTCAACCCCGCTCTCGCGGAGCTCCCCGCTCACCTCGCCCATCCGAGCGAGGCGCTTGACGCCAAGGGCCCGCACCACGGCCTCCCACAGCGCCTCGCCCTGAGCCCAATCGGATTCCTCGAAGGAACCCCGCGGCATGATCGCCACGTCGGAGAAGAGCTCCCATCGCCTCGGCAGCTTTCCCGGGAGGGTCCCGTTGTACAATTCCGAAACAGCCTCCTCGAGCATCGAGTGGGGGTCACTTCCGGGCATAGCATCACCTCTGCAGATGGGCGCGGATCCTCTCTGCCATCTCCTTGCCTATCCCCGGGACGCCGCGCAGGTCCTTGACGCTGGCATGCTCGATCCCCCTCCTTCCGCCGAAGTGGCGTAGCAGTGCCTGGATCTTCTTCGCACCCAGCCCCTCCACCTCCTCCAGGGGGTCCGCCAGGGCTCCCTTGCCCCGACGCTTCTTGTGGAACGCGTTGGAGAACCTGTGCGCCTCGTCACGGGCGTGGACCAGTGCCCTCCCCCTCCTGTCCAGGAGAATCGGCTCGGCGCCCCTCATGTGGAGGGTCTCCTCCCTCTTCGCGAGTGCCGCGATCGGGAACCGGCCGAGCAGGCCCATGCCATCGAGCGTCCGCTCTATAGCGGAAAGGTGGGTCTCCCCGCCGTCCAGAAGCAGAAGGTCGGGCCACTCGTCCTGTCTCTTGGCCCATCGCTCCACGACCTCCGACATCATCCTGAGGTCGTCCGGCGCATCCGACCTGACTCTGTAGGTCCTGTACTCCTCCTTCGAGGACCTGCCATTCCTCAGGACCACAGATGCACCGACCCTCTCCTTGCCGAGCGTCTGGGACATGTCAAAGCAGACCACGTGGTCGAGCGCCCCGAGCCCCAGCAGAGCGGCCCCCTCGTCGGCAGCAGCCTTCTCCAGGTTGTCCGCCCGGGAGCTTCTGATCAGGTGGATCTCTGCGTTCCTGTCCGCCATCGACCTGAGCTTCGCGAGCTCCCCCCTCAGGGGAACCCTGACCTCCACGGACGCACCCCTCCTCTGTGCAAGCCATTCCGCCATAGAGTCGCCGAGGGGCGACGGGACTAGCAGGCTCCTCGGGGGTCGCCTGTTCGCGTAGTGCTCGGAGAGGACGAGGGACACGGAGTCCGACACGTCCCCGCGGTGGATCAGCTGGTACTCGACCTGGCCTCGGATTATCCCATCCTTCGCGTGCAGGATGACCAGGCACCCGCTGTCGCCGCTCGATGAGAATCCAACCGCGTCGCAGTCCTGGTAGAACCTGCTGGACACCACGTTCTCGGACTTCGCGCCCTGGACCGAGCCGATCATGTCCCGGACCCTGGCGGCCCTCTCGTAGTCCAGTCTATCTGAGGCCTCGTCCATCTCGGACTGCAGCCTCTCGACCAGGGCTCCCGCGTTCCCGTCAAGGACGCTCTCGACGGCCCTTACCCTCTCTGCGTAGCCCTCGTCACCACCGGTCTCGACGAACCCGAAGGGGGCCTTGTCGGTCTTGTCCCTGATCCCGAAGTGTCGGCGCAGGAGCTTGACGACGAGCTTGGCCGCACCGGCATCGGGGAATGGCCCCCATATCCTCGCGTCGTCCGGGGGATGCCTCGTGTACATGATGCGAGGCTTCTCGTGCGAGGTCATGGCGATGAACGGGAACGACTTCCCGTCCTTCAGCATGGAGTTGTACCTCGGTTGGTTGGACCTGATCAGTTCCCTCTCCAGAACGAGTGCCTCGGAGGGGCTCCCAGTGACGATGAAGTCGACTCTGTCAGCCTCCTCCACGAGCCTCGGGACCATCTCCCTATCGGGGTTCTTGGAGAGGTAGGACTTGACCCTGGACCTGAGGTCCGTCGCCTTCCCGACGTACAGGACTCGGTCGTCGGAACGCTTGAACAGGTACACTCCCGGCTCCCTCGGGAGCTCCAACTTGCTGTGGTCTATGCCCATGGCCAAGTGAAGCGACGGCCGCCGGGTTTGATTTACACTTTGCAAGACGGAGCACCGTGCTCAACCAGCGCCAACTCGCCATTCTGGTCTACCTGTCCGACTTCGGGCGGGATCTCGAGGAGTCATGGGACGTTCCCAGGGCGATCTCGCTCGCCGGCCTTGCCGAGCACCTGGGGGTGGTCCGTTCCGCCCTCCATCCCCCGCTGAAGTCTCTGGTCGAAGGGGGGCTAGCCTCCACCAGGTCAGCTCACGTGATCGGCGCATCCCGCCGTAGGAAGGTGTACCACCTCACCGATAAGGGGAGAGAGGTGGCACTAGGGAGCGCGAAGCCGTCTAGGAAGTCCAAGGGCAGGTCCGTGGGCCCGGTCCCGGATTCGATCACACTGCATGGAAGGGACGAGGTCGTTAGCAGCATCTCCTCCGGTCTCTCAGAGGGTTCTAGCTACCTGCTCGAGGGACTCCCTGGAATAGGGAAGACTAGCGTTGCAACTGCGGTCTCCCAGTCCCTGCTCGATGATGGGTGGCTAGTCAGGTGGGCAACCTGCCATATTGACTCCGACTTGTCATCGATAGCGAGGATGTGGCTAGGCGGTCGCGCGCCATCCTCGAAGGATGCCATTGTCACCAGGGTCGACTCGAAGAAGACCCTCCTCGTACTCGACGAGGCCCAGCAATCCAGCAATAGGCTGGTCGGGGGAATCGGAGAGTTGCTAGAAGCCTGCTCCGACACCTCGGCGGTGATTCTGGTCGTCACCAGGGCGCCCAATCCATTCCCAGGAATCTCAGGTCTGGACCCCATTAGGCTGGAGGGTCTGGAAACCACCCTTGCACGGGAGCTCCTTCCCGGTGAGATGGATGACAAGGAGGCTATCGAGGTGTGCGAGGCGATGGATGGCCATCCCCTTGGGATAAAGCTCTGGTCGCCCGATGACGAACTGCCTGGTGGGGGTGCCGTTCAGGAGTACGTCGAGACGCAGGTTCTTCGAAGGCTAAGCCTGTCCGGGGTATCGTCATTGGACGAGCTCGCCCTGTCCCCGCTTCCCTTGGAGATTGATGAGATGCTGGAAACAGACGGGACCGAGGAGTTGGACGAGTCGGCAATACTCCGCTGGTCGGGACCCCTCGTCGAGCCCCATCATCTGGTTCGTAACGTCAGGAGGGCCTCCTTGGTAGATGGGGGTGCAGATGAGATGCACTCTAAGCTCGCTGAGATGTGGTCGAATAGGGCCGGTTCCAGAGCAAGGAGGATGGAAGCTCATCACAGGCTGGAATCCGGCACTGAGATCGACTCTGACTGGATATGCAAGAGCGTAGAAGAGATAGTTGGCGAAGACTCGGCAGCCGCGGCAGTTGTCCTCCAGCAGGCAATCTCGGCAAGCCCCGAGGAGGGGCTATTCGAGTTGGCTGCCGATATCGCCTTGGAGAGAGGAGAACCGACGATAGCCTCGGAGTACATCGAATCAATGGACGACGGCCCAAGGAAGGACCTGAGAATGGCTAGCCTGGCTAGGATAGAGGGCGACTGGGCCAGTGCTGACGAGATGGAGGCCTTTGCGATCTCGAGGCTTGATCCAGGAGACAGGGTAAGGGCCGAGATCTCCTTCTTGGTTCGCAAGTACGACGACAGGCTCCCGGGTTCCGACACAGGGGCAAACCCCCAGGCACTGTTGTCCCGAGCGGATTCGATGATTCTCTCCGATCTGGAAGCAGGGGATAGGGAGCTGGCGTCTCTTGTCCTGGATCTTCTCCGACACTCGCTCGCCCTGGAGGCTGGAAACCTGGGGGAAGCCTCGCGCACTCGAGAATCCATAGAGAGACGGATGGGCCCCGATGATCCCAGATTGCCATTCCTCGACCTCAGGTCCAGGCTTTCCGCTGGTGCCGAGGCAGAGGAGATCCTCGATGAGGCACTGGAGGCAGCAAGGTCCCACATCGAGTCGTCAACAGACCCCCTCGACAAGCTGAGATCCATCCACATGTCGCTCGAGGCATGCTCCGAACCCCCTAAGTGGCTCATCGATGCCCATTCCGACTTCGACCCCGAATCCCTGAGGGGGTCACTTGCCTCCCACCGTCGAGCAAAGGCCCACTGGTGGTACTGGAGGGGGGTGACCAATGGCGAGGACAGGCTCTCCAGCTGGAAGGAGGCAATCGTCCGACTCCGTTCCACGGGCTGTGGCCAGGCAGCAAGGGAGTTGACTCAGAGACTCAGCAGGGAGCTCTAGATCTCGGCGCCGATCAGTGTCCTTGTGTCGATGATTCCCGGAACCGACCTAATCCCCTGGACAATCGCTCCAGTAAGCTCAGACTCGTCATCAGCCTCGACCTTCACGAAGCAGTCGAAGTTTCCGAATACGACCCAGATGCCCTTGACGCAATCGATCTCAGCGACCTTCTCCCTGACGCTGACCTCCTTCCCGGGCTCGGTGGTGATTAGAACGAATCCAACAGCCAAATCTCACACCTCCACAGCGATCAGGGTCTCTGTCTTCTTGATTCCTTCAACGTGCCTCATGTCCTCGATCAGCGTCTTGGACATCTCCTTCTCGCTCTCGAAGTCAATCCTCGCCACCAAATCGAGCTCCCCGTACACGACGGAGACCTCCGACACGACTGGCATATCCAGGAGTTGGAGGTACACGTCCCTTTCTCGCCCCGGCTCGCATGAAATCAGAATCCACGCCAGTGACGTCATTCGTATGGTGGGCCCGATTGTACGCTTATGACTCCTACTGTGGCATACTCAGGGCGGGTCAAACCACGCAAGTCATTAACGCTGATTGCCAACGGCAGGGCTCATGCGCTTGGGAGTCACGCTGGTACTGATGCTCCTAATGGCACCCCTGCTCTCTGGCGTGTCAACCTCATCCCGGACTACGACGGTATGGAGTGGGACGGTTTCCCTAGAGGACGGCTATCTGGTCCAATCCAACCAGGTCCTAGTTGTCCAAGCAGGAACCACAATCCTCCTGGGTGACGGGGAGAGACTGGGTGTGGATGGCAGGATTACTATGGAGGGCACCGAGTCATCACCCGTCTCCATCGATTCGATTTCAGGAGACCACCAGGGGATTATCTTCAACTCAACCTCGAACAACAAGGGCTCGACTCTGGACAACCTCACGATCTCAGATGGCGAGTATGGAATCACGATTTACGGAAGTGACCCGGTCATCAGCAACTTGCGAGTCAACAATGCAGACAAGGTCGCAATCGACCTATTCGACAGCGCATCTCCCACGCTCAGGGACATTGTGATCGATGGGGGTGGACAGGACGTGCACGGATCATCAACCTCGTGGAGGTACGGGATTGGCATCTCCGCAGGAGCCTCATCTGCACCGATTGTACAGGGAGCCACGATAGGGAATACGATTACTCGCGGGGTAAACCTCTGGTACAATTCCGGTGGACTCTGGAGCGACATCTCGATCACCAACATTTCTGGTGCGACGCTGGCAGCAGCAGCAGGAATCTGGATAGAGGACTCAATTCCGCTCTTCACCGACTCAAACGTCTCCAACTCCGATAACGGGATCATCGTCAGGCACATCTCAGAAACGACAACCAGACCCACCTTCATCGACACTAAAGTCCTGAACTGCCAGTACAGGGGCGTCCTGGTGGAGCGCTACGACCACACGAACTACTCCAACCTGCAAACCAACGCAGTGTTCACTGGACTAGAGATACGGGGCACGGGGGGGCCCAATGCAAAGACGCCCGGGCTCGGCATCGGTGCGGCCTTTGACGTCAACACATCAGGGGCCAGAGTGACTAATGCCGTAATAGAGGATAACGCCATCGTTGGATTCAGGGCTTACACAATCGACTCCTCCACATCTCTGACAAACATCACAATCCGAAACAACGGCCCAGAGTTGCCTTTCAAGCCGCACGAAGGTGCTGGAATCCTATTCCGTAGCACCAGTTGGACCAGCAAGGGACCAGCAGAGATCTCCGACTTGATCGTGGAAAACTCCACTGGATCGGGAGTTGTGATGGCCAAGGGGGGAGCCATGGGCAGCAATTGGACAATCAGAGGAAATGCCGCCGATGGCGTCACATTCGTGGAATTCCATCCCAGGGTGGACATCCTCGTCAGCGAAGAGAACACTGGGAACGGAGTTTCCGTGTACGATTCCAGCAACGTGGAGCTATCCGATGTTCACACATCTGGAAACGGGATCGGCACGTCAGATGCAGCCGGTTTCTACTTCCAGGAGTCGAACTACGTGATGAGCGGAGAAAAGAACGTCTCATGCCACACCTGCTCATCAGATGGTGATCAGAGGGGCATAGTCGTCAGAGACAGCATAGATTTACAGTTAATCTCGACTACCGTCGAAGGGGCACTATCCGAACCGGCTCTGGACATCGACAACAGCGGGAACCTGTTCCCCGGAGTGGTAATCCTAGATGATATCGGAATCCATTCCCCCTCCTCGAACTACTCAGTCAGACTCGATGGCGTAGATGCCGAGATTAGCGGTCTCGACCTCAGTGGTAGTGGCGGGGGGATGTACTGGGAGGCGAAGGGATCGCTCCCATCTACAATCTCAAACAGTGTGATATGGGACAGCCCGTCAAACTGTCTGGACCTAGACTCGCATATCGAGTTGATCGCCGATGGGGTCTCGCTAATCTGCGACGCACTCCCCCAAATCGACCACAGCTACGCCAATTTCACGGACTCGACCTTGGCCACCCGCACGGGTTCACCGAGCACATTCTCATTGAACGCCAGCTCTCATCTGCGTTGGATTTCCTCTGGGGACATCCTCACTCCTGACCACTCGGAGGATGATGTCATCGTTGATGTCATGTGGATGGTTGACGTCCACACAATCAATCAGCATCTTCTCAATATACCATTGGCCTCGGTAAACATCTCTTTCCAGGAATTTGAGAGCGAGGTCCTTGCGACTCAGCCTTACGAGGGAATGTTCGATTACGGGCCATTCATGGGTGAGAGGTGGACGCCTCTCCAAGGATGGTCGTCAACAAACACAGCCTACGTGGGATGCGACTACGATGGGGTCCACAATGATTCAGAGCCAATGCAGATGGATGGTGACAAGAGGGTATACTGCAGGCTCGAGCTCAGCAACCAACCGCCATTCATCCTGTGGGAATCACCATTGGACGAGACGGAGTACTCTAGCGAGAGCGAGATAATCTTCGATGCCCGGGAGAGCTGGGATCTGGACTTCGACTCCCTCTCTTACAGTTGGTCAAGCAGCATCGATGGCGACATAGGGATCGCATGCAATCTTCAATCGAGCAACAACTCATTCTTCATTGCGAACCTAAACGAATCGGAACCCTGCCTCTCAGATGGTAGTCACATGATCACCCTTGAGGTGTGTGACTCAGAGGGAAACTGTGTCAACGAAACCAGGGAACTGGAATTGGTCAATCTCCCTCCAGTGCTTACTGTGGATACGTCACCTTCCATCTCATCATGGGGGACTCTCTATCTGGGGCAAACAGAGAACATCACCATCGACCTGGGGGGGACCTACGACCCCGAGGGAGGCGATCTGTGGTGTTGGGCAACCGCATCATACGAGACAGACCCCGACCCTGATCTCGAGAACCCGCATTGCCCGACGGAGATAATCAGATCCTTCACCGGATCGCCAGAGAACACCTTCACAGTGTCTGTGAAGGCATGGGATGGGGTCAACAACGTCGTCTCATGGACTTTCAGCGTTGAGCTATACAATGAGATTCCAGAACCGGTGATGGCGATTTCCAGAAATGGCCCAACCTCAGCAGATTGGGTGGCTTTGACCGGTTTCGATACCATCGATCCAGAGGGAGACGATCTCAGATTCGAGTTCCACAGTGACATCGATGGACTCCTGGGGGTAGGGTCATTCCCAGAACAACCCGAGTGGACAGGAACTCTGAGCAAGGGATCACACACAATCACGATGAAAGCCAGTGATACCAGGGGGGAGCACGCTGGTCAGTGGAAAACCCATTCCGAGAATCTGGAAGTGACCAACTCAGTTCCGAATGCCATTATCTCTAGCCCTCTTTCCGGGACATATACGGATTCCTCGGAACTGCTCTTCCTCGACTCCACGGGCTCTGGAGACTGGGACCTTTCTTGCTCAGAGCTTCCCGACAACGGCAGTGGATTGCTGTGCAACCCCGGTCCAGGAACTAGTAGTGACCTGGTCTCTGTTCTATGGAAGTCAGATCAGATAGAAGCGCCCCTGGGAAGCAGTTGGGGCTTGATGTCGAGACTCCCTGCCGGGGAGCACACCATCACCCTCTCCATTGACGATGGGAGCGGGCCAGTATCTGACCAAATCGAGATCGTCGTGTCCGAGTCTGCACCGTTGTTGATTCTAGACTCTCCAGTTCCGAATGCTCAGGTCTACTCAAATCTCCCTGTTCTCTTCGACTTCAGGGAGTCAGTCGATATGGATGGGGACGATTTCTCCGTCACCGTCACTTCAGACCTAGATGGGATGATTCTGGACTCCAAGACAACTGCATACTGGTACAATGACTACCTATCTCATGGGACTCACAACTTGACTTTCCTACTTACTGACGAGAATGGAATGGAGCGCACTCATTCCCAGAGCATCACCGTCCTAGAGACGGGCCCGGTAGCAGTGATCTCCGGAATGGGCGATGGCCAATACTTGTCTCCCGGCCAAGAAGCCGTTCTTAGCGCCGCAGATTCCTTTGACTACGATGATGACATCGTGCTTTACGAATGGCGAGTCGACGGTCAAGTTGTCAGCGATAGCACATTCCTCAACATTTCATTCCAGCCCGGACCAGTCAGGGTGGATTTGATGGTCCAGGACTCCAGAGGCGAAACATCTGTTTCTTCGGTCAATCTTACAGTTGGCTCCAGTGCCCCGGAAGTTTTCGACCTGATGGTATCGGTAATCAGGGTCGAGGACGGTATTCCCACGGAGGTAACCACGACAGTCCACGTTCAGGATGCAGATGGGACTACTGAGACCGTCCGAGGGGAGCTAATCGCTGGAGGAGTGGCAGTTACCATGTACTTCTACGACGATGGAACAAACGGGGACTCGGTGGAGGGCGATGGGATCTGGACCTCTAGGTTTTCCTGGGTGGTCTCCGGGGGGGATTGGGCGAGGGTCGAAGTCTGGGCAATCGATGCGGATCTAGTATCTCCCGGCGCAGTTCACACGATCCCCATCGTCCATTCGGGAAATGATGGCCTGGAGGAATGGGCATCATCTCTGGGGATTCCCTTGCTCGTAATCACTATGGCATCTCTTTCGATAGCGGGAATTACCTACAGGCGGATGAAGATGGCAGAGATGGCCAAGGATATGCAGGTCATCGAGTCATGGTCATCGTTCGACCCTAGGGAGATGGACGAGGAGTTCGACTCCGAGGACTAGTTCTCAGCGCCCCAGTGGGTCCTCTCCCTGTTCAGGCCGAATCTCTTGGAGAATAGGAACTTGAAGTTCTTCCACCCATCCCCCCAAGTGTGGATCTCAGCGGTTCCAACTCTGGGCCTGTATGGTACCGAGATTTCCACCGCCTCTTTACTTCCGAAGCACCTCCTTGCGTTGATCTTCATCTCCTCGGAGAGGGGCATGCCATCGTTAGTCGGGCGCATCCTTGGGTTTTCCATGATATTCTTTCTGAAGACCCACATCCCCGACTGAGAGTCGTGGATGCCGTAGAAGAATAGAATCCTAGCAGTGAATGAAAGGGCCCAATTACCGAATCCATGCAGCCCAGACATGGCTCCATTCTCGGCCCTCTTGAGACGATCGCATGTGATGAACTTGAGGTCTTCTTCGACCAGCTTGCGGACTAGTCCGGGAATTTCTTCGCCTGGGTACGTAAGGTCAGCATCCATTGTGACTAGAATTTCGCCGGATGCCATGGCGAAGCCAGTCCTGTAGGCTCTGCCATACCCCTTCCTCGGCTCAATGTAGACCTCGGCCCCCTCTTGCTCCGCTAGCTCCCGGGTACGATCCTCGGAATTCCCATCAACCACGAGGAAGTCGAGCTTCTCGCACCAACCGTCATTGGGAACCGACCTAATCGTGTCGACAATGGCCTCCTCCTCGTTTCTCGTGGGAATTACCACGGTAACGTGAACAGGCAATGGGCCTTCCATCGGTAACTACCCATTATGGCTCTATTTTTAACCATTGTAGAGACATTTCCACCCCCGTCCCCTTCAATAACGCCTCCCTAGACCGGTTTACCGGTGGAGCCATGCACATTGCGATGATATCAGGCGAGTACCCACCAAGATGGGGGGGGATGGGGTCGACTGTATACCACCTGTCATCCAAACTGGCGGCCATGGGGCACAGGATTTCAGTCATTACTAGGAAATCCAGAGAAAGCTCTCCTATTCTCGAAGGAGTCAGCATCATTGAGGTTTCATGGGCCAAGATACCCCTTGAATTCACACGCTCTTACGGCAAGGCAGCTCTGAAAGAATTGCTCCTCCTTCATGCAGACGAGCCCGTTGACGTAGTTCATCTCCATTGTCCCATGGTTTCTTGGTCATCAAAACAACTCGACAGATGTAGGAGAGAAGTAGCACCAGTGGTATCATCAATGCACGGAACTTGGCTTGGAGAGAGGGACGGGTTGACTCTAGCAGCAAGTTTCGGGGAGCCAGCGGTGTGGTCGAACCCCAATGACATAGCAATCCGCTTCATGGCAGCGAGGTATGCCCGTTTTGAGAAATCTGCAATCCGGAATTCTGATGTGGTGGTCCCGAATTCCAGAGCAACAAAGGCGGACCTCGAATCTAGGTACGACTCGCCCTTGGATTGGGATTGCGAGGTCATACATTGGGGAGTGGATACGAGCATGTTCGTCCCAATGCATTTGGATAGCGAGGAAGACTCTCACAAGAAGAACGAGATTAGGAAGAAGTACGGCCTTGGCCCCGATACTCTCCTCTTACTTGCCGTAGGAAGACTAGCTGCTCGAAAGGGCCATGGATTACTTTTGAGAGCTTTCTCCAAGGCCGTCGAATCCACCGATTCACACCTTGTGATTATTGGGCGCGGTCATCTTAGGAGGAAGCTAAACCGACTTGCTGCTAAGCTGGGGATTAGTCAGAGGGTTTCAATCGAGTCAGGAATGGGTTTCGAGCAAATCTCCGAGATGTACAGGGCATCTGACCTGGTGATATACCCTTCATACTACGAGGGACAGGGACTAATCCCCCTGGAGGCAATGAGCTCTGGAACGCCAGTAGTGACGGTAGACCACGGACCCCTGCCTGAGATGGTAGACGACAGCGTCGGGGCGCTGTTCGAAATCGGCTCAGTAGATTCTCTTGCCAAGGTAATTACTTCTGAGGCGTCTTCTAAGCAATCCTTGCTCGAGAAGGGCGCAGAGGGGAGGAGAAGAGTCCTCGATCAGTTCACTCTCGATGGAAACGCTGAGGACTTCCTAGCAGTTTATCGACGAGCCATATCCTGACTAACGTCCGGGGAAACTCTTGTTTGCTAATCCACCTTCCGCTACTCGATGGAGAGCCGAATTGCTTCGCTGCGGAGATCGAATAGCGCCACGATAGCAAATCTTGCCATCATAACCCTAGTGGGCTATCTCGTTCTGGTAAATCTGAAACCAATACTCATGCCTCTCGCAATTGCAATCCTCATATATTTCCTAATCAGAGCACCCGAACAGTACCTTATCGAGAGATTCGATGTGGTCTCAAGAATGCCCATGTTGGCTTATGGGGTAATCCTTGCTTTCGGTGCACTGGCCTCGTATGCCGTTTCTATCCTGCTGTACCGAAATATCGATCAATTCAAAGATGAGATGAGCAAGGATGGAGGTCTAATTGACAAGTTCGACGAAAAGTGGACAAATCTGAGTGAGGCTAACCTCTATGGCTTTGAAGACGTGATCACCAGCCAGGAAACCATCGAGAATGTCCTCGACCCACAGAACATCCAGGATTTCGCAACAAACATACTTGCTGACCTCGCTTCATTCATGACCACTATGGTCACAGTAGCAATTTTTGTCATTTTCCTGATCTTGGAGGAGAAGAGCCTCCCTGGGAGATTCAGGGCTGCCTTCCCAGGCTCCTATGGCAGAGTTAGGAACATCGTCTCAAACTCATCAGAGGCAATTTCGACTTATGTCATCTCGAAGGCCACTTGTAGCGCGGGCCAAGCAATAGTTCTGTCCTTTCTTCTCTGGTCCTTCGGAATTCCAGGTTGGTTTTTGTTCGGGGTTCTATGCTTCCTGCTAGACTTCATTCCCATCCTAGGGGCACTTCTGGCCACCGTACCACCGATGATGATTGCCTTGATAGTGCTGGACCCATTATATGCCTTACTTCTCGGGGCAGCCATGTTTGGCAACCAGCAACTCTTCGGCTCCTTCATTGAGCCAAACCTCTCCGGGCAGAGACTTGGGATTTCACCACTGGTTCTCCTCCTCACTGTCATGGTTAGCGCCTCTGTGTGGGGCATTTCCGGTGCAATTATCGGAGTCCCAATTATGATTATTGCACGAATAGCACTCGAGGAGGATGAGAGGACCCGTCCTATTGCCCTGATGCTAGCTATGAAAGTATACGAGGAAGAGTAGTCACCGTAGTGTGATGATTGCTAGGACCCCCTCGCCTCTAACAGAGACCATCCCACCGATTCCTTCGTTGTGCAACCCCCTTGTGGAGAGGGCAAGTAAGCCTCCTGTCATCTCCCACTTGGCACCTGATATCCATACCCTGCTCGGCTCAAGGGCGAAAACCGAGAAAGCCTCCCCAATCCCGATTTCCATCGTTACCTTTCCCTCATCCGGATGTAACCTTGTGGAAACATGGTTCTCGTGATGAATTCGGATGATGGCCCCAGGAGGGGCATCCTGCATCGCAGCCCAGTTACCGAGGACATGCTCCGGCGCGCCACCATCTGCACCGACAATGTCAATCTCGTCGAATCCCCTATCGATCAGAAGGGCAAGAGATTTTGCCAGATCGCTGCTCATTTGCCCGGGCAACTCCACTGTTCTCCCTTCCCAGGAAAGAACGTCCAGAGAGTCCAGGTCCCCGAGAACCTCTTCAACTTCGATGCCAGATTCAGTGGCGCGATCAGCACCCCCATCCACTCCGAAAACTGAAACATCGTCTGATACTACCGCGTCAATAACCGCTGTAGACGGCATTGAGCCGTTGCACCAGAGTACTGCACGCACTAAGTCACCTACCGAACAGATATCTTCCTTTCAGAAACAATCACTGTATCTTCCAGGGTTACTTCGGGGTCAATTAGCGAGCCCCTGAGGTGAATCCCTACCCGAGCCTTGCCACCGATGTGGGAATTGTCGCCGAACCCGAAATATGCCGACCCTCTGACAACAAGATCCTCGACTCTGTTGCCCACCAGTTCCGTTGCCTTCGGGTTCATGCCGAACCCGAACTCAGCAACAGTCCACACTAGATCCCTCTTTGAGGTCCTGACTCCAGATTTTGCAACTTCGAAAACCGCACTAATTTCCTCGGCGAACTCTCCGCCGGAGATGCCGACAACCAGGCCTTCTTCGATTTGAAACGAGATGGGCTCTTCCAACAGCCTCCCTTCCCATGATCCATCGATCACAATGGTGCCATCCATGCTCCTCTCTTTGGGGAGGACGAACACCTTTCCTGCAGGTAGGTTGGCAATCTGACCAGGCCTGTTGCAAATTCCGTTGTCTTCCAGAATCCACCTGCCACCGGTGATGAACTCCACATCCGTCCCTGCTTCTGTCTTGACGCGCACCCTCCTCCTCCTCCTGAAGATGGAAGTCATACCGCTGATCTCTCTTAGCAGTGTGTTGTAGTCCGCAGTCATTCCACCAGTCTCGAAGGAGATTCTATCAATCCCTGGCATGGAGATTATCCTAGCTCCCTCTTTGGTCGCCTGCTGCCTTGCCCTGGTGTGTGTTAGGGAATTCTTGGTTGCGATGATGATTACACTATTCTTTCTCATAATGTCCGAGACTGGGAGTGGTGGTTCCTTCCCAGTTTTCTGGGTTGGCGGCATCATGACTAGGAGAATCCTATCCGTTACCCTTGCAGCCTCTTCGTATAGCGCTTGACCTACCTCCGCTGTATCTGGGTCGGTGATGACTAGCACATCATCTTCCCTCCTGACTTGGAGGCAAGTGCGAATCACAGAACGTGCTGTCGACAGCATTGCCTCTGAGTCAATCGGTCCTCCAATGCCATCCTCGGTGACCATTGTAGACATCCCTAGGCGGGGTCCAGTATTGATACTTCACTCGTCCAGTGAGAGCACTTTACTCCGATTAGAAATCTCGGCAAAGATGTCTGAAACGAACTTTTCCAGTTTAACGCCATTCTTCTGACTGCCGCTCCGCCCCCTAATGGAGACGGTACCACCACTCATCTCCTCGTCCCCCAGGATTAGCATGTAGGCAGGGCGATTCTTCCTGTGCGTCCTAATCTTCTTCCCAATCGTATTGTCCGAGTCATCCACGCTCACCCTCACTCCTGCTTGCTCGAGGGACTCCCTAACCCGATTGGCATATTCCCTGTGCTTCTCAGAGATGGTGATTACCCTTGCCTGCACTGGTGAGAGCCAAGTCGGAAGATTGCCCGACCACTGTTCTAGGAGGAAGGCGACGAATCTTTCGTGTGTTGAAAGAGGTGCTCGATGAATCACGAAAACCTCCCCATTCTCGTTTCCCGTCTCATCCATGTAGGATAGCCCGAACCTCTCTTTGGCTGCGAAGTCCAACTGAATCGTGGCCAGTGTCTCCTCCCTCCCGAGGGCCGTTCTGAATTGAATGTCTATCTTCGGGCCGTAGAATGCTGCCTCCCCGATTGCCTCGGTGTAATCCACATCCAAGCCATCCATAATGCGTCTGAGGTGGTTCTGGGTGGTTTCCCAGTTCTCGGGCTGATCGATGTACTTGTCCTTGTTCTCAGGGTCCCACAACGATAAGCGAAAGTCATAGTCCCCGAAACCGAACGTCTCGTAGTATTCCTGTGCCATTCGAACATTGCTCGCGACTTCCTCTGCAACCTGGTCCAGAGTACAGTAGATGTGGGCGTCATTCATCGACAGCATCCTGACTCTGAGGAGACCTGCTAAGGTTCCGGACAACTCGTTTCTGTACACGGTTCCGTACTCGGCGATTCTAATCGGTAACTCTCTGTATGAACGCTTACTGTTGGAAAAAACCAGGTGATGCATTGGGCAGTTCATCGCCTTGAGGTAGTACTCTCCGTCGTCCATCTTCATCGGCGGGTACATCCCATCTGAGTAGTGAGGAAGGTGCCCGCTTGTTTCGAACAATTCTTTTTTCCCCAGGACGGGGGTGGTCACCCTGACGTAGCCATAGGACTCCTCAGTCTCAACAGCGAACTTCTCAATCTCGGACTTCAGAATCTCACCATTGGGTAGCCACACAGGCAGGCCCTTGCCGATGAGCTCGTCAATCATGTAGAGCCCCATCTCCTTCCCGATCTTCTTGTGATCCCTCCTAGTGGCCTCTTCGATCTGCCTCTCCCTCTGCTTCAGGCCTTCCTTGGAAGAGTAGCACATCCCGTAGATCCTGACTAGTGATTCTCGATCCCTGTCTGCCCTCCAGTAGGCCTGGCTAGTGCTAGTTAGCTTGAACCACCTCAACTGAGACGTGAGTGAAACGTGAGGTCCTCTGCACAGATCGACGAATTCGCCCTGTCGATATGCGGAAGAACCCACTTCATGTCCAATCTTGTCATCCATAATCTCCAACTTGAATGGATTCGTGCTGAACAACTCCCTCAGTGAGTCGTTGTCGTAATCCTCTCGCTCGATTGCCATGTTCGATTTGACCAGCTCCCTCATCCTCTTCTCTATCTCGCGGAGCCCATCTTCGTCAATTGGATCCATGTGGAAGTCATAGTAGAACCCGTGTTCTATGGGAGGTCCGATTGTTGGTTTTGCATCGGGGTAAAGCTGAGTAACTGCTTGAGCGAGCAGATGGGCGCAACTGTGCCTCAGGATGTAGAGTCCCTTCTCGGAGTCGCCCAGTATTGGATCAACCCTGCAGTCTCCTTCCAGAGCATAAGACATATCTCGCTCTTCCCCGTCAACCAAGACGGCCACGGCTCCGGACTTTCTTCCATGCACATTTTTGATTACCTCTCCTGCACTGATCCCACTCGCATATTCGTGGGGGGAATCCTCGCCAACGTCAACGGAAATCATGCTCACTGGTATCCCTCTTCGGCTTCGCCGACGTCCAGCCGATATGAAGGCCTTGGCCGTAATCGAGGCAATAACCCTCATTCAATGGTGAATTGCGTGCCCGAAGTCCCATCCACCATTTCGGATATTTCTGATAGCGAACCGATTACGGCACGCTCGCCGGTTCTGCGGACGAAGTCACATGCCGCCTCTACCTTGGGGCCCATCGAGCCTTCATCAAACCCCCTTCCTGACATATCCGTCGGTGTCGTCCTTCGGATCATCCTCGCTTTGTTACTCCCCCAGTCCTCGTAAACACCATCGGCATCCGTCGCAAGAATCAGCAGCCTGGCCCCTAGTTGTCTAGCGAGCAGTGCACTTGCTCGGTCTTTGTCTATTACAACCTCGATTCCTTCCAGCATGCCCTCGGAGTTGTATGCAGTGGGAATCCCACCACCTCCAGCACAAATCACCACTACTCCCTTCTCAAGAAGCCAGTGTATGGGTCGCAACTCGAAAATTCTGTGAGGTTCGGGCGAGGGCACTACTCTCCTCCACCCATCTCCATCTCTGGCAATCGACCATCCTCTCTCTTTCGCTATCTTCCTAGCCTCCTCCTCTTCGTATTGAAGTCCAATTGGTTTGGTGGGATTCCGGAATGCAGGGTCATCAGGATCAACTTCAACCATAGTCAGGATAGTCGCGAATGCAGACTCTGTTGGCATCATATTGCCCAGTTCCTGCTCGATGTAGTAACCGAGCATTCCCTCTGTCTGTGCCCCAAGGACATCCAATGGGTATTCTTCAACACCCTTGAATGAAGCAGATTGCATCGCGAGAAGTCCTACTTGAGGGCCATTTCCATGTGTGATAACAAGTTGGTGAGTCTCTGCAAGCGGTGCTAGAGCTGTACACGCAGATCGCACGTTCCTCCTTTGATTCTCCGCAGTCGGCTCCTCCCCCCTCTTGAGAAGTGCGTTTCCCCCAAGTGCTACAACGACCCTCATTGAACAGTGCCCCGAGCGTGAACCGATAAGAACACGTTCCCTCTGGGTGGACCATGGTGCGCATTGGCCTACTAGCTAATCCCGATGCCGGCCTTGGGGGACGATTAGGACTCAAAGGCTCAGATGGACAGGCCGAGCTGGCTCGTTCGAAGGGGGCTGAGGATAGGTCAGGACCACGTCTGGAATCAATGCTAAGACATTTCTCTATTATTCACAGAGGACAACCAAGCAAACTGGAGTGGATAACCAGCAGGGGGAGGATGGGAACTGACTGGATTCCCGAGGAACTTCAGACTGGAACCATTTTTGAGGTTCACGAGTCACCAGGCGAAACTTCGGCTTCGGATACCGAAGACGCTGTTGAGAGTCTACTTGAAATTGGAATCGATTTACTAGTCTATTCGGGTGGAGACGGGACAACTAGAGACATCGTTGCAACGTTAGGTGCTTCACAATTCTCCAATCTACCTGTAATCGGAGTCCCCTCGGGAGTGAAGATGCACTCAGGTTGCTTCGCCAGCTCACCAAAAGCAGCTGCTGAGGTACTTTCAGCATGGCTTCATGGGGACCTCCTAGTATCTTCCACCGAAGTTCTGGATCTGGACGAGGAACTCTACAGAAAGGGAAAATGGGTAGTAAGACTCTATGCTGAGGCCTTCTCTCCAAATTCTCCGAGGTGGATGCAGGGGTCCAAAGAGATGATTCAGACAGAATCTGAGGAAGAGATCATCATCGGACTTTCAGAACACATCGAGGACTCCCTGGTGAGTGACGACCGACTAATCATCTGGGGTTCGGGAGGAACTCTCCGTGAGATAGGGGGGAACATCGGTTTCGAATTGACTACCCTTGGAATTGATGCTACTATTGGTAGTGAAAAGGTTGGGACTGATCTGAATGAATCGGGAATACTCGCACTGATAGACTCACATGATGGTCCCATCACCCTCCTCCTCTCGCCAATGGGGGGCCAGGGATTCTTGATAGGGAGGGGAAATCTCCAACTTTCTCCGGACGTGCTTGGCTCCATTGGGGTTGACAATGTTCTCGGAGTCGTCACCCCTGCGAAACTCCTCACCGTCAGGGCACTTCGGATCGAGACTGGAGATGAAGAACTCGATCAAGAATTCGCCTCCAAGAGGTACATGAAGGTACTACAGGGATTTCGGACAACGAGGATCCTTCCGGTTTCCGTCGATTAGACTTCCATCCCTGAGGCCGCCATCAGAAGGCCTAGGAATGGCGGGCTTGGCCGATCCGGCCTAGACTTGAACTCCGGATGGTACTGGGTTCCGATAAAGTAGGGATGGTCTTCTAGTTCCATAATCTCGCAACGCTCACCAGTCTCGTCCTTGCCCACGTATACCAAGCCCGAACTCTCGATATCCTCGATAAGTTCTGGATTGACTTCGTATCTGTGCCTGTGTCTCTCGTCTACGTGCTCCACACCGCCGTATAGACGCTTGATTTTGCAGTCATCCACTAGGAATGGAGTTGGCTTTGTCCCAAGTCTCATCGTTCCGCCCATTTGAGTCTTGGATATCTCCGGCATGAAGACAATGGCAGCGTGATTGGGCTCTTCCTCGAATTCCGTTGAATTTGCTCCCTCCATACCCAGAACGTTCCTGCAGAACTCTATCGTCGCTACTTGCAAGCCCAGACAAACCCCCAAGTAGGGGACATCATTCTCTCTAGCGTACTCCGCTGCCTTTATCTTCCCCTCAATCCCTCTGATCCCGAATCCTCCGGGCACTAGAATTCCATCTGCAGCCCTGAGGATTCGCCAAGCCTCATCATGCGATTCTTGATCAGACTTCCTTGCATCCTCATCCAGTACCGATGACTCAATCCAATCGATAACGAGCTTTCTGTTCACCTTGAAAGATGCATGTTGAAGGGCCTTGATTACACTGAGATAGGAATCTGCGAGATCGGTATACTTCCCCGCAACTGCAATGTGGACTTCCTCTGCATCCTCTAGTGAGTCGACATGATTAGCCAGTTCTTCCCAGTCTTCCAGCAATTTCCTCTTCCCCGGGATTTTGAAACCAAACCTATCCGAGAGCATCCTAGTGACTCCCTGGGCCTCCATCATAATCGGGACTTGGTAGATGTTAGAAACATCGTGAGCCGAGATAACCGCTTCCGGGGGTACATGACAGAATGCGGAAATCTTCTGACGCGTGTCGTCAATCAAGGGACTCTTTGATCTGCAGACAAGCATATGGGGATTAATCCCAAGACCCCTGAGCTCTTTCACGGTATGCTGGGTTGGCTTTGTCTTCTGCTCCCCAACCGGTCCCATTACTGGAATCAGACTGACGTGAACAAAGCAAACATTCTCTTGCCCGACTCTGAATTGGAACTGTCGTAATGCTTCGATAAAGGGCGCACTTTCGATGTCTCCCACAGTCCCACCCAACTCAATCACACAGGCATCTGGTTTCTTCCCGTTGCCATCACTCGGAGTATGGGCCACTCTCTCAATCCAGTCTTGAATCTCATTGGTAATGTGAGGGATTACCTGCACGGTCTTACCAAGGTAGTCTCCGCGCCTCTCCTTCTGAATTACGTTATCATACACCTTTCCTGTGGTAATGTTGTTCTCTCTCGTCAGGCACACGTCAAGGAATCTTTCGTAGTTCCCGAGGTCTAGATCAACTTCCCCACCATCGTCCAGCACGAAAACCTCGCCGTGCTCGAACGGCGACATTGTTCCTGCGTCCGAATTTAGATATGGGTCAATTTTGACTGCTGTTACTCTCAGTCCAGCGCTTTTCAGAAGAACGCCAATGCTACTCGCCGTCACTCCCTTGCCTAATCCGGAGATCACTCCACCCGTCACAACGACATACTTCATCTCATCAACGGGGTCAGAATCAGTCACCCATCCCCTATCAACATTGGCCAATAAAATCCTGTTTACCCTTTCTTTAATTTCAAGTAGCGTCAGAATTACGGTTGCACATGTCGGACACCACGGGTGACAAGGTTCTCGTTACCGGGGCACTGGGCCAGATAGGTACGGATTTGGTTCAGGCACTTCGCGAAAGGTACGGAAAAGAGTCGGTAATTGCCTCCGACATTAGGGAATCAGCAGACCACTCCTCGGTCGAGGGGGGCCCATTTGTGATTCTGGATGTTCTTGATACTGACGAGATCTCCAGAATCTGCCAGAATGAGGGGGTAGGAACAATTTTCCATCTCGCAGCACTTCTTTCTGCAGTGGGGGAACGCGATCCGAATTTATGCCGAAGAATTAACGTAGGTGGGACAATTTCAGTTCTAGAGGCAGCCAAGGACTGCAATCTCAAGGTGTACTCGCCCTCATCAATTGCAGTCTTTGGCCCTGACGCTCCAAAGCACGCCACTCAGGATGCAGCACTCAACCCAACTACGGTTTATGGTGAGACGAAGGTGACGGGAGAGGCCCTGGCTCGAGAATATCTACAACGCTTCGGAGTCGATACCAGAGGCGTCCGTTATCCTGGCCTAATCTCATACAAAGCTCCTGCAGGGGGGGGTACCACAGACTATGCTGTGGAAATCTTCCATGCTGCACTAAATGAGGGTCACTACGAGTGCTTCGTACGACCCGACACACGCCTCCCCATGCTCTACATGGATGATGCAATCGATGCCACACTCACTCTAATGGATTCTAGTGGCGACTCTCTCGGAGAGTTCCGAGCCGGATACAACATACCCTGCCTTTCATTCTCGGCGGAGGAGTTGGTGAACGCAATTTCGGAAAGAGTCGAGGGATTCACTTGTGACTTCGTCCCCGATGTTAGACAGGAATATGCCGATTCATGGCCAGATTCGATCGATGGTTCTGTTGCTGAGAGGGAGTGGGATTGGTCCCCAAATTTCGAACTTAGCTCAATGGTCGATGAAATGCTGAGGGGAATCTCTAGTTCTTAGTCTCCAGATTCCTCTTCCCAATTGGGAGTACTAGGGTCAGTTCTGGCCCAGAGGACATCGTCAATTCTAAGCACACCGATTGCGGCTTCAGTAGCCCCGGAAAGTGCGTGCTTTACTACGAATTCAGTATCCAAGATTCCAATCTCCCCCATATCGCAGTTCTTCCCACTCTGAAGATCAAAACCTATCCATGCACCCGATTTCTTCTGATCGGCTGATAGGGAGAGAATCACCTCCACTGGATCCCTTCCTGCATTTTCAGCAAGAATTCTTGGAATCGACTCAAGTGCTGAAGCATATGCCTCAATGGCAAGCTGCTCTCTTCCTGACTGAGTCTGAGAGAGGCCTCTCAAATGCCTTGCTAGGTGAGACTGTATCGCCCCTCCTCCAGGTAGGACTCCCGGTCTGCTGTTTAGGCGATGAGCAACTCCAATCGCATCATCGAAGATTCTGATTGCTTCCTCCCTTGCCACGGGGGATGATCCCCTTACAACCAGAGTCTTCCCACCCCCATCGCCTTCGATTGTAGTATGCTTGACATCTGCGATGCGCTCCTCGATTCTCTTTGAATAAGCGCCGAGATCCTCCATCCCCAATGCACTGGCGTTTCTGACGGGCTTAGCTCCAGAAATCCTAGACAACAGATCCATGTCACTTCTCTCTAATCTTCGGTATGTCACAATCCCTGCTCCAGTCAGTTGCGTAATCGCTTCCTCAGATACTCCGTCCCTAACTATGAGCAAATCAATCCCCAGGGATGCCATGTGTTCAACTTGCTCCTGCATATTCTTTCGAGACCTTTCGTGGAACTCCTGAAGAATCCCGAAGCTGCTAACCTCAATCGATGCATCTGTCTCTAGTTTGGGTTGTTCCAGACTACCATCAATGATTGCAATCACACCTCCTTCGGAATTCGCTGGACTGGTTGCGTCGACTCTTGATTTTAGTATCACCAAACCGTTGACCAAGGAGGAGTCCATGACGCTACCTTCCCTAATCTGAAGACGCTTAACCACCATTCTTTCCAAGTCATCTCCTCCTTCCATGCCCACAAGTCCGTTTGCTGCCTCAACTGCCAGGCTTGCAATCAGTTCGCATATCGAGGAATCCCCCTTGCCCTGCAAGGACGTTTTCACGACTTGCGATTTCTGAACCTCATCGGAAGCTCTCGAAATCCTCCCAATCTCGCTGATTGATTCTTCCAATGCTATTGAGTAGCCGTTAACAATTATGGAGGGGTGAACCCCCATTCTCACTAGCTCAAGAGAGTTCTGCAACATCTCCGCAACAAGAAGGACTGTCGTGGTTGTCCCATCTCGAGCCGATCTATCCTGAGATGAAGAGGCATCGATAAGCAGCCTAGCCGTGGGGTGTTCTACGTTTGCCTTTTCCAGAACCGTGACTCCATCGTTCGTAACCAAAGCAGATCCGTCTGCGTCAACAAGCATTTTGTCAAGCCCCTTCGGACCAAGAGTGGATCGAATAGCTCCTGCAAGGGAAGAGGCAGCCTTGACGTTGTTGACTAAAGCCGTCCTTCCGTGAATTCTGTCTGTCTCTTCTAGAGCCACATCGTAATCAGACTCGACCATTCTGTATCTCCCACTCAAGTCTCTTTTTTCAATTCGTTCATACGTAATTAGAGTCAATCAAGACGAGAGTATTCCGTTTCATTCAAATACCACCTACCCATCGCACTATACAACTCAAGGTTGACTAGTGATAATATGTCTGGAGAAAATTGGGACGATTTCGATGAGGAAGCCATGGAGGAGATGACTAGGATGTTCGAACAAATGGGCATGCCCATCGATGTAAAAACTCTGAAATCAATGATCAAACAAGTCAGAAGACAATTCGAGGAATTGGGAATCGATCCCGAAAAGGTGTCCATGAGTGAAGTCAAACTAGGGCTAAACTCTGACCCAGAGGAACTCATGAAGAACTTCGAATCTATGCTAAGCGGGCCTCAAGGGCTCGGTGAGTTTCTGAAGAAGATGGGTGTAGATATCCACATCAAGCCCTCGGTATCAGAGGTCAGAGTCGACGTAGACGAAGGTCAGCACACACCGAAAGACGACTCGATTCCTCTAGAAGACGTGTATATCCGAGACAATCAGATGTTCGTCACCATCGACGTTTCCAAGTACGATGACCTCGGTCCCGATAACCTCGAGTTGAGCCTTACTGGAGAAGGAGAGGTGCTACAGATGCTTAGGACCAATCAGATTAGGCCATTCAGAACATTCGTGCTCCCAAACGCATCATCAGGGGATCTCCAATGGGAGATTAATAATGGTATTCTTGACATAACATTCGAACTGAAGTAGTTTGGAAACAGAACAGGAGAAATGGAAATGGGAACTGCAGTAATCGGAATTGACCTAGGAACGACAAACAGTTGCGTAGCAACAATAGAAGGAGGGAAGGCCGTAGTCATCCCTAACTCGGAGGGCTCCAGGACTACGCCCAGTGTCGTAGCCTTCACCAAAGAAGGAGAGCGCCTGGTTGGCGTCACCGCCAAGAGACAGGCAGTAACCAACTCTGAGAGGACAATCATCTCGGTAAAGAGAGAGATGGGAACAGACTGGACTAAGGACATCGACGGGGACAACTATTCCCCCCAGGAGATTTCTGCATTCGTTCTCCAGAAGATGAAGGCAGATGCCGAAGAGTATCTCGGTACAGAAGTGAAGCAAGCAGTAGTGACATGTCCTGCTTACTTCTCTGACTCTCAGAGGAAGGCCACGAAGGACGCCGGCAGAATAGCAGGACTAGAGGTTCTAAGAATAATCAACGAACCAACCGCCGCTGCACTAGCCTATGGCGTAGACAAGGAGGAGGATCAGACTGTCCTTGTATACGATCTCGGTGGGGGGACCTTCGATGTGTCCATCCTGGAGATTTACCAAGTCGATGGCCAACCACAAATCGAAGTCAAAGCAACCAGCGGCGACAACAGACTCGGTGGAGATGACTTTGACGAGACTGTAATGGACTGGATTGTCTCCGAATTCAAGAAGTCGACAGGCATCGATCTCAAGAAGGATCTTCAGGCCATCAGCAGGATTCGCGAAGCCGCAGAGAAGGCGAAAATCGAGCTTTCAGGAACGCCATCAACTCAGATAAATCTGCCATTCATAACCATGCGCGACGGTCAGCCCGAACATCTGGACATGTCACTTTCACGCTCGAAGTTCGAGAAGCTAACCTCCTCTTTGGTTGAGAGAACGATGTCCCCGACTCGCCAGGCCATGAAGGATGCAAGCATAAAGAAGGGCGACGTAGACAAGGTATTGCTTGTCGGAGGCTCAACCAGAGTCCCAGCAGTACAGCAAGCCATCGAGAAGGAGGTCGGCAAGGCTCCATTCAAGGGAATTAATCCCGATGAGGCCGTTGCTATGGGGGCCGCGCTTCAAGCAGGAATCATTGTCGGCGACGAGGGAGTTACCGATGTCCTCCTACTCGATGTGACTCCTCTTACTTTGGGGATTGAGACACTTGGTGGCGTAACCACCACAATGATCGAGAGGAACACCACGATTCCATCAAGACGATCCGAGACGTTCTCCACTGCTGCGGACAACCAGCCAGCAGTCGAGATCCACGTATTGCAGGGAGAGCGAGAGTTCGCCAAGGACAATATCACTCTCGGGAGATTCCACTTGATGGGCATCCCAGCAGCTCCCCGCGGCATTCCTCAAATCGAGGTGACATTCGATATCGATGCGAATGGAATCGTAAATGTCTCTGCCAAGGATCTCGGAACTGGGACGGAGCAATCGATCAAGATAGAGAGCCAAACCTCTCTGTCAGAGGATGAGATCAAGCAGAAGATTGAGGACGCAGAGAAGTTCGCCGATGAGGACAAGAGGAGAAAGGCAAAGGTCGAGATGCGGAATTCAGCTGACAGCATAGTCTACCAGACAAGGAAGATGATAGATGAAAACGAGGAGAAACTCTCAGAGGACGATACTAAGCCAGTTCTTGAGAAGTTAGATGAACTCGAATCTCTGATAGTCAAGGACGAGTCCCCAATCCCGCTGGAAGACATCGATGAGGCTGCAATCCAGGCAAAGATGGCCGAATTGGAGCAGTCGATGCATGCAATTTCCACCAAGCTCTACGAAGCAGCCGCCGCCGAAATGGCAGAGGAAAAGGAAGAGGGCGAAGACGACGGGGTTGTCGACGCAGACTTCGAGGTCGTAGACTCAGAAGAAGAGGACCAAGACTGATCACTCTTCAGTTATTAGCCGGTGCAGAGTCCTCACATGGACTCCAGAAGTTCCGAACTGGAAGAGAGGATTTGCTCCCTCAGAACGAGCCTTAGAACCGGGACCCCAAGCCGTTCCAGCAATGTCCAGGTGCACCCAAGGAATCTTCTCAGACTCTTCGTTGAACCCCCTGTGAGGGACGAAGAACTCTAGGAATGAAGCGGCTGTGTTCGAAGATCCAGCACGACCCCCTATCGAACCGTTCCTGATATCGGCAAAGGCAGAATCGGTCATGTATTTGCGGAATTGAGCATTCAGGGGCATCCTCCAGACAGGTTCCCCACTTCTCCTAGAAGCGTCCTTGAGTCGCTTTGCTATTCCCTCTTCGTTCGACCACATTCCTGAAATCTGGTTCCCCAGAGCAGTCACCACTGCACCTGTTAGAGTTGCTAGGTCTACGATGTACTCAGGGTCCAATTCACCTGCCTTCCATAGACCATCAGAAAGCACGTTCCTCCCTTCCGCATCAGTACTGAAGACCTCGATTGTTTTCCCAGAATATGTATTGAAAACATCACCCGGTCGATAGGCTCCAGAACCCGGCATGTTCTCAGCGAGGCAGGCAATACCGTTCACCCTCCTTGAATAACCAGTCGATTGGAGAGCGTCCATCAATCCGAAGACCGTCGCTGCACCGCACATATCGTACTTCATGTCCCACATCCCCCCAGTTGGTTTGATTGAGATCCCCCCTGTATCGAAAGTGATTCCCTTGCCGACGATGCAGGGTCTCTGGACGCCTTCATCTGAATCCGGATTCAACGTGAAGAGAACCATGCAGGGCTTCCTCTCGCTGCCCTTGCCTACGTTGATGAGCCCACCCATCCCCAGTTCCTGCAGTTTGTCCCAGTCGTATACCTCGACCTCTATGTTGGCTTTCCCCTTGGACCATTCCACAGCCCTTCTGGCATATTCCATAGGGTAGAGGACGTTGGCTGGCTCATTGCCCAGGTCTCGTGCCAGGTGAACTCCACCTACTACTGAATGAGTAATGCTAAGTTCTTCTGAGAGTCTTTCCTGATGCCTGCTGCTAGCCTGAAACTGAACTCTCCAAGGATCTCCGACGTGGTCCTCTGGGATTTTCTGGTGAGAGAGGAATTCATAGTCTCGTAGCATCATGCCCTCTGCGAAGTCGATCATTCGCTTGGAAGACCAGCCAGAAGTGAATCTGACGGTGATATCAAGGCCCTTTTTCTTGGACATGGATGCAATTAACCTCGCACCTGTGTTCCTAGACCTCTTATGTCCAAGTGACTCCTTCCCCCCCATCCCTACCAGGATAATGTTGCAATCCGGCGTCCACAGTGTCATCCTCTTTCCCTTCTTTCCATCGAAGCCACCAGAGGTCAACGCATCTCTGACGAGGCTTCTCTGACTTCTGCTAAGGCCACTGAGAGAGTTGTTTGGCGGCTTTTTCCTTCCTTCAAAGAGAGGCAGAACCAACTGGCCTCCCAGTTCCGTAAATTCACTGTTGCTTATTTCCATAAATAGACCCAACTGTCCGATTAGTGCTTAGTTTACAAATAATTCCACTGAAAAATCACCATTTCAGGGAAGAATTAGAATTAGTGAGACGATTTTCCTCCTCTTTTCTTTAATGCAGCTAGAAAAACACAGATTATGCTGAGAAATACGGATGGAGAGGACAGCGCCCTCCCGACCCCACTGTCAAATTCGATTAATGAATTGTTCACCGGCTCTGAAACCCAAGTAGACGCATCAATCACCCTCTTTTGGTAGAGTAGGAAGAACTGTCCATCATTACTAGAAATAGGTGCACTTCCAAAATCAAGAGTAACCTTGGCACTATTGGTGGCATTCACTCCAAAGCCGCATCCAGGGGAGGAGTAGTTGTATCCCGTTTCCCCACTTTCGCAAGGGGAGGTCTCAGGATTAGATCCACTTGGTAGCCAAGTTTCACCTTCTTCCGTAATGTAGGCCAGAGTGGCATTCGCCGTACTAGCCCGTCCTAGGTTGGATACGCTGACATGCACTTCCCCGCCATCCACCTCCAGTGAACCGACAACAAGCCGAGCTCTCCAATACCAGATATTCTCAATCAAGTACTTCATCACGTCCAGCTCTTCTCCAAGTCTATCTGACAATGCCTCTACTGACCCCAGTAACCACTGTTCATCATCGGTCTCGAAGGTAAAGGTGGGAAAGCCCATCACACCGTATCCATAGTCACGACTAGTTCCGCAATTTGGATAAAGGCCTTGATTCGCATTGCGAATTGGGATTTCCGATATGTTCGAATTGACATCATCCCTGATGAAATGGAAAAGCTCCCAGTCCGAGGGCTGTTCTGGCCACCTTCCCCAAGGGTACAACATTATCCAAACACCAGTATGCATCGTGACGTATAGATCAGCATCAGGAACAACCGTGTTCATGTAGATGGAATTTGCAAGTGTCTCAGATTCGCTGAACGGGCCACTTCCTGGCTGAGTAGGATTGTTCGGCGGGCAGTTATTCCAGTAATGGTCATAATTCCGATTCAAGTCTACTTGGTTGATATTCCAACGCGTGTCAATGTCATTCCCATCCGCATTGAGCATGATTAGAATATGCAACTCTGTTGTAGTGAGCACGTCGATAACTTCCTGATCACCTGCTACCCATCCCTCGATGTAGAATTCAGCAGTCAGGAATGCAAGCTCGGTACCAAGATGCTCATTCCCATGATGACCTCCATCTATGTACACCACGTCTTTTTCTGCCCCATCGGGTTTGAATTCCTCATTCCAGTCTGAAATCCTCAGGACCCAGAGATTCCTACCGAGCTCGGTTTGACCCGCGACGATCAGATCAACAATTTCTGGATAATCATCTGCCCATTCGTTCACATCAAGTGTTAGTGTGGCATATGAGTGGTACCAATGCTCCTGAACAATGTCTGGTTGACCTACTTGGGCGGTAACCATTGGAGATACAGACGAAAAGCCCAATGAAGCAAGAACTACAGCAACTACCAAGCGGCGCATAGCGCCGCTTTAGCGTCATACGCTACAATCATTATCCCTTTTTGTATGAAGAACTAGCTATGTGACACGAGATCATCTTAGAAGCAATCATTGCTGCGCTGAACTGAGTCAGGTTTCCTTCGGTGCCAGGGACAATTTCGTTGACATCTACGCCGATGACGTCGCATTTTTCTGATGAGAAGACTCTCTCGATTATTTCTACCGCACCCCAGTGGCTTAAACCACCAGGAACTGGGGTTCCTGTAGATGGGACCAAGGATCCATCCAAACCATCCACATCGAATGTTAGCCAGACCGGTCCTATGATTTCTGCAATACTGTCCATCATTCTCTCCCACTCAAGATTACCATCTGAGACGGCAAGGAGATCCTTAGCAAACCACGTCTGAATCCGATCTTCGGACCTCATCAAGGATTCTTCCTCTAGGCTGAAAGCCCTGACTCCAATCTGAACCACTCTCCCCACTCCTAGATCTAGAGCCCTGCGAATCACCGTACCATGAGAGAACTTCTCCCCGTTCAACTCGTCTCTTAGGTCTGCATGAGCGTCTATCTGTATGATTGTGAGTTCTGAGAGGTCAGATAACAGGCGATGGCCCGTAAGTGACTCCACTATTGGGAGAAGGATACCATGCTCTCCCCCAAGTACCAAGGGGAACTGGCCACCAACTACCCATGGTCTGACGTACTCTCTGATTGAGTCCAATTGCTTCCTCAGACTAGGAGCATCCGAAACCCACGGTTCTGCAGTGTGTATCTCCGCTCCGCATGGGAGATCACTTGGAATAATCGGGTCATGGAGTTCGACTTGGGAACTAGCTTCAATGCATGCTTTCGGACCATGTCGGGTCCCCTCTCCGTAGCTGGAAGTCATTTCCAGGGGGATTTGCAAAACCACGATGTCCCATGGTCCAGAATCGGATTCTCTGAGACCGAGGAAATTAGTGTAATCGGGCTCTCCCACGGGTATTCGAGAAGCGCGTCAAGATTAACCGCTTCGGGTAGTCAGACTAGAGAATCAGAGCAATTAGCAAGATGTTTGATATAACCTCGCCATCTAACGATGTCCGGTGGGAAGATGGGACTGACCCTTGCACAACTGACACAGGCAATCAAGAGCAAGGTAGACACTAGCATGGAGACTCATGTGGCGGAGTCAATCGCGGAGCACGCTTTGGGTTTCTTCGGTTTCTCCAATAGAATCATCGATAATGCTCTCGAACCAACGGATAGGAACATGTTCTACCAATTGCAGGATTATGATCTCCTTACAACTGAATCAGAGGAGACCACTCTCTGGGATGGGAGGGAATGGAGAATTCATTATTGGAAATTCAAACCAAATGCGGAAAACTTCGCTAATCTGGCGATTCAGAACGAGAAGAATAAGGGTGATGATGATCCCTACTCTGACATCTATGATGGGATGCCAGCTGGCCTCTGGAGAGAGAGGTCTGGTGTAGACGATGACTACGAAGAGCCCCTATTCTAGTAATCCGAATAAGCATGTCGGGAATTGTTTCAAATGCTCCTGTGCGCGGAGTCGTTCATGACCAGAGTATTGGCGGCATTTACCGTGTTATCCATGCTGGCTATGTGCATACCATCTTCCCTTGCCCTTGCTCAGGAGGGCCAATCAACCAGTTGCGAAATACTTGCTGATTGGGATCAGCAATGGCAGTGGTCTGATGAAGGTGACTCGGAGATCTCGTTGATTCACAGATATGGGATAGTTTTTGATCCACCTTTCTCCAATGGCTCATCCCCAACAGATGTCAATACTACCATCAATCACTTCAGAGGTGGTTCAGAAATTTCAGTAGCAAATACCTCCATTTTTATCGCTGGCGGAGAAATAGAAATTATCCTGGCAGAAAAACCACAATTTGGGGACACAATATCAATTGACGTTCAATCTACCGAATCTTCTTGCACCCGGACTCTCAATATCACAAATTGGAACCAACCAATTTCTGATCACGAGGTCACCAGGGAAACTCATTGGTCATTATCGGGAATGGAAGGGGAAGAACAAGGCATCACCTTCGAAGGAAGAGGCTGGCAAAAGAGAACGGGTAGCATTTTGGAGTCAAACGAGCTCGGAAACGGTACTCTATTTATCGACATGACAAATGAATCAGAAGGTGCAGTGGTTGATCTCGAGCTAGATAGAATTTGGCTCAATGAGACGTACGATGGGACCGAACTGATGAGTCAGGATTTCGAGATGAAGGGTTCAGGAGGTCTTGCCATCAACACAGATGACGGTGGCGAGGGAGCTATCATCAACGCCGAAGTAAACGACGCATACGTCCTCCGATCTTACCAAGATGGCAAAGTCACTGAGAGGATGATGTTCGAGGGTGATGGATGGATTTCTATTAACGGCGGGGATAACGAGAGCTCAGGCGGCGTTTATGGGGAGGTCTTCTTGCTGTACTTCGAGACATGGGACGAGGATGGGTTCCGTAGATTACAAGATATTCAGGTGGAGGCAAATGCCTCAACGCGAATTTCTGCCGCAGGAGAGTTCTTCTCTTTCGAACTCGACGAACTCATTTTCAGAGAGAAATGGGAAGAGGGTGTACGGACGGATCAGTATTCAAGGATATACGGTAGTGGCCAGTTCGACTTCATTGCTTCCGAGGAATCTCCGTACATAGAAGTCAACGGGACAATTCCCGTAATGCACTTCCAATCAGAGGGTGGAGAAACGGTTTTCGATACAATCATTGTCGATGGAACGTATGACGGAGATGCAGAGGGGACTTTTGGTTTAGTGCGTCAGATAATTGAATCTGGAGTCTATGAGAATGCGACCGGAACCGCCTTCGAGGCTGACAAGATCAGGAATGAGTTCTGGTTCAATGTCTCTGCAACCCCATTTGGACCAATTGACCAGGAGTGGAGAGCAGAGCACAATCTCACGTATGAGTATGTAGTCCCGCAGGATGACTGGCTAAACAGAACAATTCGCTATACATTCGTAGAAGACAATGGCTCTACTGAGGATGAATTCCCGGAAAACTCCCCCGTTATTGAAAATCCCGAGGCCCCCGAGGCCAGTTCGATTTTCTCTAGTCACATCTCTAGAGAAACAGGGGTGTGCCCCCAGATTCTGTCCATCGGAGATTCATTCACACTGATTGGAAATACGGCTATGATTTTGGACGTAACCGTTTCCGGAATCAGCACTGATTCAATAGATAACCACCAAGTCTCGGTGGCCGAATGGGAAGGCTCCTTCGGGGACATGAGTTCAGCAAATGGAAGCATAATCAACGAAGGACCACTCTCAGGGCTTCTGAACGAAGTTAGCAGGTTAGTCAGCATTGATGTCGGAGAAAACGAGGAAGTCTCGTTTATAGAGAACCAGAGAATGGATAGAATCCTCTCTCCCTCGATTGTCACATTCGATGAAAACACCCCCCCTTCACTATCGGATGTCCTCGACTCTCCGGTAAGGTTCCGTGAATCTTCCCTGTCCACCGAGGGAGGAGTGGCGCACCTCGAGGTTATTGTGCACGATGCCGACACCGATACCAAATCGGTTAGCGTGGATCTCTCCTCGATAGGCCTGGGTATCGTCGATCTTTCCGATTCCGGTCTACAGGGGGACCAGGTGATCCATGATGACATTTGGACAGTAAGAATTGTCCACAACGGACTTCAGAATGGAGATCTCCCACTCTCTGTTATCATGGAGGATAACTGGATTTCTGTTCAGCAGGAAACCAGCATACAGATAGCAAACAGCCCCCCCAGAGTACTACATGTCGAATTCTCTCCGAATAGCACATTCAGAGGAGAGGAAATCGAGGTAATTCTAGGGGCATTCGATGGCCATGGAATCAAGTCAGTATCGGTGAACTTGCAATCAATGGGTGGCACCCTAATCCCATTGAGTTATGCTGGGGGGGAGGAATGGGACTGGGAATTTGCAGGCGAGCAACGAACCGATGCCATAGAGAAATGGTCCGGAGTCTTCGAGGTCCCTCCGAGCATCTCTCCTGGTAGACAGAATATTCCTATCCTTCTAGAAGATCAGGATGGGGCTTCCATTTCTACTACTCTAATCGGGAGTGTCCATTCCAGCATCCCCAGCCATCACGCTAAGAAGATCCTAATTGGTAACCAACCCCCATCTATATCCAATCTGACCTTCCTCAAGGATGGTGTTGAGGTAGCCCAAGTAACCTCTTTGGTTTCAGGCGGTCAGGTTAATTATACGATGGAGGTTGCAATCCAAGATTATGACGGCATATCATCGGCCCAAGCAAAGATTGGCCGTTTGGCCCCTATCGGCCAATCCGAATCATGGCTGCTGATGGTCGATGATGGAAGTGGCCCAGACAGGGTTGCTCAGGATGGAATTTTCTCCCTTTCATTCTCTGCAAGATCCTCTTTGAGCGAGGGTGAGATGCCTCTAATGATTCGAGCAACTGATGTTTTCTTATCCTCAACTCCGGTTTCCGAGCAGTCACATAATGTCACCCTACTCAAATCGGATTCTGCCTCATCCGGGTCTTCATGGGTTTCAGATCACTCTACAGAGATAATTCTGGTTTCCTTGTTTGCTCTGATGTCAATTGGAGCGGGTGCATTTGTGCACATTGTCAGGAACTCGGATCTCGAGTAGTAATGGTGCGAGTGCCGGGATTTGAACCCGGGTTCCCACGTTGGCAACGTGGGGTGATAACCGCTACACTACACTCGCTCAGTCTTTTGCAAACCAGATTGGCTTTTCTAAGCGTCGGTATTTGACTCAAAGAGCTCAGAGACCCGTCTACTTATCTCGTCTCGTGTTTTTGTGTACACTTCCTTTTCCCTGCCGTGAGGGTCTTCCAAACCCCAGTCTTCGTTTATGGGCAGGTTAGGGCAGTTTACGCCACATCCCATACTGATTATCATATCGTAATCCCCGGGCCACATCGAGTCTATTGATTTCGGATGAAGTTCAGTTGTCACAATTCCAATCTCCTCAAGCACTTCCCTTGCAAAATTAGCAATTCTTCCGGATCCCGATGGATGGGTTCCGGCCGAAGCAGCACGATGACCAAGCTCTCTTGCAATAGCCTCAGCCATTTGGCTCCTACAGGTATTACCTACACAAACGAATAAGAGATGCACGCAACTCTTGAGTCGAGGGAGACTAATTAATCAATTCACAATGTTGCTGTTAGAAGAAATCACTCAGAATAGGTTTCAATAATGCCCCATCAAACGGAGTAATGTGCCGGACTCTCCCGTATCTCACCATCGTGCAGGCCCTCTCCCTGAATCACCCGATGCGGAGGCCTCTAATGAGCAGAGGGCTCAGATGGAGCAGGCGTACCAGCAGATGCAGAGGAAGATGAGAATCAGTAAGCTGGATGAGCAAATTAAGCACAAGATCATGGTACTCTCAGGTAAGGGGGGAGTGGGAAAATCAACCGTGGCCACTGGATTGGCCCTGTCTCTAGCTCGCCAGGGAAAGAAGGTCGGCCTGATGGACATCGACATCACCGGTCCGAATGTCCCAAAGATGCTAGGCCTAGAGGAAGCAGATCTAAACGTTGAGGACGGGAAGATCCATCCTGCCGATGGTCCCAGCGGTCTGAAGGTCATCTCGATGGCATTCTTACTTGAGGATCCAGACAAGCCAGTAATCTGGCGAGGCCCGATTAAGCTGGGTGCAATTCAGCAATTCATTGGTGATGTCGCTTGGGGCGAGTTGGACGCACTGATAATCGACTTCCCACCAGGGACAAGCGACGAGCCTCTTACAGTGAGCCAGAGTCTTCCGGGGATTGATGGCGTCGTAATAGTCACGACTCCTCAGGAAGTCGCTCTGCTCGACAGTCGTAAATCAATCAATTTTGCCAAAACAATTTCCGTGCCTGTTCTCGGAGTTGTTGAGAACATGAGCGGTTACACTCTGAGAGGGACATCCACGCCCAACTCGGATATTTCTGTAATGGGCCCGGGAGGAGTCCCAATTGGCTGCCAGTCCGATGAAGAGGGCAAGTGGGAAATAACCCTCGACGTCTTCAAATCTGGCGGAGGAGAGGAATCATCGAAAGAGATGGGAGTCCCTTTCCTAGGTTCGCTCCCCTTCGACCCAGGAATTGTCAGAGGAGGCGATGATGGGGTGCACAGAATTATCGCCGATCCCGAGGGAGAGACGGCAATGGCTTTCGAATCAATTGTGAAAAGGGTCCAAGAGCAGCTCGACAAAGGCTCTCAGCGTTCTCTAAGGATTATCTAATGCCCCTATCTTTGCGTTGGCTTGATGACATAGTCTCATCCCCCCAAGGTCGTAATGGTTGCTGAAACGGGCATCTACATCACCTGGGTGACTGGGGCGATTCTAGTCAGCATTGCAATGATGCCAATTTTCAAACCCCCCTTTGCAAGAATCAGTACCGATGGTTTCATCGACATGTTCAGACGATACTGGGCACACATGATCGTCGTCTTTTCGATTTATTTGTGGAAGGACCTGCTTGACAGCCTCGATAGGATTTTGATGGTGAATACCCAACTTGACATGACCTTCCTGGTGTATGCAATCGAGGGAGACACAGTCCTTTGGCTTCAGGAAGGTCTTAGGAGTGATTTTCTGGACGTATTCATGACTCATTTCTATGTCATGGGATTCATGATTGCAACATTCGCTTCATTCGTTTATCCGATATATTTCGATGATAGGCACATGGCTGACAGAGTGTCCCTTTCGATGTTCTGGGTGTACATATTGGCGATTCCATTCTACTTGTTCCTAAATGTCAAGGTGACTGGCAACTATGTCGTAGGGATGGAGAAAATTGCATACGACCTCACTCCAGATATTCATAATTGGTTCAATCGGATTGATCCCTTTACTAATGGAATGCCAAGTCTTCACATCGGTCTACCCTTCGCAATTTGGCTCTCCATGCATAGATGGGACGAGGACGGAAGATGGAAAAGGTTCCGAATATTGCTGATATTTTTCATAGTATTAACTTCGATTTCAATCGTCTATTTGGGAATTCACTGGTTCGTTGACATAATTGGGGGGATGTTGGTCGCAATATTGGCAGTTAATGTCACTGCTAGGACGCATGAACCAATTTGGAAAATTGCAGACGAGCGACTTTTCACCAGGAGGCTAGCCAGAACTCTTGATGACCCAACCGGATCCGTGAAGAGGACCTTTCGTGCCTGCCTCAGTGTCTTCGACCCCGTAAAGGAACCGGGGAAGAATCAGACCGGTGCAATCATCCTATCTCTAATTATGATTACTAGCTCAGTGTTACTTTGGGACGTCACGCATCGGAAGATTTCCATAGATGAGGCAGATTCTCCTACTTCTGCTTCCGGTTCTGGGGAGTGGCTCGTATGGATAGAAGAATCGGGAGGAGAAGTGACAATTACAGCGGGAAATGTGACTTCAGAGACCAACAGGACAGTGGGAGGGGAGCCTTGGGCAAACCCGCCCACTGTAGTTTCTTCCGGGATTAGTTTCGCGATCTTCGATGAAAACAGAACTGACTATTTTGAGCATAACCAAGAGTCGGGAGATCTTCAGCCTATTTTCACAGAGAACTCAGATGGGCCCATTGTCGATATTGCAATTCCGACTGACTCAACCGGGGGAAAGCATCTCGCAATACTCTTGCCCCAGAGTCTTAGTCTAATTGACACGTCGGATCAGTCAATCAGGATTGATGACATAGATGTCAACTCTTCCGTAGTTGCATCATCCGGATCCCTCATTGCAATTTCAGAATCCTCGGGAGTAGGTCCAATCGTGAATATTTCTTCCATTGAATCAGATCTCACAATTTCCATTCTTCTCGATCCTAGATCATCAGAAAGAATTGAGAATTCAATTCTGAACTCGGGGACTGAACTAGATTTCTCGAATTCTTCGATCGTGGAACTCGTGATGGATTCGAATTGGCTCGTCGCAACAGTTGATGTAGGGCCATTCAACAGAACAATCCTGGTCGATACTCTTTCCATTAACCAGACTCTCATTTCCAACCCACGCTGGGACTCATCATCTCCCAGTATCGGAGAGGGGAGCGTCGCCTTCCTCCAGGTAACGAGAGATGACATTATCTCAACTGCAAGCTCGTCTCCGAGGAACAACGATGTCTATGTTCACGAATTGCATTCTGGAGAGACCAAGCAATATACCTTTGACGAAGAAGTGGATCAGTCCCAGCCACAGATATTGCTTGAGAAAATAGCATGGATTGAACTCAGTGAGAACGGTGAGAAGGAATTGAAACTACTCTCGTTCACCGATTCCATAGAGCCAAGGAACTCCTTGCTCCTCCAAGCTTCAATCTTAGCCATGATTCCACTGATTTTCTTGTGGGCTCTCCAGTCATATGGTGCCGAGAAGATCATTCGGCGAGTCTGAACATCTCTTCGAGGCTCTTCGACGCCCTTCTGAGGGTTTCTCGGGAGATTTCTACAATCTGTTCCGGATAAGGGTTGATTAGTGCCTGAAGGATGTCCTCCAATTGGGTCTTCTTCATGTGTTTGCACATCACACACGCACCCATCAGATTCAGGCCATCCTCAGTTTCAGCTAGAACTCTGTCGGCAGTTCCGCATTCAGTAATCAGCATCATGTCCTTCTTCCCTATGCTGGCTAGACGGATCGCCTCATTCATCAGCAACTCACTACTTCCAATGAAGTCGCTCTCGTCGAGTACCTCAGAATCACATTCTGGATGACTTAGAACCATCAGATCAATTCCATTCTCGAACATGCTCTCCTTCCAAGTCCTTATTTTCGGTCCAGTGAACTCTGAATGAACCTCGCATTCCCCATCATAGAGAACTACTTCTTTCTTGCCTCTTAGTGAATTCTGCAGGTGCTTCCCCATAAATTTGTCAGGTATGAAGATTAATCTTTCACCTGGCAACCTCTCGCAAATTCTGAGGTAATTGCTACTTGTCACACATACATCACACTCTGCCTTTACTGCAGCACTGGTGTTGATGTAGCAAACGACGGGAACTCCCGGATTTTCCTCCTTCATCCTAATCACGTCTTCGGCTCCAATGCTGTCGCTCAGTGAGCAACCAGCATCAGGAGAAGGGTGCAGAACTGTCTTGTCAGGGCTGACGATTTTTGCTGTCTCTGCCATAAATCGAACACTAGAGAAGAGAATAGTCTGTTGCGGTGCATCCCTTGCCTTCTTGGAAAGAGCATAGCTATCGGCAACAGAGTCGGCTACGCCATAGGTGATGTCCGGTGTCTGATATGAATGTGCAATCAAGAAAACGTCCCTTTCCTTCTTCAGACGATTGATTTCTAGCGTAAGAGGGGCTAGGGATCTACATACCTCCATGCTCCATCTCATGGGTTGTTTTATCGCATACTGCAGCCTCACTGCTTCTTTGTCAATTTCCAATTCAGAATAACCGAAATTACCCAAGAACACTCTCGGAACCGGAGCGGCGGGCATGTTCAGAACCATGTCGACCAGTCAATCGTCCTAGTGCAACCGCTTTCAAGTCATCTGGTATCGGATTTGCATGGCGAGTGGGGGCATTCCATTGTGGAAGCCTGGGAAATTGCTCCATGAGGGGGCCGAGGCCACTGTTACCAGTGGCTCTTGGCTAGGAAAGAAAGCAGTACTGAAGTCACGTAGAGCAAGAGGTTACAGGCATCCGGATCTCGATCGCAGACTAACGAGACAAAGGATGGCGGCGGAGGCGAGGGCCCTATCTCGACTTTCTTCAGTTGGGTTCCCTTCTCCGAAACTAATGTTCCTAGAACAGAGAGAATCATCCATGCTCTTGTCCATGGTCGAAGGAAGGACTCTTCATGACTTGCTCAAGTCAGACGATGCTTCCGGAGAAGAACTCCGCTCTCTTGGCGGTTTAATTCGAAGACTCCATGAAATAGGAATCTCACATGGCGACCTGACCACACACAATGTTATGGCGACCACATCCGGAACTCTTCACCTCATTGACTTTGGATTGTCCAGACTATCGCCGGAATTGGAGCACATGGGTCTCGATCTTCAGGTACTGAGGGAGTGTCTGAGTGCAAGCCATTCGGCTATTCCTGACGCTATTGAGAAGATCTGCGAAGGATACTTAGATGCTGAGAAACCCAATTATGGCACAGAGTCCGCGGAAAATGTAGTAGACCGATTTCGAAAGATAGCAGGAAGAGTCAGATATCACGGTTAGGGTCGAAAAAATGCACATTCTATTCGCTACTGGAAACGAACACAAGGTTTCCGAGGCAGCTTCAATACTTGCTCCAATGGGGCATGAGGTAGAGCCATTGTTGATCCAAGGAAACACCCCAGAATTCATTGAGCCACAGGCCGAAGGAATAGAGGAAGTGGCACTTTCAAAGATTGAGCAGGCGAGAGAGTTGGTTAAGGGGACGATACTAGAGAACTCGGTTATTCTCGTCGAGGACTCAGGACTATTCATCGATGTTCTTGGAGGGTTTCCGGGCCCATATTCCTCATATGTCGAGAGTACAATCGGTCTGACTGGGATTCTGCAGTTAATGTCTGGAGAGTCCGAAAGAGAGGCGGAGTTCAGAGCCGTAGCAGCAATCTACATTGACGGAAAAATAGTTACAGAAACTGGTTCCTGCAGGGGAGAGATCTCCGAGCAATTATCTGGAGACATGGGATTTGGCTACGATCCGATCTTTATTCCTGATGATGGCGATGGAAGAACGTGCGGGGAGATGGACACTATCGAGAAATCACTCATCTCGCACAGAGGTAGAGCCCTGAAGGCGGTCTCAGAACTCCTCAATCCCCCGTCAAAGTGAATAGAAGCAGTCCTCCGTGCCGTACTAGAATGGTTACGGCAACTAGACTTCTTCTGATTGCAACTAGCATCATTTCAATCCCAATCTATCTCGTATTCATTGTCCCAGAGGGTCTGACTATGCAGGTCGCAGGGGCCGTATTGATTCTGCTATTGGTCTCAATGATTCTTTTCACCGGGAGAGGGCCAATCCCCCAGGCAATGAAGAAATCCCCAGTTTTCATCGATCAAGAGTCTGACTTCGGAGACATAGAGCTACCTCCCCCAGTACGCTCAGAGGAGAGCATCTCAGAAGTTCGAGACTCGAAGATTAGAAGGAGTAGAGGTAGGAAGAACACCCCGGATTCTCCTGAAGCAGCGATCCCCGGCCCCATTCACCCTCCCTCTCCCGGGTTTTCTCTAGATTCTCCACAAACACCATCCGCAAACGATGAAGATGTCGAAGGGATGGCTAGAGTCCACATCGCAAGGTCGGACCCCGAGCTCCAAGCCGAAGCAGAGGTCGATCGGTACCTAGCACAGCAGAGAGAGAGGAGGGAAGTCTTCAGAAATAGGCTTCATCGTGAAAGGCGCCAAGAAATGTCAAAGAAAGTGGCCGATGAAGCCAGAAAATGGGCACAAGTTGAGGACGGCGAGGACCTTTCCACTCTTACAAGCATCCCAGGGCACGGATTAGCGGTCTTTTACGAGCCAGAGGAACCCGACCCTTCCATCCCCCAGGGAGTTTCTTATGTGAGGATTGATGATGACAGAGTTCTGAAGGTCAGGGTTTCGTTAGACGTTCCTAGATATACGACAAAACTTTCCGAAGAAGAAATGAGTGAAGCCCCAGAGGCGGATTCGATACCCCTCCCTCCTGCTCCTGGGATGCCAAAACCCCTCCCTCCTTTGTCAGATATCCCCCCTCCAATCGAACCAGAAGACTAGTCCTGTGATACGTTGAAGCGATGTCACTCGCTCGGCGTAATATGACGGAGGAGGTAATGACGGTTGAAGACGTCAGCATCGAGGGCTCCAGTCCTCATGGGGGGCTGATTTCAGTCTGGACCCTCAATAGGCCCGACAAGCTCAATGCGCTAAATTCGGACTCTCACAGGGCAATCAAGGAGGCTTCTGCAAGAGCGAATTCAGATGACTTAGTCCGCTGTGTTGTTATCCGAGGAGCCCCTCCTCCAAAGACAGAGGAGGGCAAGAGGCCGAAGCCACATGCATTTGCTGCAGGTGCGGATATCTCCGAGTTCGAAGGGAAGGACTCAGATGACGTACGCCCATTCTTCGAGGACAACGCTTGGGAGGCCGTTTGGAACATTTCCAAGCCTACTATCGCGATGGTGGATGGATTCGCACTAGGGGGCGGTACCGAGCTAGCCCTCTCTTGCGATATCAGAATCGCATCGAATAGATCCATATTCGGACAGCCAGAAATCAATCTTGGCCTGATTCCAGGTGGGGGCGGTACTCAGAGGCTCTGCAGGTTAATTGGTTATGGTAGGACAATTGAGATTGTCCTCTCCGGGGGCATGGTAAAGGCCGAGGAGGCCCTACAAATGGGTATTGTCAATCGGGTAGTCCCTCCTGGGGATCTCGAATCCGAAACCATGAAACTAGCCGAGGAGATCTCTCGAAAGTCACCATACACAACAAAGGTCGCAAAGCGTGTAGTCCGAGGTGCATTGGAACTCCCCTTTTCCGAAGGGGTTCTAATGGAGCGATCAGAGTTCGTAGCTTTGTTCGACACTGAGGACAAGGAGATCGGTGTTCGAGCATTCTTGAACCGCTCTGAAGCAGATTGGGTCGGCCGCTAGACGCTCTCAACTGAGGCTATTGGAGATTATTCCAACCGCGCCGCTTTCCTTAGCAGGGTCGATGAGTAGCCATTCTGACTGAGAACCAGAAACAACCAGATCTTCTTGGATGCTTCTAATCCTATGCAAGTTACCCAGGTAATGATCTACTTGCTTTCCATTGTGTTTCTCTCGATTAGCTATCATCCCTCTATGCATATTCTCGCTAGTGACGTAGAGGACCACGCCCGTGGCAATTCCTCCAGCGTCACGCCACTCGTCAATTATCTCCCTATTCGGGATATAATGCACTCCCTCGAGAAGCAGATCTCCTCCCTTCCCAAGCGCTCTTTCGATGACTGCTCGTACGCCTTCCGACACAGCTCCAACCGTATCCTTCCAGTCCTCGACTGCTGAGCCACCCGCCGATTCAAATGACGATCTGTGCAGTGACGGTCTTTCCGAAGATGTGAGTTGTGTCCTGAGGACCTCTCTCACAGTATCCGTGGAGGCAACCTTGCTGAATCCGAGGGAAGAAGCAAGTTTTGCAGACATGGTCGATTTTCCCACGCCGCTAGTTCCCACGATGATTAGGAGTCTTGGGACTACCATCGAATCACCTAACGCTGAATTGACTTCGTCTCGAGGAACTCTTCCATCCCATGAACCCCCAACTCTCTCCCCAGTCCAGATTTCTTGTAGCCGCCGAAAGGTGCTGAAACATTGAACGCACCGCCGTTGATGCTGACTTGACCCGTCCTTAACTTTCTAGCGACCTCCATGCCCCTCGCTTCGTCTCCAGACCAGACTCCTCCCGAGAGCCCGTATTCTGAGTTGTTAGCTAGTTCGATAGCCTCTTCTTCGTTGGAGTATGTGGTTATGCAGAGGACCGGCCCAAAAATTTCCTCTCTGAAGATAGTCATCTCCGAAGTCACATCGGCAAAGACGGTGGGCTTCACGTAGAAGCCCGAATCCAATCCGTCCGGCATCCCCTCGCCACCAGCAACTAACGTGGCACCTTCATCAATACCAGTTGAGATGTATGCGGAAACACTCTCTTGCTGCTTTTTTGATACTAGAGGCCCGCACTTGCTGGTTCCTTCCATCGGATCTCCAGTAGTGTACCGACCAATCTTACTTGCGATGATATCCACTACTTCTTCTCTGGAATCTTCCGGAATCAACAATCGCGTGAGTGCGGAGCACTCTTGCCCGGAGTTCCCGAAGCAGGAGTAGATTGCCGAAGAGGCGGCTCTTGGAATGTCGGCATCGTCAAGAATGATGTTGGCGCTCTTCCCTCCAAGCTCCAACGTCACCCTCTTCACGCTAGGTGCTGCTAACTCGGACACCCTGATTCCAGCATTAGTCGAACCAGTGAAGCTAACCATGTCTACTTCGGCATGACTTGCTAGAGTCTCTCCGATTTCCCTCCCATGCCCGGAAATCAGATTGAAAACTCCTCCTGGAAGGCCGATTTCGTCCAGTATGTCTGCTAGGACAAATGCATTCAGAGGTGCTTCCTTGGAAGGCTTCAGCACCATTGTGCACCCAGCCGCAATCGCAGGAGCGACCTTTCCAATAATCTGGTGCAGGGGGAAGTTCCACGGAGTGATCATTGCTACTACTCCTATTGCCTCCTTAACTACGATTGAGTTCCTGACTTCCTCCTCCCAGACATAATCGTCGAGAATCTTAGCATATGACCTTGAAACTACTCTGGGAGTCCCTACCATCGCCATTCGGGAGTACTCAATCGGAGTTCCTACCTCTGAGGTGATCAATTCTGCCATTTCTTCTCCCCTGTCCTTTATCGCTGAGGAAAGAAGATTGAGGTAATTCGCCCTCTCCTCCACCGTTGAGGTGGACCAATCAGTGAAGGCAGCCCTTGCGGCCTCTACAGCAGTGTTTGCATCCGACTCGTTGCCTACTGGGACCGAGCCAATGATTTGTTCAGTAGCTGGATTGACCACTTCTATGGTGCCCTCGCCATCCGGTTCGATCCAAGATCCATTGATGTAGAGGTGCTTGCGTTCGTGCATGTCTGACCCAGACTGCGTCATCTTATGATATTCATGCAAATTCAATAGAGTGTGCCCTGCTCGAGTGACATGCCAGTTTCTACCGACATGCTGGAGGGAGGGGTCGGCTTGGTAACACTGTCTCCCGCTGCTTCCTCAGACACATTTGCCCCAGTCAACTTTGAACCACTCCTTTCATCATTAGATGAACTCATGGCCGATCCATCATGTAGATCGGTGGTGATAACCGGTTCAGGGTGTTTTTTCTCTGCAGGGGGGAACATAGACGATTTCTCCAATGGAATTGAGACCGGAGAGATTGGAGACAGAGTCCAAGAGATGACCGACAAACTACATCCTCTGTTATTGAGAATGAGAACCTCGGAAACAGTCTTCGTCTGTGCAATTAACGGGTCAGTTGCTGGCGGGGGCTTCGGCTTGGCATTGGCTTCCGACTACCGTGTCTGCATCCCCCAGGTAAAACTTGCCTCCGCGTTCTTCCGTCTTGGGCTTTCTCCCGATGGAGGCATGACTTGGTTGCTTCCTCGTTTGGTTGGCAACCAGGTGGCAAAGAGATTTCTCTTCAACTCGGAGGTTTGGTCCGGTGAAAAGGCACTGGAGGTGGGTGCCGTAGATGAAATAGTGGACGAAAACCTCCTCGTCGATAGGGCCTTGGAAGTCGCCAGAGAATGGGGGAAGTGGTCTGTAAACAGCAGGAGGGGTACGAAGCAGTTGCTTGATGCATCCACTTCGACCTTCTTCGAAACACAACTCCAGTTCGAACAGTCCCTCATGGTTGCCTCCTCCAAGACTACCGACTTCGCAGAGGGCGTCAGATCCTTCAAGGAAAAGAGAGAACCTTCGTTTGGAGCCAAAGAGGAGGAGTAGATTGTCCCGAAGGCTCATTGTCATGCGTCATGCCAAGAGTAGCTGGAAAGAGGATGGCCTTGATGACCATGATCGCCCTTTGAACAAGAGGGGCATCAGAGACGCCCCGCGAATGGCAGATGCCATCCATGAAAGGGAATGGTCACCTGATCTGATATTGGTCAGCAGTTCGAAAAGAACCCTTCAGACCCTTTCAGGGATGTTTCACAGGTTTGGCCGAGTACCATCCCAGATCAGACCCGGAATCTATCATGCCACTGTGAATGACCTGTTACTAGAGCTAGAGGATATGGCCCAAGAAGGAACGACAATGATACTGGGTCACAATCCTGGGTCTGAGATTCTCGTCAACCATCTTTCTGGTGAGTGGCATTCGATGCCAACTGCGACTGCAGTTCTATTAGTGGAATCGAGAGGTAATTGGGCAGTCCAGGAAGTCATTCGCCCCAAGGAGATTCAGTAGTCAGGGATGCGCCGGGACCTCTTCCGACCAGTGCGACATCTTGTTGAGGGTGATTGTCACGTTAGTCACCTCGCCTTCTTCCCAGTAATCAACAGCAACGAAGGTCGGCCTATTGTCCATCTCTTGCCAACACTCTAGGGATCTGTTGAGCAGGGTCTCATATTCGTTAACCTCGTTTGCCAATACAGGGTCAGGGAGTCCATATATGCTAGCCAGCCAGTTATTCAGGTGCCAAACTGGTTGCGAACCATCTCCTCGATGCACCGTGCAAGACATCTCCTCCATACTGCCCTCGGCATAGTTGGTAGTCCAACCGAACATCCCAAAGTCGTGTAGCCAGGGGTAGTCATCGTTCTGTGATTGTTCCCAGAAGACTACCAGGTCCTTGCCATCAAGAACCATGTCCCCCAAGCTTGGCCATTCCTCACCTAGGGTATGGGTGTAAATCCGATTAGCCATTCCAGTCTCGTTGAATAGGAATTGCAGGTGAGATGCTGGGACGTAGTTTTCTATTAGGAGGGTGACAACATCTCCACTGGAGTTATTCATCAGGGAATTCAGTAGGTCCAGCCATTGGAACGCATCCACCTCACCGAAATTGCAGGGATGGAAGAACTGGCCAGTACTATGACAGAACCTTACGTCCTCAGTAGATGTATTATCGTAATTCCTGTGGTGCGAGTCTACCATGAATGCTCTGATGCCGTCATCCCACTGACGCTGAAGTCCAGTGTAGTGATTCACCCCAAGAAGGATCTGGTCCTCCAACGTCGAGTACGCGTTGTGGGTCTCTGCGAAGGTGAAGTCATCATAGGTCCTGAGACAGTATACAGAGATTCCATGACATGTCATGAAATCCCCGGGATCCATCGGGTCGAAACCCCTTTCCAACTCCCATTCGTTTGGAAGGCCATCCCCGTCGGCATCATCGTCCCACTCGTCGCAGATCAAGTCCCCATCCAGGTCATCGGGAATTGACTCCATGTCAATGGAATCCGTGCCACATGCCTCCTCGGCATAATCGGTCCAGGAATCTCCATCGTCGTCTTCATCCAAAATGTCGCAAATTGAATCCCCATCGGTGTCTGTTGGAATGTCATCGCCATTATTGGGGTCGGAAGTGCAGTTCAACTCCACGAAATTTCCCCACCCGTCTCCATCGACGTCATTATCCTCAGAATCTCTGATCCCATCTCCGTCCAAGTCAGGAGGGGCGTTCTCTACGCAACCCGATGTGACGAAAAGAACACACAACAATAGAGAGTTCAATTTTCTCTGCATCATCCCAACTCAGATATCGGAGTTTCTTCGAGACCTCAGTCCATTAGTGTCTCGTGATGGTCGGGAACGAAGGTCTGCTCTGTCATCGGCGGCCTGACATATCCCCTCGCATGCTTCCTATCCGGTAGCTCAATGGGCTCGGGAGTTAGGTCCTCGTAATCTATCATTGAGAGCAGGTGATTAATGCAATTCAGATGCGCATGCCTCTTGATGTCCGAGTTAACTACGAACCATGGGGATTGCTTGGTGTCGGTATGAGCGAACATGACGTCCTTCGCCTCGGAGTAGTCCTCCCACCGAGTGAGTGACTCTAGATCCATCGGACTGAGCTTCCATCGCTTGTGAGGCCGATCTAACCTCGCCTTGAAACGCTTCAATTGCTCGTCATCGGATACCGAGAACCAGTACTTGATCAGAATCGTCCCTGATCTCAATAGCATCCTCTCGAACATCGGGCAGGATCTCATGAACTCGTCATATCCGTCTTCATCACAGAATTCCATGACCCTCTCTACTCCTGCTCTGTTGTACCAACTCCTGTCGAACATCACTATCTCTCCTGCAGCAGGAAGATGGTTGACGTATCTCTGGAAGTACCACTCGGTTTTCTGCCGCTCTGTTGGGGCTGGTAGAGCAGCCACCCTCACAACTCTGGGGTTGAGGTACTGGGCGATTCTCTTGATCACTCCACCCTTTCCCGCAGCATCCCTTCCCTCGAACACCACGACGACCTTGAGCCCCTTCGCCTTCACCCATTCCTGTAGTTTTATCAGCTCAAGTTGAAGTCTGAATAACTCTGCACTATACTTCTTTTTCCCAATTCTTCCGATATTCCCGTCTCCCTTGTCGCCCATAATAATCAGCCCTCGATGTCCGTCAGTGACAAAAGCCCTCTGGTCATTATTTTTTTAGAAACTACTCTCCTCAGAGTAGGCTGACCAGATCTTTCAGAGACGAAGTCGGGTCATCGGACTTGGTCACCCCACTAGCCAGAAGGACCCCCGAGGTGCCTAGATGAATTGCCTTGGACACGTCCGAGCCACTCTTCACACCAGCCCCGCAAAGAATGCCCACCACTTCTGACACATCCATGACTGCCTGCGCAGTCCCACTGACTATCTCTGGATCAGCACTAGTCACAGAGATGTCACCACCAATCAACTCAGGCGGCTCCACAGCGACGAAACCAGGTTCCAAAGCCGCGAGAGCTCTCGCCTCTTCGATATCTCCGGCACAGGCACAGATTTCGAAGTCATCGGGAACCTGCTCAAGGAGCATTGCCACATGCTCCAGGCCGACCTTGTGCTCTGCATGGTTGATTAGGGCGCCCGAAGCACCCCTCTCTATTGCGGTGGCTGGATGCAACCAACCTGTGTTTGAACCGAATCCCACGGGGTCTAGGTGCTGGCACCAAACCTCCAGATTGGGAGCCGCAGCCACTACAGCGGACAAGTCAAACGCTGAGACAGCGGCAATCATCCTCGCATCTGTTTCAATACTGGCCATAGCCCGCGCCAGATCCTCAGCCGAAGCACCATGAGCAGTCTGGTATGTCTTGAAGTTCACAACTACAAGAGGGTCGCTCACAGTATCCCGAGTCGTCCGGCCTCTTTGACCGTGTTGGGGATTAGTCCAAGACCTAGAACTAGTTCTGCGGTCTATGGCGGAGTCCCCAGATTGGACGGAGAGTAGCCTTTCTGAACACTACTCGGATGGATCGGAGATCGATCTTTCGTGGTTAGATAAGCCAACTAGGCACCAATTCCGATGGAGAACTCTGAAGGGCACATGGGTAACATCGAGGAAGCGAATCTCATCAGGCCAATCACTCGTGAAGTCCTTCGACTCGATGCCCACTGACCTCTACGTGTCCACGTCCTCATGGCTAGATCCAGTTAATCTCCCTAGATTGAAGGACTCCAAGCGTCCACCGCCTATTCTGATTGACCACATGGTCGTTTTCGATATTGACATGAGACCATTCTGCTTGAGCAAGCTAGAGCAGGCCAGGAAAGAAGCCCTAGTTCTACGCGAATGGATTTCTCAGAACACTGATCTGGAAATCCAGTATGTCTCCTTCTCAGGAAGCAAGGGCTTCCACATAGTGGCTTTTGACCTAGACAGATCACTGTTCGAAGAGCCAGACCCAGCAAAGAGAGAACAAGCTGTAAGAGAGAATAGGAAGGAACTGCTAGAAAGGGTGATTGCAGCAGGCCACAATGTCGACCCTGTAGTGACTGCAGACACACGCAGGATAATCCGAGTACCAGGGACAATACACGGCTCAACTGGTTGGGTTTGCTCAGTCCTCGGGGAAGGGCAGCTAGAGATGCCAGTAAGAGAGTGGATTTCTGACATCCCGAAACACGAGATGGCCTCTCCAATTCCCAGAAGGCCTCCGATCAAGATCCCCCACTTGAAGCCTAGGAAGAAGACAGTGGCGAGGGAAAGTCGGAACGTGGAAGGAAGTGAGGAGTTTGTCAGCCTTGAGGTCAGTAGCCATGTCCCTGGAACGAAGGACCGTTCCGCCTTGGTGGCGTGGCTCCCGGACCGGTGGGGGAAGGTCACTGAATCGGTTGATAGGGCCCAGAGGGAGTTCGACTCCATCGACATGGGGCCAGTGGCCTACATGCACGACGGTGAAAGAGTACTGGCAATAATCCCAAGAGCAATTCCACGACATTTCCTTCTGAGCAGGATAGGCAGGATGGGGTTAAGGAGGCTAGAGAATGACCTCAGGAGGTTCGAACACTCATGGGTCAGAATTTCTGGCAGGATGGTCGAGGGAGATTGGGAGTCCAAGATGGAACCAATAACAGTGCTCGGGTACGATTCTAGTGAGAGGTGCATGCACCCTTGGTCCGCTCCCCATCTCGACCTTTGCAAGAAGCTCGGCCTACCAATCAGGCATGGTGCAGGTGACATCTCAGGGAATCATAAGGCATCCATCAGAGTGGCCGTCCGGCGCTGAGTTTATGTCCCGTTGTGCCAACCGCGATTCGTCCCGAAGAAGGAGCCCAATGGGCAATGACTGCAGAATGCTACGCATTCGATCGTGCCGTACCTCACCGGTCCGGGCGCCGGGACAGCGCCCGGACCTCAAGGCGGTGTAACCTGTGGCTAGTGAGTATGAGATTATCTTCGGATTGATTGTCCTCTTCTTCAGTGGTGTCTGGTCTGCAATCAAGTACGTGGACGAGCACACAGACAACAGATGGGCGTTCTTCGTTCCTGCTGGAGTGTTGTCTATGTTCGTTCTTTCCGGAATAGGTGAGGGATTTGTGTTCTTCGCCTGCCTCTTCGCTTTCGGACCGATTATAGTCATGCTAATAATTGTCGGACTCGATCAGGGGCGGCAAAACTCCTCTTTCTCAATAAGGGCAATGGGTACTCCCGGTAAGAAGGACCTAAATCGCAAACTCACACATAGTTACAAGCGTGCGTATGACAGGCTGATTGGATATGTACAAGCCAGAGGGGGAGAAATCAATTCCCGGGATGACGGAATTCGCAGGCTAAACGAATTGGGAGTTGGCGATGCTGAACGATTCTTCTCGAGCCCTTATGTGATCAAGGCGCTCGACCTTCCCTCTGAATCTACCTCCCAACCACAGTCACATGTTTCTGGAGGCGGTGCCTCCAATGGAGCAGAAAGAAAGGATTCAGTCGCTTTTTCTGAAATAGAAGGTGACGATTGGTGGGAGAAGGGTTACGAGGGTGGAGCAGAAAAATCAACTCAGGCATCAGATTCATCTGAGGATACATGTGGAAACCCACAGTGCTCAAATCCCGTGTCAGCCTTCGACTTCCGTTGCTTCACATGCCGAAAGAGGTTCTGCAGCGAGCACGCGGGAGTAAAAATCGAGTGCAGCGAATGCTCAAAGTGATCAGAGGAAAACACTCTTCTTGTGGGCCGAGGATTGGGGGGAAAGGCCCACTCGCTTTATCTCACTAACCATCTCTTTGCCGCTCCTACTGTGTCCGTACTGAACCTCGCCGGGGCTTACCTTCCAGTTCCACTGGCGCTCGAACACCTTCGCATCCTCCATATTTCGACAGAGCTCTCGGGGGACTGCGTGAAACATCGAAAGGACGTTCTTCTTCCTCCTGAAGTACTTGCCCACGACCTCGGGAAGCAAATCGCTTAGCCATGTCTCGCTCACCACCTTGACCTCTCTCTGGATTACGTATCTGGGATTGTCCAGAGGTCCAAGCACCTCTTCCATCGCCTCTGCAAAGATAGCCGATTCTTCTTCGGATGCCTTTTCCAGGTAGGTCCTCATCCAACCTCCACCTCTGCTGCCACCACCTACCTTGACGTCGAACCCAATGTGACCCAAGGCCTGTAGCGAGGAAGCTACTGCATCCGAAATTGCGAGAACCAGTGACTCATCGGACCACTGGGCCATCCCGATCCTATTCGTAGCGGGGAAGCCACCACCCCCAAGACTCCCGCCTTTGATTTCTATGGCTTCTCTTGGAACTGCGTTGAAGTTCTCGCCGATGCCCCAAAGGTCACGAGTCCGCTCTCGGTTCCTTGATCTCATCAGCATCTCCTCGTTGAACACGTCCATCGCCTCGGAGACTCCCTCCGGGCGAGCCTCGGTGAAGGCGGCGTGGACGTGACCGACTCCCTTCTCTATAGCTCCATCATCGCAGACCCCATAGAGCTGCTTGTGCTTCCTCTTGAATCTGAGGTAGTCGTCGAAGCCCTTCTTGAACTCGTCAGCAAGGCATACGATGTCCCAGTTGTTTGCAACCTTCTCAGGCCAATGCTTGTCCAGCCTGAATGACCTCCCTCTCAGTTGGTTGATGCTCATGCTGGTCGTTACCGTGGTCAGATCAACAAGTACGTTGATCCTGCTGGCATCCCATCCCTCTCCCAGTAGTCCCCTCGTGCCCACAAGGCATTTCGTCACGCCAGCCTGGAACATCTCCGTGATCATCATCGTGTAGTAGCGAGGTAACCAGTCCTTCCCCTTCCCTCTGATCTCGAAGTACTCTCCATTCTCGATGTAGTCGAATCTGATTTCCAAGCCCCTGGAGTCAACCCATTGCTCGAATCTAGGGAAGATCCTCTCCAGCAGGTCGTCGTCGACGAGAACCGTAGTCCCCGTCATTAGAACTGGGTCCAGTCTGTCCGTCGCCTCGCTCTCGAGGACCGCCCTGTATGCAGCGACCGCGCCACCCGCCTCTTTGTCCAGAACCCCTTCGACAAGGGCTGTGGCCGAAGTCTTCTCGAAGTCGGTGACAATTACTGCCCTGATTTCGGGACCCAACGCCTGCATCTCCGATTGCAGGATGTCTCGGAGTGCGTCGTACTTCGCGGAACCATATGCCATTACTCTCCCAACCGGGGAGGCACAGGCTCTAGCGCCTCCCTTGGTGATCTGGATTCCGAGCATCCTGAGCTTCTTCTTCGCATCCTCGGCAAGAGTATGGTCCTCTTTGTTCTCCGATCTCATCAGGCCGTTCCTGATGTATCGATCGAGTAGTGTGATTAGCGTATCCATGCTGTTCCCTGAATTGACCAACTCGGGAGATGGCATTGGGATGCCTTCCGGTAGTCCCAGACCTCCAGATGTCAGGTATCCCCTAGCCGCATCCGCCAGAGACGGATCGCTTCGCCTGAATGAATCCCAGTCCTTGGCCTTACGGCCCGGCAGTGACAAATCGTCCAGCACCCTTGCCAACCAGACCTCAAGACGAGGGACCCTGCCACTAGCATCATCAGGCCCTCTTCTAAGAGATTTGACCAATGACTCGAAGTCTTGGTCCACATTCGCAATGTAGCTTAACTCATCAGAGGATGGACGAACGAAGTAAGCCAGATCCTGATACGGGGAAAGGTTGCCATCCCTGACCAATGCGGGTACGGGGACCTCGTAGTCCACTTCTCCAAAGAGTTCCCGATACCTTCCTATTGAGGAGGCATCACCCTCTTCTGGAGGGGTCGCAGTAAGCCCTAGGATGATCGGATTGCCGAGTAATTCCCTCACCTCAATGAGCACCTTACCCCAGTGATCCATTAGGTGATGACACTCGTCGAGAATGATTAGCCCCACTCCAACATCGGCGAGCTTCATCAGATTCTCCCTTGATGACTCGTGAAGGACCCATAGCGCATTGCCGTGATCAGCCAGAGAATCCCTCACCTTCTTCCGATAGTGCCCCATGGTCTCCG
>Ga0066850_10000039_pt1 | contig 62225 bp, 64 predicted proteins | sample ETNtaG_4_FD_67282 | JGI IMG/M metagenome (GOLD analysis project Ga0066850, IMG submission 67282) | Marine microbial and viral communities from oxygen minimum zone, Eastern Pacific Ocean - ETNP201406SV67 | ecosystem: Environmental > Aquatic > Marine > Oceanic | place: Pacific Ocean: Eastern... | reverse complement strand
GGCCTCTTCTATATGCGAGCAAGTAATTTACAAAGAACAGGGAGGATGCCCATCTTCGATAGTGGTAGCCCAATGCGTTGGACCCCAGTTTGAATCTCCTTCGGAGATTGATGCCCTGGAGACTCTGGGTGCGCATGTAGTTGGAATGACGCTTGGCCCGGAGCAGAGACTAATTGCCGAGAAAGGAATTCCTCATATCTCACTAGTCTGCTCTTCAAACTGGGCTGCAGGAAGGAATCCTCACAATCCAGATTCAATAATAGAACATGACTCGGTAAACGAGGAGGCTTCGGAAATGATCGAGACATTATCCAAGTGCATTCATGCATTGCTAAGGGACTACCTTGGGTAACTAACTTGATGGAGTCTCTACCTCTAATAGTTCCATGACTGGTAGGTTGAGTGTTGATGATTGGTTGCAGGTGGGGCATAGTGCGAGCCCCGACGGGTCTTGGTTGACAATGATGTCCAGGGTCGCACAATTCCATCACAAACACCAGTTCGCTTCTGATGAGAACAATGGCCATGATATGGGTTACAGAATAGCACTGACTGTCGAGGAGCTGGGAGAACTTTCTGCTGCCATAACCAAGGGAAAGTCAGATGGGGAAGTGGCCGAAGAACTTGCAGACCTACTAATCCTGATTCTCGGTCATTCCCTCGCTATGGAAATTGACCTCGAAAAAGAATTTCATGATAAGATGGACATAGTGATGACTCGAAGTGCCCGAACTGGCAAACTTGGAAAAAGAGTGACTGAATTCGCCGGATAAAGTCCCAGAGACTTACTCGATCATGGCGAAATCATTTGTAAAATACTAAACTTCAAAGAACTCAGACTGAATTATTCCAATTTCTTCTCTTGTCTCAGCGCTGGCATATGCTTCGAGTGGAATCCTGTTCAAATCAAGGAAATGCTCTCCAAATTGAAATGGTTCTAGAATCTTCTTTGCTTGCTCAGAATGCCCTAGAATTACCAAGGCAGCTCCAAGAGCCTCAGCCGAGGAAAGTCTCCCCAACCTCCCCCAAGAAACAGGGTTTGCAGCTATTAATGCCGGCAAGATACGACCTTCAAGTCTCGTTCTTCCATTGATTTCTTCCAAGGACTCATCTATTCTTTTCCAAGAGCAGTCGAGTACCACCATGGACCCTCCCATGGATATTAGACCTCTATCCTCAGGTCCAAGTATTGTTGTGGATTGAGGATCTAGTATGTATCCCCTCCTTGGTGCACCCGATGTTGTCAGATGCAACTTTACTAGGCCATTGAGGTGCATTTTCCTTGCTGTGCATTTCTTGGGATCATCTTGCTCTAGATGGATAACGTGCAAAGGAACTTCGTCCACTAACTTACCTCCTCGAACGCGCTCCTGACCTCGAAACTCCTATTCTTCTCCCTTTCTTCTTGACTTTCTTCTTCTCAGTATGGCTAGCTGTTACATTATTCGCATCTGAGATGGTCATCTGTCTCTCACCCTCGGAGGAAACCATGGTGTGACCATGTGCTACCGACTCAACGAATAGTTTGATTCCAAGCTCTCTGGCAAATTTTTTCAGTAAGGAATCAGTTGGCCTGATTCCGTTCTCCGCCTTCTGAACAACCCCTATCTTCTCATTCATCTGTTTGGCGAGGTCTTCCTGTGAAAGGCCGTTGAATTTCCTAGCATTCCTAATTCTAGAGTGAAAATCACTCGCCAATTCCAACTCGTCTTTAGTCATGATGTCTATTCCAGAGATTCCTTTTCCCGAGACTGCACTTTGTTTCTCTGGGGTTTGTATTATGGCATGCTTCTTCACTGCTTCAACCACCAGGTCCATGGAGTTGATGCATTTGTTGCAACATTCTAATATTGAATTTTGACCAACGGGTCTTCCAATCTTAGCCCTCTTTGTACTGACTCCTTCTAATCCACAAAGTTCGCATGCACCCATGTCCTACCCAAGAGAATTAGCATCATAGTCCTTCGTAGGGGTCATAAGTATGCGTTAGATGTGGACGACATGGCATCGGAGGCGAACGAAAACCCGGGTCGAGAGGATATTCTAGGTAGCAAGGACCCTCAAAAAGACGCTCTAGATAGACTTTCTAAGGATTATCGGGAGCTATCAGATAAGGCCCAGCAGCTACTGACGGAGAAGCTATTCTTGGAAAACGAACTCGCACAGCTAAAGAAGCGATCAAATAGGCTAGAAGAGGAACTAACAAACATTCGAAACCCGCCTCTGATCATAGGTTACATCCAGGATATTGTCAATGAACAAGCTATCGTAAGGAGTTCCAACGGTACCGTATTCATGGTTTCAATCAATCGTCGACTAGACAGAACAAAAATCAAACCAGGAACCAGAGTTGCACTTAATCAGGACTCACTTTCTGTAGTTGAGATTCTCTCTGACTCTTGGGATCCATTGGTTAGCAATGCAGAGATAATCGATTCACCCAACGTCGAATACTCATCTATTGGGGGACTGGAAAAACAAATCAAGGAACTAAAGGAGGCTATTGAATTACCATTCGAGAATCCCAAGGCATTCTCCGATTTCGGAATAGATCCTCCAAAGGGAGTCCTTCTCACGGGCCCTCCTGGGACTGGAAAGACAATGCTAGCCAAAGCTGTAGCAAATTCTACCAATGCCGCATTCCTAGGACTTGTGGGGGCAGAACTAGCTCAGAAGTATATAGGTGAAGGAGGGAGAATGGTCAGGGAACTATTCGAAATGGCAAGACAGAAGTCGCCGGCTATAATCTTCATCGATGAAATAGATTCAATTGGTTCGAAGAGGCTAGATGTTGCGACTTCTGGAGACCGTGAGGTACAGAGGACTCTGATGCAACTTCTTTCTGAGTTAGATGGATTCGAAAGTTTGGATGATGTCAAGGTTATTGCCGCAACTAATCGCCCGGAACTTCTCGACGCGGCACTATTGCGTCCGGGGCGTTTTGATCGCATTATTGAGATCCCAATTCCCGATCTGGATGCTAGGGAAGCAATTTTCGCCGTCCATACTAGACTAATGCCATTGGTCAAGGGATTGAATAACAGAACATTAGCATCACTGTCAGACGGTTTCAGCGGGGCCGAAATTAAGTCTGCAGTCGTCGAAGCCGGAATTTCTGCAATATCAAGTGGCCGTAAGTCAGTAAATAAGGCAGACTTCTTAGCAGCAATAAAGAAGGTCGGAGAAAACAGTAAGGGATCTAGTGAAACCAATTCAGAAGGAATCTATGGATAAGCAAAATATCATGACGAGCAGTCACTTCGAATGTCTATGCAGGCAACCCTGGTTGAGTGTGTCCCAAATTTTAGTGAAGGAAGGAACAAGCACATAATTGAGAAAATTACAAGTCCAATTAGGGAGACAAATGGCGTTTCACTCCTCGATGTTGATATGGGTCACGACTTCAATAGAACAGTAGTGACGATGGTTGGCAGTCCCGATGAAGTTCTGAATACTGTAATCGAATGCACACGAATTGCAACCGAATTGATTGACATGAGAGTACACTCGGGCGAGCATGCTAGAATGGGTTCAGTAGACGTAGTTCCATTCATCCCAATTCGGGGAATAACCATGGATGAATGCATCATCCTTTCAGAAAGATACGCTAATTCAGTGTCAAAAGAACTCGATTTGCCAATTTATCTGTATGCTGAAGCAGCAAGAACGCCACAGAGGTACAGACTACCGGATATTCGTAGAGGGGAGTACGAGGGAATGGCCGAAAAGGTAATTTCTCCTGAGTGGAAACCTGATTACGGGCCATCTGAATTCAAACCTAAGATGGGCGTAACCGCTACGGGAGCCAGGCCTATATTAATCGCCTATAACGTAAATCTAGATACTCATGACAAGTCAAAGGCTAATTCAATTGCGGCCAAAATTAGGACTAGTGGTTCACTGGTGAAGGATGAAAATGGTGAAAAGGTAATTGGAGAAGATGGTAAACCTCTAAGGAAACCCGGAATGTTCCAATCATTGCAGGCAGCGGGTTGGATGTACGATTCTACCACGGCACAGGTATCGATGAACCTCCTTGACCACAATGTGACAGGGCTCCATGAAGTAACAGAAGCCATTCACGCAGAGGCGAAAAAAATCGGATTAAACGTGACTGCGGGAGAATTGGTTGGCTTAGTTCCTCTAAATGCAATGATTTCAGCTGGTAAGTATTACAATAACGATCAAGGGCAAATAGAAGAAAACGCAGCCGTCGAAAAGGCAATTAGTGGACTTATGCTTGACAAGTTACGAGACTTTGACTCCCAATCATGCATTATAGAATGGGCAATTTCAAGGGGGCCTGAAATTTGAATGAAGGATACAATGAGGTGCTAAACTCTATCGGCTCTTCTGATCCAACTCCTGGTGGTGGCTCAGTTGCAGCTCTATCACTAGCTCATGCGTATTCACTTGCTATGATGGTCGCAAGACTCACAGAGGGAAAGGAAAAGTGGGCCGAAGGGCATGAAGTGGCAATATCAGTAATTTCCGAATCTCAAGTTGGCATGGTTGAAGCCTTACGGCTCGCTGAGATTGATGCCGAGGCGTTCGAATCAGTAATGTCAGCCTATCGTCTTCCCAGAGAAACCGAGGAACAGAAGACAGCAAGAAAGAAAACGATCCGGGATGCGACAATGGGAGCAGCAGATGCGCCGCTCGCCACAGCTTCTTGTGCAAGAAAACTACTGAGCAGTCTAGAGAGGCTGTGCATCTCCTGTAACTCCAACGCTCTAACAGATTTAGCATCAGCTTCGGAACTATCACTTTCCGCAGTGAAAATGGCCGCAATGAACGTAAAAATTAACTTGGATTTCCTCGAAGGAGATGACGTGGATAGAATGGAATTGCAAATTGCCAGAGTTGTGCATGAATCAACGCTCTCAGCGGATGTAATTACTATGAAAGTTAACGAAAGGCTGGGTTGGTAATGAACTCTTCAGATTTTTCCATCGGTGGGATGCCAAAAGAATTACCACCAATTAGAGAAATCGATAATTCCATCCCCCATGCCCCAAAAAGACCCCAAGTTCTAGACGAAAAAGAGCGCCGTCTAGCAATTCAGAATGCTCTGCGGTATTTCCCGAAAGAATGGCATAATGTACTGGCCCAAGAGTTTCTCGACGAATTAGACAGATTCGGACATATTTACATGTATAGATTCAGACCTAATTACGAGATAAAGGCAAGACCGCTATCGGAATACCATTGCAATAGCAAGAAAGCTGCCTCGATAATGCTGATGATTCAGAATAATCTTGATCCAAAAGTTGCTCAGTACCCACATGAATTGATTACTTATGGTGGAAATGGGGGAGTCTTCCAAAATTGGGCTCAGTATCTCATTACTATGGATTATCTTTTCAAAATGGAAGAGGATCAGACGTTGGTAATGTATTCCGGGCATCCGTTAGGTTTGTTTCCTTCGAGCATCGATTCACCAATGGTGGTTGTAACAAATGGGATGGTGATTCCAAATTACTCATCTCAGAATGACTACGAGAGAATGAGCGCTTTGGGAGTCTCCCAGTATGGTCAGATGACTGCAGGTTCGTACATGTACATAGGACCCCAGGGAATAGTACACGGAACGACAATTACCATATTGAATGCAGCTCGGAAATACCTCGGTAGAACGTCAGAACAGGGTCTAGGTGGAGTTCTGTATGTTACTTCTGGACTAGGAGGGATGTCTGGTGCTCAGGCCAAGGCAGCAGTAATCGCTGGTGCAGTTTGCATAATTGCTGAGATTGACCCTGCCCCTGCTCAGAAGAGGCACTCTCAGGGATGGCTATCAGAGCTATACGAGGACTTGGACGAACTATGTAATCGAGCTGTGCAGGCGAAATCGAAAAAAGAAGCAGTTTCTCTCGGATATCTGGGAAATATAGTCGATCTTTTGGAGCATCTAGTCGATAAGGGGATTACTCCAGATTTAGCAAGCGATCAAACAAGCCTCCACAATCCGTGGTTAGGTGGTTACATGCCAGTCGGCATATCATTTGAGGAGGGCCTGTCTATGATAGAGAAAGACCCAGAACAATTCAAGAAAGAAGTTCGGTTTTCACTCAGGAGACATGTAGACGCTATCAATTCACTTACTGCGAAGGGAACTCGTTTTTGGGACTACGGAAACGCATTCCTCCTCGAGGCAAGTCGAGCTGGGGCCGACGTCATTTCCGAAGATGCGTCATTTAGGTACCCATCATATGTCGAGGATATCATGGGCCCTATGTGCTTCGACTATGGATTCGGGCCATTTCGTTGGGTTTGCACTTCTGGAAATGAAGAAGATTTGCATACCACAGATCAGATAGCCAAACTAGCTTTAGAGAAGCTTTCTACAGAATGTTCTGATGATATCAGAACCCAATATCTGGATAATCTAAAATGGATTTCCGAAGCAGAAAATCATGAGCTAATTGTCGGTACTAAAGCACGAATTCTGTATGCCGATGAAGTAGGTAGAAGAACAATTGCTAGCGAATTCAACAAGGCTATTTCCAGTGGATTGATATCGGCTCCAATCGTTTTGGGGCGCGATCACCATGATGTGGGGGGTACTGACAGCCCCTACCGAGAGACTGCAAACATATACGATGGTTCAATGTTCACCGCGGACATGGCTGTTCATAATTTCGTAGGAGACTCATTCAGGGGTGCAACGTGGATTAGTCTGCATAATGGGGGCGGAGTAGGGTGGGGGGAAGTTGTCAATGGTGGTTTTGGACTGGTAATAGATGGATCAGATAAAGCCCAGGAGAACATCGATTCCATGATTTCGTGGGATGTCAATAATGGAATTGCCCGAAGGTCATGGGCAAGAAATAGTGGTGCTATCTCGGCCATCAATCGAGCAATGGATTCAGATGAAAGGTTAGTGGTAACAATTCCAGAAATAGTCAATGAAAAGATCTTGGATAGAATGTTCGATGGCACTCGATGACTCTATTTGGCCGATTAGCTTCGCCGGCACAATGTCTGAGATAGCTATTGACGGTGAATCTCTGTCACTAGAGTCTGCATTAGCCATCGCAAAGGGCACTGCAACGGCTTATCTCTCCGAGTCATCTAGAGAAAAGATGCAACGTTCACGCAATGCAGTAGAAAAGGTAGTACATTCCGATGAGGTAGTTTATGGAATAAACACTGGATTCGGTGCCCTTTCTTCCATAAGCATCGGAAAAGACGAACTTGAGATTCTGCAGACTAACTTAGTTCGAAGTCATGCTTGTGGAGTCGGAGAAAAGATGACCCCCGAAATTGTCCTCCTGATGATGATAATTAGGGCTAATTCTCTTGCAAAGGGAGTCTCTGGTGCGAGGCCAGAGATTGTTGAACTAATACTTTCAATGGTAAACTCAAGAATAGCACCAGTCGTTCCTCGAATAGGATCTTTAGGAGCATCTGGCGACCTTGCCCCACTATCTCACATGACTTTGGGAATGATGGGCGAGGGAGAATGCCACCGATTAATTAGCGGTGAATGGCTACTCACAGACTCCTCTGTTGCATTGTCGGAGGCCGACTTGAAACCAGTCAGATTACAGGCTAAGGAAGGCCTATCACTGATTAATGGAACAAGCCAGATGTGCGCATATCTTGCATGTACAGTACTTAACATGGAAACTCTCTCTTTGGCAGCAGATCTATCAATAGCTTGCTCATTAGAGGCAATTAGAGGATCTCACAAACCATTTGATAGAAGAATCCATGAGTCGAGGCCACAGTTAGGACAATCAATTTCAGCAGCCAGAATATTAGGTCTTGTATCAGAATCCGAAATTATGCTGTCCCACGTCGATTGCAATCGGGTCCAAGATGCTTACTGCTTCAGATGCTCTCCACAGGTTCATGGGCCCGTAATTGACTTGTTAAGAGAGGTGCGAAGGATGCTGGAGGTTGAGATTAACAGTGCGACAGATAACCCATTGGTTTTCGTGGACGATGGGGGAAATGCCGAAATAATCAGTGGAGGAAATTTCCATGGCCAGAATCTATCCCTGGCCAGTGATTCAATTGCAATAGCATGTCACGAATTAGCAAGTATTTCTGAAAGAAGGATAAATCAAATTCTTGATCCGAATTGGAGTGGACAGAAAGCCTTCCTAGCGAAAAATGAGGGATTAGAGAGCGGTTTGATGATAGTGCAGTACGTTGCCGCAGCAATAATCTCCGAGCTTCATTTGATGGCTAATCCAGCGTCAACCAGCAACGTCTCTGTCAGCATGGGTAAGGAAGATCATGTATCCATGGGGGCCACGGGGACTCATAGGGCTCTTCGATCGTCAATCCTTCTATCGCAGGTTTTAGCCAATGAGTTAGTATGCTCTACTGAGGCTCTTGATTGGATTGGAGAGTCCCCTGGTGCTGGGGTAGGCAAAGTGAAACAGTGGGTCAGAAAGCACGTGGACAGACTTGAAGGAGATAGGTCACTAACCCAAGAATGTGAGAATTTATCGAAAGCAATCCTAGATGGTGAACTAACTAGCATATTCAGGTGATTTTAATCCAAGAAAAATTGCACATGCACAGGCATCCGGGAACTGACCCCCCACCGTTCACAACCAGAGTTGTGGCAACAAAAGATGACTCTCTTCTGTTAGAAGAAACGCATTGCTATCCTAGGGGGGGCGGACAGCCGGGCGATACTGGCACGATTCGAATGGAAGATGGAGGATCAGTGACATTGCATGAGGTTCAGCCAGGGGAAATGATACTGCATCCAGTGAGTGATGTTGAGATGTTTGGGATTGGACAGGAAGTTTCTTGCGAAATCGACACCAAAAGAAGGAATGGACATACTAAGATGCACACCGCACAACACATTTTCTCAGCATTAGCTGAAGACTTGTGGGGGTGCGAGACAGTAGGCAATCAAATTGGCGAAGACCAATCTAGAGTCGATCTGCTCTTCGATAACAAGGAGCTATTCAATCCCGAAGAGCTAATTGAAACAGTAAATTCTGTCCTATCATCAAATATCCCAGTTAACATACACGAGTGGAACAGGGAGAAAATTATGAGTCACGAACAAATGAGGCACACTAAGTTCATGCATAGAATTCCTAACTCTATTACTCATCTCCGAGTAGTGGAAGTGGAAGGAGTTGATTTATGCCCCTGTGCAGGCACTCATGTGTCAAACACATCTCAAATTCCCCAAGTCAGGTATTTGGGCAAGAAGAACAAAGGCAAGGGGCGACTGAGGGTTTCTTACAAATTTGAATAATTCAATTGATAGAATAGATACTATTGGTGGGCTCGGCAGGAATTGAACCTGCGATCTTCGCCATGTCAAGGCGACGTCATAACCCCTAGACCACGAGCCCGGCTCTCCTTCCAATTGCCATTCACTCAAGAATCATTCTGAACAGCTATGATACAATCTTCGAGATACGACCGCCGCATCCCTGCTTGGAACAATCCCCTGCAACTCTTGTTCTACCATTACTCATTACGATCATCTTTGGAACATTGATTGAAACATATGTTTTACATTTCATGCAGAACCCAGTATATTCCGAAGCCATAGCCTCTCCAATAGATTCATGTCTTCAATATTTCACAATTAGTAGGGTGTTTTTGTCAAAAATCCATATTTTTTCAATAAATGCAGTACTGAGAGTCATTATATAAATTCTATACCGAATCAATTTCTGATAACGTGGGTTATCAGCAAAAAATATGGCGAAATTTCTTACCCTTCTCAGAATATGCCCATAATAATGTAATAATATTATTGACAATCAGAAATAGTAATTTCAGAAATAATAATTATTACACTTAGTTTCAATACGCGTTATTGGAATTTACAATCTTACCATTTTTCATCGTGAAACTCACAGGCGAAGTTCCAGGAGACTGACACCATGAATCAGCTGATGATGACCAAAGTATGTTCAAATCCGCAATTCTCCCCTCTGCTATGGTTCCTCTGATTTCATTTTCATCATGGAACATTGTTGAAGCCGGGTTTCTTGTCACTGCAGCAAGAGCGGCAATAGGGTCGACCCCCATTCTATGTGAGGCCATACTACCGATAAGTGGAATCGAGGTAATCGGGCAGTTGGGGTTGAAATCCGTTGCCAATGAAAATGGCCAATCCTCTTCTATACACTTATTGATTGGTAAATCTAGCTTCTTGCCCAAGACGTACGGAGTTCCTGGCAGAAAGGTCTGCACAGTCCCAGATTCAGCGGCGCTAATTCGCGAGTCTTCATTCGAGCATGCTACATGATCAGCACTAACTGAACCAACCTCGGCAGCTAGTTGTAGGCCGCCAGAGTCAACGAACTCATCAACGTGAAGTCTTGACCCAAGTCCAAACTCATTCGCTGCTGTAACAATGTCTTCCGTTTGTTCAATTGTGAACCATCCTTCTTCACAGAAAACATCTGCCCAGTTAGCCAGGGACAACTCCGAGATTATTGGAAGCTGTTCAGAAATTAAGTGTTCTACGTACTGATCGCGAGTCATCTCCTTTGGAAAATCATGAGCACCTAGCCATGTGGGCCTAATGTCGCAAGGAGTTGATCTATTGATTATCGATATAGATTCCAGCAATTTTACTTCCGAATTAAGATCTAATCCATAACCACTCTTTGCTTCCAAAGAAGTCGTGCCGCTAATTAATGCTGTTTCCAAGCGTCTGACTCCACTATCTACGAGCTGCTTTTGAGGTGCACTCCTAGTGCTATTGACAGTTTTCATAATCCCTCCTCCCGATTGAGCAATATCTTTGTAAGATTTTCCTGAAATCCTCATTCCTAGCTCATTCGACCTATCTCCAGACCAAACTAGATGCGTGTGACTGTCGACGAATCCTGGAACTATTGCTTTCCCATCAACATCAATCACACGAAGATCTCCACTCTCATTTTTTCCTGGATACCATGGGGCGTACTCATCGAGCAAATCTTGCATAGGGGCAATTTTCATGATTAAGCCACCATTGTCAATAATTATGCCCATTCCAGCTGGATGCACTAGACTTCTCCTATCTAGTAGCCTATTTCCCGAGAGAGGAATTCCGTCATCTCCTGTTGATAGGTGGGCCACCTCTCCACAGTTGTACAATAGCGTCCTCATAGGCCCTGGAGATTCCGATAGTTGAAAGAACCCGCGCCCATGGGAGGTCTATGGAGGGCATAATTCTAGGGATTGAAAGTACTGCACATACATTCTCCTTTGGTTTTGTCAGTACTGAAGGGGCGCTCTCACCCTCCTATTCTTCGTTATTCCGGCCCGAACAGGGTGGAATCCATCCACGTGAAGCAGCTGATCATCATTCCGAGAATACTTCATCGCTATTAGAAAAGCTGTCCAGAAGTGAGCATTTCTCTTGGGATTCTGTTGTCGCTGTGGCCTTTAGTCAGGGTCCCGGTCTCGGACCCTGCCTTCGAGTGGGCGCATCAGTAGCCAGAACTCTCTCGACAAGACTCTCAGTCCCATTAATTGGAGTAAATCACTGTGTTGCTCATATTGAAGTTGGAAGGAATCAGACTGGATGCACGGATCCAGTGCTTCTCTACGTTAGTGGGGGAAATACCCAAGTTATTGCACGAGCAGAAGGGCGATACAGAGTTCTTGGAGAAACTTTGGACATCGGTATTGGAAATATGCTGGATAAATTTGCTAGAATGCAAGGAATCCCATTTCCCGGAGGACCAGAAATTGAGAAACTAGCGCTTTCCTTTACGAAAAATGATTTCCAGAGTCTCGACGAAGTTCCACTTCCATACGGAGTTCATGGAATGGATCTGGCTTTCTCAGGGATTCTCACATCAGCAGCTCAGAAAATATCGGAGGGAGCTCCATTAGAACAAGTATGTTGGTCACTTCAGGAACACTCCTTCGCAACATGTGTTGAAGTTGCAGAGAGAGCTTTGGCTCATACCGGTAAGACAGAAATACTTCTCGGTGGCGGGGTTGCCTGTAATGAAAGACTTAGAGAAATGGGCAAATTAATGTGTGAAGAAAGAGGGGCAAATTGCTACTGGCCAGAAAAGCAATATTGTATCGACAATGGAACGATGATTGCTGAGTTAGGTAGAAGAATGCTTGAATGCAATTTAGAAACTAAATTAATGGATAGCGCCATCAATCCTATACTCAGAACAGACAATACTGCTGTTCTCTGGGATTGAGAATTCACCAACTCTTATGAGAGTCGGTCCAACCGGTGGCTTGAGGATTGATTAGACAGTGCAGAGGAGGCGTAGGAAGAAAGCAGCCCCAAGGAACGTTTTCGGCTCCTCCTCTCAACCAGTTCAGAAATCAAATATCCCACGCTCCAGCCAATCAAAATCACCCAGGAGCCGTTCGAGAGTTGCACCTCCGCCTTCAGTTCCCGGATCAAAGATTAAGGTCAAAGACGAAATTCCAAAGAATACCCCCGAAGAATCAACAAAAATATCAGAAGAACCAGCTGTTGAGTCATTTATTGATGCTCCCGTAGAGGAGGGTGCACCCGTAGAGGAAGTTCCAATAGAAAATATAATTGAAGACAATATTCTGGAGAATCAGCTTCTTGGTGTAAAGAAAAGAGAAAAAATTGGACTCAACAATAACGAACCCAAAACTTCCAAGCAACAGACTTCTGGCGAAGAAACATCAGGCAAGAGCCTGAAGGCCCGGCAAATTATCCAGGATAGCATGCTCAAAGCTTCCATAGCGGCAAAAGAAGAAAAAACTCGCAAGGCCTCCTCTCTAACAAAAAAAACTACTCCAGAACCACCTAAGAAACCCCAAAGGAAATTCAGGAACAGGAACTCCTCTTACCAACCAGCAAATAGGGCTAGGAGACTTGACAGAAGCAGACATATGGAATACAAATACGAAATGCGTGGTCTTCTAGTCGATATTGGAGTAGCAGAAGAGCACCGTTCTAACCTCCTAGCAACTATTTGGGCTAGAGGAGAGAGGCAAACTTCCAAGGAAGCAAAGGAATTCATTGATGAGAAACATCTGGAGGGGATAATTGATGAGGAACAAATGACCTCTCTAGAAAAGGTCGTGGACGTATATACAGTTAGAAGATGAATACTGAGAATGGTTCTTGGCAAGGAGCCTTCTGGAATACTTGTGAAGGGCCATAAATTTGAAGCGGGAGACTCCGAAAACTCATCTGGAAAACCCCCATACAGACGTGGAATACATCCTGGCATGTTTAGGGACAAACTATGGACAATGCGCCAGTATGCTGGTTTTTCGTCACCACAGAATACGAACAGGAGATTCAAGAAATTACTAGATAATGGTCAAACCGGTCTTTCCGTAGCCTTTGACCTACCTACTCAACTTGGCCTAGATTCAGATGATGATTTATCTGCCGGAGAGGTTGGTAAAGTGGGAGTGCCAATAGACTCAATTCATGACATGAGGGAGCTTTTCACAGAAATAGACATGAGCTCAATTTCAACTTCTATGACAATTAATGCACCAGCAACTACTCTCTTAGCGTTGTACGTAGCAGTCGCAGAAGAGAAAGGAATTTCCAGCAATCTCCTATCGGGTACAGTTCAAAATGACATTCTGAAAGAGTATATTTCCAGAGGGCTGTACATCTTCCCTCCAGAACCTTCCATGAGGTTAACCACCGATCTCATGTCTTGGTGTAAAGAAAATGCGCCTCGGTGGAATACAATATCAATTAGCGGTTACCATATGAGAGAGGCAGGATGCACAGCCCCCCAGGAAATAGCTCTAACATTGTCAAATGCATTGTTATATTGCAGGGAAGCAATAGATCGAGGCATGAAAATCGATGACTTCGCTCCAAGGATGTCATTCTTCTTCGCTTGCCATAATAATTTCATTGAGGAAGTCAGCAAATTCAGAGCCGCTAGGCAATTATGGTACGAGTTAGTCCAAGAGGAGTTCTCACCGAGCAACCCCAGATCGTCACAGTTGAGGTTCCATACTCAGACATCAGGAGTTACTCTAACTGCTCAACAGCCATTGAATAATGCAATTAGAGTTGCTTATCAAGCCCTTTCAGCGGTTTTTGGCGGCACTCAGTCACTCCATACGAACAGTTTCGATGAAGCATTGGGACTCCCAACGGAAGAATCAGTAAGACTTGCTCTTCGAACACAACAGATTATCGCCGAAGAATCTGGTATTGTGGGACACGTGGATCCTCTTGGGGGCTCTACTGTAATTGAAGGGCTAACCGATGAGTTGATTTCACAAGCACGAATAATTATTGAAGAAATCGAAACAATGGGTGGTGCATTGGAGTGTGTGAAAGCAGGGATGCAACAGAGAATAATCCATGAAAGTGCATGGGATCAATTAAGGAGGGTTGAGGATGGAAGAGAGGTTGTTGTCGGCGTGAACTCTCATGTCGATCAAGGGAAACCACTCTTCGAAGGAATGGTCTTGGATCCTAGTGAGGCAAGATCCCAGATTTCAAAACTCAAAGAAATCAAAGAAAATCGCAACGATGATGCCGTGGTCGAAGCATTGCAAGAGATTAGAGAATCATGTATCAATGGCGCCAATGTGATGCAACCGATAATTTCTGCAGTCAAAGTAGAAGCAACGGTGGGAGAAGTCAACACTGTTTTGAGGGAACAGTTCGGGACATGGGTATCTCCGAGTGGTGTTTGAATGTCCGACGGCTCAATAAATCACATTGGAATCGCAACTCACTCTCTGGAAGAATCAGAATTTTTCTGGTCGAAATTGGGTTTTTCGTTTTCCGATGAAATGATCAACAAAGATCAGGGCGTGAAGATCCGATACTTATCTGGAAAGGGTAACACAAGAATTGAGCTTCTGGAACCATTGAGTGAAGAATCTCCAGTAGGGCGATTCATTTCTCGAAGAGGCGAAGGAATCCAGCAGATAGCTGTTGACGTTATTGACTTGGATTCAACTATCTCTGAATTGAAGGATTCTGGAGTAATTATGGTATCCGATAAACCGGTAATCGGTTCTTGCGGCCATAGAATTGCATTTATCCACCCATCATCAGCTGGAGGGGTACTCATCGAACTTGTTGAATCGTCCAAGTGAGAATCATCAAAAAGGCACCCTAACTCGGAATGCTATGATTACTTCATTGGAGCGTTTTTCTAACCTAGGGCCAACTTCTACAGGGCAAATTGAGTCTGAGATCGATTTCATCAGGGATACTCTGGAGGTTCTTAGGGCTACAGGGGAGATTTCCAATGATGCATTTCTAGACGCAGGAACTATTCAAGGCGGCCTTTCCCTTCTGCTAAATTTGCTGTCGCAGGGAATCAGTGAGGACGAAGCTTCCGTACAATTGGATAGCCTCAAGCATAGAGCGGTGGCAATTAATCAGAGCTATCCAAATCTCGATGACAAAGTTGAGAGCATGAGAAAATAATATCCAGATAATACTCCAGTAATATTATATCTCAAAATATTCTGGCACGTTCATGCCCAAGATTAGTTTAGATATGCCAAACGAGATTGTTGAGGATCTAAGGGAGCATATTGGCGACGAGAAGAAGTTCGTCAGCCTCGCAGACGCAATCAGAACAGCTTGTAGAAAAATGCTAGATCAACTAGATGAGATTGATTTTAGACGCGGGAGGGCGGAATGATGCACTCTCCTGATAAGAAAGAAGCAGAAAGTGCAGTTGAGGTTCTCATTCGTTATATTGAGAACTGCAACTCGGAATTAAGGGAGGGTCTCCAAAGTACGCCAAAAAGAGTAATTGAATCATTCTCAGAAATATTCTCAGGTTACTCGGAAAATGCCAATGAAATACTTGATTCTACGTTTAACGCAGAGGGATACGAGGGAATTGTCCTTCTTCGAGACATCGAATTTCATAGTACGTGCGAGCATCACTTACAACCGTTCTCAGGGCGAGCTCATATTGCATATATTCCTGTAGACAGGATTGTAGGAATAAGCAAGCTTGCTAGGCTCTTAGAAATGCACTCGAGGAGGCTACAAAATCAAGAGAGGATCACTCAGTCCGTTGCTAATGATCTCGAAACAATTCTCAAACCACTTGGTTGTGCCGTAATTATTGAAGCTCAACATGGGTGCATGAGGTGTCGTGGAGTTAAAAAACAAAATGCGATAATGACTACCAGTTCTATGAGAGGGGTATTTTTTGAAAAGTCAGAGGCTAGAACAGAACTCCTCCAGTTAATTAGATCGAATCCTATCCAGGGGTGATTTTAATGCAGAAATATCCTATCGTAGAGATCTTCCACTCGGTGCAGGGGGAAGGTTTCCATGTGGGCATCCCTCATGTTTTCGTACGCTTCGGCAACTGCAATCTTCGCTGCGAGTGGTGTGATACTGACTTCCTTACTTACGAGGAGTTGAATCTTGAAGAGATAGTTGAAAGAGTACTTTCTTTCAAATGTGATAGGGTCATCTTCACAGGTGGGGAACCTGCAATGCAAGACCTTTCTACAATAGGTTCAGAGCTCAAAAAGCATGATATCAGTCTGTCCATTGAATCGAATGGAACCATTCCAGTCGATCCAATTATTGACTGGATATGTATAAGTCCAAAAGACCAACTATACCCAAATGTCTCGATTAAGCAGCGTACTGGAGATGAGTTGAAGATTGTATATTGCGGCCAGGACTTGTCGATGTATGACGATTTAAAATCTGGATTTTCCCATCACTTCATCCAGCCATGCTATATTGAGGAAGACTCAGTGGAGGAAAACGGCAAGTCATTTAGAGATGTTGAGATTATTGTAAAGCAGCATGCTGGTTGGAGACTAAGTCTGCAGACTCATAAGTGGATGGGGGTGCTGTAATTTGAGAGCCGTAATGTCTTTTTCTGGAGGAATGGATAGCACATCTCTTCTAATGAGGATGCTTGCAGATGGCTTCCAGGTTACATGTATAACTTACAAATATGGACAAAAACACTCGATAGAGATCGATAGGGCCAAGGATAATATCATGTATTTTCGAGATAATGGGATATCCATCGATCACAGGGTCATCGATCTTACATCTGCCATGTCTTCCCTAAATTCGGCATTAACTAGTGACGAAATCATTGTTCCCGAGGGCCATTATGAGTCTGAACAAATGAGGATGACTGTTGTACCAAATAGAAATGCAATCTTCGCGTCAATTTTGTATTCTCATGCATTAAGCATCTCCAATTCAGAAAATACAGACGTTCACATCGCTCTTGGTGTACATAGCGGTGACCATGTGATTTATCCAGACTGCCGACCAGAGTTCTACGAGTTATTAGAGAAAGCACTATCCACAGGAAACTGGGGTAGTGAACGCATCTCCTTTCACCTCCCATATCTACTTGGAAATAAGGAAACAATTCTGCAAGACGCCTTGGAATCTGTCGAATCACTTGGTCTTGAATTCGATACAGTATTCACCAATACTATCACGTCATATAACCCCGATCATATGGGTCGAAGTTCAGGTAGATCGGGAGCAGATATTGAGAGGATTCTTGCATTCCACTCAATAGGTCGGACTGACCCTATCCAGTACATAGATGATTGGGCAGAAGTTCTTGAACACGCATTGCTAGTCCAAAATGAACATGAGGAGTCATGATGAAGAATAAATTACCACGCTTTAACCCTGAGAGGGAAGCTGAATGGCGAGAGAGGCTGAGTGAGCTTCAGTATCATATTACTCGCGAATCTGGAACAGAGAGGCCCAATACTGGATTATATAATTTGGAGGAACGACAAGGCATCTATCATTGCATTTGCTGCGGGCATATCCTCTTTACATCGGAAATGAAGTATCATTCTGGTTGTGGCTGGCCAGCGTTTCATACTGAGCACCCTAATGCCAGCATTAGGAGGTTAGAGGACAGAGCATTCGGCATGCTCCGAATAGAGGTTAGATGTGGTTCATGCGATGCACACCTAGGTCATGTTTTTGATGATGGGCCAGCCGACCAAGGTGGTCAAAGATATTGCATTAATTCAGCAAGTATGGATTTTAAATTGGAGGATGAGAATGCCGACTAGAATAAGAAGATGGATAGAGACTGACACGGGGCACAGAGTTCCAAATCACAACAGCATGTGCAAAAACATCCACGGTCATAGATACAGGTGGGAAGCAGAGCTAGAGGGCGATGTTGTTTTCACAAATGGAGTATCGGATGAAGGAATGTTGATGGATTTCTCCGATATATCTAAATTATTGACAAAATATATTCATGACATCGTCGATCATTCATTCATAGTCTACGAACAAGACCAAGAAGCTATTTCCGCACTCAATATGATGCATGAAGGGCACAGAACAATCGTAGTCCCATTCATACCCACTGCAGAAAATCTAGCAAAATGGGCATTCGAGCAAATCGATCCTCATGTGAAATCGGTATATGGGAACTCACTCGCACTCAAATCATTTCACGTCCGAGAGACGCCCAAATCTAGTGCAACCTGGTCCCCTGAATTAGACTAGTCTTCTGAGAGTGCTTCAGTAGACATAGAAATGACCCCAATTAGCCTATGGATCTCATCATTCTTAGGAAGTCCTCTCATAATCACCCTCATCAAGGTCTCTTCAATCCCCTTCCTTTTGTGCTCTTTTGTCGGCAAGGATTCCACCAACTTTCCAATTTCCGATTTTAGCTTTCTCCTTAGTTGTGGATCCAGCAATCTACCACCAGTTCCACTAGGTAACGAGTTTTCTGAGTTAGTATACCAACAGTAGCAGATTATTGCTACGGCATGACTCAGATTCAGAATCGGATAACCCTCCCACGATGGAATAGTTACCAACAAATCACATTCTCTCAACTGGTCATTGAGTAGCCCTTTGCCCTCCGGGCCAAATACAAGGGCTACCTTCCCAGTGGTTTCCGACAATCTTTCTGGAAGCTCGTTGGGGAGTAGGAAGTGCCTCGAGACAGTTTTCTCGCCATCTTCCCTCTTACCTGAAGTGCCTACAACAATAGAGCAATCCGAGACTGCCTCTTCCATTGTGGCAACTCTCTGGGCTTTGTCAAGTACTAACTGGGAATTTTTCGCACGTCTTCTGGCTTCTTCAGACCATTCTCCAGTTCTCCCGACCACTCTTAAATCGGTAAAACCGAAGTTCATCATTGAACGAGCCACTGCGCCGATATTTCCATCGTGCTCGGGCTCTACAAGTACTATGCATACTCTATCATTGAATGTCGGCATCGATTTTCTCCGCCTATCTCCCATGAAACGGCGAATCCCCCATAGATGATGAGGGGTGCGCTAGTCTACTCTGCGCTGTTTGTACCTGGTGATGTATCCTGCAATCCAGTTCCTCATCCTCTTATTATCAACGTCAGAGAACTCCGCGACTAGGTGCTTGTTCGTATCGAAATCATCAGTGAATTGATCAGGATACAACTCGACGAGCCTCAGTGCTCTAGTTTTGATGAATGATGGCCTAATATTGCCCATTTCAATCCTCCAATAATTTCACTTCGAGTGGAAATCCTTCTTCACGAGTGCACACAACTCTAATTTTACGTGGAGGATTCTGCATTCCACGCGCCCATATTGCGTGATTTACAGATTCATCAATCCATATCTCTTCCTCATCGGTCTTTTTCATGTGCCTCGAAACATGAATTTTCACTTCGGCCATGGCTCTCTTGGCCCTGTTTGTTCGAGGTACCTTCCATGCGGCTCTAAGGGGAATTGTGAGCTCCTTTGTTTCTGCCATCAATTCACCTCTGTAGTTTCGATCTACGCCACATGTGACGTTTTGGATGAGAATTAGTTCTCCTGTTTGTCCTCATGACTACCCAAACAGGGACTCTTTTATTTTGCTTGGTCACCTTGTTCAGGCGCTTCTTCTTAGCAAAGGGTTTGTTTCTAGCCATATTAGTACCTCAGTACCTCTCCAATCCGGGATATCTCTGCTCTGCCTCATTACGTACAGAATGAGCCACCTCATCTAGAAGAGCATGCCCTTTCGGACTAACAATTCTCCCCCGGTTAACTGTCCCAATTGAATTCATTGAGTTTTCAATTAGGCCGGATTCGGATAATTGCTGCAGAATCTTGCGAGCCACATTTCTGGATCCAGCCACAGCTTTGTTCTTCTTGACGCCACGATCCTTTACACCGCCGAACTCCTGTGAGATCCTATTGGCCCCTATTGGCCCCTTCATGGCTACTTTCCTAAGTATCGAGGCAGCTCGGGTATGCCACCAGTCTTCCTGTACGGGTGGCCTTTCTCTATGTGTACCGGTCTTAACCTGAGATGCCCATTCAGGAGGAGAAATCTTGTCGTACGAATGCATTTTCTCTGCTAGACTCACAATCAGTAGGTCCGCGGGAACATCGTAGTACGTCGTCATGGCTTCACCGTCCGCCCGGCCGTCCTACAGACCGTATTTAACCGTGATGACCTGTTTTTCGCCAATAACTGTCTCCGAGGCTGCGACAAGCATTCAAAAATACCCTAACATGTGGAAAATCTGTGAAGAGATCCCTGTCCAAGAATCCAAACATGCTCCGAACAATGATCGGAACAGGATTGACCTTGATCATTCTACTATCTTATGCAGTTTACTCAAATACTGTAGATTCGGAATACTACGAATATCGCACAACAAATGAACATCAGATTATGGAATTATCATCGGAGTCCGAGGGGGCGGCTCAGTGGTACCATACTACTAATGCAGCTATAACATGGGTCAATTTTTCTGTCGAAGGTGCACCTCCAGGATCCATCCTTACTATCGAGGCAGTTGGTACAAATTGGTCACATTCTCCAAGTTTGGGACTTCAGGATCAATCCTATATTTGTAATGAACCCGACTCCGATTACTCATCAATATTGGAAACATGTGATTTCAGCAGGATTCACTCAATGGAACTAGAAAATGGTAGTGGAACTCTTCGCGGAAGAGTTTCCCTCGATCTCCCAATAAAGGGGAAGGGGTTCCTGGAAAGTGATAATCTACAAAATGCACAAACCGAAGCTGCATCACTAATTGCAAATGCAAAAAAAACAATTACATGGAAGGTCAAGATTGACGAGGAGGGGGCTATTTCTTCCAGTGACGGTATGTTTGTAGAATCTGCTTATTCTTCTCACGAACTTATCGGGTTAGAGAAATTCAAACTAGACCCAGTCCAAGAGACCGTATACAGCTTCTCAGCACTGGTTGGATGTTTCTTTCTTGTACTAGTCGTCCCACTGTTGATTTTCTTCTCTGCAAGATATCGGGAGAAAATGAATGAGGATATTCGAGCATCCGTGGAATCTTCCAATACTAATTCCGTACCTACTCCAGTTCAGAATTATTTGATGTCCGAACAAGAATAATTTTCGTTAAGAAATACTAGTCCTAATTGAACAAATTCAGCTATTGACCTAGTTACTCTCTCAGAAACCGGAGCAATTTTTTCGGCGAATTCTACATCCATTTCATCAATCAACTCATCTAGACTCCTTGTCCCATCCATCAAAATCCAAAGCCTACTATTCATTCCATCTAGTGGCCTCCGAACAATCTTCGGAGCACCTAGAAAATCAGAAATTTTTGCCTCGAATACACTAAGATCTTTCATCATAGAAATTACAACATTATCTGATTCGGATATCTCCCAATCTACATCTGCCCTAGTCGGAAACACAGTACTATCCATCTTTACCACATTGATAAAACCATGAAAAGTGCAGAAATAGTACCTATGATGGCGAAAAATTTCACTTTGGGGATGTCTCTCAAGATATTCTTTGACCACCAAGCAGATACTCCAGAAATTGACATTACCGCCAATAAAAGTAACACTTCAGTTGATAGTCCTGAGGTAGTCACCCTACCTCCTCAATTTTTTCGTATTTTCTACAATAGAAGAAGCTAAACTACTAACCCTATTTCTTATTTCTTCACTTACTATGGATCCATCTTCATTGAATGCCTCTTTGATGTGTGGTACAGCCACCTGCTCCGGTACGACCCAACCGTGGATCCATCGAGCGGCTATACGCATATGATTGAGGGTATTGTTGCTGCTCTGGCCTCCGAGAGTACAGATTAATCCGAAGACTTTTCCGGATGTATGTTTTGAGTAAACCCAATCTAGACTGTTCTTCATCACGCCACTCATTGTGCCGTGGTATTCTGGGCTGGAAAGGATATATGCGTCAGCATCTAATGCCATCTGTTGGAAGTCTTTCACATTAGAATCGTCCCAGCAGCCTTCTGCACCAACTAACGGTAATGGTCGGGATCCATGGTCCCAGATTACAGTTTCAGCCCCCAATTCTATACATTCGGAGAGAACTAACTCCAGCATTCTACCATTCGCAGAATCCAAATCATAGGAACCGCAAATTCCCATGACGACAATCGGGTCACCCACGTACATGACAAACGGCACACCGTCTTGAATTATCCCTCAATTCTGACGTTGCGAATGCTTATTCATCATAATTTTTCCGAAGTTGATATGGGCACTGGTGTTTCAGAGTTGATAATTGAAGCCGGGGTGCTTTCCAACAATGGAGATATTGAAGGTGCGATTAGGAAACACCACTCTGTAATCGAAGTTGACCCCGACAATGCTACTTCTTGGTATTGCCTCGGAGTTCTCTACTTCAGTGTCGGATCTCATGAAAAATCAGTAGAAGCATTTGAAAAATCAAATCGACTTTATCCAAATCACCCTCCAACATTGGCCAATTTAGCTTACTTATTGGAGGGTCAAGATCTGGAATCATCTTCAGAGCACACTACTGCTGCAGCTATTGAGATTGATGATGAAAAATTGACCTCTATTTCAGAACCGCCCAAATCATCAGATGAGTCAGAGCGAATATTTGTTGAGGCCAGGCATGTAGGGGATCAAAAAGCTCCCGAGGATGATTTATCTAAACTAATTGACTATTCTGGCCAGAACCGCTTCGAAGAGGCTCGTGAACTAACCTCTACTGGGGATCATTCACGTGCTGTAGCAATTTGGAAAGGTCTATTGGACGATTCTCCTAATTCATCTGAGGTTTGGAGAGGCCTGGGGGACGCTCTGCATACCGCTGGATACGAGGATAGGGCAAAAAAATGCCTTGATAGGGCCAGATCAATAGAAACCGAAACATCAGACAAAGGCCCGGAAATAAATAATGATGATTTTGATCAATCGGATGAGTCTCTGATTCTGGCCGTTGAAGAAGTCAGGTCAAGCAAAACAGATGATTCAAGTCATGGTGACCTCGAAGATGCAATAGGGTGGTATAACATGGGAATCAACCTCCTTAATGATGGGAAAAACGATGAGGCCATATCTAGCTTTGAGAAAGCCATAGGAGGCAGTCCGGCTTCTGCGATAGAGCTGAAGGTCAAGGCTCATAATGGTCGAGGCAATGCCCTATACAATTCTGGTAGATATCCCGAGAGCGTAGTTGCATACCACACAGCTATTGGCTTAGACCCCAATAGCGTTTCTGGTAGGACACTTTTCAACATGGGATCGTCATATGCAGCTGTCGAAATGTTTGATGATGCAATAAAGTGCTTCTCCCAGGCTCTCGAAAGAGGTTTGGACAAATCGGATGCCGAATTATGCGAAAAACAAATTAGCAGATGCAGATTACTTTCTCGCGAGCAGTCAAAACGCCAGAATAGAGTAAACTAGCCCATAGGGGTGATAGTTACAACTACAGACTTGCTGGTAGGTGTGTTACTCCTATCTGCAACACTATCCAATGGTATGAGGACATTGGATTCAGGAAAATATGTAGCCACGTTACCTTCAGGGATATCATACTGTAAGACCCCCCATCCGTTTGAAGAAATTTCCTTGCCTTCAAAATGTGACGTAATTGTAACTTTCTGATATTCTTCCCATCCGTTTGCAACCATATCATTTTTATTCATTAGTACAATTCTCCTCCCCCCACGTATCCCCCTATATCTATCGCTAGTGCTGTAAATCGTAGTATTGTATTGGTCGTGTGACCTAATGGTCATCATGAGGAAACTCCCTCGCATAACACTAATTGGCAGTAATTTGTGTGAAACAAAATTAGCCTTCCCGGAATTGGTTTTGAAAACAAGGCTGTCACGTGGGGGATTTGGAAGGTAGAATCCACCTTTTTTTCTGCACCGAATATTATAGTCATCGAAGCCCGGGATGGTAGACTCAATTCTTTCACGAATATTGTCATAGTCCGCAACCATTTCTTCCCAAGGAATTTTGGAAACGCCAGTCTTCTCATTCAAAGATCGCCCAATTCCAGCAACGATGCTGCATTCAGAAAGTAAATTATTGCTGGCGGGGTTTCGGTGACCAGACGATTTGTGCACGACTCCCATAGAGTTCTCCACAGTGATGAATTGCTCCTTAACTCCCGATGAATCAATCTCAGTCCTTCCTAGACAAGGAAGAATTAATGCTGTCTTGCCAGCAATTAAATGGGATCTATTTGGTTTTGTAGAAATCTGTACTGTCAAGTTGCATTTCCGAAGCCCAGAAGCAGTCGCATTTGTATCTGACATCGCCGATAGGAAGTTCCCCCCCATTGAAAGAAATACGCTTGCTTCACCAGCGTTCATTTTCCTAACCGACTCAACTGCATCGTAACCCTTCTTATTTACAGGCGCAATGCCAAACTCTCGAGACAGTGACTGGATGAATTCCTTCGATGGGTCATGGTTGATTCCGACTGTCCTATCTCCTTGGACATTTGAATGCCCCCTGACTGGACAAACCCCCGCACCATCTCTGCCAATATTACCACCAAGAAGTAGTAGATTGGTTATTTCTTGAATTGTGGCAACAGAGTTCTTATGCTGCGTAAGTCCCATGGCCCAACAACATATTGTTGCCTTTGAATCGCCGATCAATTTGGCGATTCTTTCAATCTCAGTCCTTTCAATTCCAGAGATTTTGCAAATTTCATCCCAACTGCTGGCCTCAACTTCAGACCTATATTCATCAAACCCGCTAGTATACTCCTCAATGAAACCAACATCTTCCTTTGAGCTAGATAGCAAAGTCTTCGTAATCCCTCTGAACAACGCCTGATCGCCATTCACTCTCACTCTCAAATGCTCGTCTGAGATGGTGTTCCCATAGCCAAGAACCTCAAGTGGATTCTGAGGATGTTTGAACCTAACCATGCCCGCCTCAATCAAGGGATTAATACTTATCACCGATGCTCCAGATTTTTTCGCATCCCTAAGGGCAGTAAGCATTCTTGGATGATTTGTGCCTGGATTCTGACCCACGACAATAATCAAATCAGCCTTTTCAAAATCCTCCAACTTCACTGTTCCCTTTCCAATACCTATGCTATGATTTAGTGCAACCCCTGAAGACTCGTGACACATGTTGGAGCAATCGGGCAAGTTGTTAGTTCCAAAATTTCTAGCCAGCAATTGCCATAGATATGCCGCTTCATTGCTTGTCCTACCAGATGTGTAGAAAACAGCCTCATCCGGTGAATCAAGTTTTGTTAACTCGGCCGATATCGTCTCGAAAGCATCATCCCATGACAACTCCTCATAATGATCAGAGTCCTCTCTCAGGATTAGCGGATGAGTAAGCCTTCCTTGCTTATTGAGCCAGTAGTCGGGCTTCTTTGATAGTTCTGAAACACTCCATTTTGCCCAGAAATCAGGCCCAACCCTATTTTTGGTCCCCTCATCAGCAACTGCCTTTGCACCATTTTCGCAGAATTCTGCGAATGTTCTGTGACCGTCCGGATCGGGCCAAGCACATCCCGGGCAGTCAAATCCACGAAATTTGTTGACTCTAGATAATGTAACAATGCTGGATAACAAACCCATTTGGGGAATCGCATGTTTTGCAGTTGAGAGTATTGCTGGCATTCCAGCTGCTGAATTACTAGGCTTACCTTTCTTCGGCGACCCTTCCTCCAGAGGCGTGGTTGGTTCTGGAGCAACTCGCACGACCGAATTAACAGACTCATGCATTTCAATATACTGAGGGTAAGATAATGTCTGCTACCTACTCTCAGGGGTTATGGCACACGATATTCACGTAGTCACCGGGGCCTTTGGATATTCAGGAAGGTGGATAGCAAAAGAACTACTATCGAGGGGCAAGAGAGTTAGAACACTAACTAATGCAGTTGGCAGGGATGACCCTTTCCAGGGTGAAATTGAGGTGCATCCATTAGATTTCTCGAACCATGGGTCCCTAGTTTCATCTCTGGAAGGGGCTACGGTCCTGTACAATACATACTGGGTTCGATACAAGGACAGGAAGGGCGGATATGCACACGATTTAGCAGTGGAAAATATCCGACGACTAATTCTTGCCGCAGAGCAGGCAGGCGTACGTAGAATAGTGCATTTTTCTGTTGCTCATCCTAACAAAGCACCGGACTGGTCGTACTTCAGAGGCAAGGCAAAGGTGGAAAAAATGATTACCGGGTCTTCATTATCATATGCAATTTTACGGCCAACTGTTTTCTTCGGCGGTGAGAGAGACGTATTGATCAACAATATGGCATGGCTCATTCGTAGATTCCCCATTTTCGGGGTTTTTGGTTTTGGAGAATACCCAATTCAACCCATCCACATATCTGACGTGGCCAATGTTGCAGTAAATCAGGGAGCTTCTTCAGAAGATTCTGTCATTGACGTTGCCGGGCCTGAGACTTTCTCATATCGAGAATACGTTAGTCTACTAACTAAGTCCATGGGCATTAAACGAATAATAGTTCCAGTACCGCCACTTTTTGGTTGGTTTGTTGGCGTAGTTGTCGGTTTCTTTTTACGAGACAGAGTGATTACGAAGGCAGAGATAAAGGGGCTAATGAAAGGCTTGATGGCCACGGATGAAAAGCCACTTGGAACTATCAAGTTCTCAGAGTGGATCGATATTAATGCCAAAAAACTAGGCTCAAAGTACCACAATGATATGAGAGAGAGGAAATATAGTATTCCAAAGATCAAAACTATGGGCGAATTCTCCTGACACCACTGAACAATTTCAGAGAATCCTCCCTTGCAAAGCATCCAAGTGTCATGCCATGCTCTTTTGCTAAGTCTACTGCTAGACTACTTGGGGCGCCAATTGCAATCATAATTGGGAATCCAGCACGAATGGATTTCTGTACCAGTTCAAAAGAGGCCCTACCAGAGACGAAGGAACATAGATTTGTCAGGGGCAGCTCTCCTTTTTCCAGATAATATCCTACTAATTTGTCAAATGCGTTATGCCTCCCAACGTCCTCGAAGATCACCTCTATAGCCCCATCTTCATTGAAACTGGCACACGCATGAGAACCCCCCGTCTGTAAGAATATATCCTGCCTCCTAGTTATCGACTCTAAACAATTTAATACAGCATCAAAACTAATTTTCAGCTTTTCTCCGAGTAATGGAAACTTTCCGTCCATACCGCCATCGATGCTTGTTCTACCACAGATCCCACATGAAGATGTAACTGTAGAAGATCTGCAATGATGTTCAGGATTGAACATGGCATTTTCGCTTAGTTCGAACATTGCGGCATTTTCTCCGATAATAGAATCCAACACATCATCCATGGATGAGATAATCCCTTCTGAATACATGAATCCAAGTGCCAGTAATCTATCACTTCCCTTTGTCCTCATTGTAATTCCAAGATCATGTCTTCCATGGAGATCATTTTCCAAAGTTATTGAAAGGGCTCCCTCTAAAGCAACCAGATCAGTTTCTCTGCTAACACCCTCTGAGGTCAACTTCGCGATTTCCCTGCTTTCGAAGCCACCCATGGTGCTTCGAGGGGTATCTGATTGATATGTGTGACGAGGAAATATGCAACCGTTGAAATAGAACTATTTCTACAGGAGTATATGGGCATACTTGGTGGCGAAGGATTCTCCCTTCCGGTAGTTTCAGAAACAGAGGTAGTTGAAGTAGATCTAAATTTCTCAGATGCGGCAATTGGGGCATTACGCCAAAATATGGCTGGAGATGAAGAATCCCATGTATTGATTATTAGTGCTCAATCGGGAGGTTGCTCTGGTTATCTATATGATATGAAAATTGTTGAAGATCCCGGTAATGATGGTTTTCAGAGGATAGATATTGGCGGGATAATCGTCCTAGTTCACAACAAGGATAGTTCAATGCTCAGTGGAATAAATATCGATTTCAAAGAAACTCTAATGGGCGGGGGATTCCAGATTGAGAATCCAAATGCTGATCGCGCTTGCGGATGTGGGCAGTCTTTCGGCTGAGGTCGTTTTTTGTCGTCAGACTTTGGTAAATCTGCATTTTTCGTTCGAAATGATGCAGCGACGCTTCTCCAGGGGCCAGACGCGCTAAATGTTCTCGACAGGCTGGTCTCAACCAATATTGCAGATATTCCAGATATGTCTAGGAGGGATATGATTTTTTGCGATTACAACGGCAGAATGATTGACTATGCTCCAATATTCACTCTTTCTGGAAGCATATTGCTTTTTTCTTCAGATAGGGAGCAGGAGAGCATTCGTGGCAAACTTGTGGATGGAAAATCTTGGGACGAAGATTGTGATATTATGATAGCCAATGAAGCTATTTTCCGGATTTCCATTATTACCGAAAAACCAAAAGATATTTTCACATCATTCGAAATTGAATATGAAAAGGTCTCTTCCAATCGATTGGTAGAGGGTAGCGATCACATATTTTCAAAATTGAAACATTCCTCGGGAGAGATTTTGGAAATCCTTGTCAAGTCAGATAATCTGGAAAGTATCAAATCGAAATTATGTAAGATGGGTTGTCAAGAGGTTGATATTGAAGGATGGGGAAGTATGCGAATATCACTCGGTATACCCAGTATAGATGATTATTATGGAAATCTTCCAGAAGAAATGGGCATGGCGTCTCTCGTAAGCGGTGAAAAGGGGTGCTACCCAGGCCAAGAAGTACATGCAAGAATAGAGAGTCGTGGTCGAACTGTGAAGAATTTCTGTCTTCTAAATGGGGCGTCTCCCTTGCAGGTCGGAAAACATACAGAATCCAATCTTGGCACCATTTCAGTAACCTCCTCTTCATTCTCTGATGGAGAGGCGAATGCACTTGCTTTGATAAGGCTCAAAGATTCAAATCCAAGTTTTCTGAATATAGAAGGGGATGAATTTACTTTTGAGAAACTTATTTTTCCGTTTTGATTGAGTCATGGTCCTCTCCTGATTCTAGCCACACAGATAGAGGCATTAGTGGTATTAGTCGGAGAGAACCCAGATTCCTATTGAACAGGTATACGTCCGGGTTGAAAACCTCAACCATTTGTTTCTGAAATTCCAATCTAACCCCCTTGCCCCTATTTCTGAAGAACAAAATTTCAACAGTGATGCCAATTATTGTTGCAGTGTACAAAACAAGAAGTACGCTGATTGAGAATGGGACTGGATCTATGAGCAATTCCCCAGTCCTGATCTTCGATCCATACATCAATTGCCGCGAAAGAAGGAAAACTAGTCCGACACCAACCCAAGGTCCTAGTTTCTCATCAACATACGTTTCCATGGGGATTATCCTCCTATTGGTTGGATCTGCAAATGTCAGTGTACTTTGAGTAGCAGCCCTGATTACAGATATTGCGGACACCAATACAATGTAAACCAAGGCACTAAGCAACAATACCCGAAACGAGCTCATCGGTGAATAAGATACAATCAGATATGCAAATAAACCTAGGAAAACAGTAGTTGGCATTCTGTGAATTGATGCAAGAGCCTTGCCAAATTCCTTCGAACCATCATCGAGCCTAGGTATCCCGATAATCTCCCATCGAGTATATTTCTGTATAATTATAGCAACACCAGAGAGAACGTTCTTATCTATCAGCACCCATTCAACTAGTCTTAGAAACGGCATCATTGGCAGGCTAATAATGGCTGCAAATATTCCTACTAGCGGCCAAAGAATAAGACTCGGAAATAGTAGAAAATGTTGAATTCTGAGTCTGTGCAATAGGTCGGATTCTATCCTAGCTTGCCTGTCTGAGGTTATGTGGACCCTCCTAGCCTCTGCATCAAGTTCTCCACGATATCTAACTAATGGCATCCCAGAGTCCAACACTCTACGTACCTTTTCCCTGTAATGTTCATGTTCGGGCTCAATGCCTACCCACCACCTCCATGCAAATGAAACAGGAAGTGCAAAGAACACTGGAGAAACCAGAATAAGAACCGATGTCACCATCGCCTCGTAATCATCGACCACGTCATGGCGTGTGGTTTCGTCACTATAATGAGATTGTATTTATTCGAAAATATTGCCCTATATGGCACCCTCATAATTGAGTTCGACCGCCTTCCAATCAACCACGTTCCACCATGAATTGATGTATTCTCCCCTTGCAGGGCCATAATTCTTGTAATATGCGTGCTCCCATACGTCTATTCCTAGTATCGGGACTCCTTCTCCTGTCATCAAGGGATTATCTTGGTTCGGAGTTGAGCATATATGCAAACTCCCGTTTGAAACGCATAGCCAAGCCCATCCACTTCCAAAACGAGTCATGGCAGCATTAGCGAACTGCTCCTTCATAGATTCAAAAGAGCCAAATGCATCATTAATGGCATTAGACAGATCACCTTCTGGCCCTCCTCCGCCATTCGGACACATAGTTTTCCAGAACAAACCATGATTCCAGTAACCCCCACCATTGTTCCTTACGGCTGCATTGTCCAAACAGCAAATCATCACCTCCTCTATCTCCATTCCATCCATTTCTGTACCTTCAATAGCTGCATTAAGCTTAGCAGTATATCCAGCATGATGCTTAGAATGATGCAGCTCCATTGTTTCAGCATCAATGTGCGGTTCTAGAGCGTCGTATTCATAATCTAGTTCTGGTAATTCAAATCCCATTGTATCTGCTTCTGAAAATGAGGCATCGATTATCAATCCACCGGAGATCGCTTCACAATGTTGATGCACATCACTACCCAGGTAGCACCATGGCACGCATTGCAGTCACTGATGGCATGTCTACAAAGGCAGTGGAAATGCTAGAGAAAATGGGACATGAAGTAACCTTGAGACACTTTGGTAAAGAAGAGATAGACTCCGGCACGCTCTCTGATTTTGATGCTGTAGTAATCAGGAGTGCAACTAAGTTGCACTCCCGGCAGATTTCTGCTTCGGTTTCAGATGAGGGGGGACTTCAGTTTATTGGCAGAGCCGGCGTTGGAGTGGATAATATTGATATCAATGAAGCTACAAAATACAACATCAAAGTGTGCAATACCCCTGGCGCATCTACAAGGAGCGTAGTTGAATTTACGATTGGTCACCTAATCGCTTCTACAAGGAACATAGTTACAGCCGACAGATCTCTACGTTCTGGCATATGGGCAAAGAAAGAACTCAGGGGTTCTGAAATCGGTGGAAAGAGTCTGGGGCTGATTGGATTTGGCAGGATTGCACGCGGTGTCGCTAATGCAGCCATTGCGTTTGGGATGCAAGTACATGCATACGACCCATATGTCGTGGACAGCCCAGAAGGAATAACAATTCACAAAGAAGTAGATGATTTATTCAGAAACTGCACACATATTTCCATACACTGCAATCTTACAGAGGAAACTCGTAATCTGGTAAACTCGCATAGGATTTCTCTGATGCCCAGAATCGGCACAGATGGGATTGAATGCGGTAAACATATCGTAAGTTGTGCCAGGGGCGGAATAGTTGACGAGTCAGCAGCTTCCAAAGCACTCGCGAGTGGTGATTTGCAATCTCTCGCATTGGATGTTTTTGAGAATGAACCACTTGACGATAGTCCCTTACTGAGCCACGAGTCATTCCATGGCAGCCCTCACATAGCCGCATCAACTATGGAGGCTCAATCGAGAATAGGCGTTGAGATGGCAGAATTGCTAATTGAGTTCTTTGAAACTGGCAGCACAAGAACTTCATTGAACTAGGTAAAATCCGTGACAAACTTGATGTTTTGAATATTATTGATTGAAATATGGTAATTCCCGGAGGCCCCTGCACAATTCATGGCTGCCGTCGCAGTGCGATGTTCAATAGCAGCGTTTGCTACAAGCATAGACACGATTTAGCGACAGCATCTCCTTCAAGTAATTTGAATGACCCTATCACATTTGAAAGAAAGTACTCTTTCATCTCCTTCGAAATTGATGGTCGGAAAAAATCGATCGATTCAAAGAAAATCGATGAGTTGACAGACAAATTAGTAAAGGCAAAAAGATTCTGGATCGTTGACTTGTCTGATGATGAATCCGAGTTTGTTCAGTATGCCATAGAAAAAGGCGAATTGGAGCATTGGGATAACAAGGAGATGTTTGAAAGAAAGGTGATGTCAATGGCCGAAGCAATCGTTCTTCTAAGTTCTAAGATAACAGGCAACTTTCCGACGCACTCGCAATGGTGGGCAAGCAATGACGTCCCAAGCATGGAAAACGCCACTTCATCAAATCAAGCAGCAACCAATAAATCCAGTATTCCCGACTTAATGCAAAATCAAAATACTGTGTTCGCTGTAGGAATCGTACTAGTTTTTACAATATTGCTGATTATTGACGCTGATACATTACTAATGGTGCCGGGTGATATTTGTTGCGGATTAATTTTCGCTGGAGGTGCCGGTGCTGCCAGTATCGGCAGGAAAGATTCAGGGAAGTTCTCCAACAAATAGAATTACTATCAGATTAATTCAAATTATGCATCTGAATCAATGTATCTGAGAAAAGTAAGAGATTTTCAGGCACATCTATTCCAGTTATCGGAGCCTTCAGAGATATGCCAATATCCTTTTTTGTTTTCCAAACCATGGAATTGAAGACCTCAACAGGGCCCGTCAGTTTACGCAGATCTTCGAATCTGTCTGAGCCGCATTCATCGGGCAATCGAGGAAATATCCTGACGTCAACTGAACTTTCATCGTAAAGTGTGGTGGACAGATAGTGTGTGAAAAAGGGGCAAATAGGGGTGAAGGCGCTCATCAGGTCCCTAACTACCCTATGCAGTACCCATGTTGCAGACTCATTTCCACTATAAAGTCGAGACTTTGACATTTCCAACCAATGACTTGGAAAGATTCCGGTCCCGAACGACTTTATCGTCTGAGCTGCAGTGTATATGTCAATATCATGCCATGCTCTTTCTACGATTGTAAGCGTGCTTTCGAATTCTGCCATTATCCATATGTCTACATCTTCCAAATTGGGGGGCGTTCGCAGATCATCCGGAGTTTCAAATTGGCTAGCAAACCTGGCAATATTGAAGATCTTGGTTAGTACTCCGTAATACTTTGTCTCAATCTCTTCGGGATTGATGTGGAAGTCGTCTCCCACTTGTGCATCACAGGCTTTCCATAGTCGGAAGCATTCACTTCCAATCTTGTTCGCTTTGAGAACAACCTGTTTGCCATCAGAACCCTTGATTTTCCATGAGCCAGTTCGTCCACCAGCTCCGCACTCAAGCACGCTGTCCGCGTCAATACCGTTCCCCAGTGACTTAGACATCTTCCTGCCCCAGGGGTCCATTCCAAGACCATCAACCCAAATATTCTCAAAGGCAGGCTTGTTTAGTAGCAAAGTACTCTTCAGAAGCGTGTAGTATAGCCAAGTTCTGACAATCTCCTTCCCTTGAGGTCGGATTGATGTGGGAAATGATCTTTCAAACAGTTCGGGATCACTCAAATATCCCGATACAAATAAATTTGAATTGGAGGAATCCATCCACGTGTCGAATACTTTTTCTTCACCTACAATATTGCCCAACTCATCTTTCAATGTGACGAAAGTTCCAACAACATTCTTTGTTTCTCTATCTATTACTTCAGAATCAGAGGGGGGGTCCTGTCTCCAAGGCTGGACATAAGTAGCCTGTGGTGGGACGATAACTTTAGTGCCATCTTCTGAATACCAGATTGGAACTTCTGTGTGATACCACCTCCTCCTACTAATCGGCCAATCAATGGAAATTCCATTAGCCCAATCATGAAGATATTGGCGGTTTCTTTCGGGAATAAACCTACTACCTTCTGAAAGCCTCAGTAGCTTATCGATCACATGAGTCTGCTTTACGTACCATTCCTTGAGAAGAATAATTTCAATTGGATTTCCACCCCGCTCACTGACTGGTATCTCCTGCTCCCTCTCTTCGACGGACTCTAAACGATTGGCCTCCTGTAGAAGTCTTTCAGCACTTTCCCTAGCATCAATCACCTTCATGCTACTAAGCGGCCCAGATAGCTCAGTCATCTTGCCCTCCAAATCAATTGCTACATATGGCCTGAGAGAGAGCTCTCTGAATATCGATACATCATTCTGATCACCATACGAACAGACCATTAGAATCCCACTACCGAAATCCATCTTTACAGAGGGGTGAGTCTTGATTTCCACCCAATCCTCCCTATCTGAAACGGGTAAAGGTAGATTGACCCGGGTACCAATCAAGTGAGAATAACGTGGGTCTTCCGGATGAACAACAACGACTCCACAAGCACAAATCATCTCCGGTCTAGTTGTCGAAATTATGATGTCCTCGCCATGTTCAGTCGTCCAGATTACACGGCAAAGCTTCGTCTTTCTCTTGATCCTCTGAACTTCAGCGTCAGCAATAGTGGTTCCTTCGACGGGATCATAAATATTCGGGCGTAGATCCTCAATGATGTCCCCACTCTTGAATAACTCCACGAAAATTGATTGTGAGATAGCTCTGTATTCCGCCGAGTCAGTAAGATACTCGTTTTCATAGTCGCATGAAAGCCCTACTCTTTTAGCGGTCTTTCTCATAGCCCGAGTATAATCTTCAATCGTCTGAGAGCATAGATCTAGGAATTCGCCCCTATCATAAGTACGCATCTTTTTCCCAGTCTTTTTCTCAACGGTAAACTCGATGTTGATTCCATTACGGTCCACCCCCCAAGGAAACCTGACTTCTTTGCCAAGAAGTCGCTGACTCCTCGCTATTACGTCAATCATGCTGTATTGTGCAACTGCACCAATATGCCACGTCCCACTGGGATAGGGTGGAGGAGTATCAATGATGAAAATCTCCCTCTCACTTTTTGGGTTGAATGAATACCTCTCACGGTATGACGACTCTTCGAAGTGAGATTCTTGGATGCGCTTCTCGAGATCTACACTCCATCTCTTGTCAGTAATTTTTGGCTCACTCATGAGTACATCGTGTTATTGGTAAAGTCTCGCATTCTTGACCATTGTCATGGGGTCGCAAACAAGGTATCTGGGAAACATGAATGCCGAGGGGTTGAAGGTATGCCGATTCACGTCCGAGCAGGAGTGACATGGCGAAGGAGAGAGAAGGGGCCGAATCAGGATCCGTTTTCGCCACTTTCCTTGATCGTGCAAGGTCTAACTTGTCCGGCATAAATATTGAGCAAATCTCCACCTCAATATCCGGAATTCCCAATAGGATTAGAAGGCGTTTCAGGGAATCTGAAGGCACCAATGTACTAACGATGTTCCCCATTTGGGCAGTTCTAATCTCACTTTGCTTCACCGTTTCTCTGCTACCTCACTCTGGCGTTCTTGATTGTAGGGACGGATTCAACAATCCAGATTTCTGCAATGAGGAGCCTGCTTTGAATGTTAATGGCGACTTGGAGGTATACCTCCCTACCGATGACGATCCATTCAGTGTTAAGAATCTCATCGCAGAGGTAGAGAAGGATTGGACAACGAATGTGATGGTAATTTATGTCGAGTCATACAGGCATAATGTTACTTGTGTAGAATGTGGAGCCTCACAACAAATCAGCATTCTAGATCAATTGGACAGTGTCGAGAGAGTCATTAACAACAAGACCAATGATAATGGCATTGATGACAATGTCATCTACGTGCTATCGATTTCTTCTGTGATAAAGGAAGTTAACTCTAGTGGGGGCAGGGTAGTAAAGGCCTTTTTCTCGGGACTAGCTGAGGCTACTAACAACCAACAACTTTCGGATGAAATAAATGAAACTATAGATGCCCAGAGCGATTTGATTGGCAACTATGCAATTCCTGATGAGCAACAGAGAGTAAACCAGATTCTTCAGGAAATGCCCCAGAATGCACTTGATAAATTGGTAAGAGACGTCGGAACAGCCACTGAAGATAAAGCATTCAAGTGGAATCGGGCCGTGATCATAATTGGGATTGCTGATGATACTGGAGACAAGACAGTCGGAGACATCGTCAAAGAAACACAAGGAAAAATTGACTCAATAGCAGAGAGCAATAATTGGGGAAACCCGGATTCCCAGGGAAGGTGTCTACAAGACGACTCGGATCTAGAGGACAACTCATTATGCCTCAGGATGACCCTAACAGGGCCTGCACCACTGACAAACGCTGTTACCGAGGAGTCTTTCAAGTTATTCTGGCAGGTGTTCCCAGTAGGCGTAGTCATCGTTGCAGCAATGCTCTTTCTTTTTCATTGCGATTTGCTTCAGACCGGACGACCCAGGTTCGTCCAGGGGGTAAAGGTCGTCATCATAGCTGGACTCCCTACTCTTTGTGCCGTGTGGGTCACACTCGGATTGATCGGTTTACTCGACTACGAGGTGACGATGACAGTAATCCTAGTCGGACCAATAGTACTCTCGTTGGGTGTGTCATACGGACTCCACATTACTAACAGATATGCAGAATCAAAGGGCACACCACATGAAAAGATGGCTTCGGCCCTAGACTCAACAGGACGTGCAGTATTTCTTTCTGCGATGACCACGATTATCGGGTTCATCTCCCTTACTTTTGCCCCTATGAAACCGATACAGACCGTTGGTTGGGCATTGGCCGGAGGAATAGTCGTAGTCTACATCTTGACCATGGTGATGGTTCCAAATCTTACCATATTACTGGATCTCAAGAAACCTTCGCATCCACCTCCCAAGGTTTTCGTTGCTTTAGTAAACATGCCAGTGAAATGGTCCCGAGTCACACTAGCACTATTTTTGACTCTAATGATCATCTCAGCTGGATATAATAGGCAAAATGTTGAGGAGAATATCGATCTCCTTGAAATGGCCCCAAATGAGGTCGAGGCAGTAAAGAAGATGGATGTATACTCGAATGAATTTGAAGCCGGTCAGCCCGGCTTCTTACTAGTTGAAGCCGACATTAAGGCAGAGCCAGATTTTGGCTTAGGATCCATCACCGCCGACCACCCCTATGCTAATCTGGAGGGTATTGAGAATCTAGAATCTAAATGTAATGACGTTGAAAACGCAACTGCAGTATCAATCGTATTCTTGATGAAAGCCATTGCCGTAGGGGTCAACGTCTCTGGCTCACCGATTAACGATATAATAGAAGATACCCCATTGCCAGAACCCATTAAGGAAGTAGCAGAGCTAATTTTCGACCGCGAACAGGCTGGAAACGTCTCTTTCTGGACTATATTGGATACTTTAGATGCCCAAGAGGATGATGGAGGTAGGCAAGCTCAGAACTTCCTTCTGTATGTATTCTACAATAGTATGACGGAGGAAATGAGAGAGCTATTCATTTCACCGGACTATCAGAGATCTCTCATTTACATTGATATGCCATTCATGGATGTCAAGGCTACTTCGGTCACTGCACAACAAATCAACTTCTGGGCAAAGGCGGCAGGTGATTCAGAAAATTCCATCTCTGTCTTGGGGGATACTCTCATTGGCGTAGCCTCTATAACTATTGAAGTGAATAAACTCATCGTCGACTCTCAATGGACCTCCCTGGCCTTCGCACTGGGATTCACTATTGTGACCCTAGCTCTTGTTTTCAGAGATATCAGATATGCCATATTGACAACTATACCCGTGGGTTTCACCGTAGCCATGCAATGGTTGGTAATGGACGCATGGGGCTTGACACTTTCCCTAGTCACGGTAATGATCGGGTCAATATTGGTAGGCGTGGGCATAGATTTCTCAATCCATATAGCAAATAGGGTAAAGGAGTTGGGTGGTTCAATAGATGCAATTCGTACGGCGTGCGCCAGCACAGGAATGAGCCTATTCGAAGCAACAACTGTTACTGCCATGGGTTTAACTTGTGCGTATGGAATTTCCATTACGGCTATTGCACCATTCGTAACTGTGATTATTGTGCTATTGGTAGTAGCTGCACTCTCAGCATTGCTACTCCTTCCAGCAATTTATTCCTTCATGATCACTTCTAATCTAGGACTTACGGGCGGAATGACTGCAATGGTGAGAAATGCGGGATTGAATAATATCTCATCCACGGGAGATACAGATAATATTGAATCATCCACGCAAGCAATTGTATTTGGCCAAACAAAGGATGCATGGTAAAGCCAATATTGATTTGCTGTACTAACTTACGAACTCCATGGTAAAATACTGGTTAATGAAAAGCGAACCTCACGTCTACCCCTGGAATCAGCTTGTTGAAGACGGATCAACTCATTGGGATGGCGTTAGGAACTATCAAGCTAGAAATATCATGAGGGATGATATGTCCATAGGGGATCTAGTGTTGTTCTATCACTCAAATTGCAAGCCCCCACACGTGGCAGGTATTGCCAGGGTTTGCAAGGAGGCATATCCCGACTTCACGGCACAAGATGCAAATTCGAAATATTTTGACCCGAAGGCGACACCTGACAATCCCAGATGGGTCATGGTCGACATTGAACCAGTGCAGGAACTCGAAGTTGTCGGGCTGCCCGAACTAAGGGAAAATGGAGATTTGGAGGGCATGCCATTACTACAGAGGGGACAGAGGCTTTCCGTACAGCCGGTATCCGAAGATCAATTCAGAATTGTTTGTTCGATGGGCGGCGATGATTCGTTGGAATCATAGGCGATATTATGACCTACTCTATTGTAGCCAGATGCCCGATTACTGGGCATTTCGGTGTCGCAGTACAGTCACACTGGTTCGGTGCAGGAATAGTTTGCTGGGCTAAAGCAGGAGTTGGTGCTGTGGCTACCCAGGCTATGGCATTAGTCGATCACGGTGCAATTGGAATCGAACTAATGGAAGGCGGGATGGATTCCAATGATGCGATGCATGACAGACTATCTTCTGATGATAGCAGGGAAATCCGGCAAGTTGCCATGATAGACTCTTCGTCCAAAGTTTCCGTTCACACTGGTTCTGAAACAATTCCTGAATCGGGACACTCAGTCGGCGATGGATATTCCTGCCAGGCCAATATGATGTGGAAAAATACCGTTTGGGGGGCTATGTCCAATGCATTTTCAGGCACCGAAGGAGACCTTTCTCATAGGATGCTCACAGCACTACAAGCCGCTGAGTCTGAGGATGGAGATATCAGGGGGAAGCAGTCAGCTAGATTGCTTGTCGTCGACTCCAAGACACATTTACACACATGGGATGGAATCATTGCCGATATCAGCATCTATGATCATAAAGAGCCAATCGAAGAATTGCACAGACTTCTAAATCTACATGATGAATATGCGAGTCTCAATGATTTCGATGCCAAAGAGGAAGCAGAATTTTTCCGAACCGATACGCCAGAGATTGCTTTTTGGAAATCAATTGCACTTGTAGATTCAGGCCGTATCATTGAGGCCAAAGAGCTTGCATCTATTGCATTCGAGGACAATAGTGGATGGGAGGAGCTATTGAAGAGATGTGCTAGTAATGGCTTAGCAGGAATCTCTGAAAATACACTTAGGGCCTTGCTACCCACCGATCGATAGTTGTGGGTGGTGGGCATGTCCTCGGTGGACGCTCGTCATCAATGAAACTTGCACCCCAGCATCCTCCGTCCCGAAGTCCCAAGGCATCCAGCATCCCCGGTCGGGCTGCTCGCTTCCGCGCCTGACCTGGTTCCCGGGCGTAAGACATTCGAAGAGTCCCTCCGGATTCTCCTACTGCCAACCTGCATCTCTTGGGGGCGAGACATCGCAGTCAACTGAGATAATTTCAGAGGTTCGTTTGCGCCGCCCTCGGACTTCGGGTCACCATTTTCGACGATTTGTGAAAAATAGAACACGTCAACTCTCCCCCTAGCCCAATCTAAGCGTATGGGCTTCACGTATGAATCTGACCAGTGTTCATGCCTCATACTTAGAGGGGCATCCAGTTTGGATCTCATTAGAAACTATCGTCCATACGCCATCTTGCAAAATCAGCTCTCCACGAACTGCTATCGTCCTGCCCTCATCAAAACCGTCAGGCAATGGTGATTGTGAGAAATCAATCATGACTCCCTCATTGATGCCCTCAAGCAGGAATTCCAGATTATCCACGTCAAATGTGCCTGGTGATACAACGCCCCTGACAAAGACACTCTTCTCACTAAATTTTCCAGGTTCTTCCATTATCTCGTCAACTGAATACTGAATCTCCGGATCTACACTTGCCATCATCAACCCAAGAATAGCCAAGGAAGCGGCGAAAACTATGGCCAACCTAGATGTTCTTGTTAATGCCACAGAGATATCACACTACCTTCATCTAAATGTGTTTGTATCCAACCGCTTCACTAATTGAAGAGAATCCAGATTCCTTTACTCTCTTCTTCAATCCCTTTACTATGGAGGAAATAACAGTCGGGCCATTGAATATTAATGCAGAATAAATCTGAATAAGAGAAGATCCTGAAATTATTGCTTCCCAAGCCGAGTCGCCGGAGTCGATTCCGCCAACGCCAACGATAGGGAGCTTTCCGTTAGTTTCATCATATGCAAGATTGATTACTTCTAAGGCCCTAGAATTCAGTGGCTTACCAGAAAGGCCACCATCACTAGAAAATGCCTTTCGGGATTGAGTAGATAACGGCACTGGCCTCTTTATCGTAGTATTAGTGGCGACAATACCATCAATTCCGTTTTTCTGAGCGAATGAGATCACATCACGCAGCTCGCTATCTTTAGCGTCTGGAGATAACTTCAGCAATACGGGCTTTGACTCTTCTTTCATTGTTCTAATTTGATTACATGAATTTAGAATAGAACTCAGATATTCGTTTCCCTGAAGCTCCCTTAGTCCAGGAGTATTGGGGGATGAGATATTCAGAACAAACAAGTCAGCATGATCCCACAATATCTCTAGTGTCGCCGCATAGTCTTCCCCTGCATGCTCATTTGGGACCTTCTTTGAACGGCCGATATTTGCAGCTACGGGAGATTTGGGCCAACGGTCAGCGGCTTTCCTTTCTACGAGCCTCTTCCTAATCTCCGAGGCTCCGGGGTTATTGAAGCCCATCTTGTTCACCAATGCACTATGCTTATTCGCCCTAAACATTCTAGGTTTAGCATTCCCTTCCTGGGGATACCTAGTGACCCCCCCGTATTCACACCATGAGAATCCCATAGCTGACCATGACATCAAAGCCTCAGCACCTTTGTCAAATCCTGCTGCTAGGCCAAGTGGATGATGGAATAAGTGATCGAACACTTCAATCGGAACTTCTGGTGCTCCATAGAAAGTATTGAGTAAAGTCTGCCCTGCACCAGTCTCCCCAAATTGCCGCAATGAGCTCATAGAAATTGAATGGGCCCTTTCTGAATCAATCAGCCTCAGTGCAGGATTGCCAAATACTCTCCAAGCCAATCCCATCATTAGTCCCAATCGAAACTATCCTTCAATAGTTACGTACGAATCGTATTCAATAATCGAATATTTCCGCTTTTTCATATTTCGGTTCGCACGCGGGCGCGCGTACGTACGCGTTGTACGCTCCATCCACCACTCATGTTTATACAGGTCTCGTTACGGCGAAACAACTCCTGAGGAGTAATATTGAAACTCGTAATTCTTGAGTCTGGTGCCAAAGCGAGAACCATCAAGAAATATCTCGGGAAAGGTTGGATTGTCGACGCCTGCAATGGTCATGTTCAGGATCTCCCCTCCAATCGAAAAAACAAGGATAGCTCTAAAGCAATGTGGTCATCTAAGCCAGGTGAACTGCCAAAGCCACCATGGTCTTGGACAGACAGAGCCGAGCGTGTAATGTCTAAAATCATCTCCAAGGCAAAAAAATCAGGAGTTAACGAGGTCTTCATTGCTACTGACCCAGACAGAGAAGGCGAGTTTATTGCCTGGAGATTGATGGAGGTACTTTCCGATTTCGACCACATACACAGGGTCTCGTTCAACGAGATTACAAATGAAGCTGTTACAAGTGCTATTTCCAATCCTAGGGACTTAGATATGGATTTGGTCAATGCAGCCATAGTTAGGCGATTGATGGATAGATTAGTTGGGTTCCGATGCTCCAAATTCTGTCGTTCATGGAAACTTAGGTCGATGGGGAGGGTTCAAACACCAACATTGGGATTCATAGTTGAGAGAGAGATCGAGAGGGATTCACACGTTCCTAAGGAATACAACTCTGTTAGCGCAATCTCAAATGGCATTGAACTTAATGTAAGATTTCATGAATCCGAAGATCCAGATGCATGGTTTGACGATGACGGGAAGCATTTCCCAAACAGAACATCCAATACAGAATCATCCAATGCTGCATTAGTAGCATTAAATTCACAACGCGGATTAAAACTCGAATCCTTCAAAGAAGGAACAATCAACCGTCGTCCAAAACCGCCATTTACTACTGATACTATGCTTCAGACAGCCAGCTCATCATTAGGTTGGTCAATATCAAAAACTAGTAAGATCGCATCTACACTGTATCAATCAGGGCATATAACCTATATCAGAACAGATTCTACCAGAACAAATATTTCTGCTAGAAATGAAATTAGGAAGCATATTGGAGAATCCTTTGGGAAAGATTATCTTGGAGATGGCGTAGGCGAATCTACGAAGAAAAAGGGTAATGTCCAAGATGCCCACGAAGCTATCCGCCCAACATCACCCTCGATAACTACTGCCGGAGACGAACCAGATGAAAAGGCACTTTACAGATTAATCTGGTCACGTTTTGCCGCTAGTCAGATGTCTAACTCTATTAGAGAACGACGAAGCATGATATTCTCATGCGAGGGTTTGAATCAAACAGTGACAGGAACGTCTTCTTGGAGAACTCATTCTGGCTGGGAAGAGGTTTTCTCATGGTCAATTAGCGAAGTACAAACAAAGCCACCGGATATTGGCTTCAAAGTAGGAACTACGTGGGAAATTGTTGATGATGCTACACTAACTGTTGATTTCACAAAACCACCAAGAAGATTCTCCGAAAGCTCCATCATTAAACAAATGAAGACGGATGGAATTGGCCGGCCTTCTACATACGTTTCTACAGTGACTAAGCTAGTAGATAGAAAATACGTTGAGAAGGATGGGAGCTCACTTATTCCAACTGATAACGGAAAGACGTTGTGGCTCGAAGTAACTCCATTTTACAATCAAACCGAAGTATATGATCAGGGTTTATTTACTTACGACTTCACATCCTCCATGGAGGAAAATCTTGACCAAATTGAAGCCGGTGAGGCAAATGCATCTGACCAGTGGAGTAGGTTTTCTGAAACATTTAGGAATATGCACAACTCTGCCCTCGAGAAGCGTCGTATGAAGCCAACAGTAAGGCAGATTGAGTACGTCAATGGAATACTAAGCAGGATGACAGATGATGAGAAAGCAAGTGCCACTGGGGGTAAAACAGTAGAGCAACTAACAGGTGATGAGGTACGGAATATCATCGACGGGCTCAGTGAGGATATGCAATCAAACATCCCCCCCAGTGAAAGGCAAATCGCCACAATCGTAAAACTAGTCGACCGTTTGAAAATCGACCTTGATAAGTTCCTGAACGAGATGGGCGAGAAAGACATTAGCGAGTTGACAGGTGGAAGGGGTGGTACCGCTAGTGCGGCCATTGGATCTCTAATTGAATTGGACAAAAATTCACCCGCTACCGAGAAGCAGGTCGCCACAATTGTTTCGATGACTGACTCACTTGAGATGCCAATGGAAGAAGCAATGGCAGCCGTAAAAACTGAATCTATAGGGACAATCACAAAGTCCGATGCTAGCATGCTCATTGGAAACCTCAAGAAAACAATAAATTCTAAGCGTAAGTCCAAAAAATAGCATCACTCGGAGATAACATGATCCAGGAATACGATGTTGTCGTTGTAGGTGCTGGACCAATCGGCGGTTACCTCTCTAGAACTTTGAATGAACATGGTCACAGCGTCCTCCTACTAGAAGAGCATGATGAGATAGGCAGACCATTCCAGTGCGCTGGACTTGTAAATCCTTCAGCTATGGAGATCATTGGGTTGGAGAGCACAATTCTAACATCAATATGGGGTGCAAATATTCACAGTCCCAATGGAACGAAGGTATCCATAGGTGATCCGCAGATACCCAGAACCTTTTCTGTTTGTAGAAAATTGTTCGATGAATCCGTAGTCAGGCAGTCAATTGAAACTGGAACTGACATATTACTGTCTACGAAACCAGTATCCGCCATCGTAGAAAGTGATTATGTGGAGGTAAATATCGACGGTGCTAATGGTTCAGAAACAATTCGCTGCAAACTATTGTGCGGAGCCGATGGGGCTCACTCTTGGGTAAGGAGAAAATTCAAGATGGGGCGTCCAAAAGAGACAATGATCGGTTTCCAGATAGAAGTTACTGGATACTCAGGAGACTCTGGAATGCTTGATATGTACACCGGTCGGAGAATCGCCCCTGGATTTTTCAGTTGGGCGATTCCAACTGGTGACTCAACTAGATTGGGTACTTGGACCAAGGCGCAATTGATGGATGGAATATCCAGTGAAGAGTACATGGATAATTTATTGCAAGATGCCACGTTAAACTCACGATTCTCCAATGTTCTTGAGGTTGCAAGGTTCTGCGGGCCTGTGCCTAGTGGCATCGTTAGGAAGCCAATGATCGGCAGAATAGCTCTTTTTGGTGATGCTGCTGGAATCTGTAAACCTACCACTGGAGGTGGAATAGGACCGGGTTTCAAACAGGTCAATATGTTGGTACCGTTGATTAGCAAGGCCATAATTGAAAATGATTTAGGTGAATCAAGGATGAAGAGAATAGGAAAATCTCTTGGAGAAATGAGAAGGTCCCAGAGAAAGAAAAGAGCCCTAAGGGATGCCTTTCTAACAGAAATGGATGACCTGGAGCTAGAACGTGTGTTTTCTGTATGGGCAAAGCCAGAAGTCACTAAGCTAATCAACGAATTCGGAGATATTGAGAACCCCATCCCTCTTGGTTTGAAGATGCTAAAGGAAGTGCCGGAATTCAGGATATTGGCTGGAAGGGCGGCAAAGGCGATTTTGTGGGGTTAAAATGCATCGCACCATACAAAGAATACGGTATCCACCATTCGAATCAGAACATATGGTCCCTAGTAGTCTACCCATTTCCGAAGCCATAGTCGAAATCCCGGATGACTATGTCATGAATTTCAGAATAGGCAACCAAAATGACTGGTTGGTTGAATGGAAGGATTTCCAGGAGAGCAATTCCGACAGGATTCAATTGGATTGTGAGGTTTCGACTACACCACCCGTCTTTCTAACAAGATCTCGTACTGGTTGGTTTATCGATCCAGACCCATTACACAACATTTCCAGGAGACTGATTTTACCGACAGTATTACTGCTCATTTTATCACTGTTTATCCATGCAATTGAACCTGTTCTAGCTGACAAAGGAATTATTGGCAGAATTGTTGCAGGATCAATAAAAATCGGCCCCTTAGACTACCCAAGGCTACTTTTCTACACGTTTCCGTTATTTCTGATGCCCTTAGTATTCCGTACAATTGCAAATTTCAGAGACATATCCAGACAAGCAGTAATATCCAAAGGATCTTATTCCGAACCACAGATTACGATGAAAATCGAAAGGAACATTAGTCAGTTTACAATAGATGTTCTAGATAGCAATATAACTCCCACAAGAGCCTGTTTACGTGTTGGTGTCGTTAGTCCGGAGAGGAGCTCATTGCTTTCCTCATTACGGAGGTCTGAATCTGGACAGCCTTCACCTGGAATGTCAACTAGACTACCTGAAAAACGCATCTCACCTGGAGATGAGGTTGGGTCGGGCGTAGGCGAGTCAACACCCATGCAATCAACATCTCGAAAATCAGTAATTCTCGAGCCACTTAGGATTGCAAGTATGGGCAATTGGTGCTCAAAGGTAAAAATAGGATCAGAGTCCATCGTCGAGATTCCTCATGGTGATTGGCCCGGTTCGGTCTACTCTTCTCTAATCGCTGTTCATTGGGAGTTAATTATCGAGTTCACGGAATCTGATGGTAGGAAGATTAAGTGGGTTACTCCAGTATTGATGCCCCATTCTGAAGAGGAAACCGTAATTGAAATAGCTCCAGTAATTAGTGGGCGTGCTGAGCTTTCAGACCTTTAGATATTCTCCGATGCGAAAGAATCCTCAATAATATTGAACTCTGAATCCCTTATCGCAGGCGTAAATCCGCAGTCTGATATTGCCTTCTTCAGCTCTTCAATCGTGGCCATAGTCTTCGTAGTACCCGAGGCCGAAACAACGTTTTCCTCCATCATTGTAGAGCCAATGTCATCTGCACCTGCAGATAATGCAATCTGTGCAACTTCGAGACCCATAGTCGGCCATGAAGACTGAATATGGTCGATATTGTTCAGGAACAATCTTGATATTGCCACATGACGTAAATATTCAACTGAACCGGCCCCTAGGTCTTCTGTCGAATTTTTTCGGCGGATCAACCTTCCGAATGCGTTATTCTCAAGCATTACCGGCCAAGAAATAAATGACGTGAATCCCGGAAATCCATTAGATAACGATGAGTCTTGCAACTCTCTTATCCTTTGCATATGCTCGATTCGTTGTGCAATTGTTTCACCGAATCCAAACACATTTGTTGCGGACGTAATGAGGCCTATCGATTGTGCCTCACCCATCACTCTGAGCCAGTTTTCCGCAGAGCCCTTACGTGGCGATATGCCGCTCCTGACATTGTCTACCAACATTTCAGCACCGCCTCCGGGAAGGCCGTGAAGACCTGAGTCTCTGAATTTGGTGAGAACCTCTAGTGTGGACATTCCTGACACTTCAGCTATTCCTTCTATCTCTATTGGTGAGAAGCAATCAAGATTAATTGATGGATGGCGACTAGATAACTCAACTAATAGGTCAGTATACCATTGAAAGGGCAATGATGGATTCACTCCCCCCTGCATCAGAATTCTGCTACCACCAATTTTCTCCAATTCAATTATGCGTTCACTAATCTGATCTACTGTTTGGGTATAGTTTTCATCATGACCGGGAGGCCTATAAAAAGAACAAAAGTGACAGTTTATTGTACAGACATTTGTGTAGTTGATGTTCCTATCTATCAGGAATGTTACTCGATTGCCTGGAACTTGTATTTTCCTCCTTTCCATAGCTGCATACATCAGATCATTCAATGATGCCTCCGAGTAGAGTGTGGTTGCGTCTTTGATTGAAAGAGGTGGGCAATTTAGCTGGAGTTGCCTTTCGAGTATGTTCATCCAAACCAAACTACTCACCAATTCCCACAATTCGCTCTATCTCATCAATTTCCTTTGGACATGTAGAAGATAGGACTACCGGGTCGCCCTCAGTCACGAGCACATCATCCTCAATCCTAATGCCAATTCCTGAATATCTCTCGGGAATATTAACATCGGACCTCCAACTACCAAAATACAGACCGGGCTCGACAGTGATTACCATTCCAGGCTCTAATACCGGCCCCTTATTCTTGTCACCTTGTCTACCGCCACCAACATCGTGAACATCCAGTCCCAAGAAATGCCCCGTCCCATGCATGAAGTAGTTTCTGTACGGTCCATCGAAGTCACTACCTATTGCCTCTTCAACAGAGCAATCGACTATTCCTAAATCTATCAAACCAGCAGCGATAACTTCCGAAGTTGCTTTGTGCATAGCAGTCCATTCTGAGCCTGCCCTGCATGCATTAATTCCTGCTAATTCAGCCTTCAGAACAATTTCATATATTTCCTTCTGGGGCATTGTGAACCTTCCATTAACAGGCCATGTCCTAGTTATGTCAGATGCATATCCATGTACTTCACATCCTGCATCCACCAAAACAAGCTCACCATCAGAAACCGTAGACTTGTTCAATTTATAGTGCAAAATAGTGCCATTGTCCCCTCCGCCAATAATAGAGGGGAAGCTCCACTGACTCATCTCGGACAGGAAGTGCCCTTCCACAAACGATTGAATCTCCCACTCTCCGATGCCAGGATAGGCGTTTCTCATCGCAGTGATATGTGCTTCGGATCCTATCCTCGCTGCTGTCTTCATGTGTTCGATTTCTCTTGGCGATTTAATCCGGCGCATTAAATCTAAGATCTCTGAGGGATCAGACACATTCCCGTTATTGGCAATAATGCCGTCAATTGTTCTGGAAACTCCAGATATAGTAAAGACGTGCTCAGTCTTATCAATAAAATCAGTAATTTTCCCCTCAACATTTCCTAAATCATCTGAATTCATTACAGGCCAATCCATCGCACCTTCTACCCCTGTCCGAATCCCTTCCCAGATCTCTTTATTTGTATCACGTGGAGGGACAAATAGGAAAGTCTCCCATTTCCCAGTGATATTGTGGGCGACAAAAACCCCCTCATCTTCTTCCCAGCCACACAAATATAGCATGTAGGAATTGGCCCGGAAAGGATACCCTACATCATTGGAACGATTTTTCCGATCGTTTGTAGGTATAATTAATACACAAGAATCAGGTAATTTATCGAATACCCTTTCTTGTCTTGAAGTATACTCGTTAATTTCGAATGGTAGGCTCATATTGCTGGCTCCTGATTCTACCTTTTGGTCTTTCCATATTAGGTCCATTTTGGAATATCTGAATCCGTATCTTGATTACGTGAATTAACTATTGCATACGTCAAGAAAATTGTTGAAATTACTAAGATGAGAATCGGGATTGGCAATGCTGAATCTTCGCTGACGTCTTTCACGAGTATAGACATCTGGGTTGATTCCATGTCATCATCTATCACTTCAATAGTTAGTATGAAGTCATCTTCAACCCCTTCGGGCCAAGATAATATCCTGTAACTCCCTTCATATGTTGGGATGTTATTCACCCTCCAGATATACCGTAAGTTTTCTGCATCATTCGTAGTATCTGTAGATCCTGTGGCATCCAGGATGCAGGTAGAGTCTCTCTTGAGAGTGAAATCATGGTTATTCTGAACAAGTTCGCCATCAATTGACAGTCTAACTATCGGAGCAGAATTATGAATAACTACATTCATAGAAGCTTGACCGATATTTCCAGCTTGATCGATGACCGTCAACTTAACCTCATAAGTGCCCGAAACTTCAGGGATAATTGTAATACTTCTATGATCGGTCCCTGCAGCAAAAAACATCTCAAAGTCTGAAATGCCAATCGAATCTGTCACCGTCCAGATATACGTTAGGCCCTGAATGCCCCAAGTTTCATCGAACGAGCTAGCCCCATCAATCGTGACTCCTTCGTCACTCTCAGTAATATTCCTCGGACCCTCAATAATAGCCATGGGAGCAATGTTATCGACCCTTAGACTGATGCAGTCATATGCGAACTCCTGATTCCATGGATCTATGGAAAACAATACTAGGTCATACCAACCATCAGCGTAAAGGCCCATGTCCAATTGGAAAGTGATCTTTCCCTCGTGCTTGCCGGATGAATCTACGTCAAACAAAACATCACTTGAATTCAGAATGACAAGGTCATCGGGCATACCAACAATGCCCTGATTCGCTGTTTCTACGATATTGTTGCATTTTATATTTGGCGATTCTCTGAGCATATACTCAAACATCGGCACATAATCATGGGTGGTCATTGATAGCGCGTTCACCTCAATCACATGACTAGCCCACGATTCACCCTGTTCTTCGAAGATGTGGAGAGTTGGTGGCAACTGATGTGAATTCGGATTAATGAATATTGGAACATAGAGAGATTGTGATTCAACCTCATTATTAGCGGTAAGTACGATGGTACATGCGCAAGAACCAATTTCAAGAGGTTTTATTTCAACATCAAAGGACCATGTCTTCCATTCCCCATCATCTGATTCGATGACGAGATCATCAGATAGATCGACGAAATGCCTTTCACCTGTTGAGTCAAGCAAACTCCAGGTAAATGTTAACGGCGCTACTTCATCTTGGAAGGTGCCTGAAACAATGGCAGATTCGTATAAATGATATCCATCTTCGATTTCTACATTAATCTGAGCCGGGTATCCATGCCCCTCATTTTCTGCAATGGATGTCGATTGGGCTAAAGTTAGACCAAGCAAAACTGCCAGTATGGCAAACATCCTGGCGGGATATATCGACCTCAACACAAATATCGCGCTGAACATTCACTATTCAATGCCATGGGCTTCTGTTCTACCTTTCAGAAATACGCATTTGCCAAGCCAACTCATCTAACCAGAGGCCCAGAGTTTCCCTATCTACGTAGTCATGGCCAGTAACTGATGTCAATACACACTCACAAGCTGCGGAAGCCAATAATGCTGCATCATATAGGGAAAGACCCGATCCTAGGGCTGTAACTAGTGATGCTGCTGCTGCATCGTGCATACCAATCTGCTGCCTAGCAGTGGGCGCCATGCAGGGCATGAATATTTTCTCCCCGTCTTTTTGGTGCAATTCTACGCCATGAATGCCTCCCAGAACAAGAATTCCCTTCCAGGAGTAATCTCCAATCAGTGTTTTTGCAGCATTGTCGACATCGTCACCAATCCTTCTCGATAACAGTTCCATGCCCCTTTTCTCAAAAATTACTACCGTAGCACCCCGACTCTTTTCCAAACCAGTAAGTTTCGGATCGACAATTGCCGGAATGCCTAATTCATTTGCCTTATTTATCAAAGATTCTGCACCATCCTTCGTAACTACACCCTTGTCATAATCTGAAATAACTAGCGCGCAGCTATTCCCCAACTCATCTAAAGCCGATCGAGTCAGAGATTCTGAGATATTTCCCTCTAGGGGGGCATTAGGCACACGGTCAGCTTGGAGTAGAATTTGCTCCCTATCGAGGAGGCTTTCTCTACTACCAAAAAATCTAATTTTGGTCAATGTTTTTCTATCTGGAACTTTCAATATGCCATCTATGCTAATACCATTAGATTGCAAAACCGAACAAATTGTAGTGCCCTCGGAATCGTCCCCTATGGCAGTATGAAAAGAAGCTTCCATGCCGAATGATCTGAGGCCTATCGCTATGTGCGCAGATGCTCCCGGAGACTCTTCAGAACGGATTATCTTCACAACTGGAACAGGAGCAGTAGAGTTCAGATTGTTTGCGAATCCATGATGATACCTGTCCAACATCGAATCTCCAATCAGTGTTACTTTCCCTCCTTTTCTTGATTCCAGTAATTTCTGCAGTCTCGACAGACTTTCCTCCCGTAGGGCAAGTGGGTCATCGCTCATATTGCACCGAGGGGGGCCCATCGAATGATATTTGGGGATAGCGTCTAATTTGTAAGCGCCCTGCAAAGAGATATGGGCACGCCCGGGGGCAGGATGTTTTTTGACGGCCCTTCTTATAGCAGACTATGGGAGAAATCTGCTATTGGCATTATTTCCGATGGACAAGGAATTTCGCTAACAGACTGTGAAGTAGTTTTTTGCCGTGACCATAGGAGTATTAATTTCGAGGGCATTATCGATTGGAAGGATTACTCTAGATGGCTGTCCGATAGAGTCAGGGATAATCCAAACATACTGCGTGAGTCTTCAGTACTAGAAGCCCTAAGGGTTCCTGGGAACAAGGTTGTTTTATCTGAAAACTTCGAATTCTTTGGATATCAAGCACCTGGGTCATGGGCCCTCAGATGGAATTCTGATTGCCACCCCAGCAGGGACGAGCCAGTCTCAGAGATAGTTTGGTTTCGCTCTGATGACTTATTACATGAGGGGGACAATGACTCAAAAAGCTCCTTTGGATGGCTTCTAAACTGGTGTGATCAGGTTAACGGTAGAGGTAGGATTCCAGAGGTACTGGTAATAGACGAAGAGCAGTCAGTCGTGACATACCGACTATCTGAGGCTGATCCATTGGGAAAAATGGGTAAGCCGACAAATGCAGATTTTACGACCATTAATGATTTATCATCAGAAAGCCAGGATAACGGTGTCTTCATCCCAGAGGGGTCAAATTGGCCCCTGGAGTCTATCGGCATTCCCCTTCATGGTGGAAGGCAATTGGACTCTATAGAGGTCGAATTAATCAGCAAATATTGCAGTAATCAGATATCTGGTAATGAAATCGGCACTAACACAGTATCAATGGAGGGGATGAATGATGGCATTTCTATTTCTGCAAGAATTCTTAGTGACTTGTGGTTGAGGGGCCTAAATACCAGATCCGGTTTCAAATATGGGACCACCTGGAGGTGCTACCCAGGTAATCTTGACGAGGGTCATGCCCCCTGGCTAGTAGTCGATCCATCCAAAGAGGGGCCTTCGAACTGGTCCGAGGCGTGCCTCTCATCCAGACTAGCCTCCGGTGTAAACAAGAATTGGATATACCCAATATATGATCGGGATGGTTGGAGGTACCTGCAGATTTCGCGACCTCCTTCTGATTCTCGATGGAGCAATCCAAGGCGTACCTAGGATATCCAAATCACTCTTCTGAGTGGAATTCTACTGACTGATTCCTTCTATTTCCTGTGGCTATAGACAATGCCATTAGGGAGAGGATTGTTGTGACTGCATTAGAAGGGACAGCAAGCCAATTTAGAGGTCCAAATGGCAACTCTCCATTTGATTTTAGAACGATTGGAATCCTTTGTTCGATGTTATTCGAATCTATGACCACCAAATCTCCTCTTGCAACCATCCTGGGCTCAAGCAGACCCGCTGGGTCAATATCCAGTATTATCGCGTCGCCTGGATAGAATATCCCTGATGATGCCGACTGCGAAATTCTCCCCGCAGGACCATCCACTGTTATGGTGTAAGTTCTGGGCCCATCACCTTCTGACTCTGGATACAGGCTAACTGTGGTTTGATCGTCCCAGGCAATAGTCGTCTCCAACGTGTGAGGGATTAATCTGTGTTTTACTACAAGCCATTCAAGTGAGATACTAGTCATGAATCGACCTTTGCACCCTATTGTACCTGTTATTTCTCCATCTATAGAATCTGAACCGGATAATTCGAGAAGTTGCACAGTGTTGTCGCCAAAATCATTCTCTGTTTTGTTAGAAAACACTGTTGAAGCTGGCTCCATTTCCCCATTACTCGAGACTGTGAGGTCGGATACAACCTGGCAATTACTATCTGAAACAACCTCTGCAACGATAGACTCATTTGGAAGCAGAACAATGGGGCTCCTAGGAATTATGACAGTAGTCTCTGGGTCGCCAACATAGTCGAATTCTACAGTAGCATCGTACTTGCTAAAGGAAGTCACCGTAATTGTCCATGGAACCAAGCGACCCCGGTTATCCCAAATCTGACTACCTGTGTGGCCAAACCTATCTCCTACGACGAACGTATCACCATCGGAACCATAGTCAGTACCACGTAGCAATGCGGCATCTCCATCTGCTTCAACAATCTTTACCCATGGCCTCGTTGGATCTGTATTTACTAGGTTTGAGTCGATATCGCCAAAGCCCAAATCCTGATGTTCAACTAAAATTCCATGTCCAGGCAAGCCACTATCAAAACCTAAATCTGATCTAAGAGTAATCCATACAAACTCGTCCGGTGCAATGGGCAATTTAATTGGAGACCCACCAAGAGCAATTGGCTCCAAAGTAATATTTGAGTCGTTTATAGGGGAAATGATATTATCTCCAAGAGCACCTATCAACTCCAACGTAGAAGATGATGGCAGAGAAGGCCTTTCTCCATTTCCTATCCAATTACCACTGGCCATGATATCCCAATCACCCAAACCATACCAGCTTTTTGTCGGAGAATCACTATGGACATCATATAGGTCAACTGCGCCCATCTGATGTAGCATCTCATGCGCTATTACTCCAAGGCCCCCATATACCGATGCCATGGTATAATGCTCGAATCTATATTCACCAATCTCCAATGGTTCGTAGAATGGTGAGAAATGACTCCAAATTGCGCTTGACGTACCCCCCTCCTCCTGTGGCTGTCCAGAATGCAGGATTAGCAACCTGTCAACGACAAAGTCCCCATCAAGATCCCACTGGGACGGATCATGGTCATGCAATAGCGCGAGGATTGCCTGCCTCGCAAGCTCCCTAGCCCCGCCAGAGTCACCCCCAGTATCTCTTTCATTCTCGGAATCCTCGCCCCAGTGTGACTCTGCAAATCCTGAGTCCCACACATCTTCCACTATTGTAGTACTGAGTTGTGTTTCACCACCACTAATATCTGAGAAATACTGCTGGACAGAAAGATCGCCATCAAAAATATCTGCAAGCAGTGAATTGGGGAATGGTTTGCCGGGGAAACTTACTCGTAGGACTGGCCATTTCTCATCGGAATTTAGTCCAACTATGTTGTAATCGTTTTGTGACTGGGTTTCTATCGATGATTCAATTACATCGTTAACCTTTGAGGGGTTTGTCGCGACAAAGAACGATCCTAGAAGCAAGATGATAACGGCAGTAATTCGAATATACTCCGATGTTGAAACCCTGCTCACACTAATTGGTCCGTAGCCCACCCTTTCAAACCAATCCCAAGATGGTATCACACTGACTCAATCTGAGCATCTGCTTGCAGTGGTGCAAACTTCATTGGAGAAGTTCGGGAAATTACATCCGCTAGGAAGCAAGTGATAAACGCAATCAGTAGTTTTAGACCGTCATACTCAACTGGCAACGTCAGAACAAGAGTTCCTGCTGATATGGCTAGAAACCTATTGCGAAATCTGATTTTACCAGATGAGGTCACCATTCCAAAGATCCTTGTTAGTGAAAGAGCGATTGTCGTAACGGACCAGATTACGAGAACCCATGTAATTCCTAGACCGATTGAGAAAACTGATGCTGCATCGTATCGTGTGAGAGTCCCCTCCGGAGTCCCATATGAGGATGAGAATTCAAAGAGTGCGGGCAGTCCGATAGCCCATATTGCTACTATGATCAACGGTACCAATGAAGTCGTGATAAATAGCAGTGCAGTAAGCCAATTTCTCTCTCTTGGATATAGACCAGGCTTTGCAAAACTGTAAATTTGAATTGAGAACACGGGTAGCAAGGTCACCATAGAAATTAGTATTACTAGGCCCCAACGCATTTGAATCCAGTCGAATGGGCCATATACGGACAAATTCTCATTATTGGGGCCGATAGGCAGGGGGCCTGCCTCCAACCACATTGAGATAATTTGGTTGGCAGAGAATGACCAGAATAAGCAGAAAATGCAAAATGCTAATGCAGTTTTACGAAGAATTACATTCAGTTCCACGAGGTGGTGAGCAATAGTGCCTGAGTTTGCAGAGTCCATTGCTCTTCTCTCACAGTACATCCTTTACTTCGGGGTCCGATCTTGCGGCCAGTATGGTTCTATACACGCCATAAGCTGCCCAAGCACTGATGAAGAATGCCGTTCCAGTAGCAAAATCCGTGAAGTCAACACCTTGGAATGTCATGGGCGAGGTAGAACTTGCCCATTTGACGCCGAAGTAGAATGGTATGGCTGAAAATACAGCTCTTCGTAAACCCTGAGGATATGCAAGCTCACTAGCAAGGAACTCTGGGCCATCCCCGTATCTCCTCTCAAGGATCTCCTTCTGTACTACCGCACCAATGATTAATGCTGTCAAACTAGTCCAATAAAGCAGATTACCCTGTGAGAAAACTCGATGCGATAATGCATCCTGCTTCTCTTGCTCGATTTGTTCATCGGACACTTCGATCAAGAATAAAGAGTCGTAAGTGCCAACAGAGATTGTCCTAGCCTCTAAAGTTGATCCGCTTTCGTCTGTAGTAATGGTTCCAGGTGGATTTATCGAAAATGACAAGATATTCCAGTAATCCATGTCATCTGGTATCCCTGCGCCGTCAACAGAGTTTCCAGCTAGCCAGAATTGGATTACACCGACATCCTCGCTTGGAGATTCCCAATTGATAATCCAAACCCCATCCGGGCTAGGATCGGAGTGAGAAACATCGTCCTGACGCCCATCCGCATATCGTATATCCTGACCGTCTTCCCATGAGAAATTACCAATTTGATCCGAAGAAATCAAGAATCCTGCGTAATTGTTACCGTCTCCGCCAGATAGTGTTAGTGAGTCAGCGACCCTGATTGTGAATTGGTACTGCTGCGATGCCTCGTACATCAGAGGAACCCCTGTGATCATGACTACAGCACGATCCGACGGTGCCCCGTTGTTATGACACGAGCATCCGTACTTGACCGTCAGCTGATCATCAGAATTGTTCGCCCCTGGACCCTGACTCATGCCTAGGGCCGGAAGGGATACTGCGATGACTACCAAGAGGCAAACGAAGGCTCTTTTTCCATTCACTCGCACGATATCACCAGAGCTTTCTCGGAGTCGATGTCAAATAACGGTTGGGGGTGATAATCCTCATAAATCCTTGATAGCGCCATTTAGCTCGTTCATCATCTTCTTTCCGTCACCGAAAAGCATCATTGTCTTATCTTCGAAGAACAGGTCGTTGTCGACTCCAGCATAACCCACTGAAAGGCTTCTCTTGATGATTACAACGACTCTGGCCTTGTCTGCATCAATTATTGGCATTCCACCTAGTGGTCCTTCACCAGATCTAGCTACTGGATTAATCGTGTCATTGGCGCCAATAATCAAAGCGACGTCGGTTTCAGGTAGTTCTGAGTTGATTTCATCCATCTCAATTAGCTGCTCGTAAGGGACACTAGCCTCAGCAAGTAGCACATTCATGTGCCCGGGCATCCTTCCGGCAACCGGATGAATCCCATATGACACTTCGACACCTTGTGCCTCAAGGAGGTCGGCGAATTCCTTGACTGCATGCTGTGCCTGGCTAACAGCCATCCCATATCCAGGTATGATTACGCACTTGCTAATGCCATCACACACCATAGCAACCTCCTCGGGATCACTTCCAACTTTGGTCCTAGTCACCGATTCCCTCCCCCCACCACCGAAGGACATGAACAGAACTGCTGTAAGAGTCCTATTCATTGCCTTGCACATGATGAAGGTTAGAATTAGGCCAGCGGCACCAACCATTGAACCTGCTATTATTAGGACATTGTTCCCGATAACGAAACCGGTGAAAGCCGCAGCAATTCCAGACATTGAATTCAGAAGGCTTACTACCACAGGCATGTCAGCCCCGCCGATTGGTAGAACGAAGAGAACCCCAAGTATGCAAGAAAGGAAGACTAGAGAATATATGTAGTCATAATTGTCTGGATCCTGCACGGTCAAACCGATTAATGCCACTGCTGTGAGTAGGACTGCACCCTTCACAAAATTCAACCAAGGAGGGCCCCATGTGGGAAAATTTACCCACTTTCTCCTGCCTCTGTCATCCTTCTTTGAGAACGGCAAATAAAACCCACCTCGTAGTTTCCCCATTGCCATTAAGCTACCAGTCAAGGTGACCCAACCCACTATCCCGGATAGGCCGATAGCCACCCATGTAGCATAAAGCTCAACTCCCGGATCTGGGACATTTCCCCCCTGAATCCTCTTTAGAACCTCGGAAAGTCCGACCAAAGCCGATGCCCCCCCTCCAAAACCATTGAACAAAGCGACGAGCTCTGGCATCTCAGTCATCTCTACCCTTGTTGCCATGACGAAACCGATTATCGAACCAAGAGCCAATCCACCAATTATCAGCTCATATCCAATAATGTCCTCGGTATACATCTTAGCCAGAGTTACCAATACTGCTAGCAACATGCCATATGCCCCCAGGCGGTTACCTTGGGGCGCAGTCCTGGGACTGGATAGCCTCTTGATGCCCAATATGAAGAGGGCTGCAGAAACGAGATAGCCGATATCCCATACTACTGGGTCAACCATCAATTCCCACCTCTCCTTTTCTTGCCGGCAATCATTTCTAGCATCTTATTCGTCACCATGAATCCACCAACTACGTTGATGGTCGCCATTACCAATGCAAAGAATGCTAGCCATGATGCTGTGCCGGGACTCCCATTGTTGAACTCGGCATTTGAGAGTATCAAGGCACCCACAATCGTAATTCCAGAGATTGCGTTTGCTCCGGACATCAGTGGAGTATGCAGAGTGGGTGGGACCTTGCTGATTAGCTCGAATCCTAGGAAAATTGCTAGTACGAAAACAGTAATGCTAGCTACAAGTGTTGTCATTGTCAGCATTATATCACCACCCCAGAGAGCCTGGTCTGCTTGGGGTGAATTCCGCCCTCGTGGCATAGAAGCACGCCACCCATTCCTGAGACGTAGAAGTCATCGCCTTCAGGGGCTCCAACAAGAATTGAATCCTCCAGATCTATTCGGATTTCTCCCTCATTAACTAAAGTGGATAGGAATGTTGTCATGTTATTGGAGTAAAGCATGCTTGCTGTCGAGGACAACTCTCCAGCCAGATTCTTAGTACCGACGATCGTGACTCCGTTTTCGGTTGTGATTATATCTCCCGGCGAAGTCAATTCGCAGTTTCCACCGACATCGGCATTCATGTCTACAACCACTGATCCTGCCTTGAATGACGATATTGCGCTTGAGGGTACTGTGATAGGAGCCGGCCTTCCGAAAATTCTCGCTGTCGTAACTATTACATCGGCGTCAGCCGCTACCTCGCAAACAGTATCATTCACCTTCTGTATGAATTCTGGGGTTAGTGGCTTTGCATAACCAGACTCGTCTTCGAAGTCATCCATCCCATCAACTTCGATGAATCGCCCTCCTACGGACTCAATTTGCTCTGCCGCCGATCTGCGAACATCTGAAGCATAGACTACCGCTCCAAGCCTCTTAGCCGTTGCAATTGCCTGAAGGCCAGCAACTCCGGATCCCATGATTACGAATTTGGACGGGCGGACTGTTCCAGCGCTGGTCGTCATCATGGGTATTCCACGTGGGACGTGTGCAGCGCCTAGCAATACCGCTTTGTATCCTGCAAGGTTATCTTGACTTGAGTTTACGTCCATTGCTTGTGCCCTGGACAATCTACGTGGAATCATATCCATGCTCATTAGGGATATTCCAGCATCAACAGCCTCTTTGACACGTGTTGGATTCCTGAATGGATCTGCTACGCAAATCAGTATTTGCCCCTTTCTCAAGTCGGAGATTTCCGGCATCGAAATAGTTGTGATAATGTCTGATTTCATTACTTCGGCCCTATTGGAAACTATGCATCCCGATTGTTCATAATCCTCATCCGTATTGTGGGAAATGGCCCCTGCACCTTTCTCTACGAGGACTTCGAAACCCATTTTCTTCAACTTCTTCAACGAACCCGGGACAATGGAAACACGATTCTCGCCCTCGGGTTCTTTCAACACACCTAACCTCATCTGAAACACCATTCTGGTAACTGTGCTATTCCAATTGAAGCCTACTATTGAAACCGTCGGACGACGAGTTTGCAACTATGTTACCCGAAAATTATCAAGTAGCCTATTCCGAATACTGCAACATCGCAAATCGCATGGGACAACCAGCAGACCCAAATTGACCTATGACGAATGTATAACCATGACCAAATTGCAGCTGCTGAAAGCAAGCCAAAACTAGCCATGATTGTTTGCCACCAGATAAACCCGAAGAAATGTAGGGCGATTGTGTGATGAAGTGTGAAAAGGCATGCAGATAGTGCAATTGCCCTCGTCTCACTGCCTAAAATCTCAATCCCCTTTACGGTGACGAACCACCGGAAGACGTATTCTTCTAGCATGCTATTCAAGAAGATCCAGTATAGCATCCCGGCGACATAAATCCTGATGTCAGTCAACCCGGTAGTCTCCATTTCTGCTATCATTGCATCCGTGTCAATCGTGTCGCCGAAAAGGACCCACATGGAGACAATAATAGCAGACATTAGAATTCCAGTAACCGCTCCTAGCTTGAGTCCTTGAGGGTCCGGTAATGACCATGAGGGACGATTTCCCTCTATACGGATGAACCAATATGCAGGAGCTACGAGCAACCACAACTTGCAAGTAAAAAAGAATGCCTGAGAAACAAACTCATCATCGTTGTAACTAAGTGTGAATAAGATTGAGATCGTCGGTACAAAGGCTACCAGGCTAAGGCCAACCCCAGGTCTGGAGGCATTTTCCACGATATCGTTACTTGTCAATGATACATGATGGTTGTTACGTCATGGAAAATTTGAACTGCAAAGGGCTAAGACTATTGCCATATGCGCACAATCATGACTGATGGAGCAAGAAAAGTCGCAGTGATCGGAGCAGGTAACGTGGGAGCTACGTGCGCCTTCGTATTGGCAGAGAGGAATGTGGGCAACATCGTACTTCTTGACATATACGAAGGATTTGCCAAGGGTAAGGCACTGGATATGAGCCAGGGTGGACGTGTACTGAACTATGATGGAAGGGTTACTGGGACCAAAGATTACGCAGATATTGCCGGATCGGATGTTGTAGTTGTGACTTCGGGATTCCCGAGACAACCTGGCATGAGCAGGGAGGACTTGATAGGGAAGAATGCGGACATCGTCTCCCAGGTAGGTGCAGGAATCAGGGACAATGCCCCTGATGCAGTGATCGTCATGGTTACTAACCCGCTCGACCTAATGACCTACCATATGCAGAGAATAACTGGTTTCCCCCACAGTAGGGTGATCGGGCAGGCAGGGATCCTCGATAGTGCTAGGATGACCCACTTCATCTCCCAGGCTGTTGGTTGCAGCAATGAGGACGTTCAGGCAATGGTTCTCGGGGGGCATGGAGACACCATGGTTCCTCTTCCAAGGTATACCACTGTCAATGGGATCCCCGTGACGCAATTGCTATCCGAGGAAGAGGTGAGGGGGATCTGCGAACGTACTGCAAGTGGCGGTGGCGAGATTGTCAAATTGTTAGAGAAGGGTAGCGCATTCTACGCGCCCGGTAGCGCTGCTGCCATTATGGCCGAGGCGATACTGGATGACAGGAAGAGAGTCCTGCCATGCAGCACCTACCTGAGCGGCGAGTACGGCATGGAGGACATATACATAGGAGTCCCAGTGGTACTTGGGAAGAATGGGGTTGAAAGGGTGATTGAACTAGAGCTTGAGTCGGAGGAACTCGAGAGCCTTCAGGGATCGGGCGCATTCTACAAAGAACAGCTGAGCAGCATCCTCGGGTACTAGTACGAAAAGAGATGACCTCCGTGAAACCAGATTATGTCCATCTAGAGCACGACGGGAAATTGCTTCTAGTCGACCTCAATGGCGAGGGGCCGGTAAAGCCTTCCATGGGCAGGACCGTAGCTAGCAACGGATTCTCGATCAGGCTTCCGACGCCCGAGGAGGCCTCGAGAATGGGAATTGAATGGTCCGATAGGAGGACGAACAAGATCAGGCTGGGCTCTAAGGATCACGTGGTCGCATATGGCATCCCGGACATCCCATGGCCCGAGCACTGGGCGTGGAAGGACTCAGTAATCAGCGACAGTGCTGTAGATCCAGTAGCTAGAGAGTCGGTATACAGGACCATTCACAGGGTCGTAAGCAAGGTAGTCATCTCCAACTCCAAGGGCCGGATTTTGATGGCCAAGGTATCCCGGGGATTCTTCACCGGATGCTGGACACTACCCGGTGGATTCGTGGACTATGGTGAGCACCCTAGAGAGGCCGCTCAGAGGGAGGCCCTAGAGGAATTGGGGGTTTCGATTGTAATTCCAGACAGAAACGGCGAGGTTGGCGGCATTGTTGGGGGCGAAGACGCATCTATAGTGCAGACCGAGATATTCAACGAGGAGGGTATCAACTGGGTCTCATTCACCTACAAATGCAATACCGATCTGGAGGACCAGGAGATAATACCAAAGGACGATGAAATCGAAGAAGCAAGGTGGTTCACGAAGGAAGAGGCCCTGAATGTGGCAGTCTCGAAATTCGATATCGAAGCAATAAGCAGGCTTCCTTAACGCTATGTCTCATCCATGAGGCTGGGAATCACATATCTTTTCTCTTTGCCTCAGCAATCCTATTCTCGGCTTCTGCGGCGAATCTCTCAGCCTTCTCTTCATCGGTTTCTTCAAGATTTTTCCCCATGAGTCCAACAACGAATCTGATCCAACGATTACCGATGCCCATATCCTTCCTAGGGGGTCACAGGTTTGAACGGTTGGTTCAGTGATATGTGGTGGGCCTGCCTGGATTCGAACCAGGGTCACGTGCTCCCAATCCTGGAGTCACTCATCCCCGGTTATGCCCTCGCCATGAGGCAGGCCCTCGCTGACGGGGACA
>Ga0066850_10000038_pt1 | contig 63058 bp, 59 predicted proteins | sample ETNtaG_4_FD_67282 | JGI IMG/M metagenome (GOLD analysis project Ga0066850, IMG submission 67282) | Marine microbial and viral communities from oxygen minimum zone, Eastern Pacific Ocean - ETNP201406SV67 | ecosystem: Environmental > Aquatic > Marine > Oceanic | place: Pacific Ocean: Eastern... | reverse complement strand
GGAAGGTTTTATGAACTTATCTCCCACGAAACTAAACTCAACTGATGTTCTAATCCTATCTTTCCCTTGTATGAAACGTTTAACAATTCTGTCTTCCATAGAATGAAAGCTTATAACTACTAATCTGCCTCCATAACTAAGAGCATAACTAGCAGCCTCAAGAACGTCATATAGCTCTTCTAACTCTTTGTTTAATTTCATTCTTATTGCTCTAAATATATTAGTTGCAGGGTGCTTCTTGGTTCTTCTTGGTACACAAGACAGGACAATCTTTGTAAGGTCTTTTGTTGTTTTTATAGTCTCTTTTGATCTGACCTCACAAATTCTCTTAGCTATCTTTCTGGAAAATCTCTCTTCTCCTAAATTCCAAAAAACATTCTCTATTTCACTCTTGTGCGCTGTGTTAATCCACTCTTCAGCAGATATTCCCTTAGTGATATCTAACCTCATATCCAAAGGGCCTTCTTTTTGAAAACTAAAACCTCTTTCTGGGTTGTCTAATTGGGTTGAAGAGATACCTAAGTCTATGAGTATCCCTTGAACCGATTCTTTTTTTACATAAGAGCCTAATTGACTAAATGAATCGTGAACAACTCTAAATCGTTTATCATTACTCAGTTTCTCAGAAAGATTCTTGGTTGCCTCTGCGTCTTTATCGAAAGAGATTAAACTCCCTGCCTCATTTAATTTTTCTAGAATCTTTTGGGAATGACCTCCTGCCCCTAAGGTACAATCAACATATAGACCATCTTTTTCAAAGACAAGGCTTTCTAGCACTTCATTTACCATAACTGATTCATGAGCATGCTCACTCAAAACGGTATTTCCTCCAAAGTTAAAGGTAAATCATCTATTAAATCTTCTCCTGATAACTGAAGTCCTGCCTGTTTCTTTTCCCAATTCTCTAAATTCCAAAGTTCAAATTTAGAACCCATACCTATAAGAGCTACCTGTTCTTTTAATACTAAACCTGCAAAACTCCTTAAAATTTGTGGAATTAACAAATTCATTCTGTCCGTAACCTCAAATTCTGTAACAGATGCATTGCCTAATATCTTCCATTGAATAGATCTTACTTTTGGGTTTAGACCTCCTAGAGCTTCAAATTTTGAAGAAATCTCTTGCCAGAGCTTTCCTGGATAAATCATCAAAGCAGGATATTGCGGGTCTTTCGTAATCACCATTTCTCCTTCAGAACTCTGGCGTAACAAATCTCTATACCTAGCAGGTATAACGATCCTTCCCTTTGTATCAAGAGTAAGTGTGCTAGATCCATAGATACCTAAACTCATTTCTTCCCCATATAACCTCTATAAAGAGCATATTTGTCTTACATTATGTTCCACTTTTACACACTTTTACACACTTTTTTTTAAAATGCTAGTATAACTTCTAATTTTGTTGCACTTAGAATTTCTATATAAAATAGATAAGAAGGTTCTAGGAAAGAAAGGCAGTTAAAAGAAGGGTTTGAGCTAGCCTATAAGCCGGGTTCTGTCTAGGATAATCATTCATCTAGATCTTGTGTCGCCACAAGATTCAAGCAACCTACCCAAGCTCAGTCAGGACTGACTATAGAGCTTCTATTTGGTCTTGCTCCAGACGGGGTTTGCATAGCCATAATCAGTTGCCTGTTACGCGGTGTGCTCTTACCACACCTTTTCACCCTTACCCACATTGTAGGCGGTTTATTTTCTGCTGCACTTTCCGTAGATTTACATCTCCCAGGGGTTACCTGGCGTCTTGTCCATTGGAGCCCGGACTTTCCTCTCAATAAAGAGCGATTATCCAGCTAGCTCAAAACAAATTATATATTGAAATTAGAATAAAGAATAAAAAAATGGTTTTATTGCTCTTCTAAAGCGATCTTGTAAAGAAGGTTCCTTTTTTTATTAAGTATTTTTGACGCAATAGATAAAGCTTCTTTTTTTCCAACTGAATTTATAAGGATATTCAGGACCCTCTTATCTTCATCAGAAAATTGATTATCTGTATTTCTTGTAGACCCTGAAACAACAATAACAAATTCTCCTTTCTCTCCAAACTTAGATGAACCTATTTTGTTGATAACTGCCGTAATATTTCCTCTATAAAAAGTTTCATGTAGTTTCGTAATCTCTCTAGCAATTAGAACTTCAGCTTTATCTGGCAAAGACTGAGATAAATCTCTTAAAAAGTCCTCTATTCTTTTTCCTGATTCAAAGAAAACAGAAGTACCAGAAGATTTACAGATTTTATCTATTAGAGTTTTTCTTTCTTTATTCTTCCTAGAAGGGAACCCGTAAAACGAAAAATTATCTAGGTTAAATCCAGAAACACTTAATGCCGCTACAACAGATGATACACCCGGTATAGGTACGACCAATATATCGTTCTTTACTGCTTCATTAACTAAATGCCTTCCAGGGTCAGAAATTAAAGGGGTTCCCGCATCGCTTATGAGAGCTACATCTTCTCCATTTTTTATCCTCTTGATTAGAGAAGGCGCTTTAGCCTTTTCTGAAAACTTATGATAAGAAGTTAATTTAGTTTTTATTTCATAGGCATTAAAAAGAACCTTAGATTTTCTTGTGTCTTCAGCAGCACAAACATCAACTTTATTAAGTATTTCTACTGCCCTACTGGTAATATCTCCTAAATTACCAATAGGTGTAGATACTAAATATAAGGTACCTGTTTTTATATCCATACATTCTTAATGAAAAAAATAACACTAGTCTTTATCTTGTTAGCTCTTTATAGCTGTTCTAGCAATCCTAAATTAATTAACGAAAACAAAGAAAACTTCTACATAGAAAAACCTAGAATAGACTATAAACTAAACTCCTTACCAAAGGATATAAATGTAATTTATTTTTCCGAAGAGGGGGAAGAGCTTATCTTACCAGACCATATCAAAGGACTTCTTTCTAACCATTACTTCTATGTTAATCAGATTAACTATTTTCCTAGGGTAAAACTAATAAATCTATCTAAGGATAAGTCGTGCAGGGATGCAAATACCAAAAACTCCTTCACTATAATCTTTAATTTGATGCATTCACCAGAAAATAATACCCAATTTAACAACTGTTTGAAGAGAATCTCAGATTCTAGATTATTTTATGTTTCTAGCCACAAATCTAAGTTAACACCTAATAGTGGTAACCAGTTAATTGTTGATAGAAATAAGGATAAATATTCTTTATTGAACACTCTTAAAAAGAATAATAATTCTAGTGTGATAATTGTTGATAACTTAACAGTAAACGATAAAGAAGAAATTGCAAAGTATCTTGATAAACTTGAGATCAGAACAACTCATAAAGCTTCTTTTACTCAGAAAGAAAGCAGCCAACAACTATTTAATAATATATTACTTCTTAATCAAAGCGCCAAAAGAAAGAGAAAATTATCTAGAGTTATTTCTGAAGAAGTTGCCTACCAAAAAAGGCCTAGAAATGATGTGACTGCTTTAATACTTTCAGCTAGTCTTGAAGAGGCAAGAAATCTTAAACCTGCTTTCGAATATACTTACGGTAATTCGTTACCTGTCTATTTTATCAATAGCTGGCAAACCAACCTGAACTATTCAAAAATAGAGAAAGATTTAGAAGGAGCTTTTATAGTAGATATGCCTTATATGTTAGATCTTATTCTTCCGAAAGAAATACCTAATATTGATAACAGAACAAGAGGTTTTGCTATTGGCTATGATTCATATGAAATATTAATGCTTCTAAATGGAGTTAATAACCTCAAAGGCATTGAATACAAAGGCTTAACTGGTAGTATCTTTTTTGAACAAGGCAAGGTTAATAGGATACCTTCTGTTTTCCAAATTAAGAATGGAAAATATAAATCTGCAAATTAGGAAATTAAGTAGACCTAATGTCTCTCTCTAATTCAGAAAGACTATCTATAAAACAGGATTTGGTAAACACTCTTTGCATATATTCGTAGATAGGCTTTGTCTTTGCATCTTTCTGAAGTTCAATTCCAATAAGGGGCAATCTCCATAGTATTGGTGCAATACAGCAATCAACTAGGCTAAATTCATCTGACATAAAGTAAGGTTTTTCTTTTAAAATTGGTGACATTGCAATGATTTGAGATTTTAATTCTTGTCTAGCTTTCTTTGCCTTTGCTTCAGACAATACGCCATCTATTAAGTTATCGAATATCTCACACCAGTCATTTTCTATTCTCTGAATAAACAATCTAATTTGGGCTCTAGATACTGGGTATACTGGCAATAAAGGTGGATGAGGAAATCTTTCATCTAAATATTCCATTAATATAACTGAGTCATACAGACATACATCTCTATCAACTAGTACAGGTAACTTAGAATATGGACTGACTTCTAATATCTCAGAACTTAAGTTATTAGAATCCATATCTATTATCTCTCCAGTCACACCTTTCTCACACATAACAATCCTAACTCTATGGCTATAATGATCTAAAGGGTCAGAAAATAATGCCATTGATGTTCTGTTGCTTAGAGATACCATAAATACTCCTCAATAAATTAGTGAAGGTCTTTCTTAAATTCTATATAAAGTAAATAACTTAGAATTGTAAAAATGAATAAATATAAAAGCACATAGACCCCTATCGACTCTCTTTCCTTCTTCATAGGATCAGTCATGTACCCAAGAAAGTTTGTTAAGTCTCTCATGCTTTGATCGAATTCTTCCTTATTAAGTGTCCCTGTTCCTTTTTGTACTTCAAGAAAGCCGCACTTTTCTTCCTTCAGTTGTTTACCGCTCAGAGGGTCTTGTTTAATACCACCATTATAAGCAATCATAGAGACTTGCTTACAAACAGAATATTGATCCCCTTGCAAATGAATTAATACATTAGGCATTCCCACATTCTCATACACTTTATTATTTACTCCTAAGGGCCTGGAATGATCAATATAAAAACTCTTTAAATAAGTATAAATCCAATCAGTCCCTCTTAATCCAGCTTCTAAAGTTAAATCAGGTGGTGTATTACCAAACCAAGTTTTAGCTTCTTTAGAGTCCATTCCTATATGCATAAGTTCCCCTATTTTCTGATCTCCAAAAATCAGATTTTCTTGAAACATATCTAGAGGTATCCCTAAGTCCTCAGAAACTCTTTTATATCTTGCATATTTGAGCGAATGACAACCTAGACAATAATTCATATAGATTTGTGCACCCCTTTGAAGTGATGGTATATCAGTAGGATCAACTTGAGCTGAATCACACTGTCCTTCAATCATGCTTTCTTCAGATAAGTAATGTCCACAAGGAGAGCCGGCAGCTGCACTTAGATTATTTGAAACCAAAAAAGCTATTATGAAAGATACTATAAATGCTAGTAGCGTAATTCTCTTCATGATAGTTGTACCCTATCTGGAACAGGTTTGCACCTTTCATACTTCGAATAAATTGGCATTAGGAGAAAATAAGCAAAATAAGTTGCTGTAAAAAATTGGGCTACTGCTGTTCTAATAGGACTTGGAGCTACAGACCCTAAATAACCTAAAACAAAGAAACTGATTACAAACAGGACTAGAAAAACTTTACTATAGATTCCTTTATATTTTATAGATTTAACTGAACTTCTATCTAGCCAAGGTAAAGCAACGAATATTGCTATACCAGCTGCCATTACTACAAAACCTAAGAATTTAGCTGAGAGCCCAAACAGAGGAAAAGTAATAGCTCTTAACATGGCATAATAAGGCGTGTAATACCAAGCAGGAATTATATGGTCTGGGGTTTTCAGATTGTCAGCTGGTTCATAGTTCACGTATTCAATTACATACCCTCCCCCATCAGGATAAAAGAACATAATGGTACAAAAGAATATAAGAAAAACTCCTATCGCATAAAGGTCATGCATTACGTCGTAAGGAAAGAAAGGTTTTGTATCTAATGGGACACCATCCTTATCTTTAAATTTTTTAACATCTACTCCGTCAGGATTATTAGATCCAACTTCATGGAGTGCAAGAATGTGCACAAAAATAACTACAATTAAAGCTAAAGGAAGCAATACAACATGAAGTGCAAACAGTCTATTAAGAGTTATTCCTGAAATTAGATAATCTCCTCTAATCCAAGTCAAAAGATCCTCTCCAAAATAAGGGATAGAACCGAAAAGAGACATAATTACTTGAGCTGCCCAAAACGACATTTGACCCCAAGGCAAAACATAGCCAGTAAAACCTAACATACAAAGTAGAAGGTAAGTTAACCAACCAACCACCCAAAGAAGTTCTCTTGGTTTTTGATAAGAGCCATACATCATCCCTCTAAACATATGTAGATATATCAAAGCAAAGAAAGCTGAAGCTCCTGTGGTATGCATATACCTGATAATATATCCATATTCAACATCTCTCATAATGTATTGAATTGATGCAAAAGCACCTTCAGCAGTTGCTTCATAATTCATTAATAACCAAATTCCAGATAAAAGCTGTATAACCAATACAACAACTAATAAAACTCCTGCTAAATACCAAATGTTCATATTTATAGGTGCGGGATACTTAGTAAGATGCCTCTCCAAAGTCGCGGTAATAGGCAACCTATCATCAAACCAATTCATTATCTTAGTAATCATTAGGCAGTTTCTCCATCTTCACCAATCACTAATAAACCATCTGTCTTATAGTAATGAGGAGGAACAGGAAGGTTATCTGGAGCAGGTACACCGCTATAAACTCTACCTGCTAAATCAAATTTTGAACCGTGGCAAGGGCAAAAGAAACCACCTTGCCAGTTTGAATCAAAATCTGTAGTGCCAAGCTGTGGATAGAATTTAGGAGCACAAGCAAGATGAGTACAAACAGCAGTTAGAACAGAAATCTCTTTCTTTCTGGATCTGTATTTATTCTTTGCATAGTCAGGTTGTTGTTCAGTAGCAGAGTCAGGGTCTGCAAGTCTTTCTAAGTTTTTATCTATCTGATTTAAAGATTCTTCAGAATGTTTAACAATATAGATTGGAACTCCTCTCCATTCTACAATCATCATTTCTCCTGGAGCTAATTTACTGATGTCAGCAATTGCAGGTGCTCCTGCTGCTTCTGCTTTAGCACTAGGGTTCCATGACCCTATGAAAGGAATTGCCGCACCAGCTACTCCAACAGCTCCTACTACAGAAGTTGCTCCTATAAGAAATTTTCTTCTTCCTGGGTTAGGAGGAGGTTTTGGTTGCATATTACCTTTTTGAGTATTGAGGTCTCTTTCTAGCCTTCCTTAAACCTACCTTTTTTCTTTCAACTTTTCTAGAATCCCTTGTAAGGAAACCTTCTTTCTTTAGAGCAGGTTTTAAGTTCTCATCATATTCTACTAGAGCTCTAGCTATTCCTAATCTTATTGCACCTGCCTGACCAAAACTGCCCCCACCTGACACAGTTGCTTTAATATCAACTCCATCGGTAAGTTCAGTGGTCTCAAGAGGCTGCCTCACAACCATTTGCGCTACCTCTCGACCAAAATATTCTTCAAGTTTCTTTTTGTTGACAGTTATGTCTCCTGTCCCTTTCTGGAGAAAAACTCTTGCTGTTGAAGTTTTTCTTCTACCTACAGTTACAATTTGATCCAATTTATCTCCTTATACTTCCATTAATTCGGGACTCTGAGCTGTATGTGGGTGCTCTGAATTATCATATACTTTCAATTTCGTAAACATTTTACGCCCAAGTTTGCTTTTAGGTAGCATACCTTTTACTGCGCCCTTTAATACCTCACTAGCATTATTCTCAATCGCTTCACTTAAAGGCCTAGATTTAATTCCTCCAGGATAACCTGTATGTCTATAATATTTTTTTTGATCAATCTTATTTCCAGTTACCTTAATATCTTTTGCGTTAACAACTACCACATAATCTCCCATATCAGCATTTGGGGTATATTCAGGTTTATTTTTTCCAGAAAGTATAACTGCTATCTTGGTGGCAAATCTCCCTAGTGTCTTGTCTTTTGCGTCCAACAAAACCCAAGATTCTTTTATGTCAGATTGTTTAAAGCTTTGTGTATTCATTTGATACGCCTAAGATAAAGTATGTATAGGTAATAATCTTATAAGCGCGCGCATTTTAATGCTTACAAACCTCTTATTCAACTAGAAGTTTAAAAATTCTACCGATATTTATATTAAGATTGCACAAATAATATCCTTTTAAGAGTTATTTAGTTAAATTAACTTCTTATCTATGATTCTTAACGAAAAAAAATTAATCTACAAGCTGACTTTTTCCTTTCTTATAGGGATCTTTTTTGGAATTCTTTTAATTTATATATTTGATTTTTTTAAATTTGAAAAAGAAATAGGTGAGGGTCAGGCGCTTATTCAATCTTCTTATAATGAGGCAATTGCAAAAGCCTCTCCTGCTGTAGTAAATATTTATAGCGATCAACTTATTAATAGAAGGTCAATAAATTCCTCGCGAAGATTTGATTCAATATTTGGAAATAGGAAAAAACAAGTTAAAACAAGTCTTGGTTCTGGGGTCCTATTTAGTTCTGATGGATACATATTAACTAACCAACATGTAATTGGAGATGTAAACCTAAAAGTTACTGTAGAGCTGTCTGATGGGAGAAAATTAAAGGCCAATATAATAGGAATTGATAGAGGTACAGACCTTGCGGTGCTAAAAATTAATAGTTCGAAAGAGATATACCCTTCTATAGAGATAGAAGACTCAAATAAAGTAAAAATAGGTGATGTTGTCTTGGCAATTGGCAACCCTTATGGAATAGGACAATCAGTAAGTATGGGAATAATAAGTGCTACAGGTAGAGAATTTGATAACCCTTACTCTAATTATTTACAGACTGATGCTTCTATTAATAAAGGAAACTCAGGAGGAGCCTTAATAGATATAAATGGAAGACTAATCGGAATTAATACACTTATCAGAACAAGCTCTGGTGGTTCTGAAGGGATAGGATTAGCAATACCTTCTTCTAACGCTATAGATATAATTAGTGACTTAATACAATATGGTGAAGTAAGAAGAGGATGGCTTGGTTTTAGTATTGACCAACAAAATTTGCTTAGGCATGGAAGGCTTGTTGTTACTCAAGTTATAGATCAAAGCCCATCTAATAAAGCTGGTTTGCTGCCTGAAGATCTAATCTTATCAATCAATGGTTCAGTCTCTTCTTATGAGAATCTTTTCAAAACTTTTGCAAGATCAAAACCTGGCGACAAAATCCTATTGGAAGTTATGAGAGAGGAGCAGATCTTGAGTATAGAAATTACTTCTGGCCAATCGAATTAGACCTTTTTTCTTTTTTCTACGGAGATGGCATGCGCAGTTAGCCCTTCTGCCCTAGCAATAATGGAAGTATTTTCTACGTATTTAATGTAGAGATCTGGATTAGTTTCATACTTAAGAGATACATGACTAGAACTGACCATAAAATCTTCCACTGACAAAGGCGAACTAAATCTTGAAGAACTATTAGTAGGAAGTATGTGACTTGGCCCTAAAACATAATCAGATAAAGACACAGCTGAATCAGGTCCTTCAAGGATTATTCCAGCAACAACTTGGCTGGTATCGATCTTATTGTTATTAGCAAAGGCTATGTGTAAGTGTTCTGGTGCTAATATGTTAATTAATCTTAAAGATTGGTCAAGACTGTCTATCTTTATAATCAAACCATTTTCTTTAAGAGCTGATCTAATTATCTCACTTCTTTCTAGCCGATCTATTTGGCTATCAATTATTGCCTTAATCTCTTGAATAACTTTTTCAGAAGAGCACAATAAAATAGAGCTTGCTTCTTCGTCATGTTCTGCTTGCGCCATAAGATCCCATGCAACCGTCTCAGGGCAAGATGTTTCATCAGCTAATACCAGAATCTCTGAAGGTCCGGCAATACCGTCAATTCCTACCCTCCCAAAGAGCTGTCTTTTTGCTTCAGTGACATAAGAATTGCCAGGACCCACTATCTTATCTACTTCAGGAATTGACTCTGTCCCTAGAGCAAAGGCAGCTATAGCTTGTGCACCACCCAGCTTGGCAATTTTTCTTATTCCGGCTATTTTGGCTGCTGCAATCGTTAAATTATTTAAATCTCCACCTATGCATGGGGTGGTTAAATATAAATCATTAATATTGCAAGCTATAGCTGGACCAGCCGCCATTAAGACAGAAGAAGGGTAAGAAGCCTTTCCGCCCGGAACGTACATCAATACACTTTTTATGGGTCTAAATTTCCTATGAATTTGAGATTCACTTAATTCCAAATGAAGAGAATCTCTACAACTTGAGTGATAGTCAATTATGTTTTTACAAGCAAACTCTAGAGCTGATAAAACCTCCTTCTCTACATTCTTAACACATGCGTCTATTTCATTATCTGAAATAAAGAAGTCTTCAATCTGGTGCCTGTCTAGTTCTTTAGTTAGACTTATAAGAGCCTGGTCTCCTTTTCTTTCGACTTCTGAGATTATTTCAGCTACCTTAGTAACCACTTCTCTTTCAAAAGTACCCCTATTGTCAATAAAATTAGACAAGTCAGAATCAAAGTCTTTGTCGGATGTATTCAATTCATTCTTAAACATAAGATTAACTAAGAACTTCTTTTATTTCTTGGACTATGCTGGATTTCGTTTTCAATGCTGCTTTATTTGCTATCAATCGAGTAGAAATTTCTCTTATTACTTGAATTTCATATAATCCATTTTCTTTCAATGTGTTTCCGCTATCCACAAGATCAATTATGGCATCTGATAAATTAAGAGCTGGCGCAATCTCCTGAGAACCATGTAAATAAATAATTTCAGACTGTATTCCTATTGACTCCATGAACCTTATAGAGCTCTTTGGATACTTTGTAGCAATTTTCATCCTAGTAGAGCCCTCTAGTAGATTTTTCTTTCCTGCAAGCGACAATCTACATTGTCCTATCCCAAGATCTAATAATTCAATATATTCTTCTGATTCTTTTTCTAATAATATATCTTTTCCTACGATGCCAAGGTTTGCAGCGCCAGACGTAACGTATGTAGGTACATCCCATCCTCTGATCAATAGCACTCTTACGTATTTACTCTTAGTGTTCAGTAATAATTTTCTTGTATTTTTAGGATTATCTTTAATAGCGAATTCGGTTCCCTCCAACAAAGGCAACAAATCATCAAATACTCTACCCTTTGGAAGAGCTAGAACTAATTCTTGCTTATTAATTGACATGCTAATTAAGAAATTCTCTCGATGTCAGCGCCTAATAATTTTAGCTTCTCTTCGATTCGCTCATACCCTCTGTCTATATGATAAATTCTATCAATAGTTGTTGATCCTTCTGCAACAAGGCCAGCTAAAACTAAGCTTGCTGAAGCCCTTAAGTCAGTTGCCATTACCGGTGCACCTTTCAATTTACTAATCCCTTGTATGACTGCTGTATTACCTTTTAAGGTTATATTCCCTCCCATTCTGGCTATTTCTTGCACGTGCATAAATCTATTTTCAAATACAGTTTCCGTCACAGTCGAATTTCCTTTTGCTATAGAATTTAAAGAAACGAATTGAGCTTGCATATCAGTTGGAAAAGAAGGATAAGGTCCCGTCGTTAAGCTTGTAGCGATTGGCCTTTCTTTTTTCATTTCAATTAGAATCCAGTCTTCACTACTTTCTATTTCAGCTCCACAAGATTCAAGTTTAGTTATTACTGAAGAGAGGTATTCTGGTTTTGCAGACTTGATCTTAACTTTTCCTCCTGTCATAGCTACAGCCGTTAAATAAGTACCTACCTCTACTCTGTCAGGCATAACAGAAAAGCTAGTTCCTTTTAAGGATTTAACTCCTTCAACCACAATGGTATCTGTTCCAGCTCCTTTAATCTTAGCTCCCATTCCAATTAAACAGTTGGCCAGATCAATGACTTCTGGCTCCCTAGCCGCATTTTCAATAACAGTTTCTCCTTCTGCTAAGGTAGCTGCCATAATCACATTTTCTGTTGCGGTTACACTCACGGGTTCAAATATTATTTTGGTTCCTTTTAACCTCCCTTTTACAGAGGCTCTAATGTATCCATCTTCTATATTTATGTCTGCTCCCATCAATCTCATTGCTTCAATATGTAAATTCACAGGCCTACTACCTATCGCACAACCTCCGGGCAAAGCAACTGTTGCCTTTTGGTATTTAGCCAATAGGGGGCCCAGAACCAATATAGAAGCTCTCATTGTTTTTACTAGCTCGTATCTTGCATCGAGGTTTTTTATTGTAGAAGCATCAACCCTAACTTCCATATCGTCACTAAGTAATACGTCTACACCCATAGAACCCAAGAGCTCTAACATCGTTGTTACGTCATTCAAATGGGGTAAATTTCCTACTGTTAGAGGGGAGTCAGACAACAAAGAGGCTGCAAGTATAGGCAAAGCTGAATTTTTTGCTCCTGAGGCATATATTTCTCCAGATAGAGGCTTTTTCCCTTTAATTAATAACTTATCCATGCCTTACAGAGAAGTCACCCACTCGTTAATCACAGCATCTATATTGTTCTGATTCTTTTCCATAAGAGAGTAAAATTGACTTCTAAAAGTCAACCCAAGATTTATTCCGTTTATAACAATGTTAACTATTTTCCATTCTTTATTTTTATCTAAATACATACTGTAGACTCCTGGGTAACTCTTTGAAGAAGTGATTATCTTTATCTCTACTCTTGTTTTGTTTAAAGAATTAGAACCTTCATTTGGAGGTAGAACTACAATCTTTTCGTCTTTAAATTCAATTAGAGTTTTGGAGTAAGTATTAAGTAAACTTGTTCTAAAAGCTTTAGAAAACTCTATTTGTTGTTCTTTTGTTGCTTTATTAAAATGCTTCCCCATAACGTTTCTAGAGATTCTCTCAAAGTCTACAATAGGGGCAAAAGCTTTACTTATTTCTTCAAGAAAAGCTTCAGGATCTTCTGTAAAGAGTCCATCTTTCGTGTGTAGAACGTCTATAATATTGGCGTGAACTCTATTGGCATAATCATGTGCAGAGAAACTTTGCCCATTAATTGTTATTACAAACAAAGAGATAAATATAAGAAAGGTTATCTTTAATGGATTAAGCGTCATAGGAGATAATTATGAATAAGTTTAGTTTTAGCATTATTATAACACTTGCGTTTTATCTCTCTTTATTGTTTTATCGAAATCTCTTATGACAATTGCATTCTTATCTATCACTTCAGGAATCTTATTAATTTGGGCTAGTGCTGAAAAATTAGAAAGGTACTCAGTTATAGCAGCTAAACAGTTTGGATTTTCCCCGTTCCTAATCGGTTCTACAGTAATAGCTTTCGGAACATCAGCTCCTGAGATGTTAACAACTTTCTTTGCAGCTCTTCAGAATAGAGGACCTATGATAATCGGTAATGTCGTAGGTTCTAATGTCGCTAATTTATCTTTAGTTTTTGGGTCAATGTTGTTAGTTGTCTCTCTAAAAAAGCAAGTGATTAAGCAAGATCCAACTATATATAGAAATCTTATCATTCTTTTATTATCAAGCTTATTGGTATGGCTTATCATCGCTACGGATCCATTTAATGTTACATCTTCAGTAATTTTATTAATCTCTTTAATAGGAGTAATTTCCTATTGGTATAAAACAAATTCTAATGAATCATCTATTGAAGAAATAATTGAAGAAAAGAATATTTCTTTCAAGTTATTCCTATCCTTGATAGTTTTAGTTTCAGCTGCTTGGCTGATTACAAATGGAGCTAACTTAATTCTACAAAATTTTAATCTTGGAGAGCTCTTTATAGGCTTTACTGTTTTAGCAATCGGAACTAGTCTACCTGAAATTGCTGCTTCAATTTCATTAGCTCTAAAAGGAAGATATGAAACTGTAGCAGGGACATTAATAGGGTCCAATATATTTAACGGACTCTGTGTTTTAGCTATACCTGGGTTATTTTCTAATAATGAAATGGGTGTGAGTTGGAATTATTCTGACTGGTCCAATTTATTACTTATATTATTTTGCATAACTTCAATATTTTCGTTTTACATCCTTAGCCTTTCTAAAAAAGGACGGAAGGCAAGCCTGTTATTAAGTCTTTTATTCTTAAGTACTTACTTTGTTTCATTAATATATGCATACTAACTTATAGAAAAACAATGAAAAAAACTAATCATCTTAAAATAGGCCGTAAAACCATTAGGATTGAATCTAAAGGTTTAGAAAATCTAGCAAATTCTTTAGGAAAAGAGTTCAATGAGGTTTGCGATAGCCTATTAAAAACAAAAGGCAAGATTGTTACATTAGGGGTAGGAAAATCTGGACACATAGCAAAAAAAATATCCGCTACACTATCCAGCACTGGCTCTCCTTCTAATTTCATTAATGCAGCAGAAGCACTACATGGTGATATCGGAGGAATCAATAGAGCGGACAAAATAATTATCTTTTCGCATTCAGGAGAAAGTAAGGAAATCATAGACCTTATTCCTTATCTAAAGAATGTTGGATGCGATTTCTTTTCAATAACTGGTTCGAAAAAATCTACCATTGCCACTAGCTCCAATAAAAATATTGATACTGGCATTTCTGAAGAAGCGTGCCCTTTGGACTTAGCTCCCACGACAAGTACGACAGCTTCTCTTGCTTTAGGAGATGCTATTGCAGTTGCTTTATTAGAGGCTAAACAATTTAAAACGGATGATTTTGCTAAATCTCATCCTGGAGGAAAATTAGGAAAAAGATTAATACTTAGAGTAGAAGACATTATGAAAAAAGGGAAAGAACTTCCAATAGTGTCGCCTATAGATTCATTAGCGAAAACACTAATTGAAATAAGCTCCAAAGGATTGGGATCAGCCTTAGTTGTAGAAAAATCTAAACTAAAAGGAATATTTACTGATGGAGACTTAAGAAGAGCTATCAACAACAACACTGATCTATCAACAACTCAAATTTCTAAAGTAATGTCAACCAAGGTAAAAACAATCTTATGTTCAGACTTAGCTATTCAAGCTATTGAAATCATGCAAAAAAGTAAGATTTATTCCTTAGTAGCAATTAATAATCAAGGACAACCAGTTGGAATCCTAAGAATGCATGACCTTATTGAAGCTGGATTAGTATGAATCTATGAAAACTTCCTGTTTTCTTTTCCTAACAATTATTTATCAGAATCCTTTGATGGGCTATTCGGACATAGAAACTGATATTTTTAATCCATTAAAGAACTTTATGGAAATAAATGAAGCTGTCTTGGAAATACAGAATGAAGATGGTTTTATTAATAAGATTAAAGCTAAAAAGGCTTGGCTCAACGCCGATAAAGAAATAATACGTTTTATTGGTGATGTAAAAATAAACTATTTCATCAACGATGATGCTTACCTGCTACAAACAAATGAGTTGGATCTTGATCTAAAAATTAAATCTATTCTTTCAAACGAAAAAGCTATTCTGAAATCTAACAGATTTGAAATCAGTTCATCAAGTTTTAAGACAAGCAATAACTATAAAACCGATAATAATATTTCATTTTCTCAAGGAAACTTTAGCCATACCCCTAAAGACGAAAAAGAATTGCCAAACTATGGAAAGGCAGATCATATTGAATACTCTCCTGATGAGGGTTTAATTCTGTTAAAAGGCAACGCAGAAATCGTACAAAAAGACATGAAGATTTTATCTGACCATATACTCTATAATTTAAGAAATGGTGAAATTATAGAATCTCTAAATGCTAAGATCCTTAATAACTCGTGAAATTATCTGTATTAGAACTAAAAAAAACTTATGCTGAGAAAGTTGCTGTAGATTCCGTGTCTTTTGAAATGGAATCTGGCTCTACAGTAGGATTGCTGGGCCCAAATGGAGCCGGAAAAACAACTCTGTTTTATATGATAGTAGGCTTGCTCAGCAGTAATTCAGGTACCATCAAAATGGATGGTAGCGATATAGGAAACACTAATATTTCTACCAGGTCCCTTCTTGGATTATCTTATCTACCTCAAGAGCCTTCTATCTTTAGGAAACTGACTGTTAAAGAAAATATTTTATCTGCCTTACAACAGAGAGAAGATCTAGATGAAAAATCTATTCAAAAGGAACTAGATAGGTTGGTAGAAGAGTTTGATCTAAACGATTTTGTTAATACATTAGGCATTAAACTGTCTGGCGGTGAAAGAAGGAGAACAGAGATTGCCCGTTCTCTTGGATCTAATCCCAAATTTGTTTTACTTGATGAACCTTTTGCAGGAATTGATCCTATTGCTGTATCTGAATTAAAGCAAAGTATTAAAACACTTAACTCTAAAGACATTGGTGTGCTTATAAGCGATCATAATGTGAGAGATACTATGCAAATCTGCAACCATGTTCTTATAATCAATCAAGGTAAAATAATTGCTGAAGGTAAACCCGAACATATTAGGACTGATCCTTTGGTTAAAGAGGTCTATCTAGGCAATGATTTTATAGACTAAAGTGAAGCAAAGTCTCAAACAAAAGCAAAAGTTATCTTTAAGCTTAACTGTAAATCTTCAGAATCAAATAAAGCTCTTATCCCTCAGCGGGTTTGAAATCAGATCTAAGTTAGAGGATTTAATTTTAGAGTTTTGTAATGATAAAGAAGATAAAAAAATAGCTTTCTTCCAGGATGAGCTATTAATTGATAAATATAAAAATATTATTAATTCGCAAGCCGGAAATAATTTAGCTGAAATACCTATTGATTCAAGTATTAATCTAAAAGAGAAATTGATTGAACAATTAATGATTTCTAACTTAAAAGATTTTGAAATGTTAATAGGCGAATATCTAATCGATTCGATACAAGAAAATGGAAGATTAGAGCCTGAAATAGATTTTCAGGATATTACGAAGATTGTTGAAGAAGATTTTAATTTAACTATAAGTACCAAAGAGATAGAAAAGGTTTTAAAAGAAATACAACATTTTGACCCGCCGGGCTGTGGCTATAGATCTATCTTTGAATCTTTAAAGGTTCAAATTAACTGCCTAGATATAAGCCAAGAAGAAGGCATTGGGTTAAATCATGCTCTTAAATTACTACTTGAAGAAAAAGTTGCATTAGAAGATCTTGACCAAAAAACAAGAAGGAACATAAAGATTCTAAATTTTGATCCTGGATTAAATTTTGGTTCGAATAATGAATCTTACATTAGACCGGATTTAATAGCTTTGTACGAAAATAGAAATTGGCATGTGTCACTAAACGATAACTTCATGCCTAAAGAGCTTATCCAAAGAATTAGAGATAAGATTGGTTCTGAAAAGATTGATAAAAATCATGAAGCTAAATCATTCTTAAGAGGCCTTGAGAGAAGACAGCAAACCCTTTTAGTAGTTGCTCAATATATAGTAAGCATTCAGTCTGATTTTCTTAGCAAAGAGTCTAGTAAAAGGCCCTTATCTATAAAAGAGATAGCAAAGTCTCTACAAATAAGCGAATCTACAGTTTCAAGGATTGTTAATAATAAATATATCCAATTTCCAGATAAATTAATCTTACTGAAAAATATACTGCAAAAAAGAGTTAATATTTATGCAAAAGGAGAAGATGTAACTCCAAAACAGCTCATACGATATATAGGGGATCTTATTAGTGAAGAAGATAAAAAGAGACCTTTAAGTGACGAGCTTATAAAAAATTGTTTATCAAAAGATTATTCGATCTTCTTAGCTAGGAGGACAGTAACGAAGTATAGAATTGAGTCGGGTTATGAGTCTTCCAGAATAAGAAAGGTATAAATCTCAAAAAAATTTACATTACTATTTACTTAGACTCTTTCTCAAACCATCCTTGAAAGTCAGTCTTTGGATTATCAATAGACCCAGTGACCAACCATTTTCCTGAACTTAACTTATCAAGATTTCTTTCAAAAGCCTTACCAGCTATATAGACAACTCCTGCTGTAATAGGACCTCCCAATATGAGTGCATAAGCAGGAAGGTATTCTCTTAAAGGTAATGTCATAATAACCTCAAGGTCAATATCTCCTACTCTACCTTCGCTGGCTCTGCTTATCGTGCCTTTCCATCTGAATTCGCTAGAACCACTTGTAAATATAATAGGGTCATTGATTTCTAGGCTGTTAGGCCTTATCTTTATAGAACCTTTGACGTTATCGGCGCTGAAGCCTCTTTTATATAATTTTCTAAAATCAAGATTTGTTACTTTCTCAAAAGAATCAGTTATGTTAAATATATTAATCAATCTTAGAAAGTTGTTAGGCATCTCAATATTTTCATCATTTTCAATAGTAAGGTCGTCTAATTCAAAAGAAATTTCTCCAACAAATGAACTGTAATTAAAGTTCCAAGGCAAAGAACTCCATCTTATGTCAGTAAAGAGGCTAACTTTATCTAACTCAAAATTAGGCTCTAATCCAATTTGCTTAAAACCTTTCTCCGGCGAACCAGAATAAATTTGCGTTTCCAATGAAGAGGCCCAACCTAATGGAGTTTTTATTATTTCCAGTGTTGAGTTATTTTCTTTGTTTCTTTTGAGGCCCCACTTCCCGTACTTTCCTTCCATATTTATCAAACTTAAAGCATTGTTATTAGGAACAACAAGAAACTTCCAATTTCCATAATCCGTAGAGTTAAAAATGAGCGCATCTGTTTTAAATTCTATAGTCGTATTTATATTATTAAATAGAGTTAGAAAACTTTGCTGAGAAGTTTCTTTAGATTGATTTAATTTAATAAAGTCTAATTGAATAGATAAATCTCTTTGTTTATCCTTAGGAATTGTAAAAGTGCCAGTAACATCAGAGTTCTCAAACCTAATCTCGTTTCCTTTATCATTAAGAAGAGAAGTGTACCTTGTGTTAGATAAAGTAAGATTCGAGAAACTAGTCTCTGCTACATTCAAACTCTTTATAAAGAAATTTCCTTCAGCTTGACCAGAGGTGAAAGTACCAGAATTGATTAGTTTTCCTAGATCTAATTTATTCAGATCGCCAATCAGTAATAATTTATTCTTCTCAATAGTAATACTTTGCTTTTTCCTTCCTGCGATTAAGAACCCTTCATACGATTCTTCCAATAAATTAACCTTACCCCTTAATATATCTCCATACTTAAAAACTATTTGAGAGCTATCAGCGCGATTAATAGGGAAATAACTAAGGTTAAAACTGACCTGCTTATTCTTAGTCTTTACGAATGGCTCAGCTAAAGACAATTCAATTCCCTTTAGACTTGACTCAATACTTAATTCAGGGCTAATAAACATTGCCCCTCTAGTAAAAGCAGGTAATTTAAGTTCAATATTGAATGTAGAAGATCCTTTTACAAAGCGTTTTAAAGAAGCATAAGGAATTAAGTTTTTAACGGATAGATTTTCTTCACCTACTAACAAAGTATGAGGCTTTCCTTTTTGAGAAGGTCCTTTTATATTTAGTCTAATTGGTTCAGAATTATATTTAAAAGAAAGAAATCCTTCTTTAACTCCATCTAGGCTGTCGTAATCTATTGAAGAAAATACTTTTTCAACAATGAAAGGACTGGATTTATTAATGTAACTGCCATTTTTTACTTTGGTATTCAATCTTAACTCGGCACCTTTGCTTAGTAAGCCAATCGAATTTGAAAGAGGAGAAATAAAAGAAAAATTAGTATCGTGTTCTCCTGAAATATTAGAAGAAAAACTTGAGTTAGACTGATTGTCTATTAATTGAACAATTGAATAAAGAGGCCCAGACGAACTCCCTTCAACTTCTATCTGAAAGAAATCATCTTGTTTATTGGTTTCTATATTAGCTTCAATGACAGAACCGTAAATATCTCCTTTAAATATTTCTCCTTTAAAAGAATCATTATTTATGACAGATAAAATACTAATATCTCTTATAGATGATCCATAAATATCTAAACAGGAATCTTTAAGAGTTCCTTTTAATTGAAAAGAAGAGGTTGAGTGCTTGAATTTATTATTAATAGGACCCCTATAAATTAAACCCAATTCTTGAATGATTCCACATGAAATAGATTTCTTAAGGAAATCTTTAGTATTGCTTGTGTAGTATAAATTTGGAAATAAAGAAAAAGCATCATCATAACTCATACCAGTAGCTATTAGAGAAGTAGAAATATCTCCCGAATTATCATAAGGAGACGGCTTTATCTTTACACTTCCTATAATCAAATTTTTATTGAATACCGCTTCTAAATTTTTACTTGATAATAGGAGTTTCCCATCAACAACATCAATGAGAAGATCTGCGTATAACTCATTAAATACTAAAGGTTCATCTAGAGTATTGCTTAGGTTTAATTCAACATAAGGAGAGTCAATTAACACTTTTGATTTATTGTCAATAACAATAAAAGAGCCCTTTAATCCCTTTAATATACTTTGTTCTTTTTGAAAGCTTATTTCGTTAAAATTTCCATTTAATGAACTCAACGAAAACGAATCTAAGTTAATTAGAACATCACTAATTCTTCCTTTTAAATTTATGTTCTTAATAGACTTAAATTGAGAAGACACAAGCTTTAATAAAAAACTACTCTGGAGATCTATTTGAGGAATAATTACTTTAGGATTCCATTCATTAAGTGAAATAAAGGCATCAGGAGCAATCAATTGCTTGTCTTTATTTATGTATGAGGATAATTTAAATAAATTAATTGTTGGGTCTTCTAATCTTATTTTTGTTTTTAGGTTGTCAATAAACCCTAACATCTTTTGAAATTGCAGTTCAGTCTCTCCTTCAAAGGAGACTAATTTACTATCTACGAAAGAAAACCAGAATTTACTATCAATCTTAAAATCATTACTACAGTCAAAACAAAAAGCAGAGAGCATCTCATTATTTACTTCGAAATTATTAGTTTCTAAGAAGCCTTTATAAGAATTAGATGAGACGGAGTTATAACTAGAGTTTATCTTTATATCTAAGAACCCACCTTCAATGTTTTCCGTATAAAATCTAGCCTTTGCGTCTTGTTGAGATATTTGAATTATTAAATTGCCTGATAGAAGAGGAATATCATTTTGTTTTAGTTTTAAAACAAAGTTCTCAATTAGTAAATTCTTGGCTGATAGAAGTGTAGTGGCAAAATAAGAAGAGTATTGTGTATTAGTATCTACATTATTTCCTGTATATAAAATTGTATTTTTGGCATGCAATGCACTGATTGGCCTTCCAATAAGAAGGCCTATTAAATCAAATTCCAGATGTAGGTCGTTCATTTCTAGAACTGCCTCTTTATTAGAATTGCTTTTAAGAACAAATGAATTTAATGTGATAGAAGGCTGATAAGGGTGCCAATGAGAGTCTCTCACTTCAAAGTCTATTTGATAGTCTTGACTAAATTTACTAACAAAATTCAACCCATTTTCAGAAATCAAAAAAAATGAGAGTAACAAAACTAATCCTACTAATAATGCAGATGCTGAAAAGAAAATGAAAATATACCTTTTCACGTTAGTTAAATTTTAATCCACCTTCTTCGATAATACCTAAGAATTAGTAGTACAGGAGACCATAATAAGGCTGAGAATAATGCAAACAAGAGCGAATGAGTAAAATATAAAACATCTGACAAATTCGTTTGACTTTCATTAACATTAAGAAGGTCTAAAGCTAATATTTGTTTGTATAAAATACATAAAAAGAAAATAATTATTGATTGCTGCCAAAGTCCTGAAACTCTAAATTGATAAAAAAATCTTTGGCACATATAAGTTATCAGAAGGAAAAGGGTTCCATGCAATCCAAGCAAAGATCCTTCTAATAAGTCTATCAATGTTCCAAATAATAATGCCGCAGCTATCCCCACTCTATCCGGTAAAGCCATATTCCAATATATTAAGGCCAACAGAACTAAAGAAGGCTTGATGGCCATAAAGCTAACAGGAAAGACGTAAACATCTAATAACAAAGACAAACAAAGCGTTAAATAGATTAAAAATTGATTTTTAGACTCTCTATTCATTCTCGTAAACAAAATAAAAGTCTTGATTAAGAGGAGATTGTAAGAAAGAGATTTCAACTTCTAAAAATTCACTATCAGATAAATCTTTTATGGAGACAATCTCTCCTACATAAACTCCTTCTGGGAATGTATCGGCTATACCAGAGCTATAAACTTTCTCTCCTAATTCATAAGCTGCAGTCTTTTTCACATATTGTAATTTTCCACTCCTACCTAAACCTCCTCCCTTTATATTTGCATGAAGCTTAGACTTTTCAGAAATTACAGGTACAAAGGACCTGACATCATGCAACAACATAACTTCTGCACTGTATTTGCTTGAAGCAATTACTCTCCCTATAAGGCCTTTGTCAGTTATTAAAGAATCATTTAAATCTATTGAGCTATCAGAACTTATATCTACTATTAATAATGGCTGGAACTCATTCGAAGATATAGTTCTTTTTTTTACTAAAGAGTAATTGTTTAGGTTCAATCTGGCTGAAGACCAAAGTCTATTTAATTCTTCATTTTCTTTAGAAACCTTTTCAAGGAATTGATTTGTAACCCTTAGCTTTTTATTTTCAATCCGAAATTCATCTAGCTCTTTTCTTAATGTATATCTTGTTTTAAAAACATCTCCAGACTTACTTATTAAGTTTAAAGGCAGGTTTACTAAAGCACTTAAAGGCATAAATACATCATGAGCATAGGTCCTAATTTTTGAAGAAGCTCCAAAGTAGATATCTGATAACATCAAAGTAAAACAAAGAAGCATAGCCAAAATAACCTTTGAAGGCTTCATAGCAGGAACAGCAAAGATTGCTTCGCTGCTAATGTATGAAACTTTATACTCTCTTTTAGGCATCATTCAATAATACCCAAGACAAGCGTATGTGAAAATCTTTTAAATAAATTATTCAGTTGATAATAAATCTATATCGTATTTATCCATGATTTCTAGGGCACTTCCTCCACCTCTAGCTACACAGGTTAATGGATCTTCGGCAACAATTACTGGAAGGCCTGTTTGGCTAGAGATTAAGATATCAAGGTCTTTTAACATTGCCCCGCCTCCTGTTAGGACTATACCTCTTTCGCTTATATCTGCGCTCAACTCTGGAGGAGAAGCTTCTAGACAAGTTCTTATAGCCTGGACAATTGCAGACAAAGGCTCAAGCATAGCATCATAAACTTGCTTGCTATTCATAGTAAAAGTAATTGGTATCCCTTCAGCAAGATTTCTACCTCTAACTTCCATTTCCATAACTTCAGTGTCTGGAGAAGCTGTTCCAATGACATGTTTTACTTTCTCCGCAGTAGCATCTCCTAGCAGAACGCCTTGATTTCTTCTTACATAAGAAATTATAGATTCATCTAGCTTATCTCCACCGGTTTTCAGTGAGTTAGAATAAACAACACCGTTTAAAGCTAAAATAGCAACTTCAGTAGTTCCACCACCAATATCTACCACCATAGATCCAGTTGCTTCTTCAATAGGTAATCCTGCACCTATAGCTGCAGCCATTGGCTCTTCTATTAAGCGCGCTTCTCTTGCACCTGCCTTTAAAACAGACTCTCGTATGGCCCTTCTTTCTACTTGAGTTGATTGACAAGGGACACAAACCAAGATTCTAGGGCTTGGACGCACAAAACTACCTTCATGAACCCTTTGAACGAAATGCTTAAGCATTTCTTCAGTGACTTGGAAATCTGCTATAACCCCATCTTTAAGAGGCCTAATCGCTGTGATGTTCCCTGGAGTCCTTCCAAGCATCTTTTTTGCTTCAGCACCAACAGCAACAACGGTTTTTTGCCCTGCATTGTCTCTAATTGCTACAACCGAAGGCTCATCCAGAACAACGCCCTTATCTTTGACGTACACCAACGTATTCGCAGTGCCTAAATCTATAGATAAATCATTAGAAAACTTCCCTCTTAATCGCTTTAGCATTAAATATTACTCTATAAGATAATTAGTGGATAAATAAACAATCCATAACTCTAACAATAGCAGTGTTTTTGAGCAAGCTACAATGTGCTACATTACGCACCTTTTTTCATAGAAAATATTACAATGACATATGGCCTTAAGCGATAAAGAGTTAAAAGAAATAGCTTATCTAGCTCGTATCAATATAAACGATGAGTTGCTCCCTTCTTTGAAAGGTGAACTTGAGAAGATATTAAACTTATTTAATAAGCTTAATTCAGTAGACACAACTGAAATTGAAGCTATGTCTCATCCACTTAACTTATCTCAACCGACAAGACCTGATGAAATTACTGAAGAAGACCAAAGAGAAAAGCTACAAGAAACGGCCCCATCGGTTAAATCTGGACTTTTTTTAGTTCCTAAAGTCATTGAAGGAGATAGTTAGAAGATGAAGCTTCATGAACTGTCTCTAAAAGAGCAATTAAACGGATTAATAGAAGGTTCATTTTCTTCTACTGAGCTAACTGAACATTATTTAAATAGAATTTCAAATTTAGATAAAGACTTAAACAGTTATATAACGGTGACAGCAGACTTAGCACTTCAACAGGCTGCACTATCTGATGAAAGATATAAGTCCAGTAAAGCTTTGCCGCTGGATGGTATACCTATTGCTCATAAAGATATCTTTTGTACTGAAGATGTTTTAACAACTTGCGGCTCAAAAATGTTATCAAATTTTAAAGCACCGTATTCTTCTACGGTTGTTAATAAATTATCTTCTGAAGGTGTTGTGATTCTAGGAAAAACCAATATGGATGAATTTGCGATGGGATCTTCTAATGAAACGAGCTTTTTTGGTCCTGTAAAAAACCCCTGGAACAAGGAGTATGTACCTGGGGGATCTTCCGGAGGTTCTGCGGCATGCGTCTCAGCTCAATTAGCTTCAGCTGCTACTGCAACAGATACAGGTGGATCTATTAGACAGCCTGCAGCTCTTTGTGGCTTAACAGGTATAAAGCCTACATATGGGAGAGTTTCTCGTTATGGAATGATTGCTTTTGCCTCTAGTTTAGATCAAGGTGGTGTTTTAGCTAGGTCTGCGGAAGACTCTGCAATTCTCCTTGAATCAATGTCAGGGCATGATCCTAAAGATTCAACCAGTCTGAAAGAAGAAGTTCCTAGCTTCTTGGATAGTATAGACTCTCCTATAAATGGCATAAAAATAGGTCTACCAAAGGAATTTTTTGAACGAGACCTTCCGGAATATGTTGAGTCTTCAACAAAAGAAGCAATAGAAACTTATAAAAATTTAGGTGCTGAGATTCATGAAATTTCTTTACCAAACGTTGATTTATCTCTTCCAGTCTATTACATCATAGCCCCTGCAGAATGCTCAGCAAACCTATCAAGATATGATGGTGTTAGATATGGGTATAGATGTGAAGACCCTAAAGATATAGAAGATTTATACATGAGGACCCGAGAAGAAGGTTTTGGTTCTGAAGTTAAAAGAAGAGTTTTAATTGGAACCTATGCTCTATCAGCAGGCTATTACGACGCCTACTACTTAAAAGCACAGAAATGTAGAAGATTGGTAGCTAATGACTTCTCGAAAGCTTTTGAGTCTGTTGATGTAATTTTATCCCCCACTACACCTGGCACTTCTTTTAAATCTGGTGAAAAGAGCAATGACCCTATAGAGATGTATTTGCAAGATATATTTACTATTCCAGCTAATCTTGCTGGACTACCTGGAATATCTTTCCCTTGCGGAAATCACGATGGATTGCCTCTAGGAGTCCAACTTGTTGGAAATTCATTACAAGAAGCTAAGCTGCTTCAAGCAGCACATCAGTTCCAAAAGGTTACTGATTGGCATAATAAATTCCCTGAGGTTTGATAATGACTATTTATAACGAATCTTGGGAAGCAGTAATAGGATTAGAAATTCATGTTCAACTTGCAACCAATTCAAAGCTATTTTCTGGTGCAAGTACAAATTTTGGAGCACTCCCAAATACTCAGGCTTGCAATATTGATCTTGCTCTCCCTGGGGTTTTGCCTGTTCTCAATGAAGAGGTACTTAAGATGGCCGTTAAACTTGGTAAGGCCTTAAACGCAAACATCAATAGTCCAACAAGCTTTGCAAGAAAAAATTACTTTTACCCTGATCTCCCAAAAGGATACCAAATTAGTCAAATGGATAAACCCATTGTTGAAGGAGGGTTTTTAGATATTGAGTTAGAAGACGGAACTTCAAAAAGAATTGGAGTAACAAGGGCTCATTTAGAAGAGGACGCCGGCAAGTCCTTACATGAAGATTTTGAAGGTCAATCAGGAATAGATTTAAATAGATCAGGAACTCCTCTTATTGAGATTGTGTCAGAACCTGATATTAGTTCCCCTAAAGAAGCCATAGCTTACTTAAAATCAATCCACTCAATTATCAGATATCTTGAGATTTCTGATGGAAATATGGCGGAAGGGTCTATGAGATGTGATGCAAATGTTTCAGTAAGAAAGTTAGGTTCTAAAGAATTAGGAACTAGAACAGAGACTAAAAATGTCAATTCATTCAGATTTGTTGAAAAAGCAATTCAGTATGAAATTGAAAGGCAGATTAGCGAAATAGAATCCGGGAACACAATTACTCAAGAAACTAGACTTTATGACTCTCAAGCAAACACCACTAGACCCATGAGAACTAAAGAGTACGCGAACGATTACAGGTATTTTCCTGAACCTGATCTATTACCTGTCGTCTTAGAGGATTCATTTATTAAAGAAATCCATGAAGATATGCCTGAAATGCCTACTGAAAAGAAGCTAAGATTCATTAAAGAATATGGTCTTAGCGAATATGACTCTTCACTCTTAGCTTCAGATAAGGACTTAGCTAATTTCTTTGAAACAGTAGCTGACGAGTCTAAATCAGCTAAACTTTCAGCTAATTGGATTATGGGAGAACTTTCTGCAGAATTGAATAAAGAAAACTTAAATATCCTAAATTCTAAGGTCTCTGCTAAACAGTTAGGTCTGCTTATTAAAAGAATAGAAGATTCTACTATCTCAGGAAAAATAGCTAAAGATGTGTTTGAAAAGATGTGGTCTACCGGCAATGAAATAGATGCCATCATTGAAAAAGAAGGACTTCAACAGGTTACTGATTTATCTGAAATTGAGACCATGGTAAGTAAAGTAATTAATGAAAACCCAGGGCAACTACAACAATATCTTTCAGGAAAAGATAGACTATTTGGATTCTTTGTTGGGCAAGTGATGAAAGAGTCACAAGGCAAAGCTAACCCTTCTCAAGTAAATGAGATTTTAAAGAAAAAATTAAAAGAATAATCTATCTTGTAAATGCAAATTAAGCATATTGATATAATCATTAAGAATTGCTTTTCTGTCTTTCTTATTTTCTCTAAGATTACTTATTGCTCTTTTAACTGCCCTGTCTTTGAGCCTAGACGGGGATTAAGCCATACACTTATATATTCAATTAGGTTATAAACATAGACAGGGTTTCCGCAACATAGGCGGGTTTCTCTTGTCCTTCAATTTCCATCACTACTTCTGTTTTCATCAGGTAACGACCATCACCTTTGTCGTCCACGGATATAACTTTGCTATGAGTTCTTACCTTAGAGCCAACATTAACAGGGTTAACAAACCTAACTTTATCCAATCCATAATTAAAAACATGTTTTAGATTTTCAGGAGCAAGTACAGCTTGAGCTGTTAGATGTGGAATCAAAGATAAAGATAAAAATCCATGAGCAATTGTTGAGCCAAACAAAGGCGTAGCTTTTTCTGAATCCACATGAATAAACTGATGATCTAGAGTTGCATCAGCAAATTGATTAATCCTGTCTTGATCAACTTGAAACCATTCTGAAGAACCAATCTCCTTTCCTACATAATCTGATAAATTTTCTGCTGGAACTAAACCAATCATATCCTTCTCCTATTTATTAATTAAATGACTCTTGTAGTCTTCTCTTAAACCTGTTTTTAAGAGCTTTCCTGTTGCTGTATGTGGAAGTTCCTCTACAAACACTATGTCATCTGGAAGCCACCATTTAGCAACCTTATCTTCTAGATATTTATTTATGTCTTCTTTAGAGGGATCTTCATTATTAGCTTTAACAATGAGAAGCAAAGGCCTTTCATCCCATTTGGCATGCAAAACACCTATAACACAGGCTTCTGCAACTCCTGGATGCCCTACTGCTGCATTCTCAAGGTCTATAGAACTTATCCATTCTCCACCTGATTTGATAACATCCTTACTTCTATCAACAATTTCCATGTATCCTTCCGGATGGATTTTTGCAACATCACCAGTATCAAACCATCCATTCTCATCCTTAGCACTCTCATTGCTTTTAAAATAAGTATCAACAATAGTTGGGCCTTTTACTAACAATCTTCCAAACGCAACTCCATCCTGCGGAAGTTCATTACCATCATCATCCGCGATAGTCATGTCTACACCAAAGAACGCCTTTCCTTGCCTTTGCTGCAGATCATACCTAGCCTCTATATCCATGCTTTCCATTTCTTTAGTTTTAACAGTGGCAGTCCCCAAAGGACTCATTTCTGTCATTCCCCAACCATGCATAAGAAACACATCATGTTTTTCTTCAAATTCTTGAATCATAGCTCTAGGAGCTGCAGAGCCTCCAACCAAAGCCGTGTCCACACAGTCTAAGGTCTGGTTTGTTTCATTTAAATATTGCAACAAACCTAACCACACAGTCGGAACTCCCATTAATAGGTCAGGTTTCTCAGAATCTATTAGTTCATAAATTGAGGCACCGTCTAAAGCAGGACCAGGAAAAACTAACTTAGCTCCAAACATGGCTCCCGCATAAGGTATACCCCATGCGTTGACATGAAACATCGGTACTACAGGAAGAATTGAAGAAGAGCTAGAAACTTTTGCTACATTTCCAGAACTTACTATCCATGTATGAAGAATGGTTGATCTATGAGAATATAAAACTCCTTTAGGGTTCCCAGTAGTTCCAGATGTATAACATAGGCTTGAAGCAGTATTTTCATCAAACTCAGGCCATTCAAATTCTTCTGATTCTTTTTCAATTAGATCTTCATAACATAAAGCATTTTTTAAGCTTGTATCCGGCATATTTTCTTTGTCTGTTAAGACAATAAATCCTTTAACACTATCAAAGGTCGATTCTAGAGATTCAACCAACTCTACAAAAGATAGATCTATAAAAAGATATTGATTTTCAGCATGATTAATAATGTAGGTTAATTGTTCCGGAAATAATCTAGGGTTAACAGTATTAACCACACAGCCAATCCCAGAAACTCCAAAATACAATTCGAAATGCCTGAATGTATTCCAAGCTAAAGTGCCAACGGTGTCACCTTCTTTTAGACCTAAATTGACTAATGCATTAGCCAGTTTTCTTGACCTCTTAGCTGCATCTGAATAAGTGTATCTGTGTATAGGGCCTTCAACCGTTCTTGAAACTATTTCGGCATCACTATGATATTTTTCAGCATGCTCAATAACTCCTGAAATAAGAAGCTGATTGTTCATCATATTTCCTAACATATTTTATCTCCTATTCATCTAATAATTGCTGAGAAAGCGGTTCAGAATATCTGCGCTTCACAAACTCTTCAAGCTTCTTTTTATTTTCTTTTTTAATTCTCTTTTTTAAAAGATGTAAATCTCCAAAAAACCTCCAGAGATGCTGAGACCATTCCAATTGCAAATCGCTTTTCCAATCAATACAGAGTTCTTTTTCTGCCTTTTGTATACTTTCAATTGTTTTAAGGTCTAACTTTTTACTTGAATTCTTAAATGGGCCATTAAAGTAAGGAAAGATCTTCATAAAAGATCTTGGTATTCCGTAGTCTTGCAATACTTCAGAAGTACTTTTTTTCAATACGAACCTATCCAAAATAATACAATCAGTAATTGCCATGCCAGTTGGGTTCATTCCAATTGCTGAAATTGTTTTTTTCGAGACGGACCTACCGGAATACGAGCCAATAAAAAACTTATTAGTGCAGTAATCGTTTGCATAATAATTATCCCAAATGATGACTGGATTCTTAAAAATATTCTTTAATGAAGATATGTCTGTGTCTTTAATATTTGAACTCACGACTTCTCTGCCTGTCCAAAGCAAAGGTATGCTTTTATGAACTTTTGAAGCCAGTCCTAGAAGGTAATCATTATTCAATAAATCTCCTTTAGCAAAGCTATTGCAATAGATTGTGGGACAAAACATTAAAGAAGAGCCTTTAAGGTTTTTAAGCAATTTAGAAACTAGTTCGAGGATTTCTGCATGGGAAGAAGCCAAATTTTGATCCTTTTTTTGATCTAAATCATCAAAAAAAATAGCGAAATGCCTAAAACCTAGTTTCTTGGCTTGATTAATCTTATTCGTAAGACTTCTTATATCCTTTGTTGAGCCTGAATCCATGCTCATTCCTGGAGATAAAGCAAATACTGGCTTTATTTTATTTTTATTGGAAGACCTTAGAAAAGCCTTCAATTCGTTACATTGTTTCTTAGGGTATAGTTTCTGCCAATTAAGCCTATGGTAAGGATCTTCTTTAGGTCCGTAGATATAAAAATCCATTTTTAGATTACCCATATGGTTAACAACCATCTCTCTTTCTTCTTTAGAGAAAAGCCTTCCGTAATAACCTTCAATATAACCTTTTTTCATTTTTAAACGATTTTTCCAAAAGAAACCCTATCATCTCCATTCAAATCTTGAAACTGTCTTATGCTTGAGTATGAATAATCGTTAAAAAGATCAATCACATCTTTTGACTGTTCTGGGGCGTGCTCAACTAAAAGACAGCCACTATCTCTTAGGTAATCTTTAGCATGCCTGATAATATGTTGTACGTCCTTTAAACCTCTTTCTTCGGCAACCAAAGCTTCCATAGGCTCAAATGAAACTCCGTCTTCAAACAACCTTTTATCGTTTTGATCAACATAAGGAGGGTTAGAAACTATTACATCAAAGGAATTGATACTAAATGCACTTAACCAGTCCGCATTAATTAAATGAACATTCATTTTATTATTATTTTTATTTTCTTGAGTAACTTTCAAAGCTTTAAAAGATAAATCAGAACAATAAACCTCCCAAGATGGCCTTTCTGAAATCAAAGACAATCCAATAGCTCCGCTTCCTGTACCTAAATCTAGCAACCTTAAAGGGCTTAAATTATAAAGAGATAATATTCTTTCAACCAATAATTCGGTCTCTGGCCTTGGAACCAAAACATTTTCATCAACAAAAAGTTCAAGATTCCAAAACCCCTTATTACCTATAATATAGGCTAGAGGCTCTCCTAAATTTCTTCTTTTAATAAAATATTTAAGCATTATTGATTGATTTTCAGTTAAAGAAGGATCTTCTCTATAAAGAACATTCCTGTTGATACCTAAGATATGTAATACCAATAACTCGACATCTTGCTTAGAGCAGTATTGGTCTAGGTTCTTCTTTGAGAGCTGATATATAAGCTCCAGAGAGTTCTCTCCACTCATTAATTCTTAGATTCTAAATCTGCTAAAGCTCTAGCTTGATTTTCTTCTAGCAATGAAGAAATCATTTCTTCCATATCACCATCTAAGAAAGCAGGCAGATTGTGAACTGACATCTCTATCCGATGATCAGTAATTCTGTTTTGAGGAAAATTATAAGTCCTTATTTTTTCAGATCTATCTCCAGAACCAACCATCACCCTTCTGTTTTCTGCCTGCTCTGAATCTTTTTTTTCTCTTTCTGCTTCTAATAGCTTGGATTGCAATAAAGATAATGCCTTTTCCTTGTTTTTGTGTTGCGAACGACCATCTTGGCATTCCACAACAATTCCTGTAGGGATATGAGTTAACCTAACAGCAGAATCTGTTTTGTTTACGTGCTGCCCTCCTGCCCCAGAAGCTCTATATGTATCTACGCGAAGATCGTTTTTATCTATATTTATTTCGTCTATCTCGTCCATCTCAGGAAGAACTGCAACAGAACAAGCCGAAGTGTGGACCCTTCCTTGAGATTCGGTAGCTGGAACCCTTTGAACTCTATGAACTCCCGCTTCAAATTTTAGCTGCTTGTAAACATCATTCCCCTCTATCCTGGTAACTAACTCTTTGTATCCACCATGATCTCCTTCTCTAATGCTTACAACATCCATATTCCAATTATTTCTTTCAGACAGCCTTGAATACATTCTAAATAAATCGCCCGCAAACAGCGCAGCTTCGTCTCCTCCGGCACCTGCCCTAACTTCTAAAAAAACATCTTTCGAATCATCTGGATCTTTCGGAAGTAATAATCTTTTTATTTCTATTTCTAAGGCTTGAATAGAAGTTGTTAAATCTTCAATTTCAATTTCAGCCATCTCCCTTATGTCAGGATCTCCATCCTTAACCAGCTGTCTTGCTTCATCTAAAGAAGATTCGCTTTGTTCATATTCTTTAAAAGCTTTAACAATAGGAGAGAGTTCAGAGTATTCTTTGGATAATCTGATGTAATTCTCTTGATTAGAAGTAATATCAGGCTGACTGAGGAGATTTTCTATCTCAAGATACCTTTCTGAAACCTCAGATAATTTAGATAAAATGCTTTCAATCATTCTTTGAAACCTTCAATATTCTATTTAAGTATGAGAAATTATAATAAAAAGAGTTATCGAGTAATTTACTTTCTGATAATTAGTCTTTTTCTGGCAAGCTGTTCTTCAACATCTGTTTTAATAAAGCCGTATCAAAAAAATGACATCGACATTGCAGATAATTTTTCACTTGAAGGGAAGTTTAAGCTTTCAATGCCGGATAGCAAGGAAACAGGTTATTTCTTTTTAAAAAAGACCAGAAATTTAATACAAATTAATATTGGTAAAAATTTCTTACTTCCTGAAAAAGAATTGCTGTTGGACATAAGAGAGGATTTAGATATAAGAAAATTAATCTCGAAAGACTATCAAAACAAATTAGACCTAAAGCTTAATAAAGTTAACGTAGGCGACTTGATAAGAGTAATTATGGGTTATGAAATTAATCTCTCTTCTTATACTGATTTAGAGGTGTTTCGAGATTTTAGTGGAAGAGATAAAGTTTTGCCTACAAAAGTGATGCTTAAAACTACAAATTACGAACTTACAATCTTAAATAAAAAGATTTATGAATGAAATTTCAGTCAAAACTCCAGCCAAATTAAATTTACATCTTCAGGTCATTGCTAAAAGAAATGACGGATTTCATGATTTAAGAACCCTTTATGCTTATATTAATCTCTTCGATCATTTAACTTTCAAGATTACCGAAGAAAAAATTGAACTAAAAGAAGTAGAGCCTATAAATGATAACCTTGTTTTAAAAGCAGCTGAATTATTAAAAAAAAGAACTAATTGTAGTAAAGGGGTACAAATTTCATTACAAAAGCAGATTCCTCTTCAAAAGGGACTTGGAGGGGGAAGTTCAGATGCTGCTGCAACCTTAATAACTTTAAATAATTTATGGAATTTAGGACTAACTAAAACAGAATTGCTAAATATGTCCTTAGAATTAGGATCTGATGTACCTTTCTTTGTTTTTGGTCACAGTGCATGGGCTGAAGGTAGAGGAGAAATACTTTCCAAAATAGACTTGGATGAAGAATGGCACTTGCTTTACATGCCAAAAGCTCAGATAAGCACTAAAGAAGCTTTTGAAGGATTATCATCAAAGTTCTCTAAGCCTTATACATACGAAGAATATTCCTCTAGTGGAGGCTTTAATAGTTTTGAAAGATGGGCTAGAGATTCTTATGAAGAAATTGATAAAATCTTCATTGAACTAGAAAATATTGGCAAACCGCGATTATCAGGAACAGGTTCTTCAGTCTTTGTTTCTTTTAATGACCTAGAAAAAGCAGAAGCTGCTAACGAAGAATTTCCTGATTGCATTTTAGTAAAAAGCTTAGAACGTTCACCCTTAAAGCAAATAATAGAATAAAATACGCGCTTAGAAAGTTGGGGTGTAGCCAAGCGGTAAGGCAGCGGCTTTTGATGCCGCCATGCGCTGGTTCGAATCCAGCCACCCCAGCCAAAAATTGTAAGGTGAAATAAATGATAAATTCTTCAAGAAACGGCTTAATCCTCTTCTCCGGTAATGGAAATCGAGATTTATCTAACGGAATAGCGGATCAATTAGGTATGAAATTAGGTAATGCTAAAGTCACTACCTTCAGTGATGGAGAAATAAGCATTAGCATAGAAGAAAATGTAAGAGGTAAGGATGTATTCTTGATTCAGCCTACTTGCGCTCCTGCAGGAGATAATCTTCTTGAATTAATCATAATGGTTGATGCCTTAAGAAGATCTTCAGCTGGAAGAATTACTGCTGTAATTCCTTATTATGGATACGCTCGTCAAGATCGTAGAGTTAGGTCGGGAAGAGTGCCTATTAGCGCTAAAGTTATGGCAGATATTCTTGAAAGATCTGGTATAGATAGAGTTTTAACGGTAGAACTTCACTCTGAACAAATTCAAGGCTTCTTCGATATACCAGTAGACAACGTTTATGGAACAAAGGTCATGAGAGATGACATACTAAAACTTAATTCAGATAAACATTTAGTAGTTTCTCCTGATGTTGGCGGCGTTGTTAGATCAAGAGCATTAGCTAAAGTGTTAGATCTCTCTGATCTTGCAATCATTGATAAAAGAAGAGATGAAGCTAATAAATCTGAAGTAATGAATGTAATTGGAGAGGTAAAAGATAAGGATTGTATTATCGTTGATGATATAGCTGATACGGCAGGCACTTTATGCAATGCTGCAGAAGCTTTAAAAGAGCAAGGAGCATTAAAAGTATATGCTTATATCGTCCATCCAGTGCTTTCTGGCAATGCAATTGAAAAAATATCTAAATCAAAGCTTGATCAATTAGTTGTAACAGATACTATACCGCTCTCAGAAGAAGCGCTGAACTGTGAAAAGATAAGAATAATTAGTATGGCGCCCACTCTTGCTGAAGCCATTAGACGAGTTAATAATGAAGAGTCTATAAGTGCAATGTTCTTATAGAAGAGAGGAAAAATGCCAGAACTTTTAAATTTAAATGCTGAAAATAGAGAGTTTGAAGGAAAATCTTCAAGCCGGCACTTAAGAAGATCAGGATCAATTCCTGCAGTAATTTATGGGGGGAAAGAAGAGCCTATAAAAATTTCTATATTAGAGAAAGACATTGCTAAGGCTTCAGAGATTCCTGGTTTTGCTACCCAAATACTGAACATCTCTATCTCTGGTAAAGATCAAAGCGTTATTTTGAAAGAAATTCAAAGACACCCAGCCACTCAAAGAGTTCTGCACGCAGACTTAATGAGAGTTGATCCCGATACGAAAATTAGTATATCCGTACCTGTTAGATTTATAAATGAAGATGCATGTGTAGGTGTGAAAATGCATGGGGGTGCGATATCTCACCTTATTAATGATATTGATATAACTTGTCTTGCCTCTAACCTCCCCGAATATATTGAGGTTGACGTAGAGGAGCTTGACATAGGAGATTCAATTTTTCTTTCAGCCTTAAATTTGCCTGAGGGAGTTGAAATACCATCTTTGGCACTTGGAGAAGACAGAGACCAAGCTGTGGTATCAGTCGCCGAAGCTAAAATTCTTGAAATTGAACCAGAAATTATTGAACCTGAAGAAGGCGAAGAAGGCGAAGAAGGCGAAGAAGGCGAAGAAGGTTCAGGTGATAAAGACACCTCTGAAGGAGAAGGTGAAGCCACAAAAGATTCAGAAGAAAACTCTGAATAGCAGATTTCGTTGTTCCATCAGAATTAATGAACTCACTATTAATAGTAGGACTAGGAAATCCTGGTAAGGAGTACGAGGACACTCGACATAATGCAGGCTCTGATTTTGTAAGATTACTTTGTAATAAATATGAAATATCTCTACAGAAAGAAAAGTTAATCAGAAGTCACTTCGGAAAATTTAAAATCAATGATTGTTCAATAATAATATGTATCCCAGATACATTTATGAATGAGAGCGGCATATCAGTAGCGAAAGCAAAGAAATTCTTTAAAGTAAGCAATGAAGAAATACTAATAGTTCATGATGAATTAGATTTAATTAATGGCTCGATAAAGCTTAAAGATTCTGGTGGTCATGGAGGCCATAATGGGCTTAGAAATATAATTGATCATTTAAATGGGGATTCTTCTTTTAAAAGATTAAGGATAGGTATTGGACATCCGGGCATAGACAAAGACGTGGTGTCTTACGTATTGAAGAAAGCACCAAGTCGAGAGAGAAAGGAATTATTGGAGAATATGACTCACTGCTTGCCAATAGTAGAAAATTTAATTAGCAAAGGATGGCAGCAATCCATCATGGAATTACATACATCTAAAGAAGAAAAAGATGAGTCTTAAATGCGGTATAGTTGGACTTCCAAACGTTGGTAAGTCAACTTTATTCAATGCTCTAACAGCAGCTGGTATAGAGGCTCAAAACTTCCCATTTTGTACCATTGAGCCTAACAAAGGTATTGTCCCTGTTCCGGATCCGAGATTACTAAAAATAGCCAATATTGTGAATCCAGAGAAAGTTATCCCTACCACTGTAGAATTCGTAGATATTGCAGGCCTAGTTAAAGGAGCTTCTGAAGGTGAAGGCCTAGGAAATAAGTTTTTATCTCACATTAGAGAAACGCAAGCAGTTATTCATGTAGTTCGTTGTTTTGAAAATACAGACATTACCCATGTACATGACCAAATTAACCCAGTATTGGACCTAGAAACTGTAGAAACAGAACTACTTCTTGCCGATTTAGAAACGCTACAAAATGCTATTAATAAATTAGAAAAAGCTTCTCGTTCAGGCGATAAAGAGATATTAATAAGTAAACAAAAATATGAAGATCTTTCTACTGATCTTAATAAAGGCATTATGGGAAGAGATTCAGACAATTTTGTTGGGAATGAAGATCACTTTAAGGATTTACAATTAATCACAGTTAAACCATGTTTATATGTAGCCAATGTAGAGGAATTAGACAACAATAATTCATTGTTAGACCAGTTACTAACTTATGCCGATAAAAAAGGTTCTGTGGTTCTTCCAATGTGCAATCAACTAGAGGCAGAAATAGCTGAACTTGGGCGAGAAGATGGCTTGGAATTCCTTAACGAACTAGGAATGGAAGAACCAGGCCTCAATAAATTAATTAGGGAAAGTTATAAAATGCTTTCACTATTAACTTATTTTACTGCAGGAGAGAAAGAGGTCAGAGCCTGGACAACCATAGAAGGCTCAACTGCTCCGGAAGCTGCTGGTGTAATACATACAGATTTTGAGAAAGGCTTTATCAGAGCTGAAACAACATCTTATTCTGATTTTCTTGAATTTAATGGCGAAAGTGGAGCCAAAGAAGCCGGTAAATTGAGGTCAGAAGGAAGCGAGTATCTGGTAAAAGATGGGGATATAATGCATTTTAGATTTAATGTGTAATCCATCCTCGACTTTAGCTCCACTCATCTCTAAAATTCGCAACACGGCTATGTAGCTCAGCTGGTTAGAGCGCAGCATTCATAATGCTGAGGTCGGTAGTTCAAGTCTACCCATAGCCACCATTCTGTACCTGTTCTATATTATTAAGTATACTCAGAAGATATGTGGTCAATAATTTATGGGCTTATATTTCTGGTTTTATGTCTAGCTTCCTTATTTTATGGCATTCATCTCTTGATTTGGGTTTGGGGCCTCCTAAGAGAGCTCTTTTTCCAAAAAGAAGTGCTTGTTGAAGAAAGCTCTTCGAACGAATTGTATTAGAGGTATTTTTTAAAAAATAAGTGTTGTAATTCTGCAACAGACCTTCCATACCCTTTTCCAGAATCAAATGCATGATCTTCTTCAGAGAAAATATGGAGTTCTGTAGGAACTTCTTCTTCCGTTAACTTTTGGTATAAATCAGTAGTGTCTTTTAATTTAACTACACTATCTGAAGAGCCATGGATTAACATGGTAGGAGGAAAGTCTTTATTAATCAACAGAAGTGGGCTGGCCTTATCATATTCGTCTTGGCTGGCTTCACCCATTAACATCCTATACGCATCAATAATAGGATCTGAATTTTCTATTTTTCTTATTTTTGCCGGTGGATAAATAGCACATACAGCTTTTACTTCCGAACTTACTAGGTTATTTCCACCTTCGCCTTCAAAATTCTTATCATAATCTTGTACAGCAGCCATTAAAGAGAGATGTCCCCCAGCAGAATTACCTGTAATCCCTATTCTGTTAGGATCTAAACCAAGTTCTTCTGAATTAGCTCTTAGATATCTAATAGCACAATTTACATCTTGAATCTGGGCAGGCCATATATCTTCTGTGGATAATCTGTAAGAGGTACAAAGACACAAGAATCCTTCTCTAGCTAGCAGTATCCCATAACCTCTGAGTTGCTTCCTATCGCCTTCTCTCCAGCCACCCCCATGGACAATTAAAATAGCTGGTCTTTTCTCATCCCCTCCTGGAGGGATAAAAATATCACCTTCAAGGTCTTTGTCTCCGGCTAAACCAATCTTTATGTTATCTTTTATTTCTACTATATCTTTCATAATTCTATTATAAAAAAGGCACCTAAAAGGTGCCTTTTTAAAAAATTCCTTTTTAATTAGATCTCGAATTCCATACACTAAGAATAATAATTATAGCGATAATTAATCCAAGTCCTTCTGACCCTAGAGTTTCTATAACTCCTTGAGTATTCTCTAGAATTCCTCCAAAAAAAGGAATACTGGGACCAAAAAGCATGGAAACTAGAATTGCTACAGCTACTACAAGTGACAAAAACTTAGTGATGTCCCACAAAGCACCTGCCACACTATTTATTCTGTCTAACATATTTCTCCCCCTAAAAATTAGCCTTAAAAAAAGAAAGGGGTGCCTTTACGGCCCCCCTTTCCAATGATAGCTAAGAAGAGACTTATCTATACATGTCAAGCAGAACCGCTAGAACAATAAGTCCAATAAGTCCGTTGTCACCTAAAGTACCAACAAGACCTAGCAAATTATCTAGAACTCCACCAACAAAAGGAACACCAGAACCGAAAACAACTCCAGCTGCAACTCCCAACGCAACCAAAGAAACAATGATTCCAGTTAAAGATCCTATAGCGTCTCTCAACATATTTAAAGCATTCATATTTCACCCATTTTTTAGCTAAACAAATGCCCAGACAAAATCTGGACATGCACATTTAACTAAATGAGAAGCATTAAAACAAATGAGGGTTACCATAATTAGAAGAAATATACAAATTTTTAGTCTTCTAGTCCTTTCATTGTTAAACGTATCTTACCTTGTCTGTCTACTTCAAGAACTTTAACTTTGACTTCTTCACCTTCAACAAAATAGTCAGAAACATTTTCAACTCTTTCTTCCGATATTTCAGAAACATGGACCAACCCATCTCTTCCTGGCATTATTGTTACAAAAGCACCAAAGTCCATGATGTTAGCCACTGTTCCAGTGTAAATCTTATTAACTTCTGGTTCAGCAGTTATTTCTTTAATTCTATTTAAAGCAGACTCTCTTGATTCAGGAGTATCTCCATATATAGTTACTTTGCCTGTATCTTCTACTTCAATGATTGCTCCAGTTTCTTCAGTTAAACCTCTTATAGTTTCTCCTCCTTTACCAATTACATCTCTAATTTTCTTCTTATTTATTTCTATAACTACAGCCTGAGGTGCTTTATCAGATAGTTCTTTTCTAGATTCAGGAAGAACTTCGTTCATACTAGATAGGATATGCGCTCTAGCTTTATGTGCTTTCTGAAGGGCAACGTCAAATATTTCTTCTGTTATTCCGTCTATCTTTATATCCATCTGAAGAGCAGTAATGCCTTCTGAAGTTCCTGCAACCTTAAAATCCATATCACCCAAATGATCTTCGTCACCCAGTATGTCTGTAATTACTGCAAAACCATCTTCTTCTTTTACTAGACCCATTGCAATTCCAGCTACAGCTGACTTTATAGGTATCCCTGCATCCATCAGAGCTAGGCTCGATCCACAGACGCTTGCCATTGAACTTGAGCCATTAGACTCTGTTATTTCAGACACTACCCTTATCGTATAAGGAAAATCATCAGGAGAAGGAAGTACTGCTTCTAATGCTCTTCTTGCTAACTTCCCATGCCCTATTTCTCTTCTTTTTGGTCCTGACATAAAACCAGCTTCCCCAACGGAATAAGGAGGGAAATTATAGTGCAACATAAACTGATCTTTAAACTCCCCTTCTAAAGCATCAATAAGTTGAGCTTGCCTAGGAGACCCTAAAGTAGAAGTTACAATAGCTTGCGTTTCACCTCTCGTAAAAAGAGCAGACCCGTGAGTATTACTTAATATGCCTGCTTCTATAAATAAAGGTCTTACAGTATCGAGATCTCTACCATCTATTCTAGATTCTCCTTGGATTAGCTTTGATCTAACTATCTTTTTTTCTATTTTCTTAAAAGCATCAAGTAAATCAGATTCTTTTGGAGAGTTATCTTCTTCAGTAATTAATTCATCAACAATTTTTTCTTTTAAAGAAGAAAGATTCTGAACACGTTCTTGTTTATTTTGTATTTGATAAGCCTCAGTTATAGAATCTGAATAAGAATTCTCAACTAAAGATACCAACTCTGGATCTAGCGTCTTTGGTACATATTCAAAAGAAGGTTTTCCAACTTCAGATACCATTTCTTTTATATTCTCTATGATTACTTGCATTTCTTGATGCGCAAATAAAATACCTCCAAGCATTTGATCTTCTGATAATTCTTTAGCTTCAGACTCAACCATTATCACCGCTTGATCACTTCCTGCTATCACCATATCCAATAAAGAATCTTCTAGCTCGCTTCTCTTAGGGTTTATACAGTATTGACCTTCAATAAAACCAACCCTTACTGCGCCTAAAGGACCATTAAAAGGTAATCCAGAAATTCCTACAGCTGCGGAAGCAGCTATAAACGAAAGAATATCAGGATCAACATCTTTATCAGATGAGATTACAGTGCATATTACTTGTACTTCATAAAGAAAATCATCATTGAATAAAGGCCTTAAAGGTCTATCAATTAATCTAGAGGTTAAGGTTTCCTTTTCGGTCGGCCTGCCTTCTCTTTTAAAAAAACCACCTGGTATTTTCCCAGTTGCGTAAGTTTTTTCTTGATAATTTACTGTTAAAGGAAAGAAGTCTTGATGTTCTCCGGGAGCTTTCCCTACGACCACGGTGGCCAGAACCTGAGTATCTCCTGAAGAAGCTATCACAGCTCCAGTGGCCTGCCTGGCAATCTTTCCAGTTTCTAAGGTAATTTCGTTGTTTCCTAAATTAAATGTTTTTTTATAACTTTCCATTTGTTTTCCTATGTATTCTTTACACGCCAAATTGCACGTAAATTAAATTATTAATAAAATTGGATAAGGTCTTAATTATCTTCTTAATCCCAAATCAGTAATTAACTTACTGTAAATATCTGGTTTGGAAGATTTTAGGTAATCAAGCAATTTTCTACGTTGATTTACCATTCTTATTAAGCCTGTTCTAGAATGATGATCTTTCGCATTGGCTTTAAAATGCGACTGCAAGGCATCAATGTTTGCAGATAATAATGCTACTTGCACCTCAGGCGACCCAGTGTCACCTTCCTTTCTTGCAAACTTAGATACTATTTCTTTCTTATTTGATGTATTTAATGCCAAGTTTCTTTCCTCTAAAGATATAGTTTAGTTTGTTGCCAATAATCTTTTTGGAGATAATTTATTAGACGAATCAATTTCACCCAAACCAACAAATAAACTTTTATCTGTATATATTCTTACTAATCCTTTTTTTTCAAGTTGCGCATTATAGTCTATAGATTGGCCATTTTTAACTTTTTTTATATCATTTTTAGTTAAGATAACTTTTTCATAATGACTTAAGGCAAAATCGCTAGGTAAAATTGATTCAAATAAAGTATCTGTCTTTCTAAATGGCATATGAACCATTTGACTACTTTCCATGTTTCCGACCTTAATTCTTCTTAAAGTTGATACAGTTGCTTTTGTCGATAAATGCCTTCCAATTGATTCAACTATTGTTCTTATGTAAGTACCTTTTGAACATGCTATTGTTAGTTTGGCCTTGTTATTTTTTAACCACAACAGGTCAGCGTCATAAATTACTATCTCTCTAGAATTCCTACGTAAAAAAACACCCTTACGAGCCCAATAGTAAAGAGGTTTTCCATTAAAACGGACAGCAGAGAACATTGGCGGTAATTGAATTTGCTTGCCAATAAGACCTGTTAATATTCTAGTTAATTTAGTTCTGGAAACTTTTCTTTTATCCTCAGATACTATATTCCCTAGGATGTCCCCCGTATCAGTTTCTATTCCAAATTGTATCGTCACTTCATAAGTCTTATTCAAATTAGACATGTAATTACTAAATTTTGTAGCTTCTCCTATGCAAATAGGGAGTAGGCCAGTAGCCAAAGGATCTAAAGTGCCACAATGACCAATTCTTTTAATCCCTAAGTAGTCTCTTAACTTATATACGCAAGCAGCTGAAGTTATGCCTTCAGGTTTATCAATCAATAAGAAACCATTCATACTTGCGAGAGAAGGTCCTCTTCTTCAAAATAAATTTCTGGAGTTCTTCTAAGGTTTAGCTGTTTACTTAGCCGACTTCTAATAAACCCTTTAGCTCTTTCAAGACCATCCTGCACTTCACTCTTTTCGGTCTCGTTAAAACTATTCTCAGCCGAAAAATAGATATAAGACTTCTTCATGTCAGGTGATAATTCAACTCTTAAAACAGTTATGCCTTGAATCCTAGGATCTTTTACTTCAAATGATAGAATCTTTGAAATCTCTACTTTTATTAGATCTGAGAGACGATCTGTTCTCTTAAAGTCCGGAGATGGCATTTAATCTAAAGTTCGTTTAATTTCTATCCGGTCAAAAACCTCAATTTTGTCGCCTATCCTTACATCCTTGTAATTTGCTACACCAATCCCACACTCAGTGCCTAGAGGAACTTCGCTAGCATCGTCTTTAAAACGCTTCAAGGAATCTAACTGGCCTTCAAAAATAACAATTTCGTCTCTTAAAACTCTAATTGGTTTGTCTCTTTTTATAGTTCCATCAATTACAATTGAACCCGCAATTTGACCAAATTTTGGAGATTTAAATATATCTTTTACTTCAGCAGTGCCTAATATCTCTTCTCTCACTTCAGGTCTAAGATGTCCTTCCACGGCTACTTTAATTCCGTCTATTAGGTCATAGATTATTCCATAGTAAAGTATATCTATAGATTCCTTATCAGCTAATTTCTTTGCAGCTCCTTCAGCTCTAACATTAAAACCTATAACAAAAGAATCAGTAGTTAAAGCAAGGTTAATATCATTAGAGTTAATAGAGCCAACCGACTCATGAACAAGATTTATCTTCACCTCTTCGTTCTCTATATTCTTTATAGAACCAACAATAGCTTCAAGAGATCCATGGGTATCTGCCTTAAGAACAATATTTAAAATGGTATGATTTGCCAACTCAGAATCAAATAACATTTCTAAATTTGAGATTTGATTTCTTGCCAACCTTTCTTCTCTTGCCTTCTCAGCACGTTCATTTGAAATCTCTTTGGCCATTTTTTCGCTAGTAACTACAACAAATTCTTCACCTGCTTTTGGGGGAGTATCGAGGCCTGTTATAGAAGCAGGCACTGAAGGCCCTGCATTCTTTAAAGTCATATTATTTTCATCAGATATGCTTCTTACTTTTTTGGTCTGTTCTCCAACAAGAACAATATCTCCTTTCTTCAAAGTTCCTTTTTGGACAAGAACAGTAGCAACAGCACCTTTTCCAACTTCTGTAGTAGAGTCAAGTACAACTCCGAAAGCTGGGCCCTTATGATGAGCTTTTAACTCTAGAACCTCTGCCTCTAAAGTTACAGCTTCAAGCAAATCCTTTATTCCATCTCCCTTCAGAGCAGATATAGGAATAAATTGAGTCTGTCCTCCCCAATCTTCAGGAATAAGTTCTTTGTTTGATAGTTCTGTCTTGACTTTCTCTATATCAGCTTCTTCCCTATCTATTTTATTTACAGCTACAACGATCGGCACTCCTGCTGCTTTAGCGTGACTAATTGCTTCTTCCGTTTGAGGCTGTAAACCATCATCAGCTGCAACAACTAAAATAACAATATCTGTAGAATTAGCCCCTCTAGCCCTTACTTCAGAAAAAGCAGCGTGACCTGGAGTATCAATGAAAGCAATAGTACCTTGGTCTGTATTTGCTAGATAAGCACCTATCTTTTGTGTGATTCCTCCTGCTTCATCATCAACTACATTTGCTTTTCTAATATAGTCTAATAATGTTGTCTTGCCATGATCCACATGACCTAAAACTGATACAACTGGGTTTCTCGGCTCTTCCTCCCCTTCGTAAGTAACTAATTCCATTAACTTATCTTCTACTTCCACCAATATAGCTGGTTCTCCTTTGTGCCCTAGTTCTTCAGTTACTAGAATTGCTGTATCTTGATCTAAAGGTTGGTTTAATGTCGCCATAACACCCATAGACATTAACTGCTTGACAAGTTCGGCACCTTTAACAGATAGACTTTGAGCTAATTCACTAACTGTTATTGATTCCGGTATTTGAATAGTCTTAGTTACAAATTCTGTAGGCTTCTCAAATTCTTGCTTTTCTACATTAGAAAGGAAGCTTTCTCCTTCCAATTCTCTTTGTTCTTTCTTCGAAAGTTCAACCCTGGTTTTCTGTGCTTGTTTAACACTTCCTTTTTGCTTAGGTTTTGTCTTAACTATTGGAACTTCTTTTGATTTCGCTTTTCTTCTTGTTACTAATGTCTTTTGTTCTAAGTCCTCTTTCTTTCTTACTTCATCTGCTTTTTTTTGAGCTTCACCAGCTACCCTTTTTTTCTCTATTTCATCAAAATTTATAGAAGAAGAGCTTTTCTTCTGTTCTTCAACTGAAGAGGACGATATATCTGTTGTTGCTTTCTTTCTAGTTATAGCAATAGAACCTGAAGATTCTTGTAAGGGCTGAGAGGGTTTCTTCTTTAAAGATATAGTTTGAGAAGATTTGTCTTGTTGTTTTTTTAGATAGTCTAAGAGAATTTTTTTATCTTCATCTGTAACTTCATCCGATAAAGCACTATGGCCTAAATCTGCTTGATTCATCTGAGATAGAAGTGTTCCTGGATCAGAACCAATAATACTAGCTAATTTTTCTACAGTTATGTTTGACATATTTAATCTTCGAACCAATGTGCCCTTGCTTTCATAATTAATTCACCTGCGTCTTCTTCAGAAATTTCTATTAGATTTATTAACTCTTCTATAGATTGCTCTGCAAGCTCCTCTCTACCACTTATACCCTTCTGCTTTAATTCAAGTGCTAGAGCCATATCTAGACCTTCAACTGACATCAGGTCATCAGAATCACTAGTATCAGTTGATATCTCCATCGCCATAGTCAAAAGCGCACCTTTTGCTCTGCTTATTAATAGCTCTCCTATTTCAAGATCAAAACCTTCTATCGAAATTAAGTCTTCAGGAGAAGAAGAAGAAATAGACTCCAGATTAGAGTAACCGTGACTAATCAAAATATTAGCGACATCCTCATCTACATCTAGACTATCAATTATAATTTTCACATCGTTTTGGCTCCTGTCTTGATCTTGATTCTGAGCTGTCTCTTCATCCAAAACATTTAGCTTCCATCCTGTTATTTGACTGCTCAACCTAACATTTTGACCGCTCTTTCCGATGGCTTGAGCTAAAGTATCTTGTGTAACGGCTACATCCATAATTCCTTTTGTTTCATCTAACACAATAGAAGTTATATCTGCTGGACCCATAGAGTTTATAAGTAATTGTGCAGGGTCATCATCCCAGATAACAATATCTAATCTCTCGTTACCCAATTCACTGGAAACTGCCTGGACTCTTGATCCTCTCATGCCAACACATGCTCCAACAGGATCAATTCTATTATCATTTGTTTTAACTGCTATTTTTGTTCTAGATCCTGGGTCTCTGGCTACAGCTTTAATTTCTATAACTTGTTCAGAGATTTCTGGAACTTCTAGCTTAAATAGTTCACTAACCATTTCAGGGCATTTTCTGCTTAGAGCTAATTGAGGGCCTCTATTTTCTCTTTCTTCTTCCCTTAATACAGCTCTTAACCTATCTCCTATTCTAAAAACTTCTCCCGGTATAAGTTCACTTCTAGGAAGAATAGCTTCCGCGCCATCTCCTAAGTCAATAATTAAGAATTCTCTAGTAACCTTCTTTACAGAGCCATTGACTAATTCTCCTAAAACAGAACGGTACTTTTCAACTACTTGAGCTCTTTCTGCTTCTCTTACTTTCTGGACTATTACTTGCTTAGCGGCTTGAGCTGCAATCCTTCCAAATTCTATATTCTCAACTTTCTCTCTATATACAGAGCCTATTTCCATGCTGCTATCTTTACTTTCAGCATCAGATAAAAGAAGCTGAACTCCATCATCTTCATATTCTTCTTCAGATACTACATCCCAATTACGGAAAGTTTCGTAATCTCCTGTAACTGTATTAATTTCTACAGTTATATTTGAATTTTCTACGTATCTTTTTTTAGTTGCTGTGGCTAGAGCCATTTCAATAGCTTCGAAGATAGAGTCTTTTGGAAGACCTTTTTCTCCTGAAACTGCCTCGGCAACTAGTAATATCTCATTTTGCATTCTTCAACCTCTTACATTATAAGATTTGCTTGAATAATAGAAGAAAAAGGGATTTCCATGATTTCTTCTCCTGATTCAACAAAAATATTAGTTTCATTAGTCTTAGTCAATACCCCGCTTATGGTCCTTTTATTTTCCTCACTATCAATAAACTTAACCTTTAAGTAATTATCTAGGTATTTTCTATACTGTTCATTAAAAAAGAATCTCCTATCAATTCCGGGTGAAGAAACCTCTAGTAGATATTTATTAGAAAAATGGTCTTCTGCATCAAGCACTTTAGTTACGTGCCTGCTTACCTTTTCGCAATCATGTATAGATATACCATTTGTCTTATCAATGTATATCCTTAATGTTTGATTAGAATGCTTCCCAAAGAATTCAATTCCCCAAATCTCACACCCTAAAGAACCTATATCTTTAGTTAGTATCTCTTTTATATATTTAGTATCCATTTCTTACTTAATAAAAAAGCCCATAAAGGGCTTACTATTGGTAGCGGGGGCAGGATTTGAACCTACGACCTTCGGGTTATGAGCCCGACGAGCTACCAGACTGCTCCACCCCGCATCAAAGGGAGCGAAGTATAGATTTATGACAAGAAAGGGTCAAGAAAGATTATGGTGCCGAAGAGAGGATTCGAACCTCCACGAGCAATGCTCACTACCCCCTCAAGGTAGCGTGTCTACCAGTTCCACCACTTCGGCAATAAGCTAATCGGGAGGATTCTCAGGAAGTATTCCTGTCTCCTCTACTTTTAGCGTATCTTCTTCAATCAAGACTTCTTCACTAGAATTCCTGGAAATATAGGTTATAGATAGACTCAGAATTAAGAATACAGCGGAGAGGAAAGCTGTTGCTTTAGTTAAAGGGTTTGAAGAACTCGAAGCACCGAACATTGTGTTGCTAGAGCCTGCTCCAAATGCACTTCCTATATCAGATCCTCTACCTTGTTGTAGAAGAATTAATAGAATTAAAGAAATTGAAATTAGTATGTAAATAAATATTAGTAAGTTTTCCATTATTAAGACTGATTATAAATTATTGAAAAGTTAATTGGTTCTAGAGATGCACCTCCAATCAATAGGCCATTTACCAACTCTGAGGAATATATCTCCTTATAATTGTTTAAGTTTACACTACCTCCATATACTACTGGAATTTCGTTAGCAGTATTACTTATTGTTTTTATATACTCTTTTATAAAAGCATGTGTTTCATTTATATGTGAGACTTCGGCGTTTTCTCCTGTTCCTATCGCCCAAATGGGCTCGTAAGCTACTACTAAATGTGATAGATAATTAGATTTTATTAAATCTAACTGTTTCATCAAAACCTCTTGCTTCGTTCCGTTCTTCTTTTGCTCACTATTTTCACCTATACAATAGATAGGTTTTATATTTTCCTCTATTGCAGCTTCAATCTTATTTATTAATTGGCTATCGTTTTCATTGTAATAAGTTCTTTGTTCTGAATGACCAATAATTGCATATTCACAACCCAGGTCTACAAGCATTTCTGGGCTTACTCCGCCTGTCAAAGGTTGCGAAAGGTTAGATTCTATAAGTTGAGAACCAAGCTTTATACCCAATTCTTTTTCTTTTATTAACTCAATTGATAAGTTTAAATAACCAACAGGCGGACAAAACACACACTCTTTTTCATCTTGAATCTTAATATTTTCTGAGACAGAAGTTATCCAATCTTTAATTAGATCTTTTGAGCCATTCATCTTCCAATTTGCAATAATCATATTTCGGAAGCTACTTTAGCCAAGTGATTAGCATAATCTTCCGCTGCATGTTGAGACTCAGACTCTACCATTATTCTTATAAGAGGCTCTGTTCCAGACGGCCTTATTAGAACCCTTCCTTTATCCGATAATTTCCTTTCTATTTCTGTCACTTCAGACCAGAAATTGCTATTAATAATAATCCTATTAGGATCTCCAACATTTAAATTTATTAAAGTTTGAGGAAATTTATTAAAACCTCGTAAAGAGCTTTCTATATCAAAATTACTAACTTGCAGTGAATCTAATAATTTTAATGCAGCAATTATTGCGTCTCCAGTAGGAGCCGCATCTAGACAGAGTATATGGCCAGATGGCTCTCCTCCAAGACTCCAGCCTTTTTCTAAAAGCTTTTCTAGTACATACTTGTCACCAACATTGGCTCGTATAAATTCTATATTTACCTCGTCGAAGTGGACTTCAAGTGATTTGTTTGACATTAAAGTTCCTACTATTCCTCCGTGCTTATTTACACCCTGAGAAAGTATGTAAAGAAGATCGTCTCCATCTAATATCTTTCCTTCCTTCGAAACTGTTGTAACCCTATCTCCATCACCATCGAAAGCAATTCCTAAGTCAAAATTACCCTTTAGTATCTCTTTTCTCAAATTTTCAGGGTTAGTTGAGCCACAATTTTGATTAATATTTATACCATCTGGGTCTACACCTACACTATGTACTGTAGCCCCTAATTCTTCAAAAACTTTTGGCGCTACTGAATAAGTTGCACCGTTAGCACAATCCAAAAGGAGAGATAATCCACTTAAATCTAAATTAGAAAAACTAGATTTACAAAACTCTATATACCTGCCTTGAGCATCATTCATTCTATCTGCCTTACCTAGACTTATAGACTTTACTGGCATTATGTCTTGGGTTATTTTTCTTTCTATTCTGTTCTCTAATTCTGAAGATAACTTTTGACCATTCTTATTAAAAAACTTAATACCATTATCTTCAAAAAGATTATGAGAAGCGCTTATTACAACACCTACTTGATTGTTTGAATTTGCAAGAAAAGAAACCCCTGGGGTAGGCAAAGGACCTAACAAAGTAACATCCATTCCTGAAGAGATAAATCCTGCTTGAAGTGCTGATTCAAGCATGTAACCTGAGATACGAGTATCTTTACCTATAAGAACTTTTGAAATACCCTCTTCTTTTAAGACTGAACCAGCTGCCCACCCTAGCTTAGTAACAAATATGGGGTTCATTGTCGAAAATACCGGGCCTCTTATACCGTCAGTTCCAAACCTTCTATCTTTACTTAAAGGAGATAGGTTTTCCTTAGCTATTTTTTTAAATGGAATTAGGTTCTTCATTTGGAAGATAATTTTACATTAAAAAATAAGATAAAATTAAAACTAGGTGTTAATTTTGTTCAGCAGCCCCTCCTAAAGAGCTCTCTTTAGGATCTTTTGTTGATGAATCTTCTGGAGATTCAGGGGCTCTTGGTTCCCCACCGGCCATAATGTCATCTATCTGGTTAACATTTAAAGTCTCATAATCCATCAGTGCCTTGGACATCTTATGTAAAGCTTCCATATTCTTAGTTAGAACATCTTTTGCTATTTGATAACAATTTGAAAGTATATTTTTAACCTCTTTATCTATTTCTGAAGCAGTCTCATCAGAGATTCCTTGTTTAGATGTCCCGGCAGTCCTGCCTAAAAAAGGCTCATCACTTTCATCTCCATACTTTACAGGGCCTAATTTATCTGAGAGTCCCCATTTTGTAACCATGTTGTGTGCTAATTCTGTTGCTCTTTCTATATCGTTTGAGGCGCCAGTAGTAACTCCTTTTTCTCCATAAATAAGCTCCTCAGCTACTCTTCCTCCGTATAAGCCACAAATTCTGTCTAAAATATGTTGATGGCTGAAACTATATTTATCTTCTTCAGGTAAAAACATAGTTACCCCTAAAGCTCTGCCTCTAGGAATGATAGTCACTTTGTATATTGGGTCGTGTTCTTTGAGACATCTGCCTACTATGGCGTGACCCGATTCATGATAAGCAGTCTTTAATTTCTCTTCATCTGACATAACCATAGATCTTCTCTCTGATCCCATCATCACCTTATCTTTAGCAAATTCCATTTGCTCCATTCCAACTAATTTTTTTGCAGTACGAGCAGCCACTAAAGCTGCTTCATTGACTAAATTAGCTAAATCAGCTCCTGAAAACCCTGGAGTTCCTCTCGCAATAACTGAAGCTTCTACATCTTCAGCAATAGGAACTTTCTTCATATGCACTTTTAATATCTGCTCTCTTCCTCTTATATCAGGGAGAGGAACAACCACTTGTCTGTCAAATCTTCCTGGCCTCAATAATGCAGGATCTAATACATCCGGTCTATTGGTCGCAGCAATGATAATTATTGCCTGATTGTCTTCAAAACCATCCATTTCTACCAATAATTGATTAAGGGTCTGCTCTCTTTCGTCATGACCGCCACCCATTCCGGCCCCTCTATGCCTACCAACAGCATCAATTTCATCTATAAATACGATACATGGAGATTGTCTTTTAGCTTGATCAAACATATCTCTTACTCTAGATGCTCCAACTCCGACGAACATTTCTACAAAATCAGAACCTGATATGCTAAAAAATGGTACCCCGGCTTCACCGGCTATTGCTCTTGCCAATAAGGTTTTTCCTGTCCCAGGTGAACCTGTCATCAAAATACCAGTCGGTATCTTGCCTCCTAATTTTTGAAACTTAGATGGTTCTCTTAAGAAGTCTACGACTTCTTGGACTTCTTCTTTGGCTTCTTCGATTCCAGCTACGTCAGCAAAAGAAGTTTTGACTTTTCCACCTTCTAGCATTTTTGCTTTACTTTTCCCAAAACTCATAGGTCCTGACTTTCCTCCAAGACCACCTTGCATTTGCCTCATGAAGAAAATAAATACTGCCAAAATAATTAATATTGGGAAGCTTGCTATTAATAATTGTTTAAAAATAGATTGTTCTTCTGGCTTTTCACCAATTACAGCAACTCTGTGGTCCGTAAGTATTTCACTTAAATCGTCTTGTAGGAATGGAGGTCTAACAGTCTCAAAACTTTCACCATCTACAGTTTTTCCTTTCAAAGTATAGTTGTCTGAAGAAAACTCAACACTTAAAACTTGGTCGCTTTCAACTTGAGAAATGAATTCAGAATATGACAATTCTTGAACAGAAGATTCGTTATTGAAATTACTTAAAACAGAGAAAATGGTTATTGCTATAAACAACCACATTAACAAATTCTTTATTAGTTCACTCATTCTCTTTTACCAATTTTTTACCTATTATATAAGTCTCTTTGGAGTTTGATCTAGATGATTTAGGCTTAAAAACTTTAATTTTCTTAAACCTATCTATCAAGGCTTCCCTAGTATAGTCCAAACTTTCTCCTTGGAATACCTTAATAACTGCAGAGCCCCCCACTTTAAGAAAAGCATCAATAGCAAATAATGTCTTATCTATTAGATAAATCATTTGGGCATTATCTCTCTCCCTTATACCACTAATATTGGGGGCCATATCAGATAAAACAAGGTCAAAAGGTAATATCGGTTCAAATTTATTGAAATCTTCTTTAGTTAATTTATCAATTGATTTATGAATGAAGAGGCATTCATTGATTTTCACTATTTCTTTAATATCCACACCTACAACTTTTCCTCTATTTCCAACACACTCTTTACTAACTTGAGTCCAGCCACCTGGAAAAGATCCTAAATCTAAAACAGACATGCCTTTATTGAGCAAAGATTCTTTAGAGTTAATTTCTTTCAGTTTAAAAGAAGCCCTTGATCTATAACCTTCTTCTCTAGACTTCCTGGTGTAAGAGTCGCCATCCTTGTAATTAGATTTCTGTGAATTAGGCAATTTTATATGTACTCTACATTGTCAATTTCATATTCTAAAGATCCATTTGGAGCTTCAACCTTAACAACATCTCCTTCAAATTTTCCAATTATTTGTTTTGCTAGTGGAGAGGCGAAGGAAATCTTACCTATTTTTGCATCCGCCTCATCTTCTCCGACTATCTTATAAGTTGAAATTTCTTCAGACTTACAATTCAAAAGTGTAATTGTAGTTCCGAAAATTACTTTGTCAGTTACCTCTAATTTACTTATATCAATTACTTGAGAATTACTTAACTTGGCTTCAATATCTTTTATTCTTGCCTCGGTTAAGCTTTGTTGTTCTTTTGCGGCATGGTATTCGGCATTTTCTTTTAAATCCCCAAACTCTCTTGCTGTGGCAATAGCCTCTATTATTCTAGGCCTTTCTTCATTTTTAAGTTTCTTTAATTCTTCTCTTAAGAGGGACTCACCCTCCACAGTCATAGGATTCATAATTATCTAATTTTAGCATGAAGGTCTTGTAGGCGCTCTACCGACCATAGATCTTTATTTCGAAGTACAGAGCAAACTGCCCTTCCCCCTTCAATAGTTGTCGTACAATAAATTCTTTCTTCTAATGCCGTTCTCCTTATAGAAGCAGAATCAAGAATGGATTGCTTACCTTCTGTTGTATTTACAATTAAATTAACTTCAGAATTCTTCATAGCATCAACAACATGTGGCCTGCCTTCAGCAACTTTTTTAATTGTCTTTACAGGTATATTTTTTGTAGAAATTGATCTTGCAGTTCCTTGGGTTGCAATAATTGTAAAACCTAGATCATGAAATTCTTGAGCAAGATCAGCTACATAAGGCCTATCCGAATCTCTAACACTCAAAAATACAGATCCTTTATCTGGAATTTTTTCACCAGCTCCTAATTGAGCTTTAGCATATGCTTCCGAAAAATTAACCCCCGTACCCATAACTTCTCCAGTTGATTTCATTTCAGGTCCCAAAATAGGATCAACTCCCAAAAATTTTGTAAAAGGAAACACTGCCTCCTTAACAGAAAAATAAGGAGGTATTATTTCATTAGTGAATTGTTGATCTTTTAAAGAAACTCCCGCCATACAGAGGGCTCCTACTTTTGCTAATGAACGACCAATGCATTTAGATACAAAAGGAATCGTTCTAGAGGCCCTAGGATTTACTTCTAATATATAAATTTCCCCTTCATGAAAAGCAAGCTGAACATTAATTAACCCAACTGCTTTTATCTCAAGAGCAATTGATTTAACTATATTAGAGATCTCTTCTATAAGGCCCTGTGGAAGATTGTATGGAGGTAAAGAACATGCTGAATCACCAGAATGTATTCCTGCTTGCTCTATGTGCTGTAATATTCCCCCTATAACGACATCTTTACCATCACATACAGCTTCAATATCTAGCTCTATTGCCTGATTTAAAAAACCATCTAATAATACTGGGCTTTTGGAGCTGGCTTGAACGGCCTCAATAAGATAGTTCTCGAGATCTGATTTTTTATAAACTATCTCCATAGCCCTGCCTCCTAAAACATATGAGGGCCTAACTACTAAAGGAAATCCTACAGTATCGGAAACTTTCAAAGCTTCTTCTAGGTTTGTGGCTATTCCATTTGGAGGCTGTTTTAGATTAAGTTTATTAACAAATTCCTGAAATCTGCCTCTGTCTTCTGCTAAATCTATAGAGTCTGGAGAAGTGCCCAATATAGGTACTCCGTTTGCTTCCAATTCTTCTGCTATTTTTAAAGGAGTTTGCCCTCCGTACTGAACAATTACCCCTACAGGGGCTTCAAGATCGGTGATGGCCAAAACGTCTTCGATAGTTATAGGCTCAAAATATAATCTATCAGAGATATCATAGTCAGTAGAGACTGTCTCAGGATTGCAATTCACCATAATAGTTTCGTAACCAGCTTCTCTTAAACTTAAAGATGCATGTACGCAACAATAATCAAATTCTATACCTTGCCCTATACGGTTAGGCCCTCCTCCTAAAACAATAATCTTCTTACTTTTGTTAGGGTTAGCTTCACATTCTTCTTCGTAGGTTGAATACATATAAGCGGTTGAAGACTCAAATTCAGCTGCACAAGTGTCCACTCTCTTAAAAACAGGAAGGACGTCTAGATCGTTTCTAAGATTTCTAACTTCGAGCTCTTCTGAATCAGTTAAAGAAGCTATTCTAGAATCAGAAAATCCTTTTGACTTAAATCTATAAAGGCTTTCCTTATCTATACTACCCAAATCATTGTTTCTTATATTGTCTTCCTCCTCTATTAAATCTTTAAGCTGCACAAGAAACCAGGGGTCAATTTTAGATTGTGAAAAAACTTCTTCAACAGACATTCCTTCCCTAAAGCCATCTCCAACATACCAAAGCCTATCTGGACTAGGTGCACTTATCCTCTGCTTCAAAATTTCTTTCTCATCTTCAGGGTTAAAGATTTCATTTAAACCATCTCTGCCAGTTTCTAGACCTCTAATAGCTTTTTGCAAAGACTCTTGAAAGTTTCTTCCAATTGCCATTACTTCTCCGACAGACTTCATTTGCGTAGATAAGATTGGATCTGTTTGGACGAATTTCTCAAAATTAAACCTTGGGATCTTGGTTACAACATAATCTATGGAGGGTTCAAAAGAAGCAGGTATAACTCCTCCTGTAATGTCATTACTCAACTCGTCTAATGTGTACCCTACTGCTAACTTTGCTGCAACTTTCGCAATTGGAAATCCAGTAGCTTTAGAAGCTAAAGCAGAGGATCTAGAAACTCTTGGATTCATCTCTATTATAAGCATCTCTCCATCTTCAGGGTTGACTGTAAATTGCACATTCGAACCGCCAGTTTCTACACCTATTTCTCTAAGGATATCTATCGATGCATTTCGCATTATCTGATATTCCTTATCAGTAAGGGTTTGTGCAGGAGCTACTGTTATTGAATCTCCTGTATGCACTCCCATTGGATCTACATTCTCTATACTACAAACTATAATGCAGTTATTATTTTTATCCCTTACAACTTCCATTTCATACTCTTTCCAACCACCTAGGAACTTATCGATGAAGATTTCTGAAGTTGGCGAAAGTTCTAGTCCTCTATTACAGATTTCTTCAAATTCTTCATTGTTATAAGCAATACCGCCACCGGAACCTCCCATAGTGAAATTTGGTCTTAACACACAAGGAAAGCCTATCTTTTCCAATAAACTATTAGCTTCATCTAAATTATGAGCAAGTCCAGATAAAGGAACCTTTAATCCAATTCTTTGCATTGAAGCAGCAAAGAGTTCTCTATCTTCTGCCTTGTCTATAGCTTCTTTAGTTGCTCCTATCATTTCTACATTATGCTTCTTAAGAATACCTCTGCTATCTAAGTCGAGAGCTGCATTAAGAGCAGTTTGGCCTCCCATGGTTGGAAGCAAAGCGTCAGGTTTTTCTTTTTCTATAATCTTTTCTATCGTTTCCCAATGTATAGGTTCGATATAAGTTGCGTCCGACATAGCAGGATCTGTCATTATGGTTGCGGGGTTAGAATTTATTAAAATGACTCTGTAGCCATCTTCTTTTAATGCCTTACAGGCCTGGGCCCCAGAATAATCAAATTCGCAGGCTTGACCAATAACAATCGGACCTGCTCCAATGATCAGAATTGAACTAATATCTTTTCTTTTAGGCATTCTTTTTCATGTTATTTTCAAACTTTTGAAATAGATCTTTTAAATCATGTGGTCCAGGGCTAGCTTCTGGATGACCTTGAAAACCAAATATAGGTAAAGATTTATGCTCTATTCCCTGAACCGTTCCGTCAAATAAAGATTTATGTGTGACCTTAAGGTCTTTCGGTAAAGAGTCTTCTTCTACAGTAAAGCCATGATTTTGAGAGCTAACAGAAACTTTCATCGTTTTAAGGTCTTGAACAGGATGATTTGCTCCATGATGTCCAAACTTCATCTTTGATGTCTTGCCTCCATAAGAAAGTGCCAAGAGTTGATGTCCTAAACAAATACCAAATAATGGGATCTCTTTTATTGAAAGTTCTTTTATAGCCTGTATAGCGTAATTACATGGTTCTGGATCACCGGGTCCATTTGATAAAAAAACCCCGTGTGGTTTTAAACTCAGAATCTTATCAGAAGTTGTTTTTGCAGGAACAACCGTTAAATTAAAACCTCTACCAGCCAAAATCCTCAAAATATTTTGTTTGATACCAAAATCCATTACAACAACTCGTAGTTTAGATTTCCTTTTGGGTTCTCTCCACACTCCTTGGTCCCAACTGTATATTTCTTGAGTTGTTACCTTTTGAGCTAAGTCCATCCCAGATAACCCTTTAAATTTTTTGGCTTCTTCAATGGCTTCATCCTTATCTATATTCTCAGACACTAGAATAGAAGCTGACTGGGCACCTTTTTCTCTAATTAACCTAGTTAATTTTCTAGTATCAATATCAGAAATTCCTAATATATTATTTACCTTTAAATAATTCGTTAAAGAATCTTCACTTCTCCAGCTGCTTGCTAGTGCTGAATTTGATCTAATAACTAATCCTGAACACCAGATGTTATCTGATTCAGTATCCTCCATATTAATACCTGTATTTCCGATATGAGGGTAAGTTAAAGTCACTATTTGTTTAGCATAAGAAGGGTCGGTTAATATTTCTTGATAACCTGTCATAGAAGTATTAAAAACTATTTCCCCATGGGTTCTTCCAGTTGCTCCAAGACTTTTCCCTTCAAATATGGTTCCATCTTCTAAAGCTAAGATTGCCTTTAAATTAGACATAGCTTGGTTTAAAAGTAAAAAATATGGACGAAAAAAAAGCGAACCAGATATGTATCCGACGTCCGCAATTTTGTTTTTTAAGGCCTATTGGCATTAAAACCACACTATAATAAATCAAAGAGACTGTGTCTATTAAAAGATAAGGAATAAGGAAATTAAATGCTAATTATAAGCCTAAAAGAAATAGAGGGCATGAGAGAAGCGGGTCGTTTGGCTGCAGAAGTGCTTGATATGATTACTGATTTTGTAAAACCTGGCATTTCAACAGGGGAGCTAGATAAGATCTGCCATGATTACATTGTCAAAGAGCAAAAAGCAATACCCGCTAATATTGGTTATAAAGGATTTGAAAAAACTCTATGCACAAGTCTTAATCAAGTGGTCTGCCATGGCATACCGGATGATAAAAGATACTTAAGAAAAGGTGATATCTTAAATATTGATATCACTGTTATTAAAGAAGGATGGCATGGAGATACATCAAAAATGTTTTTGGTTGGTAAGACTGAAACTCATAATGAAAGACTCGTTAAAATAGCTCAAGAATGTCTATACAGGGGTATTAAAGCCGTTATGCCTGGAGCTAAATTAGGAGACATAGGACATGCTATTCAAGAACATGCCGAGAAGAATCATTACTCAGTAGTAGAAGAGTATTGTGGGCATGGAATAGGAAAAGTTTACCACGACGAGCCTCAGATTTTACATTACGGAAGTCCTAACACAGGATTAGAGATCAAAGAGGGTATGTGTTTTACCATAGAGCCCATGATCAATTTAGGAACTAAATTTACTAAGACCTTATCAGATGGTTGGACAGTTGAAACTCAAGATGGAAGAAATTCTGCTCAATGGGAACATACAATCTTAGTTACTAATAAAGGACCTGAAGTTTTAACTAAACGTAGTGATGAAAATTTTTAAATTCTAATTTGATGTCTAATAAACTAAGTAAACTGAAAAGTAAAAATGAAGATGAATTATCTAGTCAATTCAGTTCCTGGCTTCACAAAGACAGAGGGAGGCATGTTAAAGGAATAGAATATTTTTTAAATAAAAGGTCTGAAAATACTGATTTACTAATCCTTGAAGTCGCTAGAGAACATAAATTGAATCAGATATCAAACTTAGGCTTATTTACAGTTGGAGGTTACGGAAGATCTGAGTTACATCCTCATTCAGATATTGATCTCCTCTTGCTATCGGAAAAAACCTTAACAAAATCAAACCAAAAAAAAGTAGAAAAGTTTATTGGGCACCTATGGGACCTTGGACTGGACATTGGTCATAGTGTAAGGACGACTAAACAAGGTTTGGATCAAGCTAGAAAAGACGTAAGAACAATGACAAATATGTTGGAGTACAGAAAACTTCTTGGTAATAAAGAGGTTCTTAATAATTTCCTAACATTATTAGAAACAAAGAACTTATGGAGAAATAAAAAATTTTTTGAAGCAAAGTTAGAAGAACAAACTCATAGGCATAACCGTTTTAATAATACTGAATACAATCTTGAACCAGATATTAAGTCCTCCCCTGGAGGCCTGAGAGATATACATACGATTGACTGGATAATAAAGAACTGTCAAAGAAATAATCCTCAAGAAAGAGTTAAGTTAAATAGCATATTAACCAAAGAAGAAAGAACGGAGCTCAACAAGTCTAAGTACTGGTTATGGACTATTAGATATTTACTCCACGAAGAAGCAGGAAGAGAAGAAGATAGATTGCTATTTGAGTATCAAATATCTATAGCAAGAAAATTATTTCCCTCCATTAAGGCTGCAAGCTCAGCAGCTGAAAAACTTATGCATAGATACTATAGATCTGCTTTAAATATATCTGAAATTAACTCTACTGCCCTTCAAGCATTCCAAGAACTAACGTATCAAAATAAATCTTCTAGAAGAAAAATAATTGATGATAATTTTTATGAAAAAAATAAGCTCATAAATCTAACAAACCCTAAAGGCTTTAAGATAAAACCTTCTTTATTATTGGAATTGTTTATAAAACTTAGTGAAAATCCTCACCTACGAGGCATATCTTCTGAAACTCTTAGACTTTTAAAAAGAGATAGAAATCTTATTGATTCAGATTTTCGATCAAAAAATAAGAATATAAATCTATTTTTGCAATTACTAAAATCAAAAAGGTTAATTGTTACCCAACTTGAAAGCATGAAAGAGCTTGGTATTTTGGGAAGGTACTTACCCGAATTTGGAAGAGTAACAGGGCAAATGCAGTACGACCTATTTCATATTTATACGGTTGATGCGCACACACTACAAGTCCTAAGAAACATGAGAAGAATGGTTCTTAAAAAATCTACTGATATATACCCTTTAGCTACTGAATTAATCCAGGGCATTCCTAAGATAGATATCTTATACATTGCTGGACTGTATCATGACATCGGAAAAGGTAGAGGGTCAGACCATTCAAACTTAGGCAAATCCATTGTAAGGAGATTCTGTAATAGGCATAAATTTATAGAAGAAGATAGAAAGCTTGTAGAATGGTTGGTCACCAATCATTTATTAATGTCCGTTACTTCTCAGAAAGAAGATCTTTCAGATCCAGAAATTATTAGTATTTTTGCAAAAAAAGTTAAAACTAAAGAGTATTTAGATTATTTGTATTGCCTGACAGTGGCAGATGTAAGTGCGACTAATCCTAGTTTATGGAATTCTTGGAATTCATCTTTATTAAGCGAGCTTTACAATAAAGCCCTTAAATATGTTGAAAGTAAAGATTCTGTAATTCTTTCACTAAAAGAAAATAAATCTATAGCTCTAAAGGTCTTATCTAATAATAAGAAAATCAAAGTGACTGAGGTTAGAAATTCTTGGAAAAACTTTTATTCAGACTATTTTGAAAGTTTTAATTCAGGAGACCTTGCTCAACATGCTAAATATCTAAGCAAACTAAACAGCAAAACTCTAGTTAAGTTAATTGAAAAAAGCCCTGATTCCTTATCTACTATCATGATATACACAAAAGACAGAGCTAATGTATTTGCAACTATCGTAGGTATATTGGATTCAGAAAATATAAACTTCTTAGACGCTAGATTGTTTGGAATGAAGAATGGTTATTGCCTTGATTTTATCACCATCAGTAATAAATACGGAGATGCCTTATTGAAAGGCTCAAAGATAGCTAACTCTTTACAAACAAGACTTAAAGAAGCCCTTGATCAGGATGTCTTATCTCCTAAAATTGTTCAAAGAAGGCAGCCTAGACGTCTCAAACACTTTAATACAGATACTGTAATTAATTACAAACATGACATGACTCATAGATGGACTGAAATAGATATAAAAACCTCAGATAGACCAGGTTTACTAGCTGCTATTTGTCAGGTATTCCTCGATCATGGCGCTTTAATTAAAAAAGCTAGAATAGCTACTTATGGAGAACGTGCTGAAGATAGGTTCTGTATTTCGTCAAAAGAGAATACTCCTTATTTAAAAAAGAAAGAGCTTCAAAATTTAATTGATGACATGAATGTTTCCTTGATAGGGAAGAAAGATGAATAAGAATTTAGATGTGCTAACCGAATATCCTTTTTATTTCTTAAGAAAGTTATTAGCCCCTATAAATAAAGACTCTAAAGAAACTTTAGGTCTTCATATAGGAGAGCCAAAGAACCCTCCTCCTCGAGAAACTTTGGATATTTTGAATAAGCATTCAGATTTATATTCTAAATACCCAACTTCGAAAGGAGAATTTTTTTTAAGGGAATCTTACTGTAACTGGCTAATGGAAAGATTTAGTATTAAATCCATAGATCCAGATAAAAACGTACTACCTATATCGGGGTCAAGAGAAGGTATTTTTTCATTTATTCAAGCGACAATAGACAGTTCAAAGAACAATCCTACTGTAATTATTCCAAATCCGTTTTACAAAATTTATGAAGGAGCAGCAACTATGGCAGGTGCTTCGAGTTACTATATAAATTCTTTGGAAGAAAATAACTTCAAACCCAATTTTGACGATGTTCCTGAAGAGGTTTGGAAGAATTGCCAACTGCTTATTCTTTGTTCACCTTCTAATCCAACAGGATATTGTTTTGAAAAAAAAGAATATTTGCACCTTCTAAATATGGCAGAAAAATACGATTTTCTTGTTTGTTCTGATGAGTGCTATACGGATATTTATGAAAGTTCCAAAGCTTCGCCTCCTGGACTACTAGAGTGTTGCGATATAACTGATAATAATTCAAAAGGTGTTGTTTTTCATAGTCTATCTAAGAGATCAAATTTAGCTGGTCTAAGATCTGGATTTATTTCTGCAAACGAATCAATTATCAACGATCTTTTGCTTTATAGGACTTATCATGGGGTAACCTTATCTTTGCCAACTCAAATGGCTAGCTCTTGGGCTTGGGGTAATTCTTTGCATGTAGAAAGAAATCGAAAGGATTATGATAAGAAATATGAAGCAGCTTTATCAGCACTCAAAGATGTTCCGGAAGTCAGCCGACCTCCAGGAGGTTTTTATTTCTGGTTAAAGGTGCCTTGTGATGATCAAGTTTTTGTAAAAAGACTTTATGAAGAGAGTAATGTGATTGTTTTACCAGGGTCTTACCTAGCTGTCGAAAATCAGGAAGTTAACCCAGGAAAGGGCTTTGTTAGAATAGCTATAGTTCATGAAACAGAAATTATTGAACAGGCTCTAACGGCAGTGAATCTAACTTACTCAAAGATATAAAAACCTTTTCTGAATATTTAGATATATCTTTGAACCAAACCAAATCTTATAATAAGAAAATGAACACATTTCCTCTGATAGCTACAGGTGTAGCCTCTACAAGCCTTAAAGGTGAAATATTAGCTGTTCGCTATACCAAAATAGTATCTAAGAATGACAATAAAGATGAATATGAGTTGTTGGACTCTGCACACCAACTAATGAAGAGGGATGGCTCTGGTTCTATTAAATCTTCAAAAAAAGAAGTTCAAATAGTTAAAGAAAGAGAAAAATTAATTAGTCATAAAATAAATAAAGATAGTCCGATAGAAGATGTAAAAGATGCTTACTTAAAATTACACCTCTTATCAATGAGATTAGTGAAGCCTAATACTATAAATTTAGAAGGTATATTTAGCGCCCTGCCTAATGTAGCGTGGACTAACCATGGCCCTATTCTCCCAAATGAAGTCGAAAAGTTAAGGCCTGAATATGATTCATTATATGTCCGATCACTGGATAAGTTTCCAAGCTTAACAGATTATATAATTCCTAATGGAGTGAGGATTGCTGATGCTAGCAGAGTAAGATTGGGTGCTTATCTGTCTGAAGGAACAACAATAATGCATGAGGGATTCGTTAATTTCAATGCCGGGACACTTGGTCCATCAATGATAGAAGGAAGAATATCGGCAGGAGTTGTTATAGGTAAAAATTCAGATCTTGGAGGGGGTTGTAGCACCATGGGAACTTTATCAGGTGGAAACGATGTAAAGATATCTGTAGGAGAAGATTGTCTACTAGGAGCTAATTCAGGCTTAGGAATACCTCTTGGAGATAGATGTATTATCGAAGCTGGTTTGTATTTAACTGCAGGATCAAAAGTAGAAGTTCTAGATCAAAATAACAAAATTGTTAAGACCATAAAAGCTTCGGAGCTTTCTTCAAAAAAAGACCTGCTTTTTATAAGGAATTCCTTAACGGGTGCCATTCAATGTAAGCAAAATACTAAAAATGTGTCACTGAATGATCAACTCCACACTAACGACTAATTTTTTACATGGATCCTACATTAAAATTAACCAAGGAGCTTATATCCAGGCAATCAATAACTCCTTCTGATGAAGGGTGCCAAGAGCTTATTGCAAATAGATTAGAAGCAATTAATTTTAAAATTGAACACATGCCTTTTGGTGATGTTAAGAATCTATGGGCAAGCTATGGAGAAAGTGGGCCTCTTTTTGTCTTTTTAGGGCACACTGATGTCGT
>Ga0066850_10000035_pt1 | contig 63970 bp, 59 predicted proteins | sample ETNtaG_4_FD_67282 | JGI IMG/M metagenome (GOLD analysis project Ga0066850, IMG submission 67282) | Marine microbial and viral communities from oxygen minimum zone, Eastern Pacific Ocean - ETNP201406SV67 | ecosystem: Environmental > Aquatic > Marine > Oceanic | place: Pacific Ocean: Eastern... | reverse complement strand
AGGAGAAGTTGCCGTTCGAGCCGAAACCCTCGCTCAGGAGTTATAACTTATTTTCTGATGCTGGGCTCTACTGGTGTGCCTTTGGGTGGGCCAGCGGAAGCGAAGTTAGTGCCCTCAGGGTCAGTTACCCATGAGGCTTCTTGCTCCCATTGATCTTCGTACACAATTTCTTGGAGCGGTTGACGGCGAACCGGTCCGTGGCGACCCGCTGGTTTCCCCAATGGAATCGTTGCGTGAATCGCAACACCATCTGGAATTTCTAGTAATTCGCGAAGTTCTTGTTCGACATAGGTATGCCATCCGGTGATGACACCCCCGTAGCCAAGTGCTCGTGCCGCGAGCATCAAGTTTTGGACAGCTGGAAAAACCGATGACCCTTCGGCATAGTTTTCGGGTCGGTAACGAATAAGGCACGCTAAAACAACAACAGGGGTGTCTTCGAAATGGTCAACGAAATGTTGCATTGTTCGGGCCATACGTGCTTTGGGTGAATCGCCGGTTTCCCCTGAACCTGCGTCGTACCCGTCATTGGATCGTTTTTCGTTCCAACCGGCTCGAAATGATTCACCGAGCAGCGACTTCGCAGCTCTGGCTTTCGGACCGTCGCGAAGGACAAGGAACCGGAATTTCTGGCGGTTGGAACCCGACGGGGCACGTCCCGCGTGCCACAGCATGGTGTTCAGGTCTTCTTCAGGGATGGGTTCAGGCAAGTAGCGGCGAATGGACCGGGTGGTTGCCAATCCTTCAAGTAGACCTATCTCTTCGTGCTGCGACACACTCAACCCCCCTGTGTTTCATCGAGCAGTTCAACGACATTAACAATGCTTTGGTCTGTGACGACTCCTACGACCCGCCCAGCGGTGTCAACAACCGGGTAGATGTCTGTTCCGGCTTCTTCCATTAATGCACTGACTTCGCGCACGGTCCACGACAGCCGAGCCGGCGACAATCCTTCAATCATGATGTCGCTGCATTGTGTTGTTGGCCACAGATCTTGGTCGATGTCCCCAGCGTCGCTGACTTTCACGATTCCTTGGAATTGGCCATCACCATCAGCTACGACAGCTTCTAATTGTTTGCGGGGAAACGCGAACCCCCACACAAAATCAGTGAGCGAATCAGTGGCCGCGATCGTCTGGAATTCTCGTTTCATCGCAGATGTGATTGGCATTTGGAAACGACGTTCCAAGTGTCCAACTCGGGTGTCACGCTGATAATCCGATACTGATGAGCCTCCAACAACGACTTGGCTCACAGCTACAGCGATCAGCCCCGGCACGACAAACGCCGGTGCTCCTGTTGATTCAGCAACGAACATCACGGCCGCAAGTGGGGTGCGATACCCAGCGGCAAGGAACGCTGCTACCCCAATGAACGGGAAGAAGGCCATGGACTCAAGTCCGACGTCTATCCAGCCACCCACGATGCGCCCAATAATCAGCCCCAACACCGCAAGAGGGATGAATACGCCACCGACCCCGCCACTGGCGATCACTGTCGATGTCGCGACCAATCTGATTGCCAAAAGCATTCCAAGCATCGGAAGGGCTTCATCTGGATTTAACACCCATCGGAGAACTTGGCCTTCAGCTGTGGGGCCCATCGATAGTGGCGCATCGAACAGCACATCGCTCAACACCACTAACCCACCAGCAATCAGGCTCCCAGCGGCAGCCAACATCCACCAGGGTTGGGATTGTTGAAGACGTTTCGCGCCTTTGATCGCCCGACTGAACACCATCGCAGCAAACCCACACAACGCTCCCACTATCGCTGCACCCAAAAGTTCGCGTTGTCCAAATCCGACTCGCACCAGATCAGTCCGAACTTCGAAAGGAAGGTCATCATCCAAACCGCTGACAAGCACAAAGGTCACATAGCTCGACGCGCTTGACAACAACGCTGGGAGCAACGCCCGCCGACCTAAATCACCTTTGTATGGTGACTCCAAAGCAAACAGCACACCGGTAGCCGGAGCTTGGAACACAGCGCTTACTCCCGCTGCTGCTCCTGCTACCAGAAGTGCTTGACCATCTTTGTCTCGAAACAGCCACGACAGCCGCCGTTGAATCGCGGAACCTGTGGTTGCGCCAGCATAAATAGCTGGACCTTCCAACCCTGCGGCACCACCAAGACCGACCGTGGCGACACCAGCAAGCAATCGGAAGGGAAGGTGGAGAACTTTCAAGACGTATGACTTGTTGTGGTACCCGCGGATGTACTCCTCAGAGGTGGACGGCGACAGCGGGTTACCCGAGTCCGACCATCGCAGCAATAGCACCGCTATCCAAAGCCCTAAAGCAGGGGCACAGGCTTGCTGTAACAGACTGCGGTGTAGAACCGCTTCGAGCAACACCTTTTCGGCTAACACGACAACACCGGCCACGAGGAGGCCTGTGATAACGCCTACAGCCCCGTAGGTCAGGAAACGAAGAATGCGGTTTCTCATTGCACGTCGAACAGCTCGGGGGTCATTACAACCATGATGCCGTGCATGGACAACAAAAATGGTTCGGCGACACTTGAATCAACCAGGTTTTCTGCGTCTCGCTACGCTTACCGGCATGACCAGTGACCGCTTCTACTTTCGTCAGCTGCTTTCGGGACGTGATTTCGCGACGGAAGACCCGATGGCTTCTCAAATGGCCAACTTTGTTTATCTCATCGGAGATCGAGAAACTCGTGATGCCATAGTGGTGGATCCTGCTTATGGCGTCAGTGACATATTGGGGATCCTTGACCGCGACGGCATGAATCTCTGCGGTGTACTTGCGAGCCACTATCACCCTGATCATGTCGGTGGTTCAATGATGGGACACACCATCGAGGGTGTTCGAGAACTCCTCGACATCAAGGGCACAAAGATTCATGTCCAAGCCGAAGAAGCCGACATGGTGAAGAAGGTGACAGAGGTTAGTGATGGGGACCTCGAAGTCCATCAGCCTGGTGATCACATTCTGGTCGGAGATGTCCGGATCGACTTGTTACACACTCCCGGACATACTCCAGGAAGCCAATGTTTCCTTGTGGAAGGAACGTTGGTCGCTGGTGACACCCTCTTCTTGGAAGGGTGCGGACGTACCGACTTACCCGGAAGTGACGCAGCCGCTATGTATCACTCTCTTCATCACACTTTGGCAAAAATTCCAGATGACACTGTTCTGTTTCCAGGTCACCGTTATTCGTTCCATTCCTCAGCGACAATGGGCATGACCCGAGAAATGAACTATGTCTTCAAACCAGAGTCCGAAGAACAATGGATGATGATGTTCAGCCAATGAGTAACCAGCCGCTCCCCCCAATCGTTTCCGCAGAAGAGCTCACCAACCGTGAAGACATAGTGTTTTGTGATGTTCGTTGGTATCTCGACCGCACACCGGGCCGTCACAAGTACAACGAAGGACACATCCCGGGAGCAATCTTTGTAGATCTAGATGAGCATTTAGCGACACTTCCGACAAAGTCAGAGGGGCGTCACCCAATGCCAGCAGCCGCATCGTTCGCTGCGAGCATGGGATCTCTTGGAATCAGCCACAACACTGCAATCGTCGCATATGACGACAGTGGAGGAATGTCGGCGGGCCGGTTGGTATGGATGCTGCGCATTGTTGGTCACGACGCGGCGCTGCTTGACGGAGGATTACAAGCCTGGCCTGAGCCCCTAGAAACGTTCCCGACTGTTCGTCAGGCGGTCGACCACCCAATACGGGAATGGCCTCGAGAGTTATTTGCTGACGCTGACGCTGCCCAATCCGCGGGAGAAACACCCGACGAGACGTTGATTGATTCTCGAAGCCCTGACCGTTTCTCAGGAGAAAACGAGCCTGTCGATCCTCAAGCGGGTCACATTCCAGGGGCAACAAACCTTCCATTCGCCACCAATTTGACCGATGGCGGGTGTTTCCATTCGCCCGAGCAGCTCCGTGCACGATTCGACAGTGCAGGCTGTGGCAATGGGCGAGCAACAGTCATGTATTGCGGTTCTGGGGTAAGTGCGTGCCACAACTTGCTGGCCTTTGAGCACGCCGGATTGGGCAAAGCTCGTTTGTATGCCGGCTCATGGTCCCAGTGGAGCAACAGCAACGACCGCCCAGTCGCCACGAATTAACCAAAAGTCTCACAACGAAATGGCCGCTTCGACCGTTCTGCGGACATACTGGCCTGTATGGCAGACCTTTCTGACTTCTATGGCCTAGACGTCCTCCTCAACGACGACGAACAAATGATTCGTGACACGGTCAAAAAGTTCGTGGACAACGAATTCAAACCCCTCGTCGCAGAACACTTCGAAGCTGGGACATTCCCAATGGAGTTGGTCCCAACAATCGCCGACATGGGCTTGTTCGGCATGCACCTCGACGGTTACGGATGCGCTGGGGCTTCAGCGATGGCATACGGCATTGCGTGTCGAGAACTCGAAGCCGGCGACAGTGGTCTCAGAAGTTTCGTGTCAGTGCAGGGCTCTTTGTGCATGTTTCCAATTTGGAAATATGGGTCAGAGGAACAAAAAGAGCAGTGGTTGCCCGGAATGGCAGCCGGTGAAATCATTGGTTGTTTCGGTCTAACCGAACCCGACCATGGATCAGACCCGTCATCTATGGCTACTCGCGCCAAACGTGACGGAGATGACTGGATTCTCAACGGATCGAAAAGATGGATCACAAACGCCGGAATCGCTGATATTGCCATCGTGTGGGCTAATACAGATGAGGGCTTCCGCGGCTTCCTCGTTCCCACTGACTCCGAAGGTTTCGAAGCACGCAAAATCCAGAACAAACTTTCGCTTCGAGCTTCGGTGACCGGCGAGTTCTACATGGATGATGTCAAAGTTCCCGAATCCATGCGACTTCCAGACGCGGTCAGCATCGGTGCCCCATTGAGTTGTTTAAGTGAGGCTCGATATGGCATAGCGTTCGGCGCAGTTGGGGTTACCCGCGACTGTTACAACGCTGCTCTTGACTACCAGCAGGAACGCCCTCAATTCGGCAAGCCGCTGTCGAGTTTTCAGATCAACCAAATCAAATTTGCTGACATGTTGACTGAGATGACAAACGCCAACCTCCAGGCCATGAGTCTCGGGCGACTCAAAGAAGATCACAACATTCGTCCGTATCACATCTCAATGGCGAAACGACACAATTGTCGAGTCGCCATCGATGCCGCACGAACTGCGCGAGCAATGATGGGCGCAAACGGCGTGAGTACCGAATACAGCCCTATGCGCCACGCCAACAATATGGAGTCAGTGATGACCTACGAAGGCACCGAAGAAATCCACGGCTTAATTCTCGGCCAAGAGATCACAGGGATACCGTCGTTCCGATGACCGATTTCGACCTCAGCGAAGTAGATCGCCTTCTCACAACAACCAAGCAGGTTCGCAAACGCTTAGATCTGAATAAAGACGTCCCGCTAGAGCTCCTTTTAGATTGCATCGAGGTAGCGGGGCAGGCCCCAGTTGGGGGGAACCTGGAACGAAACCGATGGATCATCGTCACCGATCCTGAGCTGAAAGCCGAAATCGCCCACTATTACGCTGAAGTGGGACGCCCTTACCTGTCGGCAAGCACAGGAGTTCGCACCGATGACCGAACGGGCCGGGTTATTGATTCTTCGATCCACCTGATCAACCATTTGCATGAAGTCCCCGCGTTAGTGCTTCCTTTGCGACTCGACCGGCCGCCGTCCGGAGAAAACGAAGAGGGTTCGGCTGGAGGTTGGTGGGGGTCAGTTCTGCCGGGAGTGTGGAGCTTCCAGCTAGCCGCTAGGGCCCGAGGCCTCGGATCGACGTGGACAACATTTCATCTTGCACACGAAGCAAAAGTCGCTGAGCTTCTTGGCATCCCCGAAACAGTTAGCCAATGCGCTTTATTACCGGTTGCCTTTTACACCGGTGACTCCTTCCACCCTGCACCGCGGAGGTCTGTTGACGAAGTGACCTACCTCAACGGCTGGAAACAACCTGTCCGTTAACCCCTCCGTCATCGCTGCGACGATGTCGCGGTTTTCGGGTTTCGTATTCCGTCACATACTGGAGATGTGACTATCCACGCTGACTCCAACACCGAGCGAAAATTATTGGTGAAGTACGTTCAGCCGTATTCCTTCCAACAATTACTTGATCATCTGCGGCCCCGAACGACACCAGGCGTCGACCGGGTTGAAGGCAATATCTACTCTCGAGTCACGGTTGAAGCTGGCATGCCATCGGTTCTCCGAGTCGAAGACGCCAACGATGGTTGTCATCTACAGATCACAGTGACTTCACAAATGCAGGGCAGTCTCGAAAACGATCTTGAACGACTTCGTTACCTGTTCGCTGTCGACGAAGACCCCTCATTTGCAGTCACGCACCTTTCCCGGGATTCATTTATCGGTCATTTGGTAGCGGAACGTCCCTGGGTTCGAGTTCCGAGATGTTGGGACCCATTCGAAACCTCTATTCGCATCATCATTGGTCAACAAATTTCGGTGGCAGCCGCGACGACAATCAGCGGCCGAGTAGCAAACAAGTTGGGCCAGCAGGTCTCAACTGGGTCTGATTTGAATCGAATTTTTCCTTCTCCTGAAGTTCTCGCGAATGCGGACCTGAGTGGGATGGGTCTCACCGATCGGCGGAAAGCGACGATACAAAACTTCGCTCATGCAGTGGTCGACGGCACAATTGATTTCAGATCGTCAGAAGACCTAGATGACATACAGACACGTTGGTGTGCTCTACCGGGGATAGGACCCTGGACAGCGCAGGTTGCAGCTATGCGAGTGCTCGGACATGATGATGCCATGCCGTCATCTGATCTGGGGATACTCCGATCCACGCACAGACTCACAAACCAGAAGATGAACACGAAACAACTAGAACACCAATCGAAAATGTGGAAACCATTCCGTTCATGGGCTGCGCAACATCTGTGGCAGGCACCTGAAACTCCCAGGAGTACCCAGTGACTGAATCTCACCTATTTCAGAAATTGTCGACTCCGATCGGCGAGGTCACTCTTGTCGCTACCCATGTTGGGCTGCGAGCGGTCTTATGGCCTGACGATGACCGTCGAATATCTCTTCCATCAGAGTTAAAGGCGTCAACTGCTGACCCCGTCCTAACCGAAACAACACTCCAACTACAGCAGTACTTCGCTAAGGAAAGAACTGTTTTTGATCTCCCCCTTGACTTACAAGGAACCGATTTCCAGCAAGCCGCATGGCGAGCTCTCGCCCAAATCCCCTACGGCACTACCTGGTCCTATGGCCAGCAAGCAAAACATCTTGGCCGCCCTCGAGCCGTACGAGCTATCGGCGCCGCCAATGGGAAAAACCCGATTTCTATAGTGCTGCCCTGTCACCGGGTAATTGGAGCGAACGGGTCTCTAACGGGTTTCGCTGGTGGTTTAGAAGCAAAAAAATATTTGTTGCTTCTCGAAGGAGCCATCTCAACCAATGAGAGCTAAGTAGCTTCTCGATTCTCGGTCTCTTCTATCGGCGACATTGTTTCAGGGTGTTCTTCGGGTGCTCGAGTTTCGTTATCACTTGCGTCATCTGTGGACTCTTCATCTATCTGAGCAGTATCAGCATCCGGATTGGTTAAACGAGTCCATTCATCAACTGCGGACCGATAATCCTCCTCAACAGCTGCTCTTTGTTCTGGGTTCGTTTCTTGCTCTATCAACTCTTTGAGTTTTTGAGCAGCCATGTCGCGACGCTTTTCAGCTTTCGCTATGGCTTTCGCCTCTTTATCCAATTGCCGACTAGCGGTGACGCCACTGTTGAACTGTGCCAACGCGGAAGCCAAATCATTGCTGCCTGGGGTTTGAGAGTCTTTCCCGTTCATAGGGTGTGAACTTTCTGCGTTGATGTCGGGCAACAATACTTCGAGGAATAGCTAACGGTGGTGCGCGAGGAGGGACTTGAACCCTCACACCCTTGCGGGCACAGGCACCTGAAGCCTGCGCGTCTGCCAGTTCCGCCACTCGCGCTGTTTGGAAAGGCCAAGGCTAGCCGCACAATAAGTTTCTTCCGCAGGCTCAACCTTTCAGGTTCGAGTCGAGCGACCCCTTCGTCAGGGTAGGCAGTCGTACACTCATGTCACGATGGCTTTCCGAGGTATACCCCACAGAATGCGTGGCGTATCTTCGCGCGTCCTTCGAACTGGCGTCAGCCCCATGACGCTTGGCCGGAAAGTAAACCGTCTTCTCCAGAAAGAACAGATAACTGATACCCATGGTCACCCAATTGTTCCCAATCATCTGATTGTCGCTTTTTCCCAAAGAGATCGAAACCGGTATAGCGGGGCAGAAGAAACATTGCGTCGCCAACTCGTTGAGGTGGCTCACAACTACGCCGGATCGAAAGGCTACGGATTCACTGGTCCGCTATCTATTGACTTCGCTACCAATCCAGGTTTTCGAAATGGACGCTGCGAAATTTCGGGCGAGTTTCGAGATGCCCCTATTGGCGATGAAGCTGTTCTAATCACTTCAGATGGACTCAGAATCTCCATAACGACGCCACAGCTACTGGGCCGCAACGACGACTGTGGGGTTGTGTTAGCCGGGTCAAATGTCAGCCGTCATCACGCTGAAATTAGAGCCGATCAACATGGCCTATTCATCGTCGACCTCGGCTCTACAAACGGCACCATGGTCAACGGCGTGGCGGTCGACAATCACCGCTTACTGCATGCAGACATCGTGACTATTGGTGATCATCAGTTACGAGTTGAGGTGGTCTGATGTCGCCTCAACTTGTAAGACTGTTAACAATCCTTCTGCTGGTCCTCATACATCTCTTTTTGTTCCGCGTAATACGAGCTATTTGGGTAGGAATAAAACCATCTCGGGAAACTCGCATTCGTCGAAATCGCTTCGTCAGAAACGACAGACCCGCGAGCGTCCTGATCATCAGAACCCCTGAAACGTTGAGTGGTCAACGCCACGAACTCGGCATCGAAATAACTATTGGCCGAGCAGCCACCTGTGACGTCACTATCGATGACAGCTACGCCAGCCAAATCCATGCACGAATTTTTCGCCGTGAAGGCGACCATGTTTTGGAAGATTTAGGTTCCACCAACGGGACATATTTGAATCGGCAGAAAGTGTCCTCGGCTACAACTCTCCGGACCGGTGACCATCTCCAAATCGGTTCAACTGTTTTTGAGGCCATGTCATGAATGTCTCACCGACGCGTAGATTACGTCTCATGTGGGGAGGGGCCACAGATCAGGGTCGCGTTCGCGCAAACAACCAAGACGCTATGTATGCAGATTCTGGGTTGTTTGTTGTTGCTGACGGTATGGGCGGCCATCAAGGCGGAGAGGTCGCAGCGAACCTTGCTGTTCGCACTGTCGCGAATGCTGACCGTGAAAGTCGTGCCCAACTTCGCGATGCAATAGTTGAAGCCAATCAGGTGGTCCACACAACTGCTGTCGAACAACCCGAGCTCCACGGGATGGGGACAACGTTGACCGCGCTCGCGGTAAGCCAAGAAGCTGAAAGTCACCAGTTCGTGATACTCAACGTCGGCGATTCCAGGATTTACCGACATCGAGACGGTCAGCTAGAACAGCTAACGGAAGATCACAGTTATGTAGCTGAGCTCATGCGGCGTGGCGAAATCGATGAACAAGCCGCTGCAGTTCATCCCTACAGGAACATGTTGACACGGGCTATCGGAGTGCATGCTGAAGTCGACGTCGATGAGTGGCTTCTCCAGCCGGTTGCTGGGGACCGTTTCATGTTGTGCAGCGACGGCCTTACCAACGAACTCAACGACACCGAAATAGCTGAGCAATTAGCACTCAGCGAAGACCCAAGCACGACCGCCAAAGCACTGGTTGGTTTAGCTAACGAACGTGGTGGGAGAGATAACTCAACCGTGTTAATCGTTGATGTGCACGTTGAACTGATCGAATCGAGTGATAGGGATGTTCCTCCCGAAGACAGCGAACCTCAGAAACCGATTCTTGTCCCAACCGAACAACCGGATCTCTTAACTCACGACAAAGCAGAACTTTCTGCCCGACAAGGTCAGCCTTCCACCGTGAAACAGAGAAGTTGGCTCTATGACCGGGTTCATATAAAGCTGGGGACCGTCATCATCTCTCTGGTGCTGTTAATCACCAGCGTGGTTATGGTCACGACCATTGGCTGGTATGCGCGTTCTGGTTATCACGTAACGGTCGTCGCCAATCATGTTGTGATTCAAAAAGGTCGGATCGGGGGGCTTCTTTGGTTTGAACCAACACTGCAACAATGGACAGAAATTCAAACCGTCCAACTAACTGATCAAGACCAACAACGACTATTTGACGGCGAACAAATGTCTGAGCTGGACAAAGCTCAAGCTTTTGTCGCAAATCTTCGAACTCGGCTAGTCAAAGCTGAGGACGGTAGCTGAGGTGAACAACCAACGGATAGTTGAGCTGACTCTTCTGTTGCTTGCTGCTTTCATCACACTTGCAACTGTTGCAGTCGCAGCTGTGGCGGAAGGTGCCAATATCACCTGGGCCTGCATCCCGTATCTGGCTGTCCTGCTGGGGCTGTGGGGTATCAGCCATATGTCGCTGAGAAAATGGGCACCAACCGCCAACGGTTTACTCTTCCCAATTGCCGCATTGTTGCAGGGTCTTGGTCTCGCATTCGCCCTGCGAATTAACCCTGATTTGCTCTTACGTCACCTTGTGTGGAGTGCAGTTGCAACCGCCGGTTTTATTGCCGTGTTGGGAGGTCTACGTGACTTGAACCAGCTGAGAAAATTTCAAACACCGCTGGGGCTCATCGGGTTGTTGTTCATATCCACCCCTGTCATTCTGAAATTAAGCGACGGAAAGGCCGGTTCGTCTCGGTCATTTAACTTCGGTTCTGTCGCAATCGACCCGAGTCATCTAGGCAACCTGTGTTTGGTCATTTTTTTTGGAGCTTGGCTGGCAAGTTACCGTTCACGCAATACAGCCGAACATCTAGGTGAGGCTGAACGGCTAGATGGCGATCCCTCCCGTTTCGTTCCCCTCATCGGTGCCTGGCTAGTCACTTCGGTCATGGTTATCTTCCAGAGCGACATGAGTTCAGCGTTCGTTCTCATCGCCATATTCCTTTCAATGTGGTGGGTGGCGGTTGGCCGGCCGATCGATTTGGCCGTCTTTCTCGCTGCAGCGGCTGGATCGGTTCTTCTAGCCGTTGACAGCGTGTCCGAGTTACAAGACCGGTTTGCTGCGTGGACGGACCCGTGGTCGAATACTGAGTTCGGTGAGGTTATTAGCCGGTCATCATTCGCTCTTGCTGGTGGCGGACTGACAGGGACGGGGCCCGGAGAAGGTTCTGCTGATTGGATCAGCGGAGCAACTGATGAATTCGCTTTCATCCCAATAGCCGAAGAACTCGGCTTCATGGGTGGTGCCGCAGTGTTGTCGAGCTACTTGTTACTTGCAGGCGTCGGGTTACGTTTAGCTACGACCGCTCGCAAGGAGTTTGAAAGTCTCTTAGCGATCGGAATCGCAATTTTCTTCGCTAGCCAAGCATGGGCAGCTATTGCTGTACCTCTCCGGTTGCTCCCCCCTAGTGAGATATCACTGCCTTTCGTTTCCTCCAACGGGTCAGCTTTATTTACCTGCATCATTGCGTTGGCCTTTCTGTTGAAGATCTCTGAAACCGTCCCTAACACCTCTGACCGAACTGAACCTTTTTCCCGTATTGCCTTCAAATCGAGGGGCACAGCGTGAGTCGTCGTTTGGTGCACGTGGGAATAGCTTTTCTTGCCATATATGGGCTTTTGTTTTTCCGACTCGAGATGATTCAAATCGTCGGCGCAAGCAGTTTGAAAGATCATCCTCAAAACACTCGAGAGATTACGTTGAATTTCGATGCTCCTAGAGGTGCGATTCGAACCGCTGATGGCGAAACAATCGCTCAAACCGTCGCTGTGAGCGGTCAACGCAGTCGGTTACGCCAATACCCCTACGGCTCGCTGTATTCCCATGTGGTTGGCTTCATTTCGGCGGAACATGGAGGGACTGGAATAGAGAGGAGCCATAACGATTTCTTAGCCGGTAACGACCTAGCGGTACGCATACAAGACAACCGTGACCTATTCGTTGATCAGGCCCGCACAGGTCGACTGCAACTGTCGCTGAGGCACGATGTTCAACTAGTCACGCGAGCCGCCATGGCAGGTCATCTCGGCGCGGCGGTGGTCATGGAACCCACGACCGGTTCCATTTGGGGAATGTGGAGCACTCCGAACTTCGACCCGAACCATCTGTCCTCTCACGATTTAGAAGCTGCAACAACTGACTTCAATGCATTGAATTCAGACGATGGGCAACCTCTAACTAGCAGAGTTGATTACCACAGCGTTGAGATCGGTTCGCTTTTCACCATTGTTACTGCTGCTGCTGCTATCGAAAGCGACCTCAACGATCTTTCGGTCTCTGTAACCACTTCATTCCCAGGTAGCCAGAGTTCGCCAGCTGTTACCAACTCTGATGGCACTGCATGTGGTGGGACCATCAAGTCTTTGATGATCGATGTGTGTATGTCCGGATGGGCAGCTATTGGGGAAAAGATCGGACGTGAACCAATACAGGATGTTTCGAAGCGTTTGGGGTTGATCGGTGGGGATCCAGTGCGAATACAAAATGCTCCGCGCGGATATCTCAGCCCAGCAAAACTCAATCCTTCTGCCCCCCACGCGGCGGTAGGGACCGCTATGGAGCTGACACCGCTTCAGGTAGCACACCTATTCGCCACAATCGCCAACAGTGGAAGCCGCATTGAACCTCGGCTAGTCGAACAGGTCCAAGCTCATGACGGGTCCATCATTCACAATTTCGAGCCGAATTTATTGAACCAGTCTCTTTCCAAAGAGACCGCCGCAGAGCTACTTAGGTTGTTGGGAGAAAACGTTGAGAACGGAAGGGCGCAAGGCCTCGCGTTAAGCGACATTCCAGTCGCAGGCATGTCAACTTCAAGGTTTTCTGGCAGTAACCATCTTTGGGCGGTGGCATTAGCGCCGGTGACACGTCCAGAGGTCGTTGTTGCGGTACTTCTAGAGGGTGATGGCATCGACGATCAAAGGACCGCCGAAGCTACTGTCGCAGCAATTACCAGAAGAATCATCGAGGCCGTTCTACGCCTCTCGAGCCCTGCCCTAGGGGGGTCCTAGTGGTACCCCCAGAAACGCCTATGTCTGACAACGACCGACCTATTTTCAGCGGACGATATGAGTTGTATCGACGTATCGCGCGCGGCGGCATGGCAGAGGTATTTTTGGGGAGGGACAAACTTCTAGACAGGCCAGTAGCTGTCAAAGTCTTATTCCCTGAGTACGCGACAGACCCATCCTTCGTCGAGCGTTTTCGTCGAGAGGCGCAAGCTGCGGCAAACCTGAACCAACCAAACGTGGTGGGTGTTTACGACTGGGGTCAAGAAGCAGGCACTTATTACATCGTCATGGAGTACGTCGAAGGACGCAGCTTGGCCGAAATCATCAGAGCTGAGGGTCCTCTGCACCCAGATCGCGCTGCTGACATCGCAATCGATATTGCAGCGGCATTAGCTTTCGCTCACCGCAACGGGGTTGTTCATCGTGATGTAAAACCCGGCAATGTTTTGGTTACCACCGGCGGTCAGGTCAAAGTTACTGATTTCGGTATTGCGCGGGCTATGACAGGCAACACGTCAGACAATTTGACCCAGGCCGGTTCGGTAATGGGCACAGCTACCTATCTCTCTCCTGAGCAGGCACAAGGCCAGCCCGCTGACCCGAGAAGCGACGTTTATTCGCTGTCGGTGGTTCTCTACGAAATGCTTACGGCTGGCCCACCCTTTACCGGCGATACACCGGTATCCATCGCATACAAACATGTGCAGGAAGCACCGAACCCTCCATCCCAATTCAATGCTGATGTTCCTCATGCATTAGAAGCAATCTGTCTTCTTGGGTTAACGAAAGATCCTGAGGATCGTTACGCGTCGGCAGATGACTTGCGAGGAGACCTACGACGCTTCCGCACAGGTCAGCAAGTTCTCGCAACTCATCACAGCAGTACCGTTTCGGCAACAACTGTGCAAACACGTGTAACTCCGTCGCCAGGTACTCGCCCGGCCCCACAAACACCGGTTCAACCAACAGATGAAACTCGTTCAACCAGTGCGACCAAGCAGACGGTTCCTGGCAGGCCCTCCTCCGATAAAACACGTGTGTGGGCCACCTTGTTGGTTGTCTTATTAATCGTTGTCGCCGGGTTGGTGTATTTGCTCGTCAATGGTTTCGATCCGGGGGGCAACGACAACGCCACCGAACCACTTGGTCAAACAGATAACAGACTAAGAGTGCCGTCAGTTGTTGGTCTCGACTGGGAAGAAGCAGAAAATGAATTGCGAGATGGCGGATTCGAACAAATAACTATCGAGTTTCAGGAACGCCAAGACATCCCCGCCAACCAAATCTTTCAGCAAGACCCCCGCGCCGGGTTACTACTCGCAGAACCTAATGATCCTGATAACCCAATACGCCTGTTCGCTTCGAAAGGGCTGACCGTTGTACGCATCCCAGCAGTACAGCGGATGGATTTTCTTGAGGCAGAAGAAATTTTGCTTGCGGCAGGCTTTACGGTCGAACGAGTTGAACAACAAAGCAATGATTACGCTCGGAACGTCGTAATTGATCAAAGTGTTCCCAGCACCGAGGAACGCCCTCAGGGAACTGTCATTACGTTGACAGTCTCCGTAGGTCGAGGAGAAGTCGCAGTCCCTTCAGTGGAGGGACTGTCTATTTCTGATGCTCGTGTGGTTCTGGCACGCGAAGGGTTGCTTGAAGAAGTGGTTATGGAAAATTCGTTGGAATTTCCCGTCAACACTGTGATTCGCTCCGAACCAGGTTTTGGTCGTTCCGCTGAGCGAGAGAGCGTAGTTCGTTTGGTTGTTTCTCTTGGTCCAGCTACGGGTCAGGTGCCCTCACTTGAAATCCTCGGCACTACCGATGCTGCGCAGGTCGAAATTGCTCTCAAGAATTTAGGTTACGAAGTCAAACGTGTTGAACAGGGTTTGGGTGTCGGGGACCCGCTTATTGGGCAGGTGTTGAGTCTCGATCCTTCCCCGGGGACAGACCTTTTATTGGGTTCTGAAGTAATCCTCGTTGTGGGCACTGGCCAAGCCGGTCCTGCTGTCGGTACCAGTCCTGGTACCGGCTCAAACCCTGGTAGCGGTTTTGTGACGGTGGAACCGAACAACTAACGCTGGCACGTCCCGCACGCAATTGCTGCCAAATCATCTCGGTGATCAGTGGTCGGCGTCGTTTCTGCCTCTATCCTCTGTCGTCATGGCACGGCCAAAGAAAACAAGTCGTTTAACTCCAAAGGGCACGCGCCCAGAAGGAGTTGTTGTTGAAGAAACGCTTTCAGGTGATCTTCCTCCAAGTCCAGCATGGTTCGGGTGGATGATTCTGGCTTTTTGTTTGGTTGGTGTCGCAGTCATTTTTTCGAATTACATGAGCTGGCTTCCTGGGAGCCCCTCTAGTTCTTGGATTCTTGGTGGGCTCGGTTTTGTTCTCGTGGGAATTTTGGCTGCTACTAGGTGGCGTTAATCCGAAAAGGCGGGTTTTTAAATTACAGGTATGTGGTTTCTCCCCAGCCTGTGGATAGGTTGTGGAAACGTCAGTGTGGGTTAATCGTTGTCATGGTCGCGAATTAACTCCATCTCCTCCATGCAACACTTTGGGCCTTCAGGCATAGTGTTTGGTGATCGAGTCATTCGAACCTCTGTGCCACACAACGTACACATATAGGTGAGACGCACTTTTCTTAGTTCTCCGGGCGGCGGTGGGGCCGGTACTGGACGTGAGAATCCAAGCATAAGTTTCAAGCCGATTCTGTACACGACATATATGAACAGCAACGAACCGCCGATTGGAACAACTAAATCCACGAGATCTACCGTAGCGTTCACTGCGATTGGTACCACTGCGTATCGTTATGTAAAGCGCATCGACGTGCAGTCAGACCAATGACGGCTGAAAGCCCTCAGGAAAGTGTCGTGTTGACTCCCATTAGCTCCCATCAATTAAACCGCCACACCAGTCGCTGCATTCGGCTTTACTGGGACTGGCTGCAGCGGTCGCCTCTCAAGGTATTGAGCAGAAGATGAGACCTTCGGGTACCGAACCTGGTGATTTTGTCGAATTTGACTACGACTTAGTTGAAGCTGAGCGACGCCAGCAGATCCGAGATGTGCTTAGTCAGGTTCGTCCGGCATTGGAAAAAGAGATTGGGGTCGAGTTGAAAATTGTCAACGATGGGAATGATCTTGTCCTCACTGCTGACGGCGAAATTCGATTTAGAGCGGCATTAGCTCCCGATGGTCGAGTAGTGGTTACGGACCTCAAATCGAGTCATCGTCTTTGATTTAGAGCCTCGCAGTTTGAGCTAACCCAGCAGGGTGGCGGCTGTCTTTCTGTCTTCAGCTTCAGGTCGGCTGTGGGGTCGCGCTGAATTTCGGGCGTCGTCAAGCGAAGCGACTGGTGCAATATTTTCGTCGGCTATGTCATCTAATTCGAAAAGCTGTAGCTCTTCAACTTCTAACATTCGGCCGCTCTGAGCTCGTTGACGGCGAACACGACTTCGTTTACGTGGCGCCGGAACGATTTCGTCGGCTGTGACTGTCCATAGTCGCGGGGTCCCATCTCGTTCATCAAACACTGTCCAGTCTTTGGGCGCTCGAAGACTTCGCACATGGTGCTGACAAAGCGGCATTGCATGACCCGCGTCTGCGTGAAGGTCCATCACCCATACCGACAAGGAGGCGTTGTCATAGGAAAGCCCAGCTACAGCTGAGGCTCCACAGGTTCCTCGGGAGCACGATGGCACAGACAAGGAACGTAGTCCCGGTCTTGGCAGCTGTAGTGGATACCAATTGGCGAAATTTTTGAAATTAGTTAGTTCGCGGAGCTCTTCGGTTGCTACCCCGACCTTGGTCCCATCTTTTTAATTCGACAATGCTTAACGCTGAGAAGATAGCTAAGGTTCGGTCAAACCGATGTGGCAGAGTCAAACTGTCAGCTCTAAAGCAACATACGAAAGGGGCACCCCGTGGTTGGTGGCGCACTGAAGTCAGCAAGCATGGACGATTTCGATCTGAGAATGTCAGAGAAAGTTCGTCCGTTATACGAAGCTGTCAAAGTTTTCATTCGCGAAGAAGTCGATCCAATCACCGAGGAGTACTACCGCCTTGGAGAAAACCGAGCAGACCGCTGGGGCTATGGGGAAGGACAGTTAGAACTGCTTGCGGGCGCTAAAGAAAAGGCGCGAACCCAAGGATTGTGGAACTTCTTTCTTCCGGATGCTGATACAGGAGAGGGGCTGACCAACCTTGACTACGCGTACATTGCAAACGAACTCGGGAAGAACCGTCTCGCCTCCGAATGTTTGAACTGCTCAGCTCCAGATACTGGGAACATGGAAGTGTTGGAGCGTGTAGGTACATCAGAACAAAAGGAAGAATGGCTCGAACCGCTACTCAATGGCCAGATCCGTTCGGCTTACTGCATGACAGAACCAAAGGTTATGAGTTCTGATGCGAAGCAGATTGAAACTGAAGCGGTACTCGATGGTGAAGAGTGGGTAATTAACGGCGAAAAATTCTATATCTCCGGAGCCGGGGATCCCCGTTGCAAAATTATGATCACGATGGTCCGCACCAACCCAGACGCTGATACTTACAAACAGCAGTCTCAAATTCTTGTGCCTCTTGATGCTGAAGGCGTGAACATCGTCGGCCCTATGCATGTTTTCGGCAATGACGACGCCCCACATGGCCATATGCACATCAAACTCGAAGATGTACGGGTACCCCGTGACAACGTGTTGTTAGGCGAAGGTCGTGGTTTTGAGATCAGTCAACTTCGTCTCGGCCCAGGCCGTATTCATCACTGCATGCGGTCCATTGGTTCCGCAGAAAAAGCAATCGAGATGATGGTCGATCGAGGTACCTCTCGAGAGGGTTTCGGAAAGAAACTCATCAACCTCGGCAAGAACATGGAAGTTATAGCTCGGGCACGTATCGAGGTAGAAGCGATGCGGTTGATGGTTCTAAGGGCAGCGCAGGCCATGGATACTCTCGGCAACGCTGAAGCACGAGTTTGGGTAAGCGCTGTAAAGGCGATGGTCCCCGAGAAATGCTGCGACATCATCAACGAAGCAATTCAAATGCATGGTGCCGCTGGTGTTTCCCAGTGGTTCCCACTTACCGAAATGTGGCACAGCCAAAGAACTCTGCGACTTGCAGATGGTCCTGATGAAGTGCACCACCACGTTGTTGGTCGAGCCGAAGTCCGCAACCGAGAGGCTGAACGTTCCTCTGGCGAAGCCTCTGCCTATATTCTTGGTGGCCCAACCTTTACCGGACCTGCGTAGGTCAGCGATGCCTGAATCCTTTGACCCCACAAGGGGTCATTGGATTTGAGTTATAGCCCATTCTCTAAGTTCTATTTTTCGGATTTTCCCTGATGGGGTCGCCGGCATCTCATCGATGAAGATGACATGTCGAGGGATCTTGAAGCTCGCGATTTTGCCCCTGCACCGTTCAATCAAATCGTCTGCTGCTACGTCATTTGATCTGACAACGAACGCCACTGGCACTTCGACCAAGCGTTCATCTGGATAACCGACTACAGCAATCTCTTCGACCCCTTCAACTTCAAGGAGGTACCCCTCAACTTCAGCGGGTGACACGTTTTCACCACCGACTTTCAACATGTCTTTGTGTCGGCCGATGAATACCACGTGACCATCGGGTCGTAGTAACGCCACGTCACCAGTGTCGAGCCATCCATCGACATCAAGAACTTCAGCGGTCGCTTCAGGTTTGTCCCAGTAGCCACTCGTAATGGTGTAGCCCTTTACATGTAGTGCGCCTATTTCGTTAGCTTCTAAAATATTCCCAGTGTCGAGGTCGCGTATCTGAAATTCGATGCCATACATGGGGTATCCAGATGCTTCTGTTCGTTGTTCCAAAGAATCAGTGATGTGGCTTGAGGCGATAAACGCCCATGATTCGCTCATACCGAAGCCACTAGTTGTTGGACAGAAAAGTTCTTGGACTTGTCGAGCTATGGGAATTGTAGATTCCATTCCTGCCGGGAGAGTGCCTGCTCGCAGCGAGGACACGTCTCGTTGACGTTGCTGCTGCTCGCGAATGAGATCAGCCCAATGACTGTCAAACCCGTGTAGCACTGTCCCCCGTTCGGCCTCAACGGCGTCTAAGACTTCCTCAGGATCGAAGACATCGAACAAAATCTGGGTGGCTCCGCTTAAGCCAACCATCATTGCAACTTCGCTAAACCCATACGCGTGAAATAGCGGGAGGTAGCTCATGTGAACATCGTTCCTGTTATGTCCGAGCAGCATCGCTCTTTCATATGTGTTTCGGATCGGTTTGTGGCAGTGGATTACTCCTTTAGGGTGCCCGGTGGTCCCTGAGGTGTAGGCCAACATCATTCGGTCTTCGACGCTGACTTGCGAAGAGCGTGCTTCTAATTTTTCGGTGGTGATGGAGCTGCCTTGTTCAAGCATGGCTGCCCAGTCGATGCTGTCTGGGAGTTGTTCTCCGAGCATGACGATGGTTTGGAGATAGCCACCTTTGTCTAGCTGTGGGCGAGCTTCACCCAGCATTTCGCCATAGTTAATTGGCCCCGACTGGTCAAGGGCGATTAGGAACTTGCTCTGGGATTGCACAACGGTATAGGCAACGTCATCTGTCCGGTATCGGGTATTTAACGGAACGATGCACCCTCCTACTCGAGGAATCGCGTACATGAGATGCAACCATTCCGGACGGTTGGTCATCCAAACAGCGACATGGTCCCCACGTTCGACGCCTAACGCTATGAGACCTTTAGCAACTTTTTCGACTTCATCTGCGAACTCTCCATGAGTCCAACGTTCTCCTTTGAAAACCAGTGCGAGGTCGTCTTTCCATAGACGAGCAGCCCGCTCTGGGATCTCTCCCATTAGTAACCAGTCATCACTCATACCGTGCAACCTTAGAGGTGATCTAACTGCATTGGCCGAGTGGCCGGATTTCGAGTCAAATAGGGGCCAAGAGAGAGGTAACGACGTGGAATTTGATTTGATGACGGGTTCATCGACCTGGGCCGATGCGGGCGATTTAGCTCGCCGAGTTGAAGGTCAGGGATTTTCGGGGATGTTGTATACCGAAACAGGCCAGGTGCCGTGGATGCAAATTGCGGCAGCGGCGTTGGCGGCTCCATCGCTGACGTTTACTACTGGTATTGCGGTTGCTTTCCCAAGAAGTCCTATGGTGTCAGCTCAGGTCGCGTGGGAACTAGCTGGGGAAACAAACGGCAAGTTTCGTTTGGGTTTGGGTAGCCAGGTAAAGGGTCATGTCGTGCGACGTTATTCCGCTGATTTTGATCGCCCCGCGCGTCGGTTACTTGACTATGTGTTAGCTGTGAAAGCTTGCTTGAGGGCATTTCGTGGTGATGAACGGTTAAGCCATGAGGGTGAATTTTATAATCTTTCACTTTTGCCAGATGCTTGGAAACCTCGGGCCCATGACTTTGGCGATATAAAGGTCGACATTTCCTCGGTCGGTCCCCTCATGAATCGCGTCGCTGGGCAAGTCGCTGACGGAGTTCATGTCCATCCAATGCATTCAATGCATTACATCCAAAACCGGTTACTCCCGGAGATCGCTCAAGGCGCTGAGGGCGCCGGACGCGACTCTTCTGAGATCGATTTAATTGTTCCCGTATTTGCGGTGGCGGGCGACACTCCTGAAGAACGCGCACCATGGGTACATCGAGCGAAAACCCAGATTGCTTTTTATGGCACCACGCCAAATTATGCGTTCCAGTTCGAGGACTTGGGTTTTGATGGAGTAACTAAGGCGTTGGGGGACAAAATGAAGTCTGGTGACTTGCAGGGCATGGCGGACACGATTTCTGATGAAATGCTGGACCACTTTGCGTTGGTGTCAACGTGGGACGAAATGGCCGATCGTTTACGAGACCGATATGCGGGCACAGCATCTCGGGTCGTGATGTATCTGACAGAGGAGCAGATGCGTAAGGATCCCGATTCAATAGACAAATGGGGCGAAGTCGCCCGCGCGACGAGGAGTTGAACCATGAGTGAACGAGTTGCACTTGTTACCGGAGGTGGCAGCGGAATCGGCAGAGAGATTTGTGTCGGTTTAGCTGCTGATGGACGTCGAGTAGCGGTTGCAGATTTGAACCTTGAGGGCGCTCATGACACAGCATCTATGATTTCTGAGTCGGGTGGTAATGCGGTCGCTGTACATATGGACGTCGCAGACACTGACTCTGTTCAAAACGGCATTTTGCAAGTACTTGACGAGCTTGGCCCAGTTGAAGTTCTCGTGAATTGCGCTGGTTGGGACGAGCTGATGCCATTCCTCTCGACCGACGAAACTTTTTGGGACCGAGTGATTGAAATCAATTACAAAGGTGCTTTGCGCACCGTGCATGCCTGTCTCCCGTCAATGCTGGAGGCTGGCTGGGGACGCATCATCAATATTGGTTCCGATGCTGGTCGAGTTGGTTCATCTTTCGAAGCGGTCTATTCGGGTGCCAAAGGTGGGATCATCGCATTTACAAAGACAATTGCTCGCGAAACCGCTCGGGGTGGCGTGACTGCAAATGTGGTGTGCCCGGGCCCCACGGACACACCACTCCTTGATGGAATCGTTGCTGCTAGCGATGACGGTGACAAAATAATTGGGGCAATGGCGAGAGCTGTCCCAATGAAACGCGTTGGGACTCCTAAAGAGGTGGCGTCCGCAGTGGTTTACTTCGGCTCTGACGAGGCAGCTTTCGTAACGGGTCAAACATTGTCGGTATCTGGTGGTCTGACCATGAGCTGAGTTGGTTTGTTGTTTCCTTACTGACTCAGAATAGTGACCTGCGGCGCGTGGTCGCAGTAGAAATAGGTGATCGAAACGCATTCGTCTCATGACCGTCGCAATAGCTGGATAGTTACATCAGCCGCGTTTGTAGCCAATTTCGTGACCTTCGGGGTTTTGTTTTCCTTCGGTATTTTTCTGACACCCATCGCAGAAACTTTCGAAACATCGACAGGCCCCGTAGCGCCAATTTTTTCAACTGCAGTCTGCTTTTACTATCTAGCTGGGGCAATTGGCGGAAAAATCGGTGACACTATCGGTGTTCGACCCGTTGTAGCTGCTGGGGCAATATTCATGACCCTCGGTCTGATCGTCAGCAGCCAAGCATCAGAGTTGTGGCATTTGTACTTGGGTTATGCGCCGCTGGTGGGAAGCGCTGTCGGGTGTTGTTACCCCTCAATGATTGGCACCGTCGGTCGTTGGTTTACACACCGACAAGCTTCAGCTATCAGTCTGGTCTTGGCGGGCGTAGGCATGGGAACCTTTATCGGGCCCATTGTTTCCCGAATCTTGATTGATGCTTGGGGATGGCGATCAACACTTGGTGTTTATGCCGTCTTTAGCGGGGTTTTGCTGACCATCTGCACATTTGCTGCAGCTGATTCACCAACAACTCGACAAACAGACGGGCTCGGGTTACGCAAGATTTTGAAGTCGAAGAAATTTCTAATCCTGTACGGAGCACTAGCAGTAGGCGGCCCCGGATTTTACGCACCCTTAGCCTTTTACAACGACCACGCGATGAGCGAAGGTGTCAGCGGTTCAGCTGCAGCCACTCTTGTAGGAGTTATTGGGGCATCCTCAGTAGTCGCTCGACTAGTGATCAGTGCGCTGAATGATCGCTTTGTCCCTATGCGCCAATACCGTTTTGGGCAGCTACTCCTTGTGGGTTGCCTTGTGACGTGGCTTCTTGCGGGGGATTCTTACATCCTCTTCCTGGCAAGCGCATTACTGCATGGTGTTAGTTGGGCAGTGTGGTTTACTGCCGCTCCCAATGTGCTCGCAACATGGTTTGGGGTCGCCGACCTGGGTGGGACCATCGGCACCTTCTACACAGCGCTCGGGTTCGGTGCGCTTGCAGGCCCAGCCGTTCTCGGTTTTATTATTGACAGCTCCAGTTACGAAGTAGCAATTGCAATAGTCATTTGTTCTTCTGTGATCGCGTGGACAATTTGTTTCATCCCCGATCGACTCGAAGACACAGAAATCAGCTAATGCGATATCACCGAGTGGGTCGAATCGTCGTTGTTATCCACCTTGGAAGATGTCGAGAAAGTGCACTTCTGAATCATCTGACACTGGTTCATAGTCAGCATCAGTAAAAATTTCACCGTCAATTGCGACTGAAGATGCTTCGGACAAACGTCCTCCGATGCCCGGGAACATTTCCTCAAGCGCGACGACTAAACGTCGAACGGTCGTAGCTTCAACTTCAACCTGAGCTAGCCCTCCAGTTAGGTCACGAAGGCCGGCCGAGAAATGAACTTGTGCCATTGGATGTATTAGTCGCGTTGGTTATTTAGTGCTTCGAGAATTTTGACCGGTGACATTGGTAGATCGGTCATTCGCACGTCAAGTGCGTCATTGATCGCGTTCCCCACCGCTGCCATCGGAGGAACGATCCCAACTTCACCAACTCCTCGCACACCGTACGGGTGCGCTGGATTCGGAACCTCAACGATGGCGCAATCAATCATTGGAAGATCCGAAGCTACGGGTATGCGGTAGTCAAGAAAACTTGCGTTTTCCATTACACCGTCGCTGTCGTGGATATATTCCTCGTTCAAGGCCCATCCAATTCCTTGGACGACTCCGCCTTGCATTTGGCCTTCGACATAATCAGGGCTGATCGCTCGCCCAGCGTCTTGTGCTGTCAGGTAGCGAATAACTCTGGTCACACCGGTTTCTGGATCAACTTCTACATCGCAAAGTTGCGTTGAGAAACCAGCGCCAACGCCACGAGAATTCAATGAAGCGTTAGCTGATATTGGTCCACCTGTTCGACCAGATTTTGCTGCTAAGTCGTTCAGGGAAAGAGGGGGTTGAGCGCCCTCAACATGCTGGGCTTGTCCATCGACCCATTCCACTTGATCAAGCTCAACGTCCCACGTTTTTGCTGCTCGAGCGCGGAGATCTTCCACAATCAACCGGCATGCATCAACGACGGCGGCGCCCGTCGCCAAAGTCACTCGGCTGCCACCGGTAACGTCGTTGAAGCCAACAGTTTCAGTATCAGCAACTACGGCCTTTATTGATTCGTACGGAATACCTAGCTCTTCAGCTGCCATCAAAGCCATTGACTGACGGCTTCCACCAATGTCAGGTGACCCTGTTACTACAGTCGCTGTTCCGTTTTCATTGATATGGACTGTGGCGCTCGACATCATCCCTGCGTTAAACCAGAAACCTGCGGCAACTCCGCGTCCCTGGTTCGGTCCTAGGTCTGCGGTGTAATTGGGGTGATCTTTGATGGCTTCCAGGGTTTCGACGAAACCAATCCGCGGGAATTTAGGTCCATAGGACGCTTGGGTACCTTCGACCGCCGCGTTGGCCAACCGAATGTCAATTGGGTCTATCCCTATGTCACGAGCCAGTTCGTCAAGGACTGATTCCACGGCGAATGCTGCCATTGGTGCTCCCGGGGCCCGATAGGCAGCAACTCTCGGCTTATTACACACAACGTCGTAGCCTTCAACAACGAAGTTCGGGATGTCATAACAAGCGATAGCTGTCATGCCCGCTGCTCCTACTGGGGAGCCTGCGTAGGCACCGGCTTCGTAGGCCATCCATACTTCGGCAGCAGTTATTTTCCCGTCCTTAGAGACTCCCATCTTGACTCTTATCCGGGTACCTGATGTCGGTCCAGTCGCCCGGAATACTTCATCGCGGTCCATTACTAACTTCACAGGACGGCCAGCTCTTTGAGACAGACGGACTGCAAGTGGTTCAAGGTAAATGACCGTCTTACCGCCGAACCCGCCACCGATTTCGGCGGCTGTAACTTTCAAGGTTCCAGGTGAAACGCCAAGAACAGTCGCTGAGGATGCCCGCATTTGGAAATGTCCCTGCGATGAGCACCATATATGGGCTCGTCCATCACTATTTGCGTCGGCGACCGCAGCATGAGGCTCTATGTACCCCTGATGCACTGGTTTCGTTGTGAATTCTCGCTCTACAACTGCCTCTGCTTCACCGAAGCCCTGGTCGAGGTCACCGCGTTCGTGGAGGATTTTGCTTGCGACGTTTGATGCTTGTTCCGGTGCAGGATCGACACCTTTGGTGATCATTCCTTCATGTAACAAAGGTGCACCGTCAGCCATGGCCTCATCGACTGTCAGTACATGGGGCAAAAGTTCGTATGTAACTTCAACTGCCTTTGCTGCAGCTTCGGCTTGGTCCCGGGTGGTGGCTGCGACAGCCGCAACCACATGACCTTCGTATAGGACTTTGTCTCGGGCGATGGCGTTATTGGCCACATCAATTTCACTTGGGTGAGCACCATTCGCTGCAAGATCAGGGAAGTCGTCACCTGTGATTACTGCTTTCACCCCCAACATTGCTTCTGCGGCGGTCGTGTCAATTGAAACTATTCGGGCATGCGCGTGAGGGGAGCGAACAACCTTGCCGAACAACATCCCGGGCAACATCAGGTCCGCACCGAATTGCGCTTTTCCTGTGACCTTCTCTAATCCGTCTGGTCGGATTGGGCGGGTACCAACCCATTTGTATCCAGGGTTTTCCTCAGTTACAGCCATTACTGCCCCCTCATTTCTCGGGCTGCTTCTTGGACAGCACGAATAATTTTGTCGTAACCGGTACACCGACAAAGGTTGCCGGCCAATGCATATCGAATTTCGGTTTCAGTCGGATCTGGATTTTTATCTAGTAAAGCTTTTGCTGATATCAGGAAACCTGGAGTGCATATACCGCACTGCAGAGCCGCTCCTTCTAAAAAGCATTGTTGGAGGGGATGTAACTCACCTGAGTCTGCGAGCCCTTCAACTGTAAGAATTGTTGACCCATCGACTTCAGGCGCGAATACAAGACATGCGCATGTGACTTTGTCATCAATCATGACTGAACAGGCGCCACAGTCCCCTGTCCCACAACCTTCTTTAGCTCCGGTCAGGCCAACTTCGTCTCGGAGAGCGTTGAGCAGTGAGGTGCCATCTTCAGCAAGAAATTCCGTTTCGTCGCCGTTGACAACTGTAGTGATGTGAGTTCGTGCCATTATTTCGTTCCGTTTCTCTGCTCAGCTCTTTCAATTGCTATGAGGACCGCCCGTTTTGCCAACACCCCTGCTACCTGCTTCCGGTAGGCGACTGTGCCGCGCTTGTCGTCGATTGGGTTACATGCCTCACTCGCCGCGTCCGCCACAGCGGAGAGAGTTTCATCATCGGCGATGTTGCCGACTAAAGCGGCTTCAGCGTCAGGGACTCTGACGACCGTCGGGGCAACAGCTCCTAAGGCCAACACTGCTTGTTCGATACTTCCATCTTCTGCGAGTGTGATCCGTGCCCCAGCTCCTACGACGGCTATGTCCATTTCGGTTCTTGGGATCATCCGTAAATAAGCGTCGCCTGTCCGCGTTGGCATTCTGTCAATTTCAAACTCAACAATGAATTCATCAGCGGAGAGTGACGTTTCACCCGGCCCGGTTACAACTTCGGCTACATCGAGGACTCGAGTTCCATTTGGGCCTGCAATTACAGCTCGAGCTCCGTTGACGACCATTGCCGGTACCGAGTCAGCTGCGGGTGAACCGTTACACAGGTTGCCTCCCAAGCTGGATCTATTTTGTATCTGGTCAGAACCGATTAGGCCTGCAGCTTCAGAGAGCCCTGGAAACTCATCGGTGAACGCTTGATCTTCTGTCAAGTTAGCGGTTGGCGCAGCTGCCCCGACCGTCCATTTGTCGTCGTCTTTAGCAACAGATACGAGTTCTTCTATCTTCTTTAGGTCGACCAGTACTTCGGGTGCTGGACGCCCCGCTCGGAGTTGAGGGACAACATCTGTTGCCCCTGCAAACACCTGCGCTGACGATGAGGCCGACAGCAACGACGTTGCTTCCTCGACCGAAGATGGTGCTACGTATTTCACTCATTCCCCCTAGTTGGGCGGTTCACAAGCATCCACCGTCGTGGTGCAGTGCATCGAAAGGTAGTCGCTCGTTGCTTCAATTTCCTTTTTAACAAGCTCAGGACCTAGTTTAGGGCCATGGATACCTCTGATAACCAACCAGAGCCACTGACTTCCTACAACTTGTTTACTGCGGATCCGGTGCTGTCAGAAGCAGTCAGCCGCGAAGGCGGAAATCTCGATGTTTTGGAGAGTTTCGGTGCTCAAGTTGGCAGTGAGGAAATTAGAGAATGGGGACGTTTAGCGAATAAGAACGTTCCAATTCTTCATACTCATAATGCCTTGGGCAACAGAATCGATGAAGTCGAATACCACCCCGCCTATCACTCAATTTTGAATCTTGCGGTCGAAAACGGAATCCATTGCATGCGCTACGAAAAACCTGCAGGCGATGGTGCATACGTAACACGCAACGCTCTGATGGGCTTGATAACTCAAATTGAAATGGGTCACGGTTGCCCTACCTCCATGACATCTGCCGCCCTTATGGCGTTACGACATCAACCTGAATTGGCGGAACTCTGGGAGCCGCTGACAATTAGCAGAAGTTATGACCAGCAACTTGAAGCTCCGACTAAGAAGTCAGGGGTTCTTTTGGGGATGGGTATGACCGAAAAGCAGGGTGGTTCCGACGTCAGGGCCAACACAAGTACCGCAATTCCTTCAAATGGCGGAGGCCCCGGCGGTGAATATCGACTTGAAGGCCACAAATGGTTTACGTCGGCTCCTATGTGCGACGCGTTCTTAGTTTTGGCTTATGCACCCAAGGGGATGTCTTGTTTCATTGTTCCTCGTGTATTGCCAGATGGGACTCGCAATTCGCTTCGTTTCATGCGACTAAAGGACAAACTAGGTAACCGTTCCAATGCTTCGGCCGAATTGGAATTTGACGACACAGCAGCCTGGATGGTCGGTGAAGAGGGACGAGGTATCCCGACCATTATCGAAATGGTGCATGCCACCCGGTTGGATGTAGCTAACTGGGGCGTTTCTTTGATGCGTCAAGCAGTGAGCCAAGCGGGTTGGCACGTAGCCAACCGTGAAGCTTTTGGTGCAACTTTGATCGATAAACCGTTAATGCAAAACGTCTTGGCTGACTTAGAAATTGAAGTTGAAGCGGCGACGCTGATGATCACCCGGCTTTCAGGCGCGCATGAGCGAATGGAAGTTGATGAACGGGAACAAGCTTTTGCCCGTCTAGCGACTCCTATTGCCAAGTATTGGTTGACTAAACGATCGAATCCTGTCGTTAGAGAGGCATTGGAATGTGTTGGCGGTAACGGATACGTAGAAGATTCAATAATGCCTCGTTTGTATCGTGAGGCACCCTTGAACGCTATATGGGAAGGTTCCGGGAATGTAATCGCTCTGGACATCGGGCGGGCAGCGTCTAGAAACCCAGAGAGCGTCGATATTTTTCTTACCGAACTGGAACAATCTCGCGGTCGGGATGCGGGTGTTGACGCACACTTGGATGCTCTGCGAGCTAACTTCACTACCCCATTGTCTGAGGTAGAGGCGCGCCGACTTATAGAAAAACTTGCGATTACTTGGGCTGCGACCCTCATGGTCGAACATGGCCATCCCTCCGTCAGTGAGGCTTACCTGATGTCAAGGGTGGGTGGTGACCATGGGTCACTATTTGGCACCCTCCCCGCATCTTGTGATTTAGATCAGATTTCGAGACGGGCAGTCCCCGCTTAAGAAACTCTTTTCGGTCAGCCCGTGAATGCGGGGCCATCAGCGCGGTCGACTGTGGTGAACTCTTCAACCTTTTTGCGAGACAGTTTGGTGAGTTGTTTTTTGGGTTTTCCTATGGTCAATAACGCTGCCACAGCAACATCGGGTTCGAGGCCAAGTAACTCTTGCACTTTCGATTCCTGGGCGGCAAGCAGTGTGGTGAGAGTCCCGCCGAAGCCTTCGTTGCGTGCGCCGAGCAGAATGTTCCACGCCATGGGATATATCGACCCTCCGCTAATGATGCCAACCCGATCAAGGTCTTTATCCATGGACGCCACAACGCTGAGGTCAACGGCGATGACTAGCACGGTAGGTGTGCGCGAAAGGTCTTCGAACATGGGAATTACTGCGGGAATGGATTCGTCATTCCAGACTGTCTCGACATCGATACCTGTTGGTTGAACACTTTGCCAAGGGCTTTCTCCGCTTCGGCGTTGTTCGCCATACACCCTCAACTGCGGAAGACATAGTCGACCAAGGGCTGTCTTGGTGGCTGGGTCCTTAATAACGATTACTCGTCCCCCTTGTCGATTACCCCCACTCGGGGCAAAGCGCGCATTGTCGAGAATCTGATAAAGCGTCTCATCAGGCATTTCGTCATCAGTGAAATCTCGTGCAGCGAATGTCGTTCGCATAACGTCATACAGTTCCATCTGTTCATCCTTCCACGACAGGCGTAGTGCATGTCGTTCTATTTCTTCAGGTCGCGGCGTCGAAGAATTTGGTGAACCCGTATCTTGGGTAGGGCCCAACAACAAGTTGCTCGAGCACACCAACACCCTCAGACACGCCGTTGTGCACTCGCACAACTTCTTGAATATGAATGTTTTCGGGCGCCAATGGGTCGATTTGGTTGAGGTCCCACGACTCCCCAGAGATTGCTAATTCGCCTTTCCACTGGCCGTGGCCCCATTCAGGGTGGCCGTAACCCATGCCCTTCATGAGGATTGAACGTATTGGTTCGATGTGTATTTCGAGCGGTTCGGCATTTAATAGTTGCATGGTTAGTTGGCCGCCCGACACTCTTCGTGTTCCGGCAAGCCAGGTGAAGTTGTGGCTCACTGAAGCAAAGCGTTTGATATCCGGGTCTTCAATACCTGGTATCTGATCGGCTTGTGAGTAGGCCGGTAATTGAAAACCATCCCAATGCCAGACTTCACCGTGATCTCCTTCAAATATTCCTAAGTGAGTGACATGGTCTGACCAATGGAGCGGAGCCCAGAAAAATTTCAATCCTTTAGGGGGCAGAGGTGCCCCCGGCGGTGCTGGATCTCCGACTGGCCGAATGCCCCAAGACCGGTCTTTGGTTCCATATGTATGCGTGGGGTCGAGGACGATGGTTTCGTCGGGGAGACGAAGTTCGCCGCGCCAAAATCCGAACTGATTCATGCGAGTAGCGATCATCCAACGGCCTATTTGTTGTGGCGTGAGTGTTTGGTGATCTTCGGGGAAGTGTGCTGTGCGTGGAATCCATTCGAGATCAGCTCCGATCCCGGTTTCGTTGTCATCGAGAACAACCCGTATATTTTTCATTGGTTCTCGAATTTCGATCCGAAACGGCCCAGTACTCATATCGATTGGGTCTTGCGGGGCTCTACGGGAACCGTGAAAAGAATGTTGCTGGTCACCCCGCACAATTGTCAAGGCACAGTCTTGTATGTGGAGGTTGGGGTACCGAGCGGAGCTCACTCCAAAATACAAGTTGCCATCATCGGTGTATCCGTTGAAGAAGGACCGGTCGTATGCGTTTCGGTCTCCTGTTGCGGGGGTTGTTACTGGATGTGATGTTTGGTGGACGTAAAAATCATCAAATGAACTGAGCACCTTTTCCCCAATCCCTGTGGTTGACAACGAATCTCGTCTCTCCAACATAGGCCTGACTTTGGGTGAGATGGAATTCGAAGAAACACTGGTGGCTCTCGATAATCGTTGCTGATCTGCTGTTAGCAAAAGTCATCGCGCCGAAAAGCTAACTATCTTCTGTGGTGAACGTTCTTTAGTTTCGGTTGAAACGATATTGGGCATGATCTGGGGGTTGTGATGGCTGGGGTTTTGGATGGCATTCGGGTATTGGATTTCGGGCGGTTTATTGCTGGCCCGTTCGCAGCGACGATTTTGGGAGATCTTGGTGCTGACGTAATCCGGATTGAAAGAATTGATGGCGGAGAGGATCGCTGGACAACACCAGTGACTCCTGACGGTCAAGGCGCTTTATTTTTACAAGTGGGACGTAATAAAAAAAGTGTGACGCTAAATCCGATGAAACCCGACGGGCGAAAGATAATGAACTCGCTTATAGCTACTGCAGACGTAGTGGTTGCCAATCTTCCTCCCGACACTCGAAGGCAGATGGGTCTCGACTATGAGTCACTGAAATCGGTCAAAGAGGACATCATCGTGTCGACAGTGACTTGTTTCGGTTCAGGTGGGCCTTTTAGCGACAGGGTGGGTTTCGACGGGTTGGCCCAAGCTATGTCTGGGGCAATGCATATGACGGGCCCAGAGGGGCAACCCACACGCAACTCCACGCCTTATGTGGATTTTTGCACTGGGTCTTTGTTAGCTATGGCAACGCTTGCAGCGCTACGGCATCGTGATCTCACCGGAGAAGGGCAGGAGCTGGAAGGAGCGTTGTTGAAGACAGCTATGACAATCGCAAATGCGACACTTATAGAACAGGACCTGCTCCAGATAAACCGTGAGGCATCACATAACCAGGGGCAGACGGCTGCTCCATCTGACACCTTTGTAACCGGCGACGGGTTAGTTCTGGTCTCGGTCATTGGTAATTACCAGTTCGCTCGGTGGGCGAAGCTCGTCGGAAGACCCGAGCTAGCCGATGACCCAAGGTTCCAAAACGATGAGGGACGTGGGAACCACCGAAACGAGATATGCGGGGTGATGTCGGATTGGTGTGCCAACAAGACGACTGATGAGGTTCTTGCTGCGCTCGCTGATCTGAAGATTCCGGGGGCGCCGGTGTTGAAACCTCAGCAAACGTTGGATCATCCTCATGTAAACGCGTTGGGCTTTTTGGAGCGAGTCGAATATCCGACGGCTTCGAAAGATGTTCCAATAAGTCAGTTTCCGGTTGCTATGACCGGCAGTCCCGGTGTAATCCGCCACCGAGCTCCTGAGTTAGGTGAACATACGAACGAAGTGTTGACAGAGTTGGGCTTCAGCTCATCAGAAATTGATGACTTACGCTCCGATCGAATTATTTGAGGTTGGAACATGGAATTTGTTGATGTAGCTAGAACAACGTTCGCCGCTCGAGAGTTCACTGATGAGCCAGTCCCTGATGATGTGTTGTATCGAATTTTCGATACTGCTCGCTTTGCTCCTTCGGGGGGAAATCGTCAGGGTTGGAAGGTCATAGCTGTTCGTGACCGCGGAACCAAAAAGTCTCTTGGCGAATTGTGTTGGGCACCGATGAGGGTGGCGGCAGCGCAAACTCGAGCGGGAGAGGTGTATTGGCAGTCAGTCACGCCTTCATCAGTAGACGTTGCTGAAGCAGCTTCGGATGAATCGTTGCCAATTGCTATACCGATGTTTGAGCATCTTGAGGATGTCCCAGTTGTTTGCATTGTTGCTGTTGATTTGAGAGTCGTGGCTTCAATGGACCAGTTCTTGGATCGCATCGGAGTGGTGAGTGGGGCTTCGGTTTATCCGATGGCTTGGAGCGCGTTAATGGCAGCTCGTAATGAGGGCTTTGGTGGGACTCTTACTACGTTGCTCGCTAGCCAAGAACCGGCTGTTCAGGAATTGCTGGGCCTTGAACCATATGAGGCTGTTTCAGCTATGTTGACAATCGGTCGCCCTCCGAAACAGTTGTCGAAGCTGTCAAGAAAGCCCGTAGAGGATTTCGTTTTTATTGATCGTGCTGATGGACCATCACTGCGCAGTCAATAGCGCTGTTATTTAGAGTTGCGTCGATGAGGGTTGGATCTTGTAACGCCCTGCCCGTTTCTGATCACTGAAACCTCAAAAAGGTGACAGTTCAGACATCAGGGACTTTCGTCCCGTCTTTCCCTAGTTACGTCAATCTATGGTGAGATTTATGACGGACGAAGAAACCGAGGCTGAGCTTTCATTGGTCCGTCGAAGAATTAGCGAACTTGAAATTACGAAGACGGCAGGCAGTGTCGGAGATATCGATTTCGCCGATTTGCGAGCAAATGCTGAACACTTACATGTCGGCTACCGCCGATATTTGGAACACCTCCAAAATGGTGGTCCAATGATGGAAATTGGGGAACGGTTTGCCATTCATCTTGGCCACGAGCTGACACTGATAGCGGACTCTTCTGAAGGTTCTAACTGGGCGACACAGGTAGAAATTCTGCTCCAGTGTGTGGCTTGCGATCAGATACTCGACGTTTTTGTAGCTAGCGACGACGTGATTGGGTCAGACCTCCATGCTTATGACTCGTTAGAACCCCATGTTGGACATGAGGCCATGTTCGTAGCCCAGCGCATCGGCGGTAATAACCATCACGTAGGCGGAGTCGACTTGGTTTGTCGGGCATGCGAGAAGGAATCTCAGAGGCCTGTTCACCTTTTCGGGTCCGAGGTCGGTGATTGGTTTGGGGATCTCTGGTTGAGGAATTAGTGACCTCACCATTTTGGGAGAAACCCAAAATCGTTGATAATCCGGCTTGTTTTTCTAGTCGTTTCCGCTGGTCTCGATCAGTCTTGAGTCAATGATTGAGGCGTTGCGTTTGGGCAGGTGGTTGACTCGGTAATCGTCATAGTCAGTGAACATTGAAAGCATTTGGGAACGGCTTAGGTAGTGATACATCAGCGCTTCATCCCAAACTTCGTCGGGAGGGCCAATGAGGGTGGCTACTGGAAAGGTGCGCCAAGTAACTTCAACGCCGGCACGTTCCGCATATAGCTCTGTCACTCCTTTTCTGTATTCTTCGTATCCTTGTGCCCCAGTCATATTGTCAACTCCGCAAGCTGGCTTGGTGGTGCCGGCTAGACGCACCAGATTCAACATGTCAGTTGGTTGACCGCCATCACGGTTGTTGATTTCGTTGACTCGCGAATCACGAAATAAGCCTGGCTGTTCAATGATTGGGTCTGATGGGAGCGGGGCATCGAGGTGCAGCGGATATCCCTTGGGCTCTTGGTTGACGCATTCAATTAGTCGGCTATTTATGAGCGACCCAGACCGATATTTCAGGAGTTCTTGGTACTGGGGGTCAGTGATCATTTCGATGAAGGATCGCCGAGAGCGATACTGAGGAATCAATAGGTAGTCCCAGTTTTCGCCCACAGAAGCAAAGAAACACGAGTTAACTTCGTTGAGATAGAGGGGCGAGTGCCCAGTCCCTAGACGGTTTGCGATGGGTGGGACCCCTGCAATGTAGTGGCCGAAGTAGCAGTCACGTCCGCTAATCGATCCGAGCCCTAGGTCTGAGTCCGCCGTGTCACGAAACTTGAGCAAGTTGATCATAGCGACTGGCTCATCGGGGTCTCGATCACGCATTGATTCGATCGCTTGATCTGTTAGCGCTACGTGGTCCATCTTCGGTTTCCCTGCTGTGAGGTATTTGGTCTGCTCTTTTTAGGTCGGTTCAGGCTTGGTTCTCTGTAAGCACATATCTTCGGTCATAAGGTAGCCGTCGGATTTGTACCCTGAATTTTCTATAAGAATTGCTACTTCTGGCCATCTTTTTGGCGGTCAACACGAAATAGTGCTGCATGGCCTGGTTTGGCATCCACAAATTAAAGTCGACAGTCACCACTGTCTTGGCAGTTTGTGTTGTTGTCAGCGCGTGTTCAAACCAAGAGCCGGATCCTCAAGCGATTACCCAATCAACAACGACCGACCACACCCACACAGAAGACACAGCCACCCAAACAACAACGACCGACCACACCCACACAGAAGACACAGCCACCCAAACAACAACGACCGACCACACCCACACAGAAGACACAGCCACCCAAACAACAACGACTGACCACACCCACACAGACTTTCAAGTTCGTGGTTACCTAAATGACTATTCGATTTCTGATGCTGTATTTGGCACCCAGACAACGGTGACGGTGTCAGGTGATACGCGAACAATCGTTACGAATGCTTTACCCAATCATGAGACTGGAGTATTCCCAAACTCGGGCAACCCAAATACCATTTCAGCGCAATCAGCGCAATATGAGTACACAACGACTCCTGCGTACAGAGGCACGGCAACTGAGGTGCATGTGCCGGGTGTCGCAGTAAACGGTGTCAAATTCGAACCTGGCACTGCTGAAACCGTTACCTGCGCGACGGGTGAGACATACCGAGTTGAAGGGTTACAAGACAGCTTCAACCTTGGTATGGACTTCAATAACGCACACGTGCAACCGACCGGTGCCTACCACTATCACGGGTTATCTCAATCGCTTGCTGAGATACACGCTCATTCGGGTGAAGATCTGGTTCATGTCGGCTTCGCAGCGGACGGCTATTTGATGTACATATCAATAGCTGATGCCTACACGTCTAGCTATCAGCTTTCATCTCCTTCGAGAACTGGCAGTAATTGCAAGGTCAGCCTCGGCGGTGGACAGGGCCCAAATGTTGTCGTAGGGGGCACATCTCCAGATGGCGCATATACCTCTGACTGGGAATACGTTCCCGGGTCTGGCGATCTGGACGAATGCAACGGAACGTTGATCGATGGTCGGTACGTGTACGTCATTACCAACGAGTTCCCGTACATCAGCCGTTGTTTGAATGGTGAATTCACTGAAACTCGACCGCTAGGACCGAACTCTGGGCAACCACCAGGTGGCCAACCTGGACCCACGTTAGGCGGCCCGAATCTGGCTGTGGCTGCGGCGCAACTCGGTATAACCGAAGGACAGCTTCGCGAGGCGTTAGGGCCTCCTCCCCCAAATATTGAGGCTGCGGCTACTTCACTTGGAGTAAGCGCTGGCGCCTTACGAGCTGCTTTAGACAACAGCCGATAAAACACTCAGCTCGGGGACAGGAATCGCAAAAACCAGTTACCGAATAATGTCACTCGTTTGTTGCGGCGGGTCCGATTCGTCGCCACCAGCTACTACCGAACCACCTGCTGTTGTAGGCGAATCCCCCCATTTGTTTGTCTCGGTGGAACTTGGTTGAACAAACCAGTACAGAAGCACCAAATTTGCCAAAGGAACCAATCCGATCAGTAGCCATTTCCCGCTTCGCCCGATGTCATGAAGTCGCCGCACCCCTAAGGCGATAGACACCCAGATATAGCCAATGAAATAAATGATCTCGGGTCCGATTTGATCGCTGGAAATATCAAAAATAGCCGCGAAGATTCCCCCAAGAACAAAGAAGACAATTGGGTGGATAAGAGCCGACCACCAATAGGCAGATCGCGATGACCGTCCCCGAAAATCTCGGTAGCGTCGCCAAGATTCCACGTAACAATTCAAAGCTTTCATCGCAAACCCCAGGAATTAGTTAGCTAGACCTTAGGCCACTGACCCTTCGAACCCAGAATGGCGCTATAGAAAATTCGCGGATCACCCCAACGCTGCGTTTTGTTGACTTCAGGCGACGCGCACCCGTCATCTACCCCATGTTGGGTTTATATCTGAACAAACAAAGGCCCCTTCACGCTGGGAGCCTGACCTGCTCTAGGCTTCTTGAGTAGTTATCAGCATAGTTTCACGAGGAATCCGATGTCGCCAGCGAAATAAGACGTCATCGTTATAGGCCTGATGTTAAAGAGGGTGCAACATGACAGTTCGTATCGAGAAGTCAGGTCCGGTCTGGACCGTCATTCATTCACGTTCTGAAGCCCGCAACGCAATGGATCGCGAAAGTGCTGAAGCGCTGTACGGCGCTTTTCTCGAGTTTGAAAATGATGATGCCGCCAGCGTCGCTGTTTTTTGGGGTGAAGGGGGCGCATTTTGTGCGGGTTGGGATCTCAAACAAGCCGCTTCCTTGGAGGAATCAAACCCTCTGTCTGATTTGACCATTCCCCTTGATGGCGGCGCTCACGGAAATGGGAGTGACATTCCAATGGGCGCAATGGGGCCAAGCCGCCTCGAGTTAAACAAACCAGTGATCGCAGCGGTTGCTGGCCCCGCGGTCGCCGGGGGAATGGAATTAGCTCTCTGGTGCGATTTCCGAGTGATGGAAGAATCCGCCTACCTCGGCGTGTACTGCCGTCGTTGGGGAATCCCACTTATCGACGGGGGAACGGTACGACTACCTCGCCTCGTCGGCGAGGGAAGAGCTTTGGAGTTGATCTTGACGGGGCGACAAGTAATGGCCGAAGAATGTGAGCATCTCGGTTTATGTGAATACGTGGTACCCGACGGACAGTCTCGAGAAAAGGCTGAAGAGTTAGCTCACCAAATAGCGGCGTTCCCGCAGCTCTGTGCCCAAGCCGATCGACGATCGGTACGCAACCAACACGGTTTACCGATTAGAGACGCACTCGCCCAAGAGTGGCACAACAGCCGTTCTGTCCTTGAAGCCGAAGGAATCACAGGCGCGAGTCGTTTCTCTTCAGGTGAGGGACGCCACGGAAAATTTGACGGATCGTGAAAACACCCCACCCCGCAATCACCGTCAATAAATGAGTTCCCTATGACTGATCAACCGGGTCACGTGGAGCGAATCGACGCCATAACTTTCGCAACAATTGAAATCGCCGAGTCGGTCGCGTTCTACGAAGCGCTGGGCTTCACTATCTCGTTCGGAGACACTTCAGCTTCTTTCGTTACGTTGCAATCGGGAACTTGTTGTGTGAATCTCTGGCAAGTCGAAGTGGAAGTGTTCCCCTCGAGTTGGTGGGGTCGGACAATTTTTCATGTCGATGATGTCGACGACATGTACCAACGGGCTATAACAGCCGGACTTTCACCCGGAGATCAACCTAAAGACGCGCCCTGGGGTGAACGATTCTTCCCTATCGAGGACCCTTCTGGGCATGATCTGAGTTTTGCGAAGAAACTCACAAGTTAGAACGCCGGAGCAACACGTGGCTAGCGAAGAATCAACCGACGCCGATCCTTCCAAAGATCCACGTTACGCAGGGTTTCCACCTGGTTTCTTTGACAGGGTTGACCCATCACCTGACCAAACTTTTTATTTAGAACCAAGAATCGTTACTCACATTGATAGCAACGCGATTGCGGCCGTCGGGGAGCTCTATCAAGAACTCAACCTGCAGGGAAGAATCTTGGACGTTATGAGTTCTTGGGTAAGTCATTTCGTTGACGCCCCAAATGACTTGATTGCACTCGGGATGAATGCAGCCGAATTGGCAGAAAATAAGCAAGCGGCTGCTTGGGTCCAACACGATTTAAACCTCACCCCGCAGCTCCCCTTCGAAGATGACAGCTTTGACAGTGTTGTCTGCTGCGTATCCATCGACTACTTGGTTCACCCTCTCGAGGTGTTTGATGAAATCCATCGATGTTTGAAGAGCGGAGGGGTTTTCGTCAACAGTTTTTCTAACCGGTGCTTCCCAACGAAAGCCATTCAAGGATGGGGCCGGACCGACGATCGCGGTCATGTTTCGATTGTTGGCGAGTACTACCGGCTCACAGGGCCTTGGAGAGATGTTCGAGCTGAGCTTCGAACTCAAGCTGCTACTGCAGGAGACCCATTATTCGCAGTTTGGGGTTTCAAGGAATGATGATTATTGATCAGGAAAACCAAAGCACAACTTCTAGCTGATGTTGTAGAACAGCAAATCATCGCGCGCAGCTATCGTTAATCAACCAAGAAATGGGGCAGCTTTGACCGGAGAAGAAGCAAAAGAACTGGTGCGGCACATCATGGAGGACGGCTTCAACAAGCAAGATTTATCCGTCGTTGAAGCTTCATTTACCGAAGATTATGTGCGTCATGGCTATGGCGGTCCATCTGCTAATTCTCTTGCCGAACATATCAAGTCGCTCAAGGCGTATCACTCCTCATTAACAAACGCCCGATTCGAAATTCAGCAAATGGTCAGTGATGGGTCGTCGGTCGCTGTGAGATACATACTGAGAGGCACCCATACAGGAACGTTCATGGGAGTGGCCGCTTCAGGTAACGAAGTTGAGCGACACGCGGTTGCGATCTTCACCATCGTCGGGGGGAAAGTCACCGAGGGTCACATAGTGAGCGATAGTGGCGGCCTTTTGGAGCAGCTCACTAAATAACCGACGATTTATCCGAGCAGTAACTCTTCAATTTGTTCAGCTTGTTGTTCTGATTCTCGAGGATCAAGCGCCCACATAGGAGGTTTGACACACACCGAGCTGGCATGTTGTGCAATGTTCTGAATTTCTTCACCCACCTCATCTGGGGTTCCGCAAACCGCAAATGTTCTGGCTGCTTCTATAGGAACCATGTCAAGACATTTTTCTAAAGGCAGTGATCTTCGTGCTTCGACCAAGGTATCGAAAAGCGTCCCAAATCCATGAGCGTCGAAATAGGAGCGGTAACTAGGTATTGACGCATAGAACGCGACATTCCCGCGAGCTCGCCGAGCAGCAACTGCTGGATCTGCGTCGATGGAAGCCGTCAACCAGAGTTGTATTTGTAATTCGCTTGGATCTCGTCCAGCGCTAACCGCGCCGCGGCGAAGTGCTGGCAATGCCCGTTCTTCCAGCCACCATCGAGACCAGATGGAATGCCCTATAAAGCCATCTGCGCATTCGCCAGCTAATTCACACAATTTTTCGCGTAGCGACGCAACCCATATTGGGATAGGTCTTACGTTGGGACCGAAATTGGGGTGCAGGCCTTCGAATGACAGCTGGTAGTGCTCTCCGTGGTACTCGGGGATTGATGAAGCATTGCTTTTCGCTGCATCAAAAACCATGCGAAGAATCTCGATTATTTCTCGGGTTCGGGCAATCGGAGGTCGAAAATCTTGACCGAAATAATTCTCTGTCCACGTTTGTGGAGCCGTACCTAATCCAAGGGTAAATCGACCATTACTTATTTGGTCAAGTTCAAGTGCTGCACATGCCGTTTCGAATGGTGAACGAACAAATGCCATCGCTATGCCGCTTTCTAGTTCTAGCGACGTGGTGGACGCAGCCGCTACTGCCAGACTGGCCCAGGGTGGCCCATACACTTGGTTGCCAATTATCCCTGTGTAGCCGCGTTGTTCTATCTCTTTACTTCGCGAAGCAATGGTGGCGGCATCACCTCGTCCAATTGGGGCCCAGCAATTCAACACGCCTTCAATCCTTTCATTTCTGTTGACCTCGAGATGAAAACAAACCGTCGCGATTGCCAGAACCAAGATTCAAGTTAAAAGATGTGACCACTCGAATTGATAGAGAGGTTTATTAATGAGCTACACATCATTTTCAATAGGTGCCCCCGGTCGCGCCTGGGACGGCGTTGAGACGGGTTCAGATCAGTTCAACCAACTCCTAATGACACAGCTTGGGATTCTCGAAGAGGCCGGGGCTGAAACGATCGCAAGTGGATTTTCAACTGCAATTGGCAAGTGGGTCAATATCAACACTTACCCGAGTCTCGAAGCAAACCTAAAAGTCATTGCGCAACTAGGGGCTGCTCAACTGTTCGAAGTTGAAAATTCTGGCCCGTTCATCCCTCAAGAAGAGATGATGGGTTTAATGATGGGCTGACGCTCCAGCAGCGTTTACCGACGTCCACGGATGAGACGACCAGGGCGCGCACCTGTGAATTCGTCATCTTGTCTCACCAGTTCACCAGCGACAAGCGTTGCTTTGTAGCCACTGGCCTCTTGCAACAGGCGGGGTGCGCCTGTAGGGAGGTCATAAGCCATTTCCGGGGGTGAAATTGACAGACCCTCATAGTCGATCACATTTATGTCGGCGCGTTTTCCAATTTCTAGAGTTCCTCGGTCTCCGAGCAGGCCATAAATTTGAGCTGTGTCATGAGTCATTAATTTCACAGCTTCTTCAATTTTCATCTTGGGGCCGTTGGTTCGATCTCGAGTCCAATGGCTCAACATGAAGGTAGGGGTTGACGCGTCGCAGATCAGTCGACAGTGTGCCCCGCCGTCGGAGAGACTCCAGAATGCTCCATGGTGATTCAGACGTTCATATGTTGGATCGAGGGTATGTTCCGCGAAGTCGCTTAGAGGGAAGAAAATTAATCCTCTTCCATCATTAGCTAATAGAACTTCGTACGCGTATTCATACGGGTCTCGATTTTCGTTCTGGGCCCGAGTTGCAATTGAGTCCTCAGGTTTAGGCTCGTAGTCGGGGTCATTCAGTAGCGGATACATCTTGTGGAAGCCGTGTGCTACATCGTGGTTGAAGCGTCCTGTGTACCCCGTGGTCTCGCTGAGGATTTGTTGTTTGACTGACTCTTTGGAGAGTTCCTTCACAAGTTCCGAGCGTGTAAGCGACCCGGTTAACTGAATGTATGTCGGGTGCATCTTGAATGGATGAAGCGACGTTTCAAGCCCGAACAACAACCCCGCCGGTCGGCCAGCTACCTGAGCTACCACTTTGCCATCACCTTCAATGGGAGCTGATGAAAGTTCGAGAAGGTCCCGCCATTGTTGCGGATGGCTGTCTGCTTGGGTGAGCGCATAGGTGACTGTTAACCCATAATCAGTTGCTAATTCACGCATCCAGTCGATATCGGATCCAAAGTTACCTTCGAGCCCTCCAAGCCCTATATCTGACGCGACTTCTACGACACCTCCTCCCGCTTTAGCTACGGCTTTCCCCATTGCTATGAGTTCTTCTGCTCCCGCAAAGGTCCCAGGAACGGGTTCACCATCGAGAGCTCGGTGCAGCATTGTCCGAGAAGAGGTGAAGCCAAGCGCGCCTGCTTCAATTCCCTCTTGAACAATTCTTGCCATTTCTACCAAATCGTCTGCTGTTGGGTCTTCGTTTCGTGCACCTCTCTCCCCCATGACGTAAGCCCGCACGGAACCATGTGGTACCTGTGTCGCGATGTCCATCACTCTTGGCATTTCTTCGAGAGCATCTAAATATTCGGGGAAGGTCTCCCAGTTCCAGTCGATGCCTTCTGCCAGGGCTGAGCCGGGAATGTCTTCAACGCCTTCCATGAGTTGAATCAACCAATCGTGGCTATCTGGTTGAGCGGGCGCAAATCCGACACCACAGTTGCCAAATACGGTCGTGGTTACTCCGTGAAAAGATGAGGGGCTCATGTCAGGGTCCCAGGTAGCTTGTCCGTCGTAGTGGGTGTGGACATCGACAAAGCCTGGAGTTACTAGGTGACCGGATGCATCTATTTCTGTCCGTCCTTGACCAATGTTGTTTCCAACAGCGGAAATAAGGCCATCGTCAATAGCTACATCCACTTCTTGGGCTTGATCCCCGGTGCCATCTATGACTTTCCCGGATCTAATTACTATGTCGTGCATTGAGTTCCCCTACCACTCACTATCGATTCTATTCAATACGAGCGCACAGTTCTGAGCGATACGTTCGGATAAGGGATCTAGGGTTAAGAAATGGCTGTCTTAGATTCTTCTCTCTTCGAAAGGTTCCATCGAGATGGGTTCGTAGTTGTTGAGGATTTCTTCGAACCCAACGAACTGGCTCATTTCGGGTCAATTGTCGATCGTGCAGTTAAAGATCGGATTGGGTCCGATCTGAGGCCGATAGACGAAAAATCTCTATATGAACAAAGTTTTCAACAATGCATGAACCTGTGGGAAGACAACGCCGATCTTAAGGCGTTGACCTTCAACCAGAAGCTTGGAGAGGCCGCGGGTTTGTTATTGGGTGCCGAAGCGTTGCGTATTTGGCATGACCAAGCGCTTTATAAGGAGCCCGGGGGTCGGGAAACTGACCCTCACCAGGATTGGCCCCTCTGGCCAATGGGGCCAGCTCGACAGGTAACGGCGTGGATTCCTTTCGATGGGTCGACATTGGAGGCCGGGGCAATGGGTTATTCGCCTGGTTCTCACCGTCTGGGATTGGCGAAGTTCTCTGATATCACTCGAGAGTTACGTGAAGAGCCATATCCGTATTTCGATCATTCGGAGATGGCAGAAATTTTTTGGGTGGAAGCACCTCGTGGATCTGTGGTGTTTCACCATTCTTTGACTGTTCATCAGGCACGCGCCAACGTGACAACCGATACTCGGCGGGTTTATTGCATCATCTATTTCGAGGACGGCTGCACACGTTCGCTGCCGCACTGGCACCAAAGCCTAGATAGGCAAGGAATCGAGGAGGGCCAACAAATTCAAGGGCCCGTAACCCCTGTCGCTTGGCCCCGAGCGCACAATGACGTGCCTGACCCGCCTTCGGCGATGGGTGGGCCTCCTCAAACAGGGTTCCGTTACTGACTTTCAGCTCATCGCGCGTACGTAAGTACCGATGTCGAAATAGTCACGCCAGTAGAAAATTTTGCCGTCTTGCATTTCGAACACCCCGGTACACGGTAAATCCACAGCTTTATCTCCTGCTTGGGTCCGATCGAGCCGTTCAGCTATGACTACGTCACCAGTTGAGGCGATGTTCAAAAGGTCCCATTGCGTTGCGGTCCATGGAGCGGTGAATTCGCTGATCATTTCCCTGACGTTAGACCGGCCCGAAACAGGTCCCGTCGGCATATTGTGATACGTACCATCTTCTGTGAAATAGGAAGCAAGCTCGTCTGCGTCAAGGCGAGACCATGCTCCTACAAACTCTCGAATAATTTCTTCATTTGATTGATCGCTCATGACTCATCCTTGGCTGGATCTCGGGTAGTAGACCCTGAGGTGGGACGCCACCGTACCTTCAATAGTTGATGACGTGCTTGGGTCTGGTCACTTCTGCGAAAATCCTTGTAGCCAATGAGATGCCCCCTCAATGTGTTGGGGGTAGAGACAGTGCCCATAAGGGTGTGTTTGCCAGGTCACATCAGCGCCTCGCAGTTCTAAATGATCAAAGAACTCTTTAACTTCAACTGCTGGAGACAAACGGTCCTTAACCCCGTGTCCGGCATAAACATGAACATCTCGTGCGGAGTCAGCATCCCAGGCAAACAGTTCCTCCGGGTAGATCCGGCATCCAAAAACAATGAGTGAGTGAACTTGATAGTTCTTTGCTTGGGAAAATGTCGCGACCGACGCCAAACCTGCGCCTTGTGAAAAGCCGGCGATCACGACCTCATCACAGTTCGCGATGGTTTGAGCCATTTCTATTGTGGCTGCGATGGATACTTGTGCGGAGGCGAAATCTTGGGGATTGGGACTCATTCTGGATTCTGAGCGATAAAACGCATACTTGTTAGCTGCCACCTCTATGGGTCCATGCGGAGCACAAATCTGATACTGCCGTTCGGGGTCAAGCATCGCTCCGAGTTGGAGCGCTGCGGCCGGGTGTTCTGCAAAGCCGTGAAGAACAACCATCAGGCCGCTGCCGCGCTGATGACCATCATGCCAAAGTAACTGAAGCTCTTCTGAGGACATCTAGTTCTCCAGTTCCACAAGTCGACAATAACAATGGCGAATTAGCAAAGCGGAACTCACAAATCGATGACTGCAAACGTCCCGGTAGCCATAGCCAACAAATCGTCCTCTGGACCGCCATAAGTCCGAGCGTCAACTGTGATAACCCGTCGGCCAGCTTTGACGATTGACACGTCAGCCCGAATTTCTGTCCCTGGCCCGACGCCCTTCAAGAAGCGCGTCGATATTTCCAGTGAAGCACAAATCTGATCATCGTTTAGCACTGAGAACACTGCCTTCCCCATGGCGGTATCCATCAAGGTGAATAGAACACCGCCGCCGATTACTCCGTTCGGGTTTAAGTGTTGTTCTTCCACATCAAGCGTCGCTAAGACCTCCCCAGGTGATTTCACGATCAGTTCGAAACCTAGGTAGGTCCGCAACGGGAACTCCCCGTATTCGGGGTCTGATGGGTCTGTTTCAGCGGTCACGCAATCCTCAGCGGCTCTGTTTTGAAGGCGATGAGATGTGACGCTAGCTAACAACTGGGGCTAACGCTTCATTTCCACCACATCCTCTTTGCTTGAGGCAAAGGCATTGCGCAAACATATGATCAAGCTTCAACTGACTCAGGAATCTCACATGTACCTTGAACTCTCAGCAGACGAACTCTTGACAACTACTCGTGCCGTTAGGAAACGGTTGGACTTAAACCGTCCGGTGGAACGGTCGTTGTTGATCGAATGCGCTGATATTGCCTTTCAGTCGCCAACTGGATCAAACGCTCAGGGGTGGCACTTTCTGTTTGTCGAAGATGCCGAAAAGAAAAGACAGTTAGCAGATCTTTACGGCCAGGGATTTGACCCTTACGTGAACGGTCCACCTCGTGAATATGCACCCGGAGACATTCGAGCCGAACGTGCTGAATTTGTGAGGGGTTCCGCCAAACATCTAAGAGAGGTGTTTCATGAAGTCCCGGTGTTGTTAGTTCCCTTGATGTTGGGACGCCCCGAAGGTGTTGATGCCTTCGGCCAAGCATCAATGTGGGGTTCAATAATTCCGGCTGTCTGGAGTTTCATGCTCGCGGCACGAGAGCGCGGTCTCGGTAGCGCTTGGACCACTCTTCATCTTCCCTTTGAGAAACAAGCGGCTGAGGTTTTGGGGGTTGACTACCAACAATGGACTCAGGTTGGTTTGTTCCCAGTCGCTCACACAATCGGAACAGATTTTAAGAAAGCTCCGCGTCTCGACACCGCCGAACTTGTGAGTTTCGATACCTTCGGAAGCCACTGATACCTGCCGGGAGTGGTTTGTATGTTGATCCGGATCTGGGAAAGGTTTTAGATGTGAGAGATCTTGAGTTGCTAACGGGGAGTCTCAGCCGCGACGGAGAAGAAATCTATTGGGAGTTGGTCCGCGATGCTGAAGAGGGGAACAGCGATCAGCGACCGGTTGTTGTTTTGTCTCATGGGGCTGGCGGGTCGCACGCTGTCTGGTATCAGCAGGTTCCTCCGATCGGAGAAAATTACCGGGTGGTGACTTGGGACAGCCGCGGTTTCGGCAACTCGACGAATAACACGGACCAGTTAGCTCCTGAGAACGCTGCGCGCGACCTAGCGGCGGTGCTGGACGAACTCGAAATCTCCGATGCACATCTCGTAGGTCAATCCATGGGTGGTTGGCACGTTTCCGCTTTTCTCACTTTGTTTAGCAAGCGTGTCCGCTCTATAACCTACGCCGACACTGTGGGCGGCCTATGGACCGACGATCTTCGCCGGGCATACGAAGAATTTCGTGCCGAAGGTGGGCTGCAAGGAACACGGGAACTCCCACTTGTCGGTGGACATTTAGCCTTGTGGACCGGAGCTCCTGATCGACATGTCGTTCAAGCGTTTTTGTATCAGGCATTGGGTTCGTTTCATTCACCGCCCCTTGACCGACTTGGCGAAGTACTCGAATTCACCATTCATCACTCAGACTTCGATGATCTCAACATTCCGGTCCTTTGTATAGCTGGCGAATACGATCAAATCTTTCCAGCATCGATGCTGCATGATTCTGCAAATCGCATTCGCGGAGCTCAGTTCGTTCAAATCCCTGATGCTGGGCACAGCCCGTATTTTGAGCAACCTGCAGCTTGGAATCTTGCGTTGCTCGAATTTCTCGCGACCATTAACTGAGGTCATGCCTGTTGGTTAGCTACGGCTAGGTCGTGTTAGCTGAAAGCTGATGAGTGACAAGACGTGAGTACAACCCACCCTGTCCGATCAAGGTGTCATGGTCGCCGATTTGCACCACTTCACCAGCATCCATAACAACGATCTGTGAAGCATTGCGAACTGTCGACAGCCGGTGGGCGATAATCAGTGTCGTTCTACCCTGCATTAACTGTTGCAAGGCGTTGTGAACAGATGCTTCGTTGACTGCGTCTAGGTGTGAAGTGGCCTCATCTAGTACCAGAACTGGAGCATCTTTTAAGAAGGCGCGTGCGATTGCGACCCGCTGTCGTTGACCTCCAGATAGACGAACTCCGCGCTCCCCAACCATGGTTTGTAACCCGTCAGGGAGATTCGCAACGAATTCGGTCAGAGCGGCTTGTTCTATAGCGGTTTGAACTTCAGCTTCAGTGGCGTCAGGGCGCGCCATAAGGATGTTCTGAACCAAAGTGTCATTGAACAGATACGTTTCTTGACTCACCATTGCAACATGTGCTCGAAGATCATCTAGATCAAGATCGCGAAGATGTCGGCCGAATAACAAAATGTTTCCGTCGTCAGCGTCCCAAAATCGCAAGATAAGTTGTGCCACTGTCGTTTTACCCGCTCCCGATGGGCCAACAATCGCGACTGTGGAGCCGGTTTTGATTTCAAACGAGACTCCTGCCAGGGCTTGTATCTCTGTGCCTGGATAGCTAAAGGCGACATTGCTAAACGCGACTGCGGTTTCAGCGGTCGCCACGTCGATCAGGGTTGGGGACGGCGCGGACTGAACCGTGACGGGTTCGTTGTGAACTTGATGCAATCTTCGTGAGGCGCCGAGTGTGTCTGCTAGTTGTCGCCCTACATGGGCGATTTCTGACACAGGCAAAAAACATGCAAGTGCAAGAAGGGTGAGGAGCGGAAGGGTGGTGGGAGTCAGATTCCCTCCAGATACCAATCCCGCTCCGGTTACAACCACAGCGAGACCTCCTAGACCGGTAGCTATTTCCAGCATGGCGGTCTGGCGAGACAGGTCATTGTAGAAGGGCAAACGTGCATCGATATGTCGTTGCACCCGCTGCAGGAAAGCTTCCGATCTTCTGTCTGACTGCTGGAAGGCCAAGACTTCGCCAAGGCCTTGCACAGTGTCCACGACAAATGCATTCAGATCTCCGAGTGCCTCTCTGTCTTCTGAGCCGAGAGTGTCGAGACGCTTTCGTAGCAAGAAAGGGCTAATAACAACAACTGCTAAGAACGGGACCAGCGCTATGGCCATTTGCCATCCCAGCACGATCAGAGTGACCAGAACAGTGGAGGGCACTAGCAGTGCCACGAATGCTGGTGCGACGGTATGAGCAAAGAAATACTCGACCATTTCAACGTCGTGTGTTGCCATAGCAACCATGTCCCCGGTGCGTCGCCGAACCAAATATGCGGGGGCGAGTTGATCCAATTTTGCGTAAAGGGCGACTCTCATTTCAGCAAGCATTCGAAAGGCCATGTCGTGAGCCACCCACGACTCCAACCAATGCAAAATGCCAGCTAACGGGGCGATAATTATTAATGCGGTAAGGAGCCCGCTGAATGATTCTCCGCGTTTCACAGCTGCAACTATCAGGGCACTAAGAACACCAACACCTATCAATGCAGCTACTCGTGTTACCCCAAATACGAAAGTTGCGACCAGTTTCGCGCGCCATGGCCGAACCTCAGAAAAAAGCCATCTCACTGCACCAGCCCAACTGAGACCACTGGCAGCGATAATTTCGTTGTCAACAGGTTCCACTATTTCTCGATCGAAACTCTGAGAGTCATCGTCGACTTGCGGGGTCTTTGGGCTGGATCGGGTGAAGCTCTCCTCTGAGAGCTGACCAGCCATTAAGGCGTAGTAATGCTCTCCACCTTTCATTAGTTGAGCGTGAGTCCCGGATTCGACCACGTCGCCTGTCTCTAGGACCAATATGCGGTCAGCGCCGATAACGCTCGACAGGCGGTGAGCGAATATCAACGTCGTACGACCGACCATGAGCCGGTCTAGGGCTTCTTGGATTAGAGCCTCGTTTTCGGCATCAACCGAAGACAGTGCCTCGTCGAGCACCAGAATCGGCGCGTCTTTTAAGAGAGCTCGAGCGATTGCTATGCGTTGGCGTTGACCTCCCGACAAACGAATTCCACGCTCTCCGATAACGGTGTGATAACCGTTGGGCAAATTCATGATGAATGAATGTGCATTGGCATCTACCGCTGCCTGTTGAACAGCTTCCATGTCAGCGTTGGGTGCGCCGAAGCAAATATTGTCAAGAACTGTCCCATGGAAGAGAAAAGTGTCTTGGGAGACCACGGCAATAGCCCCGTAGCGGTTGTCTGACGAAAGGCTTCGGAGATCATGCCCACCGATGGACACGCTTCCCGTGGTTGGGTCATAAAAACGCAGCAAGAGTTTCGTTACGGTGCTTTTCCCCGCACCACTCGAACCAACAACGCCAACTCGTTCACCCGGTTCGACAGTGATGTTGAGTTCATTCAGAGTCGCTTCGGATGCAGCGGGGTAATGAAAGGTCACATTTTCAAATGAGATACGTGGTTCCAGCGGCTCCTGGAGAATTACCGGTTCAATTGGTTCGGTTACCCGAGGTTCGGTGTCGAAAACCTTAAAGATGCCTTGTGCCGCCGACAATCCCATCATTCCGTTGTGGAGCAACGCCCGAAGGTCACGCTGTGGACGGAACACTTCGATACCTGCCATCAAGATGATCAGGAGCGTCGTCATTTCCATATCGCCCGACTGCACTCGGTAAGCGCCGACTGCCAGCGCTACCGCTGCACCAAGAGCCAACCCCGTATCGGTAATCCCTCGAGTCAAGGAATTGGTTGCGAGCACCCACATTGTGCTTTTAAAAACTTCATGAGCCCGTTGCCCAAGTGTCTTCCCTCGAGCCTCACTTTGGCCGAACGCTTTCAATGTTCCCAAACCTTGGAGAGAGTCCAAAAAATCTGCTGCGAAGCGACCGTAAGCTTCTTGCCGTTCCAGGCTTCGAGCTGCGTCCCACCGGTGGAAAACTGCGGGGGCTAGCAAGGTGACAAGCGCAAATCCAGTTAGTACTGCGGCGACTGGAATATCTAAGGGGGACAAGATCCCGAATATCACCAAAGGTGTGACAACAGCAACAATGAGCTGCGGCAAGTATTCACCAAACCAGACTTCTAGTTGCTCAACCCCCTCAACCAAGGACAATAAGACCTCACCTGTTCGTACATCACCAAAATGCGCAGGCCCTAGTTGAAGGACGTGGTCATGAAGTCGCGCGCGAAGTTTCAGTTGCACTTTTGCCGCGGTGTGGTGAGCAAGCATTTTGCGCCAATGTTCCAAAATTCCGCGAGCAACCATGATGATCGCCACTAAAACAGAAGGGACTACTAGCCGATCCAGTGGCTCCCCTCGGAACACTTTGGCTAACAACCAGCCCAACAAACCCAGACGCGCGATTCCGCTTATCGAAGCTAGGACACCAATGACCGCTGCTTGGGCAATGGCGACGCGCGCTCCTTTAGTGAAAGTCCAGAGCCTCTTATCAAAAAACATGCGGTGGGTGACCCTTGAACACGTAGCTCCTATGGGGCGTCGAAATAGAAAGCAAGCTAACCACCTGACACTATCTACGCCTCAAGCATTTGTTTGAGGTTTGCGACGATTTTGGGTTTGTCATCTGACCGTCGGATAACCCTGGCGGGCAGCAGGGTGACAGACTGAGACCATGAGTGAATTGCTTGACCGGCATCATCGTGTCATGGGCGACCACGCGCCTTTGTTTTATGAGGAGCCGTTGACTCTGCAAAGCGGCAACGGAGTGTGGTTAGAGAACCTGGATGGTGACCGTTATCTGGATCTGTATAACAACGTTCCATGCGTTGGGCACGCAAATCCGAGAGTTGTTGCGAACTTGTCAGAACAAGCCGCAACTCTCAATGTCCACAGTCGCTATTTGCACGACGGAGTCGTCAACTATGTGGAGCGCTTGGTTGGCCTACATCATGATGGGATCCAGTCGGCAATTTTGGGTTGTAGCGGTACCGAAGCCACTGAAATGGCGCTCACGCTCGCTCGCACCGTAACTGGGAAACGCGGAATCATTTGTACTGACGCCACATACCACGGCAATTCTTCACTTGTTGGTCGACTATCCGGTTTACCTGTTGGGGTGGAACGAAACGGAGTCAAATCTATTTCAACTCCACAATTGTTCCGACCGTTTCATGCTGGATTGTCTGAAGCTGAACTGTTACAAAAACATCTAGACCAGCTAGAGGCCACAATTGTTTCCTTTGCTGACAGTGGTGGTTTTGCGGGGATGATGTTGTGTTCCATACTCGCGAATGAAGGGTTGCCGAACCCTCCAGCGGGATGGTTCGCTGAGGCAACGGCGATGGTGGCTGACGCGGGTGGCCTGGTAATCGCCGATGAAGTTCAGGCAGGTTTCGCTCGTAGCGGTTCATGGTGGGGATATGAGGTGAGCGACTTCACCCCAGATGTTGTGTGTATGGGCAAGCCAATGGGTAACGGCTTCCCTCTTTCAGCCATGGCTGCCAGCCATGAGATGGTTACCAAATTTAGAGAGACGCACCGTTACTTCAATACGTTTGCTTCTTCACCTCTGCAAGCCGCAGCGGGCTCGGCGGTGATCGACGAAATTGTCGAGCGGGGTTTGGTGGGCCAAGTAGCGGAAGTTGGGTCCCGTTTGAAAACGGCCCTCACAGAACTTCAACCACAGCATCCCCAAATGGGTGACGTTCGAGGTAGTGGCTTGTTCATCGGGATTGATTGGGTTGAACCTGGCACTAATAACCCTGATGTCGGTGGGGCCCAACGAATGGTGGAGGCTCTGAAGTCACGATTTGTTCTTCTCGGTAAAGCCGGGCAACACGGCAACGTCTTAAAGATTCGTCCTCCATTGGTGTTCGAAAATGAACACGCTGAACTGTTCCTTGATGCTTTTAGGGACTGTCTTCCTAATGCCTAGGGAGACCGACTTTTTAGAAGCCGCAAGAGCCGCTTGTCTTTCATGGGATCTCAACCCAATTGAGATAGATGTTTTGTCTCACACTGAAAATGTGGTGTGCCGAATTAAGTTGAGCACTACCGAGCAGGTGGTGATGCGCTTACATCGACCCGGATACAACGACTTGACAGAGTTGAACTCTGAGGTCCAGTGGGTTCAATCGCTAGCTAATGCCGGGCTGCCGGTCCCCACGGCACTTCAAACCACGGCCGGGGATTACTACTGCTCCGTGGATATTGGTGATGAAACCGACCGTGAGCAACGATTTGTCGGAGTAATCGAATGGGTTGACGGTAAGCCACTAGGGACACCTTTGACCAACACCTCCCAAGATGTGGTTCCGCATTACAAAACAATTGGTGCACTTGCCGCCAACATCCGATGTCACTCAAATCAGTGGAACCCAACAGAAGGGTTCAAGCGCCGTCGATGGAATCTTGAAGGACTTCTCGGGGACACCCCCTTGTGGGGACGTTTTTGGGAAGCAGGACCGTTAACAGATAGTCAGCGGATGCTCTTTCGCGACGCTCGAAAATTATTGCAGACCCAGTTAGGCACTCTTTCAACAGGCCCTGACCGGTTCGGTCTAATCCATTCAGACCTCCATCTCGGAAACATCATGTGCGACGGCGACGATTTGACCATTATCGATTTTGATGATGCTGGGTATGGATGGTTCGCGCATGAGGCTGCGGTAGCACTCCACCCTGGTGTCGGCGAACCATGGTTTCCTCGTGCACGTGAAGCTTTCCTTGAGGGGTACTGCTCGATCTATGAAATGAACAGTGAAGAAATAAGTTCGATTGATCTTTTTCTTGCTGTTCGCAGCTTGATGATTGTTGGGTGGTTAAATGCTCGACCGGAATTACCTCTCTATGAGTACTTTTCTGGTGTCGTTGATGCCGCAGAAACAGCGGTCGAAAATTTGGTTTCAAATTCGTGAGTTCTTTTCGCTCGTTTCTTCGTCTGCTCACTGTTTTGTTACTCGCAGGATGCGCTGGGGCAAATACTGTTACGACAAATTCCGCCATTAACAAGGTTGAAAACGCAGTAACGACTACATCTGGGAGTGGCGCTGCGCCCACATATGAGGATGGGGGGATAACAAAGACCGAAATATCTACTATTCCTTCATCAACGGTCGAGCGGCCGACACCGACTACTAAGTCTGAACCCGCGGCCGTTGAATATGAGGTCACGAAAATTCCAGAAAGTTTCTCAGAGGTCACCGTTACGGTTGAAAACTTCGTTGCTGAGAACAACTTGAACGGTGCTGGGCTAATCGTCGTTGACCGGGATCACGGGGTTAGGTATCACAATCATTGGGGGGAATTTTCTGCCGCCCGAATCTCATTGATTGCGTCCACAAGCAAAGTGATTAGCGCTGGGGTTTTGGTTCATCTTCATGACCGGGGGTTGTTGGACCTTGAAGCACCGATTGGCGATGTCGTTGATTATGCGGGTCGGCTTAGCGACATCACGTCAGCACAATTGCTATCTGGGAGCTCGGGGATTCCAGGGCTTCGAGCTGACGATCCTCTGTATGTTTGTATGTTTCTACCGACTAGTTCGCTGCAAGAGTGCGCAATCGAAGGCCTTTCGGTAGCTGCGTCGGATCCAAGAACTGTCCCGCCGGACACTGAGTTTCGATATGGAGGTATCCAGTTACAAATTGCGGGTGCAGTGGCCGAGATAGCTTCAGGGAAAAGTTGGGCTGATTTGCTCGACGAAATATACGTTGGGCCGTGCGGTCTCAAGTCGCTTGGTTACACGAACCCTTGGGTCCCTCTGGGTGCGTTCAGCGGGAGCTACCCCAACTGGGATGGGGATTTATCTCTGCTCCCACCGACCGACAACCCACATATTGGAGGCGGTGCTTATATAACAACTGGTGATTACGGAAAACTTCTCTCCATGCATCTGAATGGCGGAAAGTGCAATGGGCAAGAGGTGTTATCGCAAAGTGGTGTGGATTTAATGCAGCGCAATCGATCAGGTGAAACGTATGAATCACCTGTCGGTTATGGGCTCGGGTGGTGGACACACGAAATCGTTGGCTATGGCGGATCAACGCCGCAATCTTCTGCCGAGAGGGTCGCCAAGCGTTTGAGAGATCCCGGCCTTTACGGTTCGACTGCTTGGATCCAGCCTGCGGATGGGTTCGGTGTTTATTTGGTTGTGGAGAGCACCTCCAATGTGGGAAACCAACTTGCCCAGAAGTTGTATCCGCTGGTTGAGGCTGCCGTTTCAGTAATCAACGATTAAGACTGTGATTTCTATTGTGTGCTGAACCCCGCTCGAAGAAGTCCTTCCCTTTCGGCCGCCTGTACTGCTTGACCGGGTTCGTTGAGACGGGCGAGGGTGACGCCGTTAATAGTTGCGGTGCATTCAAAATCATGTGGGTAGGGACCTACTGGTGATCCGGTATCGGTTCCAACATCAAAGGTTTCGCCACTCATCGAAAACCCTATTGGGACAGTCCGGTCAAGGCGTTGATAGGCCACAGCCGTGTCGTCAACGACTAGAGCCAGTTCCCCTCCCTTGCCGAATCCACCGTCGTAATCGAAGATTGCTTCGATCTTGTGAGCGCCCGAACCGAGTGTAATTCCGGTCAAAGTGGTGATCTCGTGGCCGAAGCAGTTATAGGTGAAGTTCGGGATTTCGTTGTCCAGCCACATTGACCATCCAGACATATTGCCGCCCTGGCATGCGATCACCCCGCTGTCTTTGCTCGTTGTTTCTACATCTCCTGTGATTCTCCACGAGCAATTCTTGAGACGAACTACGACACTTTCTGGCATTCTCACGTGAGCTGTGGTGTAGGTCATGCTTCGCAAACCGTCCAGCGCGTGGGGTACTCCAAGTTCGCCGCCTCTTCTGGACCCTGCGTCTCGTAGTGGGTACACACCGAATCTCTTAGCTTCAGAATCAAAGAGGTCTAATAGTTGTCGGAGTAGTTCGGGGTATTCGTCGGCTAAGTCAACTGATTGGGAGAAGTCATTCTTAATGTCGTAGAGCTCCCATTGTTCTTGCGGGCCGTCGAACTCGAATGCTTGCATGCGTATCCAGGGGACTCGACCGTGGAAGCAGGACGCAATCCATCCATCGTTGTATATGGCCCGGTTACCAAGAATTTCGAAATATTGGGTGGTTCTTTGGCTGGGTCCATCTTCGGCATATGAATAACCCATGGGAGTCCCATGAAAAGGCATTTGGGTTATGCCATTCACGCTGTCTGGGATGGTGACCCCGGCCGCTTCAAGAATTGTTGGGGCGATATCCACAACGTGATGGAATTGTGATCGCAGTCCACCTTTATCGTTGATGTGTCCGGGCCATTCGATGGCAAGACCGTTTCTTGTCCCTCCGAAGTGAGAAGCGACTTGTTTCATCCATTGGAACGGTGAGTCGAGCGCCCATGCCCAGCCGACGTTGAAATGGTTTTCGCACTTCGAGGTGCCGAAATCATCAATGTGTTCTAGGAGCCATTCGGGATCTTCGTGTACTCCGTTTTGGAATGATGGGGCGCTCCATGCTCCGTGAATGGTCCCCTCGGCAGAAGCTCCATTATCTCCGGAGAGGTATATGACAAGAGTGTCCCGCTCTTCCTGTCTAGCGGCATCAATGACGCGTCCGATGTGATGGTCGGTGTGGGCGAGGAACCCAGCGAAGCATTCCATCAGGCGCGTAGCTACCGGACGATACCGTTCTGGGTACTCATCCCATGCAGGAATTTCGTCTGGTCTCGCGGTGAGATTTGTGTCTTCTGGAATGACACCAAGATGAAGTTGTTGTTCGTATATTTGTTCTCTTAGGTCGTCCCATCCTGCGTCAAATGCGCCTCGGTATTTTTCGATCCAATCAGCAGGGGCGTGATGGGGCGCGTGGACTCCCGGAGTAGAGAAATAACAGAACCATGGTCGATTGGGTGCTGATGCTCGATGGCGTTCCATCCAATTAATTGCTTGATCAGCTAGGTCTTCGGTGAGGTGGTAATCGGGGCGGCCAATATGCGGTGAGATTGGTGTGGTCTGGTCATACGCCGCTGGTTCCCAATGGGATGCTTCGGCTCCGATGATCCCGTAGAAGCGGTCAAAACCCAAACCGGTTGGCCAACGGTCATAGGGCCCTGCGGGGCCTTGTTCCCAGGAGGGTGTTAGGTGCCATTTCCCAAAGCATGAGGTTCCGTAGCCTGACATTTGCAATATTTGAGCCACGGTGGCAGCTTCGGCAGGAATTTGGGAGTCGTAGCCGGGAAACGAATTGGCGATCTCTGTGATCCCTCCCATGTGGACACTGTGGTGTTGTCTTCCTGTCAGCAATGTTGCTCGGGTAGGTGAACAAAGTGCAGTGGTGTGAAATTGGTTGTAGACAAGCCCATTATCGGCGACGCTTTGAAAAGCGGGCGCTTCGACTGGGCCACCGAACGAGGAAAATGACCCGAAGCCCACGTCGTCGAGCATGACAAGTAAAACGTTAGGTGCCTTTTCAGGAACTCGAGTCGCTTCAAGCCGTCGGGGTTCTGCGTCTTCGAGGAGCCGGTCCGTCCGACCGCTAAAAGGTGGTGTGGGTTTCGGCAAATTTTCTGTCATTGGAATCCTGGGTGATCAACCGCTTGAAGGGCGTGTGTTACCGCGGTTAGGTCACCTTTCAACGCCATATCGGCAGAACTTATGGCGGACTGCAGGTCAGTTGATCCTGTGAGGATCCGGTTCCAGGTTGCTCTGCTACCGGATAGGACTGCCTCACCTGCTTGTCCGTCAGTTGGGCAGGCAATGTGGTTGCGAAAATGGATACCTGTCCGTTCGCCGTCGAGCTCGATTGTGAGGTGGAAATCAACGCCGGTGAGTCTGTCTGGATCAATGAGGACTCTGAGTACGGATACAGCAGCATCGGTGGACCATTGCTCTACTTGACGTCGACTGAATCGGTGAGTGTTGAGTCTCGCTCCGTCGATGTGGCCTTCTAAATCGAGTGCACGGGTTATGCACCAGTTACGAAGGTTGGATGATGTTGTGCGTTGACCTGCTGTACGCAGGGCGGTGGCGAGAAGTTGTCGGTCAATTTCTGAAGCGTCTGGCCGGTGGACCAGTCGACCAGCTAGTGAGATGGCCCACCTGAGGTCATTTTGAGATCCTTCTAGGGCTTCGGTACAAAGATTTCTGACCTGTTCAGGCCCTCCCATCGCTGAGACCATTCGCCCTGCTTCTTCAGAAGTATCTAATGGCAGTAACCCAATTGGGTCACCATCAAAGAACCCGAAGAGTCCTGACCGGATCTGCCGTACGTGATGTTCGGCCAGGCCGTAGTGCTGTTTTGTTAACCAATCTTCGTCATATACAGCTGGGAGTTGAATGCGATGTGCCAACTCTGGGCCGGTCGCCCCCCTATTGGTCCAGCGAACCGTTTGGTCCCATAGAAATTGGATCGAGTCCCGGTACGCGGTCACTCTCCGTTGTATTTCTTTCATCCCCGATAGCGGTGGGCCATGTGTTGCCAGGAGGTGTTCCACGTCGAGGCTGCGGAGATGGTCGATTCCTTTCATGAGCACTCGTGGGTCTCGATACTCCTCTCCGCGAATCGCAAAAATATTGAACAGTGCTGGCCATACAAGATTTTGGACTGCGACCTTGAGCTCGGGAAAATGAAGAGTGACGGAGTCATCGGCATCAGACGGAGCTTGTGTGACGGTCATTTCCAGACCAGCGACGACCACGGAGCAATCCTCAGAGAAAGTGTGGTCCGCTGGAACGTGACCCGGGGTCGAAGGAGCGTGGTGTGCCATTCGGTAAGCAAGCCCAAGACCCACATTGACTATCCCGTCAGGCCCGTCTTCGGGCATTTGGATTCCGAACTGCTCTATTAATCCTCTGGAGTAGGCGGGTGCTATTTCAGTTGCTGATCGCTCAAGGTTGTGGCTGATTCGTTCGTGGCCCCATATGGCATTTATGGGTTCTTTTTCTATTAGAGCAGTCGTTCCGTTCACATAATGGAAATGGGTGTAGACGACGGCTACAACGGGTTTGTCAGATACGAGCCGAAGATGTTCGAGAGCACTATTCATCTCTTCGATCGATTCGCCGGTATCAATCGCGATGATGCCGTCCGGGCCTTGGATAAAGGTCTGATTGGACAGACCATTGCCTACGAGGCACCACACCCCAGATGCGACTTCATACATTTGCGGCGCTAAACGCTCAGTATGTTCATGCAGGGAACGGTTTGCGACACCACCTCGTGCATCGGCTACGACATCAGAGTCGTCAGTGACAAATGATTGTTGATGCCCCATTTTGGGATCCTAGATCGGCGAGGGACGCATTTTCGATTTTGTCGCAGTAATGGAAGACAGCTGGTTCTCTCAGTTCTTTGGTTGGAAACGTTGAGCAGCTTTGCGATGTCTAGTGAGAATCTCATCGAGTTGTGGGTTAGTCAGCATTCCCTCATCCACAATCTGTTCTCCCTGGACAAACACATGGGTTGCAGAAAAGGGGCCACACCGCAGCCATCCTTCTATCGGGTCGTCAAGAACACCGGCAGTTTGAGGCCCGTCTAGTTTCCAAACGGCTACATCACCTACTGAGCCAACTGACAATTCACCTATTTCACCAGTTCGGCCAAGACACGCTGCCCCGCCCCGGGTCGCTATTTCCAACGCCATTCTCGCGTCCATCTGATCGGCTCCAGACACAAGCTTCCCTTGAAGCATCGCGAGCCGAGCTTCCTGCCACAACGAAGCTGAATCGGCTGACGAGGAGCCGTCACATCCCAAACCTACTGGGCAACCCGCATCTCTCATCGCGACAACTGGAGAGATGCCTGAAGAAAGGATCATGTTGGAACTCGGACAATGAGCTACACCGACGCCAGCTGCACCTAGACGAATAATTTCGTTTTCGTTAGGGCGAACAACGTGCGCTCCCCAACTTCGATCACTGAGCCATCCCACGTCTTCATACAATTCGACCGGGCGCCTTCCAAATTGAGCTAGTGAAAATTCGTCGTCTTCAGAGTTCTCAGCGAGATGAGTGTGGAGTCTGACGTCAAGACGTTCTGCCAACTCCGCTGTTTGCCGCATTAAATCAGGAGTGACTGTAAACGGCGAACAGGGAGCAAGCGCTATCTGGAGCATCGATCCCACTGCAGGGTCATGCCATCGATTTACGTGTCGTTCACTTTCGGCAAGAATGTCATCTTCGGTCCGGACAGCATCATCTGGGGGTAGACCTCCATCTTTGACCGACAAACTCATCGACCCATAGGTGGGGTGAAACCTCATCGATAATTCAACCGCTGCTTGGATTTCAGCTGCCAACAGATCACCAGCTCTTACTGGGTGAAGATAGTGGTGGTCGGTCGTAGTAGTACATCCAGACATTGCTAATTCCGCCAGTCCAACCCAGGCAGCCAGATATACCGATTCTTCGTCGATTGCTGCTGTCCACAACGGGTACAGCGACTTCAGCCACCCGAATAAGGGCGCCGATGTCATAGGTCGATATGCCCGAGTCATGTTTTGGAACAAATGGTGGTGAGTGTTGATTAACCCTGGAGTCACCAAACAGCCACTTGCGTTAACCCGGCGCTGCGCAGCGGGCGCCTGCTCAGAACCTCCGCCTAGAGCGGCGATAAGACCATTGTTGACTGCGACCCAACCGCCTGTTAACTCCCGACGCTCGTCGTCCATCGTCGCAACCAGCCAAGCGTCCTCTATAAGGAGGTCAACGGGTTCAACCATCGACAACAGTCTGACATTGTTGCTAGGCAACTGTGTTGACTATTTAGAGACTCATACCTCTATCTTGGAAGAATGCCCCGTTCACTGGCAGTTTTCGATGATTTCAATCCAGAAGGCAAGGCGTCTTTTGCCAACGCGGTCACACGTTTTCGCGAACGAAACATCGTTCTACCGCGATTTAGTGAGCTGAGAGACCCAACGACCTTTCAGCCGGACGTTCTTGATGCTCTCGTCGACGTTGCGCCAGATGATGCTGACCCAATCAATCTTTTCCGGGTTCACTGGTTCAATACTCCAACCCAACCAACACCAACTGCGATCCCGGACCACATTGAACTACCCCCAGAACTAACCGGAACTGACGCTCGCATAGTGGTAGCGCTTGGGAATCGATTCCCAATGATCGGAGCCCACAAGGTACTTGCAGCGTATTCCTGTCTTGTGGCCCGGTTGGTTACAGGCCGTTTTGACCCAACTGTCAACCGAGCTGTTTGGCCTTCGACCGGCAACTACGCGCGAGGTGGTGTTGCTATCTCAAAAATAATGGGTTGTCGTGGGGTCGCCGTTCTACCTGAGGGTATGAGCCGTGAACGTTTTGAATGGTTAGATCGGTGGATCGAACATCCAGAGGACGTCATCCGTACGCCCGGCACTGAAGCCAACGTTAAAGAAATTTATGACGAATGTGGCCGGCTAGAAGCTGATGAATCAAATGTAATTCTCAATCAATTCAGCGAATTTTCTAACCATCTGGGGCACTACGCAGTCACGGGGCCGGCACTTGAATCCGTCTTTTTGGAAGTGACATCTAAGCAGCCTGCTCAACTCGCTGCTTTCGTTTCGGCTTCAGGGTCCGCGGGGACTTTGGGTGCTGGCGATTATTTGAAGGACGTCCACAACACTCGGATTGTGGCAGTCGAAGCTCTTGAAGTGCCGACAATGCTTTATAACGGATTCGGTGACCACAACATTCAAGGGATAGGCGACAAACATATCCCTCTCATTCATAACGTCACCAATACTGATCTAATCGTCGGCGTCTCAGATAGGGCAACAGATCAACTAGACGTCGCATTTAATACGCCGTCTGGCCTCCGCTCGTTGGAACGCCACGGTGTCGACCCAGAGCTTGGTTCATTACTGACGAACTTGGGGTATTCATCCATATGCAACATTTTGGCTGCGATCAAATCTGCAAAGCACTGGGAACTTGGTCCGAAGGACGTCGTTATCACAGTCGCTACAGATGGGTCTGAACTGTATAACTCCGAACGTGAAAAGGTTATGCGTCGGGACTTTCCAGAAGGATTTGACGATACCGAAGCCGACACTGTGCTCAGGACTCATTTGAACGACATCGGTACTGAACACATCCTTGATATGGACGAATCCAACCGAGACCGCGTTTTTAACCTTGGCTATTTCACCTGGGTTGAACAGCAAGGAATTTCAATCGACGACTTCGAACGGAGGAGAAGCCAGGTTTGGTGGGACGAGTTACGGCCTCTTATTGAGAAGTGGGACAATCGCATTAGCGAATTCAATGAGGCAACTGGCGCAAAGCATCGTCGATGACGTGAAAGAGACAAACCCCTTTATCCTCTACCGGGATCGCCTCGACTCTTTCGATCAAGCGACCGCTGTCGGGTGGAGCGATCAGCAGTTTGTAGACCTGGTAGCTAGGTTGGATGAGGGAATAAGGGCAGTTGACGGAACCGGGTTTTCTGTCACCCCAGTAATTAACGGCGACCCACTAGCGGCTGCTCTTGGCCTTGATATTGATCTTAAAGTGAAGGTGGAGATCAATTCGGTTGGAGGCTCTCATAAAGCCAGACATCTCTTTGGTGTTGCGCTTCATTTAGCAGTCGAAAACACAACCAAAGATTCCCCGTCGGGGTCTCTGGCAATCGCTAGCTGCGGCAACGCCGCTATAGCCGCAGCAATCGTCGCAAAGGCAATTAACCAACCAATCGAAGTGTTCGTCCCTGTTTGGGCTGAAAGACCTGCCTTGGACTTATTGCGAGAATTAGGCGCACAAATCCAAGTATGTGAGGCAGCGCCTAACGAAAAAGGAGACCCTTGTTACGCCCGTTTTCGACAAGCCATCGCTAATGGATGTCGCCCATTTGGGGTCCAAGGAACCGACACTCCTGCAGTTTTCGATGGCGGTCGAACTTTAGGTTGGGAGTTACGTGACCAGGTGCCGAATCTAGGCGCAGCTTTCGTCCAAGTGGGGGGCGGTGCATTAGGGACAGCAACAGCGATGGCGTTGCCTGGCGTATCGATCTATCCAGTTCAGGTTTCTGGATGCGCGCCCCTCAAGAGAGCTTGGGATCTTCTAGCACCAGATTTCGATATGACGAAGGCTGCTACTACTCCTGAAAAATTCATGTGGCCCTGGGATCAACCAAATAGTGCGGCTTCAGGTCTTCTTGATGACATGACCTACGACTGGCTGCCGTTGTTAGAAGCAACTTTGCTAGGTGGAGGAGAGCCCGTGGTAGTGCCTGAGGCCACTCTTATTGAAACCCATCGAATTGCCACTAGCGTTACTGGCTTAAATGTTTCTCCTACTGGGGTCGCGGGGTTAGCTGGTTTAGTAGAAGCCCCTCCAAAGCCTGGAGCGGTCGTAGGGGTTTTGTTTACGGGGATCGACCGCCAAAACGAGGTAGCGGTATGACAAATCTTCAAGAGTTCCAAGTCTCTGGACACGCCGGGGACCTGCATGTGCGACTCTGGCAGCCTTCTTCAACTCCAAGAGCTCTCGTATTCATCCTTCATGGCTACGCCGAACATGGTGGTAGATACGCACATGTCGCCGAAGCACTGGTCGCCAATGACCTTGCCGTACTTGCTTCAGACCATGTTGGCCATGGCCTTTCCAGTGGAGAACGCGCCCTCATCACCGATTTTGGTCTTGTGGTAAATGATCTACATGCTGTGGTTTCAGAAGCCTTTAATCGACTCGGTCTCGACGTCCCTCTTCTAGTCGCGGGACATTCAATGGGCGGACTGCTCGCCGCTCGATTTGTCCAACGTTGGCCTGAGGAAGCTATTGGCGCAGCCTTCTTCGGGGCGGTTATTGGCGACTGGAAGTGGGCAAGGGAAGTTCTGTCATTGCCCAATTCAGCGACTCAAGATCTAGCTCCCATGGATCCACATGGAATGTCTAGAGACCCTCAAGTTGCTACTTCCTACGCAAATGATCCTTTGGTTTATCGAGGGATGAACAAACGAGACTTACTCAAAGCCGAGGTCATCGCTCTTGATGAATTCCGTTACGAGATCGACAGGATTCAAATCCCGGTCGGGTTCTTTCATGGGACCGCGGATCCATTTGTGCCCTACGAAGATTCTTTGCAAGCTATTAACGACATGCCCAGCTCAGCAAAAACAGTGCATCTTTATGACGGAGCCAAGCACGAGTTGCTAAACGAGATCAACAAAGAGGAAGTGCTAGCCGATCTTCACAGCTGGATAGATGGCACTCTCATTAGCTCTTCGGAAGTAGCCCAATGAGTTCGGAGCCGGGACGTCTACATGAGTCTCAACAGCTAGGTACCCACATTAGGGAGATCCTTCGTCCTACAACTTGGTCTGAAGCAGTCGAATTGTATGAAGCTTCACCAAATGCTTTGCCAGTAGCGGGAGCTACGGATCTCCTCTTAGATCTGTCACGCACGCCTGACGCCGAAGGTTCTGGCGCGACTCTCCTAGACCTTTGGGGGTTACCGGATTGTTCGCAAATCACTATCAGTGACGACGATGTTGTTGTCGGTTGTGGGGTGACACACAACCAGATCATTGGTTCACCGAATTTGGATTCTGCTATCGACATACTCCGGATGGCATGTCTAGAGATTGGTTCTCCTCAACTTAGGAATCGTGCAACGGTCGTTGGAAATATCGTTACTGCCAGCCCAGCTAATGACACTATTTCGGCGTTGGTAGCTCTCAACGCGTCTGTGCTTATTGAATCGGTTGGCGGGGAACGGGAAGTCCCAATTCGCAAGTTCTTTACCGGCTTCAGGCAAACAGTATTGGCGCAGTCAGAATTGGTTCGCTCTATCAGGATTCCTAGGTGGAACCCTCAAACTGTTGGTACATGGTTCAAGATCGGTAACAGGACAGCCCAAGCAATATCGGTAGTCCACGCCGGGATTGTTCTGGAGTTTGGTGAAGCGACATCACTCATTACCAAGGCTGATGTCGCAATCGGAAGTGTGAGCGAAACAATCAGCGTGTCGAAGTCGTTGAGCGAATATCTAGTTGGTAAAGACCTTGACGCTGAAACGTCAGCTGCAGCTGCTCGTATCGTTGCAAGTGAGATCTCGCCCATCGATGACATCCGTGCTACTGCTGCCTATCGAACGTCCGTTACCGAGACCGCTATTCGTCGCGCCCTGATCGACCTTTCAGAATTCTCTATCTCCCAGTCTCGAGTTGTTCCGTTGTTGGGGTGGGTTGCTAACCGACCAACCCCGTCTCAGCTGAACCTGTCACCGACAACGGAGGTAGTTTGCACGGTCAACGGATCAAGTGTCGCCGCCCAAATTGCCGACAATTCAACGCTGCTCGAATGGTTGCGAACCAATGCTTCTACCGGAACTAAGGAAGGTTGCGCTGAAGGTGAATGTGGAGCGTGCACTGTCATGCTCAATGGTGCTGCTGTCACAAGCTGCCTAGTTCCAACAGCGCAAGCCGACGGATCTTCTGTCGTGACGGTTGAAGGGCTTGCTGAGGAGTCAGGCTTGCATCCGGTCCAACAGGGGTTCTTAGACGAATTTGCTGTCCA
>Ga0066850_10000031_pt1 | contig 66404 bp, 83 predicted proteins | sample ETNtaG_4_FD_67282 | JGI IMG/M metagenome (GOLD analysis project Ga0066850, IMG submission 67282) | Marine microbial and viral communities from oxygen minimum zone, Eastern Pacific Ocean - ETNP201406SV67 | ecosystem: Environmental > Aquatic > Marine > Oceanic | place: Pacific Ocean: Eastern... | reverse complement strand
AACGTTCCGACCACCGAGGTTCTGGTTGGACAGCCCGTAACAGTCACACTTAGTACACTTAACAACCCCACACATACAAAAATTCACTTCGCATCAGTGTACACTGGAATCTTCAATTCGCCAACAAACTATGAAGATGGTGCACATATCGACTATTCAATCATGAGTGACAAATACAGCGTATCAAAGGCTAAGATGTTTCAAGTTGCAGCTGCTACACACAGGATAACCCAAGACCCTGACGTAAAGAATCTGGAAATGTTTGAGGTGGTCTTTACTATGATATTTGCAAAGCCAATGGACGCATCACACATTGTGGTTGAGACAGAGAACAAGTTTGGAATTCCGGAGATATTGTATCTGACCAGTGCGCTGAAGGTAAACGAAAATCTTCCACAGGCGTTAACATTAGAAGAAAAGTCAAAGTTTGAGATTGAATATGAGCAAGAAGTCATTCCAGAGATAATCATGGATCAAGAGCCTGATATGGACAAAGTAACCTGTGGTGATGGAACCATACTGAAGGATAATCTGTGCGTGCCAAAGGAATGGTCGTTCCTTGATTTCTTTGAGAAACTAATGAAGCTGTTTGGATGAGCGTCAGTATTAAAATAAGGGATTTTGACTCATATTCGATATGACTACTAAAAAGCCAGGTGGCCGTTCTCATGGATTTAAACATAAATCTAGATCTGTTATGACAAAAGATGCTCCTAGAGGCGTTTCATTCTTACTTCATGAATATCATGATGGAGATAAAGCGTTGGTGATTATTGATCCACGACAGCATAAGGGACTTCCACACAGAAGATATCACGGAAAAGTTGGGACTGTGAGTAAAGTTGGTAGACGTAGCGTTGTTCTTGATATTAAACTTGGTAATAAATCAAAAACCTTAATCACTAGATTTGATCACATTAAACCATTCGGTGTATAATTATGGAAGAAGTAAAAAAGAAACAATTAATTTCATTGGCAGAAGTCAAAGAAATCTTAGGAAAGGTCGACGCTGAATCATTAGATCAAATTCAACGTTGGACTTATGATTATGTTTCAAAATTTAGTAATGTTGATCCAAAAATAGCAAAGAAAATGAAGCAAGATCTAATCAAAGAATGTGGTTTAACTGAAGAGGAGGCTGTAGAAATTTTGAATATTATGCCAGAGTCTTTACCAGAATTACGTTCTTTTACATTTGGGTGGAAAAAATTAATTCTTTCAGAAACTCTGGAAAAAACACTCAAAATAATTAAGGAGCATTCATAATTTAGGTGACATAGTTGGACATGGGGAATACCCAACCAAGGAGATATGAGGAATATGCACATGTGTTGGATTTTAAACCACGTGGAAAATCGACTACTGTTAAAGGCAGAACAGGAAATATTATAATTGCAATAGGTGATGAGAGGTTAACACTTTTAGAAATACTTGGACTTGAGGACACAACTTTCGAAATAGGAGAAAAAATATACATTGGAAAAGAAGGAAGAACAAAAGTTCAATCTGTTTTAGGTAAATTAGATTATGCCAAAATTTCTGTTACAGCACAAAGTGAAATTTCAGGGATAGTAGAATTAATAATTAAAGAAAATGAGAAAAGGTTTGTAGACTACTTGAATAAGGCACAACCTCTCACACCAAGAATACATGCATTAGAGTTGATTCCAGGTATTGGTAAGACATATCTCAATCTTATTCTTGACGAACGAGAAAAAAAGCTATTCGAGAGCTATCATGATTTTGAAGAACGTGTTGGCTTGAAGGATTTGATTACTAATATATCAAAAAGAATACATGAAGAGATTTCTGGAAAAGCAAGAATGAATCTCTTTGTTAAACGATGAAAAAACGTCAAAACTTCGGACAGCATTTTTTAAAATCAAACACAATCGCAAATCACATAGTTTCTGAAGCAAAAATCACCAAGAATGATGTTGTATTTGAAATAGGCACCGGTCATGGAATTTTACTTCCATACATGTGCAAAAAAGCAAATAAAATAATATCCATAGAAATTGATAAAAATCTGTACAATTTAGCAAAATCAAAATTCCATGATGAAAAAAATTTAACTCTAGAGTATGGTGATGGGTTCAAATCAAATCATAGTTTTACTATTTTTATTTCAAATCTTCCTTATTCAAAGAGTAGAAAATCAATAGAATGGTTACTTCAGAAGAATTTCTCTCGTGCTGTGATTATGGTACAAAAAGAATTTGCAGATAAGTTACTTTCTAGTAAAAATCATACTGCAATATCAATTCTAACAAATTATGGCTTTCAATTAAAAATTATAATGGATGTAAAAAAATCAAATTTTTATCCAGTACCAAAAGTAGATTCCGTTGTAATTTTTTTGACACAAAAGAAGATAGTATCAAAGACAATAATTTCAACAGTCAATCGAATGTTTTCATATAGGCGTAAAACGCTTCAGAATGTTTTAAAACAATTCGGGATTAATTCAACATCTAAGGAAAGATTAGATGACTTATCTGGAGATGAAATAATAAAAATTGCAAAAAAAATTATTAGAAATTGAACCGTATCCTCCAGCAGAGGATACATTCTTCCTGGCGGATTATATAGAAAAAATCAGCGGTAAATCGGTATTGGATATAGGTACAGGGTCTGGATATTTAGCAGATCTTTTATCGAGATCTTTTCCTCTCGTAGTGGCAACGGATTTGAGTTTTTTTACGCTAAAAAAACAAAATATGTTTTCGAACAATATCATATGCTGTAATGGAGCTGACGCTTTGAATTACAAGTTTGAGTTTGTGATTTGTAATCTACCCTACCTTGATACCAATGAAATATTGGATATTCGCACAGATGGTGGGAAAGATGGGTTAGAAATACCAAAAAAAATTATCGATTCAGTTCAATCATGTGTAATACCAGGCGGAAAATTAATCTATGTTACATCATCACTGTCTAATTTTCAAAAACTGATTGATTATACTGAGTTGAAAGGTTTCAGAGCTCAGATTGCTGCAAAAAAGAAATTATTTTTTGAAGAATTAATATTGGTTGAGGCAACTAAATTACCTTCTTAGTTTTTGTTTAGCATATACAACTATTGCATCTGTCATTTGTGTTGTACCTGCACTACCACCAATATCACTAGTGGTTGCTTTATTTTCATTGATCACTTGTTCAGTAGCAGAAAATATTGCATTTTTGATATCTGATTCACCAAGATATTCAGCCATCCAAGCACCTGCAAGTATAGTTGCAGTTGGATTAGCCTTATTCTGCCCGGCGATGGAAGGAGCACTTCCATGTGCCGCTTCAAACATTGCAAAGGAATCACCCATATTTGCAGAATAAATTAATCCGATTGAACCAACAATCCCTGATGCTAGTTCAGAAATTATATCCATGAAAAGATTTGTACTTAATAAAACCGAGTTGTTAAATTGTTCAGGATTTATTACTAGTTGCTGACTCATATTATCAATATAGATCTCTTCCAATTCCATATTTGGAAATTCTTTCTGACAGTTTTCTAATTCTTCCCAAAAAATTCCGTCAGTTTTCTTGAGTATATTTCGTTTTGTAATACCAGTCATTTTTTTAAGATTATATTTTTTAGCCCATTGAAATCCAGATAAAATAAATCGCCTACAATTTTTTCTTGTAATCTGACGTATAGCTATAGCTGCATCATCTGATATTTGCACTTCAATTCCACTGTACAATCCCTCAGTGGCTTCTCTGAAACAAACAAAGTCCAAGTTTCTATTTGGGGTTAATCGTTTGAATGTTTTAATCGGTCTTATATTAGAATACAACTCAAATTTTTGACGAAGTGTAACTGCTACACTTTTTGGTGCATCTGGTTTTGGTATAGTTGTGGTTGGTCCTTTAAAACAAGCATCAGCATCATCAAGTGCCTCCATAGTTTTATCCGGAATGTATGATTTTTCTTTGAACCCATTCCTTTCCCATTGCTCTGATCCTACCTCACAATGGATTAGTTCTGATTGTAAATTACATTCTTTGAGCACTTTGAGCATGGAATCCACTACTTCAGGTCCTATCCCATCTCCTTTCATCACCACTGCTTTTTTTGTCATATTACATATTCTAAATTTTAATTATTTAACCCTAACTTGAAATTTCTCAATTTGTTAAATTTACATCAATCAATCGTTTAAAATATGAAGTGTAGTTAATCTACACAGATGGAGATAGTTCAATTATCAGATCTACATATTGGAGCTCAATTTCGAGAAGAAGTATTTGGAAATGTCATTGATGAAATAAATTCATTAAAACCAGAGGCAGTTGTGATCACTGGCGATCTAACAAATGAAGGGTTAATTGAACAATATGAGAAATGTAAAAACTTAGTTTCTCAGATTAAAACAGAGAAAATAATCGCAATTAGTGGAAATCATGATTATAGAAATACGGGATATTTATTATTCAAAAAATATTTTCCATTTAAAGCAGAGAATCCCATTGGGAATGATGTAATACTTGTGACACTTGGTTCTGCTAGACCAGATCGTGATGAAGGTGAAGTGGGTCATCATCAAAATCTATGGCTAGAACGAACTTTGAAAAAATATGAAAATAAATTGAAGATAGTAGCAATGCATCATCATTTGATTGGGATTCCAGATACTGGTTCTGATCGATTAACCGTTATTGATGCTGGAGATGTATTACGTACAATTCTAGATTCTAATGTGAATCTAGTTTTATGTGGGCACAAACACAGACCGTGGATTTGGGATTTTAATACATTATCGATTGCAAACGCTGGCACCGCTTCTTCAGAAAGAGTTCGTGGATTCTTTGAAAACTCGTATAATATAGTGAATGTTGACAATGGAACTTTTCGTGTTGATCTAAAAATTGTTAATGGCAAGCGAACACCATTGAGAAATATTGTCCAAGACTATACTCAAACTTCAGAAAACTAAATTCATTTTGAAATATTTAGTTTAATGAAACGATTAATGATTTTTACTATCTTAAATTCACGTTATACTAATTAACCAAATTAATTTAATATCACTGTGCGGGGATCGCCTAGCTTGGTAGGGCGTAGGATTGCTAATCCTATGTTCGCAAGAACTCGTGGGTTCAAATCCCTCTCCCCGCGCTGAATTAAACTTAAAAGTACGATTAATTCAAAACTTCCAATGGGAAGACGGAAAACTCAAAAAATTGTAAAAAGCGGTCCAAAAAATGTTACAACTGGTATGTGTCCTGAATGTCAAACAATAGGTAGAATTTTTATAATTGGCCAAGTGGGCAAGGAAAGAGGTAAATGCCAGTCTTGCAACCAAGAGTTCGAGCTTTAATATTATTAGCAGATATTACCAATAACTTTTTAAGGTCTTTTATTTGGTTGATCACATGCCTAAACAAACTGATGAATCTGAGACGATTTACGAAAGAGTTGCAAAATTAGAAGATGAAGTAGCTTCATTACGTAACGAAATAGATTTTCTAAAAAATGCATTCAAGAATAAATTATCACGTCATGAGATTAAAATGGTGAGAAAGGGTAACGATGTATCATCAATCATTGATTAGATTTTTCTCTTACATTTTTAATTAATTCAAGAATAAAATCTACATCTTCTGCTTCTGGTTGCATCTCGAGATATTTATTCAGTAATGGTAATGCCTTATCATAATGTAAAAGTCGTTCTTCTAATATTCCTTTATCACGAATTTCTTCTGGAGAATCTGGTTGTATCCCCAAAATCATATTTGCACATTTCATAGCTTTATCATATGCAAATGATTGTGTATATGCATTTTTCAAATTTCTTAGTAGTCTAGTTAACACTTGTTCTTCTGTTGCCTCATCAAGATATTCAGAAATCATCTCAACATCTTCACCAAAATTACTGTGTAGAATTTCTTCTAAATTTTCAATTGTAAGAAGCCTACCTCTATAAAATGGATCTAAAATAATATCATCATTATATTTTACAATAACATGACCTGGAAACCCCACAATCTTCAGATCAAGTCCAATGTATTTTGCTATTTCAGTATATACAATTGAAAGCGTGATGGGGATACCGGATTTTTTATCAATTACAGTATTTAGAAAATTATTTCTAGGATCGTAATAATTTTGATCATCTCCAGAAAAACCATAATTTTCAAAAATATGTTCACTTAGCATTGAAATGAGATATATTGGATTTTCAACATCATCTATTTTTAATTTTAGAGAGTTACCAATTTGATTTATTTTTTCAATATAGTCTGTGATATTTAGTTCAGGATAATCCAAGATTTGTGCAAGTTTGAGACATTTTTCTATTAAATTATATTTTGGATCCTGTGAAAAAGACAGCCATTCTGTGACAAATGGATCAAACTTTTCTGTCGTCAATAAACAAAGTGCTATCCAACTCTATTTAGATATAGTTGTGGATTTTTCAATTCTTTTGTATTGGGCGGATCTATAATTAATTTTTCAAATGTATTTTTACCAAACTCATTGAATAGATATTCAGTGAATTCTTTACCTGTACTCTTTTTTACACTATATGCTGAATAATCAGTACCTACAAACGTAGTAAGATAATTTTGAAAATCTGTATCATCTTTTAATATTCGTTGTACTAGAAATTCTGCCATACCTTCCATAGTAGTAAATATTGCATGTTGTGATTGAATAGGTTTCAACCATCTTTGATAAATCGCTTCTAACGAAGGTATAAAATCTGAAATCTTTGGGTCAATTTCCACTCTTGTGTATGTCATCACATCAGGTCCCATAACATTTGTGATGAAATTATCAGGATTTAACATAAAAAATAAATTGGCTTTTTTTGCAATCTTGAATTCCTCTGGTACTAATTGTAATTGTAAATACTCGGTCAATTCAGTTACTGTTTTCTCATCTAATCCCAGGATAGTTTTTGCCAATTCCTCATTTATCGTATTAACCTGTACAACAGCTTGTATGTTTAATTTTTGTAGATTGGTTTGTACTGAATGGATTATTTCTTCTAGAACAGTCATTTTTAGAGCCCCAAGATATCCAGATTTTACAGATTCAGATTTCATCTGATATGGAGGTCCCTGTTTGTACAGAATTATTTTTGGATAATCTCCTAAAATAAACATGTTAAGGTAAATCTTAGAATCGAGATAATCACCATATGTAGTTGTTAATTTTGAAATGTATGATTTTACATAAGTAGAGTAAACCAAGAATTTAGCAGTATCTTCTCCAATAATCTCTGCAATTTTTTTTAAATCATTTTTTGTAACGGCATCAAATAATTTATCAATAAATTCTCGTGCATTATCAGTGAATACTTTTTTACCCTTTAACTTCTTGAATCCATCTAATCCTAAATATTCTATAGATAACTCATTAGAAATTTCTAATCCAGTGTAATCATAAACTTTTTGCTTCAAATCTGGAAATATTTTTTGTACTATACTTTTAACATCATCAAACTTTATTGTAAAATCTTTATCATCATTAATTTTTTTTGATAATGTTGCTATTTCTTTCTCTTCGTCAAGTTCTACTGAAATTTGTCCCATCAATGCTTCAGCAAATTCATCCAATTCTGACATGTTAATTCGATCGTCAAAAAACTAAATTTAATACTATCTAACCATTGAATCAGCCTTTGTTATTGATATAGTTGTGAGTGCCGGGGGTGGGTTTCGAACCCACGACCTCCAGATTATGAGTATTGCCCTTCTTTGGAGAGGCTGGCACTCTAGGCCAGGCTGAGCTACCCCGGCATAATACGCATGAATTTCTAGTACAATTAAATCGTTCTGAATCTAATAATATTTTGAAATTTCAGACCATTTAGAATCTACATTTTTTACCCATAGAAATTTTTTCTGAAGTGCTGATGTGTAAAGTTTTTCCCATTCAGCAACAACTTCATCAGTCCAACTTTGAAAGATTCTTGGATCAATGTAATTTCTCAGTGATGTACCTAAATTATAATCTCGTGTTTTTTGTGTCAGATCTATTTGAAGTTGTAGTTTTTCAATACGTTCAGTGTGTTTTTCTTTTTTCTTTTTTATCATAGTTTTAATTTTTCTGATCTGTTTCTTCTGGGTTTCTCTTTGCACTTCTGTTTTTATAATCTTAGATTGTGTTTTTTTCAACGATTCTTCATATTTTTGCCATGGTTTTGCTTTTTCTACGTCATTTAGAGTATTTTTTTTCTTTTCTAATGTTTGATCAAAATTCTTTGGTATGGTACGTTTATGATTACACATTTTAGCCGCATCTAGGTTTGCTAATTTTGCGTGGAATAGTTTTTTCATATTTGATTCAGATTTGATGTTATCATGGGCACGAAGATATTTTGAAACTACACTTGATGCCAGATATGTTCTAAAGACCTTTGCCGTGAGACCTTTCACGATTGTTGAATAATATACATTTACATGTCTTGATGTGATATCATCAAAAATTTCTTGGTTATTTTTTTTGTTTGAAACAAGCTCCTTCAGATTATCATGAAACTGTTTGTCTTGACCCTCTGCTGGAATGGTTTCTTTCCATCTCACACTGTCCTTTCCAAGGAAATCAAACTCGATTGCATTTCCAGAAAGTTTGATGTGTTCTTTTCGTAATGTTGTGGCACCCACAGTGTCAGCTTCATCAGGATCTTTTTCATCTCCAACTCTCATTGCAGTACGATAAATCAGATAACAAGCAGTAGATATTTTCCGAGTTCTTGGATCCTTATTTTGCATATCCTTACTGATTTGTGTCTTGATACTTTCGATCTCTTTGGCTAATTTTTTTGCTTTATCATATTTAGCTTGATCTCGTTCTTGTTTAATTCCAGCTGTGTCTGCTAACCAGACATATTTTCGTTTTTGAGTTAGTATATCCATCCAGCTTGCAATCCACATTGAATCTTTATCATGTACGATTTTTCCCCATTTACCATCTGGAATTTTTGCATCTTTACCAAGATTCAGCGTGACATTTTTTGCTGTCACTCGTGGCTTGAATCGTCCGCGCATAGGATGCTCACCTCTCCCCATAAAAATTCCTGGTGGTTCCGCCATGTAGTTTGCAATATCAACTTCTTTCCCATCCATTATTGCTTTTCCATAACTAATCTTCATATTTTCACGGATTTTTTTCCGTTCTACTGCAAGTGCCTTTTTTTCTTCTTTTGTCATTAATTCTTTGACTTCCTTTTCTTTATCAACAAGTTTGTATGATTGTGTGAAATCAATATCCGCATATTTTAGATCCTTGAATTTATTGTTGAAAGTTTTAGCAAAATCTTTGATAAAATTTTTCTGAAACACAGGATCCTCGACATATTTTTCTGTAGCTCCTGGTTTTGGGGCATCCTTCTTTTTTGCCCATTGATAAACCATTTCTTCCTGCTCTAATGTAAGAGATACATTTTCTCCATTGATTTTGATCTTAATACCTACTGATTCATACTCAGGAGGAAATAATATTCCTTTATGCTCTAATGTTTTCCATTTCATATATTTCACTTATCTAATACGACTTAGAAAAAAATTGAACAAAACTGTATATCAATCTAACCACAGAAATTGAATAAAACATAGGTTAAAGAGAGTTATCACTGAATATCTATTCTCCATAAAGTTCTTTTTTTATGTAATTTTCAAACTCAAGATCTGTTTTGTTCTTCTTTGCCTCTAAGAACATCGATGCATCATTACCAACAATGTATCTTGGTAATGGGGTCTCATCTTTTGTAGCCTTGACTATAGCATCTGCAACTTCCTTTGGATCGGTTCCCATCTCACACATCATCTTAATGCCAGACACCACCTTGTCAGTAATGTCCGTGTAAACAGACTCTGGCCCATATTTTTTTGCCATCTTCATGTTTTTCATAAAGTTTGTTTTGATGACTCCAGGTTCAATTATCACAACATTAACACCAAATGGTGCTAGTTCAAATCTCAAGGATTCACTTAATCCTTCTAAAGCAAATTTGGAGCTAATGTATGCAGGCGATGCTGGAAATCCAATACGACCTACAACTGAACTAACATTAACTATTGTTCCAGAACCTTGCTTTCTCATTGTCGGTCCAACTTTCTGAATTAGTCTTATTATTGAAAAGAAGTTTGTATCAAACTGTGCCTTAAATTCATCAACAGATACATCTTCCACACATCCCCAGAGAGCCCACCCTGCATTATTTACAAGAACGTCAATTCTATGTTTTTCATCAAGAATTTTTTGTATAGCTGTTTTAACCGAATTCTCATCATCTACATCCAGTTTTAACACATTAATTTTCAAATTCTCTTTTTGTCCCAACTCTTTAATTTTTTGACCTTTTGTGATGTCTCTCATCGTGGCGTATGTATAATACCCCTCTCTTGCTAGTGCTAAAGCGGTCTCAAACCCTATTCCAGTGGAAGTGCCAGTGACAACAGCAATCTTTTCCATGAAGATTTTTTCATTGAGTCATGTAATAGTTTTATGATCCCCTTGTATAGTAGGATACCCCTATTGATAGCATTAACATGAATATGTAAGCATGATTATCGTATCCGAAACTATTATCTATAATTAAATGAAATAAGTATATGGCAAGTTACACAACAGAAGTAGCCTCAATTCATAGACAGTTTCAGGCAGGATTAAAGAAAGCCAATTCAAGACAAGCAGTTTTGAACTGTTATTGGAAGCATAAAGCTCAGCATGAAAGACTACTTAAGAAACATCTGAAAGAAGAAATGGCACAAGTTAACCGAATAAAATCTAAGATCAAATATAGATAATAAAACTGATATCTATTCCTTGTATTTTTTTAATTAATTAATTATTATGTAACATACGATTACCATAATTATTGAAAAAATTCAGTCTGAATAAAATCTATAATCAAAATTGTATTGATGGAATGAAAGATATTCCAGATAATAAAATAGATTTAGTTATTACGGATCCTCCATTTGCTATTAACTTCAAACCTAAAAAAGCAAATTATAATAGAATTGCTTCACGAGTTTTACCTGGATATAATGAAATTGAATCTAAGGATTATTACAATTTTACTTATAATTGGATGAGTCAGATTAATCGTATTTTAAAAAAATCTGGAAGTATGTATGTATTTTCTGGATGGAATAATTTGAAAGATATACTAACTGCTTTAGATGAAAATGGATTCATAACAATTAATCACATAATTTGGAAATATCAATTTGGAGTAGTCACATCAAAAAAATTTGTCACATCACACTATCACTGTCTGTACGTTTGCAAAAATAATAACGAACGAAAATTTTTTCCTTATTCAAGATTTGATAAAAACGCAAAAACCACTGACGGAAAGAGCCTTCATTATAGTGATAAGGAGGATGTATGGAATATTAAAAGAGAATATTGGACAGGAGATGAAAAAACTCCAACTAAATTACCTGCTGAAATAATAAAAAAAATATTGGAATATTCAAGTGAAGAAAAAGATGTAATATTTGATCCATTTTTAGGTTCAGGTCAGGTTGCAGTAGTTAGTAAAATGTTGAAAAGAAAATACTTAGGATTTGAAATTGTAAAAGAATATTATAATTTTGCAAAAAAACGACTTGAAAAAAATGTTTACAGATTGAAGAAATAACAGAAACTTAGTTATTTTTGTTTTTTACCACTGTATCATTTTCAGAGTGTCCAATTTTATTTTGTATTATTTTTCTAAGATCTTCATCATTTGTATTTTTGGAATCTATTCCCAAAGTTTTAGACATTATATCCAACTTTTGTCTTTCATTTTGTACAGGTCCTGATATCTCGAAATTCTCCTTTGTCACATCTTTCATTTGTTTTTCAACCGTATCTTTTGCTTTTTTATATTCACCCACAATTTTTCCTATTTTTTTTGCAGTTTCAGGAAATCTGTTTGTGCCCAGCAGTAAAATTAATGCAGCAAAAATAATTATTAACCATTCACCACCTATGATATTTAACGAATATTCTATCATGAAATTATTCTTAATAGTATAAAATTAAAGATTTGGATTTTTGAATTTTACTTATATGCAGCAATCATCACTGCACCACCCATGAGGTCCTTTTCAAATTCAATCTTTGAAAATTTTTCATTCAGGAGTGATTCTAGTTTTCTATTTTGTGGCCAGAGTCTATATGTTTCATAAAGTGCCGCAAATTTTAATCCAAGTTTTCCTCCAATTACATACGCAATAATTGGCAAAATTGTTTTCAAATATAGTGAAACACCAAACCTAATGATTGGATTGTCCGGCTTACCCAAGTCAACTATAACCCACTTGCCATCTTTTTTTAAAATTCTATGAATTTCTGAAATTGCTATTTTCAAGCTAATTGCATCACGTAATGAATAACCAGAAAGAACTGCGTCAAATTGTTCATCTTTAAATGGTATATGCTCAAAAACACCGCAAGTCACTTCAGGTTTTTTCTGAAATAATCTATTTGTATTTTTTAACATTGGTACTAATGGATCATATAACATCACATGAATATCACCATTGGTTGCATCTATTGCAGTTTTTGACATATTACCAAATCCTGAACCAGCATCAAGTACAAAATCACCTTTTTTTATTCTGCCTTTTATGGCCTTATTACGATGTTCAGAATCCTTTCCTAATGAAATATACGAATTGACTTTATCATATATAGGAATAATATCCTGCAGAACATCTAGTACTTCTCCCCAATAACTTCCTAAACCCACATTAATTCTACAATATCTGATATTATATTTTATATGATATACTACTTTGCAGATGTATCATTTTTCGCTTGAGCATATTTTTTCAATTCATCATTAGAGACTTTTTCTATGATTTGTGTGCTCAATGTGATCTTTGACATTTTGATGTCTTCTGTACTGTTTTTGTCATTCTTGAGATTTATAGCAGAAATTGCTAATGATATGGCATCATCCATAGACATATCATTTCTATAATTCTTTTCCAAAAAATTGGTAACATCATCTGATGTACCACCAATTGCAACTGCAGCATATGAAACATATGTACCACTAGGATCAGTAACAAATATTCTAGTTCCCTTTTTATCAATCCCAGCAACAATTAGTGCAACACCGAAAGGACGAACACCTGAATATTGTGTGTATTGATGAGCTTGATCCGCTAAATGTTTTGCAACTGTTTCCACTTCAACAGCCTCATCATAAGTGAGTTTATTACTTTGGGCAAAAAATCGTGCTGTGTCAACCTGAACACGTGCATCAGGAATATACCCTGCTGCTGCTACACCTATATGGTCATCAACCTGAAAAATTTTTTGGGTTACATCTCCCACTTGAAGATCACGAATTTTTTCCTCCACTGCAAGTATCACACCATCCTTACATTGTATACCAACTGCTATGGTTCCTCTTTTTACAGTTTCAATAGCATATTCAACCTGATAAATTCGACCATCCGGTGAATACATTGTAGGTGTCATGTCATAGCCACGTGATGCCATCATAATATCTGAATTAAAATGGAAGTCAATTTAAGGGTTAGTTATTCTGAATTGAAATTTTTATTCACTTTCATATTCTTATCTGTTTGAGTGTGTTAAAATACAGAACTACTCTATACATAATATGGAAAAAAAATTAGAGCAATTTCATAATCAAAAATATATCAATTTTGAAACATACAAGAAAGATGGATCGCCTGTTAGAACACCTGTTTGGTTCGTCATTGATAATGATCTATTATATGTAATAACTAAAGAGCATACGGGCAAAGTTAAGAGACTCAAAAATAACCAAAATGTTAGAATTGTTAGCTGCTCCTTTCAGGGAGAGCCTAAAAATGAATGGGTCAAAGGTATGACACAATTGATTACAGACGAAAGTGCAAATAAAATTATCAAACTTCGTAAGAAAAAATATGGTTTTGCTGCAAGATTAATTGGTTTATTCACATCTCAAAAGGGTAATTTTGTTGTATATTCTATTCAGTTAACTGAGTAGAATTTTTACCATCTATTATTTTTTAAAAATCTGATTTTACTAGAGACATTTAAATACAAATTTGAATTAAATCTGATCCATCTTGACTCAAGCTGACCCATTTGAGAATGCAACAAAACAGGTTAATGACGCATGTGATGTTTTAGGGATAAACGATGAGGGCATAAGAGATTATTTGATCATGCCAAATAGGTTTCTTCGAGTCAAAATTCCAGTAAAAATGGATGATGGTAAGATTAGGGTCTTTACAGGATTTAGATGTCAGCATAACAACGATAGAGGACCATACAAGGGCGGTATAAGATACTTTGATCCTGAGGGTGGTGTCGAATACATGGAACGAGAAGTAATGGCTCTTTCTTCTTGGATGACATGGAAGTGTGCTGTTGTTGATATTCCACTAGGTGGCGGTAAGGGAGGAATTTTTGTTAATCCAAAAAAAGAAAAACTTAGTGATGGTGAACTTGAAAGATTAACTCGACAATTTGCATCTAGAATTGCTGAAGTGATTGGTCCACAGAAGGATATTCCTGCTCCAGATGTTTACACAACTGGAAGAGAAATGACTCAGATTATGGACACATTTACAAAAATGAATGGAAATAATTATTCTCCGGGAACTATTACTGGAAAACCAATTCCTGTGGGTGGTTCTCTTGCACGAAATGTTGCTACAGGTTTAGGCAATGCCTACTGTATTAGAGAAGCAGCAAAAATTTTGAATATTGAACTTAAGGGCGCTAAGGTTGTACTGCAAGGATTTGGAAACGCTTCAACCTTTTCTGGTGAATATCTAGAAAAGATGGGTGCAACATGTATTGCGGCAAGTGATTCAAAGGGTTCAATTCTTGTTCCAGATGGATTTAAAGTTCAGGAATTAATTGATTGGAAGCAAAAGGAAGGATCTGTGGTTGGTTATCCAGGTAGTAAAGAGATTTCTACAGAGGAATTGCTTACAACAGAATGTGAAGTCTTGGTTCCCGGTGCACTTGAGAATCAAATCACTGCAGCAATTGCAGAGAAATTAAAATGTAAAATTATTGGCGAAGCTGCAAACGGTCCTACTTTACCTGAGGCTGATCCAATTCTTCACAAGAAAGGAGTTTTTGTTATACCGGACATCTTGGCAAATTCTGGTGGTGTTTGTATCTCTTATCTGGAATGGGTGCAAAACAACATGGGTTACTACTGGTCATTTGATGAAGTTGCAAGTAAGATGGAAACTAACATTGTCAAAGGTCTGAAGGATATGTATGAACTTTCTAAAAAACATAATATTGACAATAGAAGAGCCGCTATGGTATTGGCTGTAAGTCGTGTCTTAGAAGCATTTAACCATAAAGGCATCTGGCCATAATTGTAAATGCATTATTCTCTCTGAATATTCTTGATCATTCATCTACTAAACATATAATATGTTTTAAAAAATTTGTAACATGACTGATATTCTTGTTATTCAGAATGCAGCCATTGAAGGAATTGGTCAATTAGGCAAGATGTTAGAAAGTGATGGTTATACACTCAAAACAATCAATGCAAAACAGGAAAAAATACCTCAAAAAAAGTTTCCTTTTCTTATAATATTAGGTTCACCCGACAGTGTAAATGATAATCTACCACATTTTGCAGATGAACTAAAACTTGTGAAAGACTATGTTTCAGAAAACATTCCAGTGCTGGGAATTTGTTTAGGCTCTCAATTATTAGCAAAAGCGTTTGGATCTAAAATTTATCGCGGAGAAAAAAAAGAAGTTGGGTTTTATCATGATATTATTCCAGAAAACCAAAACCAGTCAAAAATATTTTCTAATTTTAGAAAACCTTTTTCAGTTTTTCATTGGCATAATGAAACGTTTGATCTGCCAGATCAGGCCACTAGATTAGCATATTCAATAAATTATCCAAATCAGGCTTTCAAAATAGGTAGTGCAGTTGGGATTCAATTTCATTTGGAGATTGACGAACCAACAATCAATCTTTGGCTAAATACCACCAAAGAAGATATTTCCAATACACATATCCAAAATGTGAAAGACGAGATACCAAAATATCTTACTGTGATCGAGGAAAATATGATGTATTTTTATAAAAATCTGAAAAAAGAGTTTTCTTTATGACCAAAGTTTAATATATTGAAAAATTTTTTTATCGATCTATTATGAACAGTATTACAAAAATTTTTGATGATACAATTCAAACTGATCATAAAGTAATAACTGAAGAAGCAGCAAAATCAATTTTAAAAAAGTATGGAATTAAAGTTCCTGGGTTTGCTCTAGTAAAATCTACCAACGAAGCAGTAAAGGCTGCAAAAAAAATTGGATTTCCATTAGTAATGAAAGTTGTATCTCCACAAATTCTCCACAAAACTGATGTTGGTGGTGTAAAAGTTGGAATAGACAATATTGCAGATGTCAAAAAGACATTTAATGATATGTATGGTCGTTTATCCAAGAAAAAAGGTGTGGATGTAAAAGGAATTCTTTTGGAAAAGATGATCCCAAAAGGTGGAGTTGAACTAATTGTTGGTATACAAAGCAATCCACAATTTGGTCCAATGCTCATGGTTGGTTTAGGTGGTGTTCTTACTGATATTCTTAAAGATGTTGCATTTAGAATGCTTCCAATTACAATATCTGATGCAAAATCAATGCTAAATGAATTAAAAGGCTCAAAACTTCTCAAAGGATTCCGTGGTAGTGCACCAATTGATATAGACATGATTGCAAAAGCATTAGTCCAAATTGGAAAGATAGGAGTCGATAATGCCGATTACATAAACAGTATTGACTTTAATCCCGTAATTGTATATTCAAAATCTTACTTTGTAGTAGATGCAAAGATCATTCTAAATAAAGAACTGAAAAATAATTCAATTTCAAAAGCAAAACCAATCATTACATCAATGGAAAAATTCTTTACTCCAAAATCAGTTGCATTAGTTGGTGCATCTGCAACACCAGGAAAAATTGGTAATTCTGTCTTAGATGCGTTGGGTAAACAAGATTACAAAGGTAAAGTATATCCAATCAATCCTAAACAAAAGAAAATTCTTGGAATCAAATGCTATCCTTCATTAGAATCAATCAAGGCAAAAGTTGATCTGGTTGTTGTTTGTATTGATCTTTCGGCATGTGTTCCAATCATGAAAACTTGTGCAAAGAAAGGAATTCACAGTGTTGTAATAGTTTCGGGTGGAGGTAAAGAGCTTGGTGGTGATAGAGCAGCTATGGAGGCAGAGGTAAAAGCATTATCATTAAAACATAAAATTCGTGTAATCGGTCCTAACTGTATTGGAATGTTTAATGCAGCAAATAGACTTGATTGTGCATTTCAAGGACAATCAAGAATGGTTCGTTCAAAATTAGGAAATGTTGCATTCTTCTCACAAAGTGGAACGATGGGAATTAGCATGTTGGAGAGTGCTGATTTGTTTGGTTTATCAAAAATGATTAGTTTTGGTAACCGTTCTGATGTTGATGAAGCTGATATGATATGGTATGCTGCAAATGATCCTCAAACTAAAGTAATTGGACTTTATGTTGAAGGATTCGGCGATGGCAGAAAATTCATAAAAACAGCAAAACGTGTAATGAAAGAAAAGAAGAAACCAATTATAATTTGGAAGAGTGGTAGAAGCGAAGCAGGTGCAAAACAAGCCGCATCACACACAGGTTCTCTCGGTGGTGATAATGCAATGATTATGGGTGCATTCAAGCAAGCAGGAATTATTTCTGTTGATAGTTATCAAGAATTAGTTGGTGTCTTGAAGGCAATGGCGTGGCAACCTCCTGCAAAGGGTAATCGTGTTGCCATGACTAGTAATGGTGCCGGTCCAATGATTGGTGGAATTGACCATTTAGAAAGATTGGGTCTTACTATAGGAAAGTTAACATCAAAAACTCGCAAAAAAATAAAGGAGCATTTTCCACCAACAGTTCCTATTCATAGTGGTAATCCAGCAGATGTAGGTGGTGGTGCTACTGCGGATGATTATAGATTCGTTATTCAACAATTCTTAGATGACAAGAATGTTGACATTGCAATGCCTTGGTTTGTATTCCAAGATGATCCTCTTGAAGAAACAATTGTTGATTATTTAGCTGGACTTTCAAAGAAAAGAAAAAAGCCAATTTTATGTGGTGGAAATGGTGGTCCATATACTGAAAAAATGATAAAATTGATTGAAAAACACAATGTCCCAGTTTACCAGGACCTTCGAACGTGGGTTGCTGCCGCATCTGCATTATTCCACTGGGGTTCCGTTAGAGGTTAGAGATAACATTTAATTTCATCATGGAAGTATTTGCTTTATGTCTCTCTTAACAGTAAAAACCGAAGAAGGAATATGCACTGTTAAGATTAACCGTCCTGAAAAATTAAATGCAATGAACACTGATGTTGCTAAGGAAATAATTACTACCTTCAAGGATCTAGACAAAGATGATAATGTTAAAGTAATTATTTTAACTGGTGAAGGTGATAAAGCATTTTCTGCGGGGGCTGATATAGAATATATGTCAAAAATATCAGCAGAAGAATCTGAACGTTATGCAAAACTTGGACAAGAACTTACAGCTACTGTTGAAAATGTAACAAAACCAACTATTGCTGCAGTTAATGGATTTGCTTTGGGTGGTGGATGTGAACTTGCTATGTCTTGTGATATTAGAATTGCATCAGATAATGCAAAAATTGGTCAACCAGAAGTAACGATTGGAATACCACCTGGTTGGGGAGGAACACAAAGATTAATGAGAATTGTAGGAATTGCAAAAGCAAAAGAACTTGTTTTTACTGGTAAAGCAGTTAATGCAAATGTTGCAAAAGAGATCGGTCTTGTTAACCATGTATATGAACAAGCAGTCTTAATGGATGAATCTCTAAAAATGGCAAAAACAATAGCTGCAAACGCTACTCTTGCTGTCCATATGTCAAAAACTGCAATAAACAAAGGACGAAATGCAGACTTGGATACTGGATTGAGTGTTGAATTACTTGCTTGGAGAAATTGTTTTTCAGATCCTGAAAGAGAGGAAAGGATGACTAATTTTGTTAATAAGGGTAAAAAATAAACAGACTTCTTATTTTATTCCTAATATGTTTAATAGGAAAAGGTTATTATAATTTGAACCAACCAGAGTTGAATATATGACTACAGAACAAAGTCACGAAACATCTGCTGATCATTCATGTGGGTGTGGACACGATCATGGAGAATCTCATGAATCTCCAAAACCTCAAGAAGTAGTTGTCGAGTCACCACAACCTCAAACACAATCAGGAAAATTGATCACAATCACTGAGAAAGCAGCAGAAAAAATTTCAGAATTCATGAAAGAAGAAAAGGAGAGCCCACAGTTCCTTAGAATATATGTTCAAGGCGGTGGTTGTTCTGGACTTTCTTACGGAATGGGTTTCGAGAAAGCAGCAGAAGAAGATGATCTAACTATTGAAGAAAATGGTGTCAAAGTAATAGTTGACACTTACAGTCAGGAACATCTCAAGGGTGCAAATGTGGACTACATTGAAAGTCTCATGGGATCTGGATTCAAAATCAATAATCCTAATGTTACCAAATCATGCTCTTGTGGTTCATCGTTCAGTACTGAATAATCATTTTTTCAAACTTTATTATAGAAAGTTATCCTTGATCCGCAAGCACTTATAACCATCATTGAAGACTTAAATATATTGAATAAAATGGAGATGAAAATTAATTGCCGTACACTGGAATCGTCAAGTATCATGTTAAACTATCATTCGATGTCGATGGTCTTGTCGAACGTGCAGACATCATAGGGGCTATATTCGGACAAACTGAGGGTCTTCTAGGCCCTGAGATGAATCTGAATGAGCTTCAGCGTGTTTCTAAGGTTGGAAGAATAGAAGTTACTACTACTTCTACTGAGAATACTACAAATGGTAACGTACTTCTACCTATGAGTACTGATGTTGATACCTGTGCGCTAATATCTGCTGCAATTGAAAGTATAGATAAAGTTGGTCCGTTTGATTGCAGTTTCAAATTAGATGCAATAGATGATGTACGTGCATCAAAAAAGGAAGACATTGTACGCAGAGCAAAAGAAATCAAACAGAAATGGTCCACTAAATCTGTTAGTGAGGGGGATACCATGCTGAAAGATGTACATGAAAGCATAGCAGGAAAAGTTACCACGTACGGTCCAAATAAACTTCCATGTAGTACAGGAGTTTTTGATTCACCATGGATAATTTTGGTGGAGGGAAGGGCTGATATCTTAAACTTACTTAGAGCTGGATTTGATAATGCTTTAGCAATAAATGGTGCAACTATAGATGAATCTATTAAAGAAATGTGTAAATCCAAAAAGAAAATTGTGGCATTTTTGGACGGTGATAGAGCTGGTGGAATGATTCTACAAGAACTCAAATCAGTTGTTAATGTAGACATTGAACTACGTGCTGATTCAGGGATTGAGGTGGAAGAGCTTACCCCTCAACGTGTAGCAGATATCCTAAATGATACTAACATTGAAATGAAAAAATTAGGTACTAGTCCACCTACAATAAACGAAGACGATAAATCATTAGCCACTGTAATAAGTAAAATTTACCCAGATCTAAATGAGACACTAGAGTCTGTTGCATTAGATGATAAGGACAATCAGTTATTCAAAATACCTATCAGTGAATTAGTAAATAAACTGTCTACGCAAACTGGTATAAAATGTCTTATTTTGGATGGAATAATCACTCAGAGATTATTAGACAATGCAAAAACATCTGGTATTGGGTATATAGTCGGTCATAGAGCTGCAAAGTTATCAAATCTTGGTGATGTAAAAATAAAAACATTTACAGAACTCGGCATATCTTAATTCTTTATGTCTGATCTAAAGATTCAACATATTCTCACATTATCACAATTACTGTCTAAGGGTGCACGGTATAATTTTATTCAAATCACCACATCATCTCTAGGTAAAAATATAAAAAAATCGCAGCAATCTGCCTCAAAACATCTTTTAGAATTAGAAACGAATGGATTCATTGAACGAGTAGTTCATGGAAGAAAAGTTTCTGTTAAAATTACCCAAAATGGATATGCTGAATTACTTAAACTACATCTACTTTTACGTGCTAATATAGAAACATCTGTATCTTCTCTAGAATTAAAGGGTACAATAATTTCAGGGATGGGAGAGGGTGCATATTATATGTCATTGAAGGGATATACAAAACAATTCAAATCAAAAATTGGATTTATCCCATTTCCAGGAACACTTAATGTAAAATTAAATCAGCCAGAATATATCCAAGCAGTTGAACAATTCATTGTTTTAGATGGTATAATGATTGAACCATTTTCTGATGGAAAGAGGACATATGGATGGGTAAAATGTTTTCATGCCAAATTAAATAATTCTACTAAATGTGAATTAATTCGTCTTGAGAGAACACATCATGATAATTCAGTGATTGAATTAATATCAAAAAATAATTTACGTAAAACTGCTAAACTAAAAACTGGCGCTAAAGTTACAATTAAAATTTTAATTCCTAATCGATCGTAAACTAAAGATCATGGATATCTTCACCATATTTTTTTTGAATGTCAGAGCTTGATAATTCAGGAATGGGTGACGACAATCTTGCTATTTCCACATCAAGGTTAATTTGCTTACATCCATCAGATATGAATTTTTCTTGATGGATCTGATCATATCCTAATGCGATTACATCAGGTTTTACTAGTTTTACAGTTTCAAAGATATTATCTTCATTACCGATAATTACAACATCAACCATGGATAAACAACTTACCAATTCACATCTAGACTCCTGACTATGTAGTGGTGATCTTTTTTTCATTTTTATGGCTGTTTTGTCAGTAGCAATTACAACTACTAAGACATCGCCTAGATCTTTTGCGGCATTAAGGGTGTGTATATGACCAGGATGGATAATATCAAAAACTCCTCCAGCCAACACAATTTTGAGTCCACGTTTTTCCCAATCATTTCTCAACTTTACTGAAAAATCCAATTATATTCCTCACTCTTCTTATTACTTTTTAACGCATCGATAATCTACATTTTTGGATCTATACCCTTTGCAATTCTTAGAGCATCTACTAAACCATCCGCATAACCAATACTCAAAACTGCATTTTCATCCTTTCCTTCTTTTAGAAAATTTTCTGCATCATCAATGTAAAGTTCTGCATTTTGAAGTATATCCTGAAACTCTTTTGCATCACTATAAAATGGTTTAATTTCATTTAATGCTTCTCTAACCATTGGAACATATTTTTCAATCATCTGCATTGAGATATTCTTAATATCATTTGAATTATCGGCTGGCTTGGATAAACAATCAGTTAATGCGCTGATAGCATCAGATTCTGTAAAATGTAGTTTTCCAGTAATAATAACACTATGTGGCGGTTCACCAAAATCCATTTTGAGCAGATCACTGAATTTTCCGGAGGTGATTTTTTGTGTTTTCATTCCAACTCTTGAAGTAACAATTGCAAATGTATCATTACTTACAACTTTTCGTTTTTGTTCCTTTTCAATGTCTAGCAGGCTCAAAATAGCAGTCTTAGGGTCAAGAAAAAAATTTTGATCCTCATTATATTCTAATAATATTATAGAATGTAATCCTTCTATTAGATTCTTAAAAATAGTAGTATAAGGTGTTGTTACAGATTTTTTGTCACTCATTATAGTTACAATTTTTCCAACTTTATAGAATTGTAATCCTATCTCTCCTATCATTGCAGTTATTGCTGAGGTAGAATGAATTGTTTTTGTTTCTATATCTTCTAATCTTGCTCTAGTTCTTAGTTCTATGTGTGTTGTAGCTATATACGGATCCCCATAAGATAATAAAACTACAATAGAACTTCTTGAAGCATTAAGTATTTCCTTACCATCCTCCACCATCCATCTTTTTGCAATTTTGAATTCACCATGCACTAAGTTTTTAATTTCTTCTTCATGTTTCACGTAAATTGGACTCGTAAATGATTCCAAATATACTAAATCAGCTTTCTCAATAATTTTTATGGATTCACTAGGTATTGACTCAGTTCCAGATATACCAAGACCAATGAACCACAGCATTATTTACTTCTACCATGCAATCTTTTTAAATGAAATAATGTCCTTTTGAACACATCAATTCCTTTTAGGAATTCTTCTATGGATACTTTTTCATCAATTGTATGTGCTTCATGAGGATCACCAGGTCCATATGTAATAACTGGGATTTTTAATTGGTTACCAACTACATTCATGTCACCAGTTCCAGTTTTTCTAATTAATGTAGGTCTTTTTTGTTCTACATCCAATACAGCAAGTGTGATAGCTCTAACTAATGCTGAATTATGAGCAGCCTCAAATGGTTCAGTTTCATCAACAACCGAATATAAAATCTCAATTCCACGTTTCGAAGAAATTTCATTTATACTAGTTGTAATTTTTTCCTCCACACTGTTACAATTCATGTCTACTGGAATTCTGATATCTATGGTTGCAATGCATTCCTTTGGTGTAATATTATGGCTTGTTCCACCACGAATTTCCGTTAATGATGCAGTAAGCATCATTCCTTTTGTTTTATTTTCCTGTCCACCTTCCAGATTATTTTTCAAATCTTTGACTACGGTTGCTGTTTCTTCGATTGCATTTTTTGCTAGCCAAGGCGCACTAGCATGAGCACTGTTTTCAACACTAATCTTGAGATTTATCGCTAATCTTCCCTTGTATGCTATGGTTACTTTCTGAATACTGCTTGGCTCTCCAAAAATTGCATAGTCTATCTCTGGTTTATTTTTTACAAGGTTTTTAATTCCTGTTGCATTGCCTTCTTCATCAACCGCACCCACAAAAATAACAGTGCCCTCATTTTCTTGCATACTAGATGCCGCAAATAACATCGCAATTAATGGAGATTTTGCATCTGACGCTCCTCTACCAAATAAATAATCTCCTTCTTTTCTGACTTTGATTCTTCCTGGGACTACATCCATATGGCCACATAACATAATTCTTGGTTCACCTGAACCCTTTATGGCAATCAAATTTCCAACTTCATCTTGATGTATGTCTTTAAATCCTAAATCATCACATCTATCTGCAAGAAAATCAGCTAATGCTTTTTCCCGTAATGAAGGTGTGTAGATTCTTAACGCCTTTTCAAGTGTCTTTACAGCATATTTTGAAGAAACTAAATGAGTATCCATTTTATTGCAACCCTTTTACATGCTCTAACATTAATTTTGGGACATCTATTCCTGTCACTCTAACAACATTTCTAAATTCTGTTGTATTGTTTATTTCATGAACAACAAGACCCTTTTCTTCGCTTTCCATCAAATCTACACCCACAATATCACCGAACACTGTATTTTTTGCCTTTAAACAAACATCTTCTAATTCATTTGTAATCTTACATGTTTCAGCGGAGCCACCAAGATGGGTATTAGTTTTCCAGTTACCATCTGCTGAATTTCTATAAATTGCAGCAACAGCATTATCACCAATCACAATTACACGAATATCCCTTGGAGGACGTTGAACGAATTCTTCAAAAAAATGTATATGATGAATTGGGTGCATAGCTTCCTTACCTTCTATAATTCCATCTGCGGAATCCATATCATTAATTTTTGATACCATCCTACCCCAACTACCAACAGTTGGTTTTATGATTTTTGGAAAACCACACTCACCAAACATTTTCATTGCTGCATCCTTCGAAAAAGCTACAGTTGCATTTGGTGTTTCAATTCCTGCCTTTTTTAATAGCATATGCGTAAAGAGTTTATTTCCTGCAAAAATACCTGTGTTTAAACAATTGACGACTTTTACACCTTGCCCTTCTAATACCGCAGTAGAATGAATATTACGATAATAACTAACACATCGCTGTAAAACAGTCTGTATATCATGTGAATTTTTATCTAGATCTATAAACAATTTCTTACAATCAACCATCTCTATTGTTATATTATTTTTCTTTGCAGATTCAATCAATAATTTCTCTTCAAGACGTATTGTATCATAAAGAATTGTGATACTAGTCACTGTCCCCAGTCCTCTCCAACAGTTTGGGCTGGTTTTAACTCAAATCCATTGGGAGCCTTTACTAGCTCAAAACTCGCCCCACACTCAGCGCATGTCACGATTTCTCCTTCAATTGCGTCACTTGGTACTGACAAATCTGCATCACATTCAGAACAGTTAGTCATTTTTCCTACCTTTACTCATTTTTTCTTCATTAATCTTTCTTTCTACATTATTTTCAAGTGGAATTTCGATCAGATCACCCATTCTAAGATTCTTTAAGCCATTTGCAACATTTTTTGCGTTTTCGACATTTTTTTCTAATCCTAATATGGACATGAGGTATTCTGCACCAGTTTTTCCAGCTAATTCTCCGAAAACTGCTTTTCGTGTTTGGCCTACAGTTCTTGGTGGAATTGGCTCATACGCAGCAGGGTTTCTCAAAATTGCAGCCAAATGTGTTCCAGCTTTATGTTTGTAAGCTGATTCCCCAACAATTGGTTTTGAGTCATATGGTTTTATTGTTGTATACTGTTCAATTAGTCTTGAAAGATCAACCAGCATGTCTAATCTAAAATCATTTGGTGATTTATACAGATATGCAAGTGCTACTGCAGTTTCTGCAAGAGATGGAATTCCTGTCCTTTCACCAATGCCATCAATTGTTGTGTGTATTTGATCAGCACCAGCATCACATGCGGCAAATGCATTTGCAAGTGCAAACCCAATATCATTGTGAACATGTGCATCTAATGGTACATTCACTTCAGAACGAACTGTTTTAACAAAATTAGACATTCCTGTAGGTCGTAAGACTCCAACGGTATCAGGAAGACTAATCCTATCCACACCAGCTTCTTCTATTGCTTTACATACCTTAATGAGGAACTGTGGATCAGCCCTACATCCATCTTCTACCGTGAACCTTATTTTCAGACCATGAGATTTAGCATATTCAACAGTTTTTACTGCCCTATCCAACGCTTCTTCTCTAGAAATTCTTAACTTATCTTTTAGATGTATATCAGAAATTCCAAGGTATGCAGCAACCCAAGTCGCATCACATTTTAATGAAACATCAATATCTTCTTTTAACGCTCTACCATGCGCAACAATATCAGCACTTAATCCCTGTTTGATGATCGTTTTAGTTGCCTCTGCATGATCATTAGAAATGATAGGAGAAATCTCAATTTGATCAACCCCAAAATAATCCAACATCCATGCAATCTGTATTCTTTGCTTGATTGTGAAAGAAACTCCAGGGTGTTGTTCACCTTCTCTGAGTGTAGAATCTAATATTCTTATTCGCTTTGGTTCTTTCTCTACAGCATTGTATTCCTCTGCATATTGATTCGGATCGTTCATAACTATATTCGTTATAATTATAGATTAATATAAAGATAATCGTACTAAAATCGGCATGATTAGATAATACTTGTACTGAATTAAGTAATATATGTAAAAAATATACGATTTTCGATTATCGGATAGTTCTAAGAATTATAACTGTATTTGTATCAATCACACCAGGAATTTTTCTTAGATCATCAATACATGCGTTGATCTCAGTAATATTTGGAGCCTTAATTATCACACTGATATCATACTGACCAGTAATTTCATAGACAGTTTTTACTGCATTCAGTTTTGTCAATTTTACCGAAACCTTCGATGTATCAATTGATGAATCTACTGATACCAAAACAATTGCACTAGCATTCTGTTCTTCTATCGTAAACTTTTCAATGACACCATTGTTGACCATATTTTTTACTCTTCTTCTAACGGCAGATTCTGATAGTTTTAGTTTTTTGCCAATAACAACAAATGATTCTCTTGAATCATCACGTAAAAAACCTAAAATTTTTTCATCGGTGTTATCCCTATACATTTTTTCTACCCTCTTCATTTGTTAGTAATTTATCTAATATTTGCAGTGTATTTGTAACATCCTCATCTGAGATAACCAAAGGAGGAAGAAATCGTAGAATGTTTCTGCCAGAATATAATAGCAAAAGTCCATTTTTGATCCCTTCTAATAATATATCCTTCACTTCAAATTTTAGTTCAACACCAATCATGAGACCTTTCCCTCTCACTTCCCTGATAATACTATGTTTACTTTTCATCTCAGTTAATCCTTGAAATAGTTTTTCACCCATCATCACTGCATTCTTTAGTAGATTGTCTTGTGTAAGCGCTTGTATAGTTGCAGTGCCAGCAGCACATGATACGGGATTACCACCAAATGTTGATGAGTGTTCTCCTTTTTTCATAACAGATAAGATGTCTGATTTTACTAATGTAGCACCCATAGGAATCCCTCCAGCAATTCCTTTTGCTAAACACATTATGTCTGGTGTTGTTTCCCAATGTTCTGATGCCCACATTCGTCCCGTTCTACCCAATCCAGATTGGATTTCGTCAAATATAAGGAGGATCTCGTTTTCATCACAAATCTTTCTAACACCTTGTAAGAATCCATCAGGTGGAACATGAATTCCACTTTCTCCTTGAATTGGTTCTAAGATTATGAAAGCAGTATCTTCATCTACACTGTCTCTCAACGCATCTAGATCCCCATATGCTGAAAATTTTGCACCCTCAACAAGCGGTTTGAATGATTCTCTGTATTTCGGATTAAATGTAAGAGATAACGCTCCCATTGATTTTCCATGGTAAGAACCTTTCATAGCAATCATACCTTTTTTACTCGTAAATTTTCTGGCAAATTTTATAGCTGCCTCTACTGACTCTGCACCACTATTGTTTAGATGAACCTGTGTCAATCCTTTTGGCGCAATTTTGAATAAATTTTCTAAAAACTCTTCCCTAGTTTTACTGTACAAAGAACTATGAACTGTAATTATTTTTTCAATTTGAGATTTTATTGCATTTACAACACGTTCATTTCTATGTCCGACAAGTGCAACACCATACCCTCCCATACAATCAATGTATTCTTTACCGTTTGAATCCCATACATGTGAGCCTAATCCTTTTTCAATAACAACAGGAAATCTCTGGTAAAGATTTCCTAAATATTGATCTTCACTCATTTTTTATCACGGTACAAGTATGATGTTGAATCGCCGAGGTTATGGGGTTTTCCCTTTGCCCATTTGCAATCAATGCCTCTTTTACACCCATTTCTAGTGCTTCAGTTGCAGCAAGTATTTTTTTCTCCATACCAAAACCAATTTGAGGCAAAATTTCTTTCGCTTTCGCTAGTGTTAGAGTATCTACCAATTTCTCATCCATTAATAATCCATCAACGTTTGTAAGAAACAAAACCTTATCAGATTTTACATGACCTGCAACATTTGCAGCCGCTCTATCACCATCGACATTAAGAAAATCATTTTCTTCACTAATTGCTATTGGAGAGATGACAGGTGTATAACCTTGATTAAGAATTGTTGTTAGCAATTGCGCATTAATCTGTGTGATTTTACCTGTGTAACCGCCATCAATTGCTTGTTTTCTTCCTTTTTCATTCATAATTATGAGTTTTTTCTTTCTGTTGGCTTGAATTATTTTTCCATCTATTCCCGATAAACCAATTGCATTGATTCCATTTTTTTGTAACATCCTTACAATTGTTTTATTGATTCTTCCAGACATTACCATAGTGAAAATCTCTGCAGTTTCCAGGTCAGTATATCTGCTCTTTACACCACCAGGGGAAACAACAAATTTTGGTTCCTTACCTAATTGTTCTGTAACTTTTGTAACTTCCTTTCCTCCACCATGAACTAGTATAACACCCTCTTGTTCTACTACTTTTTTTATGTCAGCTACGACTGAAGGGTGCAGATCATCAACTACACTACCCCCAATTTTGATTGTAATCATTTACTATACTGGTGTTAATGGGGAATACATAATTCCTTGCTTCTCATCAAAGCCTGACATTACGTTCATGTTTTGAATAGCAGATCCTGCAGCACCCTTCATCAAATTATCAGATGCAGAAAGTGCAATCAATCTGTTATTATCTTCGTCAAGATCAAAACCAATATCACAAAAGTTTGAACCGACCACAAACTTTGGATCAGGGAATTTGTACAAACCTTTTTTATCGCGAATAAGTCTGATGAATTGCTCTTCACCAAATTGAGCACGATAAATTTTCCAAAGATCCTTTTCACTAACTTCCTTTTTCAAGAATGTGTGATTTGTACAAAGAATTCCTCGTACTATATCAACTGCATGTGGACTCATTGAGACTTTGATTTTTTTTCCAGCAACTTCACTAAGCTCTTGTTCTATTTCACCAGTATGACGGTGTTTTGCAGGTTTGTAAGGTCGAATTACTCCAGCTCTCATTGCATGTTGAGTACCAGATGTTCCTCCAGCACCAGCACCAGACGAACCAATTTTTGAATCAACAATTATGTGGTCTATATCAATGAGATCATTTTTGATCAGTGGGTATAATGCAAGTGTAGATGTTACCGCCATACATCCAGGACAAGAAACTAATTGTGCATTTTTAATTTTATCTCTATGAAGTTCTGGAACACCAAATACTGATTTTTCCAAGTAATCAGGATGTGGATGTTCCCAACCATACCATTTTGTATAGTCTTCAGGATTATGTAGCCTGTAATCTGCGCTAAGATCAATAATTTTCATTCCTCTATCATAAAATGCCTTTACAATATCAGTTGCAGTTCCATGTGGGACTGCTGTGAAAACTAGATCACATTTATCCGACATTTTATCATAATCAAGCTCTGAAAATGTCAGTTCAGTAAATCCCTTTAGGCTTGGATGTATTCTATGTAGATATTCTCCAACATGCTTCGTTGATGTAACCATAGAAACCTCAGCTTCAGGGTGACTTAGCAGTAGACGGACTACTTCTCCGCCAACATATCCAGATGCTCCTACTATTCCTACTTTCATTGTCATACTCTTCGCATTTGTTATAATTTATTGTTATTAATCGGTTTACTTTCTAACCGAGTCTAGTGCAAACTCGATCATTTCTTTTGGTATGTTCGTTTTTGAAACTTTGATTAGTCCTTTAAATTCAACAGTATTATTAATCTCATGGACCATTAATCCTCTTTTCTTATCTTCCATCAAATCTATTCCTAATATACCTCCGCCTACTGCTTTTGATGCCTTCGCACATAGATCTTCTATCTCATTTGTGATATCACATATTTCAGGATCTGCACCTAGTGCAACATTAGTCTTAAATCCACCAGAAGATTTTCTATACATTGCAGCAATTGGCCTATCATTTACAGTTATAACACGAATATCTCTTGGTGGTCTATCAACAACTTCTTGAAGATAGAAAATTCTATCTAATGGACCATCTGTAATTCCTCTTTGTTCAATTATCGCATCAGCTGTGTCCCTATCTTTTAATGGTATCACACTTCGTCCCCAACTTCCTATAACTGGTTTTATTATTAATGGGTAACCAATTTTTTCAATGTTTTCTAATGCAGCATCAGCGGAAAAAGAAAAGTATGTTTTAGGTGTTGGAATATTATTCTTTTTTAATATGATTGATGTTAACATCTTATTTCCACATAAACTTGAAACAGAAAATTTATTGATTATAGGAACGTCCAAAAATTCAATACAAGCAGTGAAATGAAGTCCCCTGTAATAGCTTATACAACGTTCTAAAACCACATCGCCAAAATCTGTATTTTGTTTATTACTATCTGTGTCAAAATGAGTTATTTTTGCATCAACCATCTTGGTTTCATTCCCAAGATCAATAGCTTGTTTTTCAAGAAGCTTTTCTTCTGACCTAAGACGGTCAAATACAATACAAATTTTTGACAATCACTCTCCCCAATCTTCGCCTACTGTCTCTGCTTGTTTAATTTCTACTGTGGAACCATCTTTCTTGGAAATCTCAAAGTCAGCTCCACAATCACTACATGAAACAATCTCACCAACAGCGGCATCATTAGGGATATTCAATTCTGCGTCACATTCTGGGCAATTCATTATTTTTTTTCAGGATTTTTTATGTAATTTATTAGCTTCTGTTGATTGAATTCCCCACAATTCTACAAACCCTTTGGCTAGTTTTTGATCAAACTTTGATCCTTTTCCATATGTGGCAATTTTGTGACTATATAGGGAATTTTTCGATTCACGTCCAACAACACGAATACTACCTTTGAATAATTTTAACACAACCGTCCCAGAAACTGCTTTCTGTGTTTGTTGTATAAACATATCAAGATCTTTTCTTAATGGATCTTCCCATAGACCAGAGTATGTTAACCATGACCATTCATCATCTACCAATGATTTGAATTTAGTTTGATGTTTTGTATGGACCATTTTTTCCAGATCTGAATGAGCTTCAATCAAGCATAAGGCAGCAGGTGTTTCATACACTTCTCGTGATTTGATCCCTACCACACGATCCTCAATATGATCAACGATACCAACTCCATGAGAACCTGCTTTTTTATTAGCATATTCGATTAATTTTACTGGGCCCATAGATTTTCCATCTATTGCAACAGGAATTCCTTTTTCAAATTTAATTTTCATGTAAGCAGGTTTATTTGGAAGATTCTTTGTTTTAATCCAAATAAATGCATCATCAGGAGGTTCATTGATAGGATTTTCTAATACTCCACCTTCAATCGCACGACCCCATAAGTTCTGATCAATACTAAATTTTTTTGCAACACTATCAATTTTTATTCCATGTTTTTTTGCAAATTTTAATTCAGTTGTTCTATCTAAATTAAGATCCCTTATAGGTGCAATTATTGGTAGATTAGAACCCGCACGCATAGTTAAATCAAATCTAACTTGATCATTACCTTTACCTGAGCATCCATGTGCAAGTGCAGTCACTTTTTCTTTTTTTGCAATTTGTAAAACCTTTTGTGCAATCAATGGGCGAGCAAGTGCAGTTGCTAGACAATATTTTTTTTGGTATAACCCATTCGCTTTAATTGAAGGAAAAATATAATCCGTCACAAATTCTTTTTTTGCATCAATATTGTAATGTTTTACAACTCCAAGTTTTTTTGCTTTTTTAGAAATTTGTTGATAATCATCTTCTTGACCAACATCTACTGTGACCGTTATAACATCCATGTTATGTTCCACTTGAAGATACTTTACAACAACAGAAGTGTCAAGACCTCCTGAAAATGCAAGTATAGCTTTTTGTTTCATAAGGGAATTGAGTAATATGTTTTGCATTTATCTCTTATCTTTCGTTATATTTTACAAATTACCGCATAGCTCGAGCTAAAATCCGCTTACTATTTAACCCTGAATTATAACGCTGTTTTATGAAAATCTTAGGCATGGCAGTGGGTGGTATTGTAGTAATTGTAGCTATTGCTATAACTATAACTTTTTTCAGTAATTCTGATCAAATCAATGAGGATAAAATTAGAGTTGCATTTTTTCCCAGTATTGGACATATCATACCAATAGTTGGATTAGAAGAAAAAATTTTTGAAAAAGGAATTGGTGAAGAGAAACAAATTGAAACAAAATTATTTGATAGTGGTCCACAAGTAATAGAATCAATCTTTTCAGGTTCAATCGATGTTGCTTATGTTGGACCAGGTCCAATCATTAATGGTTTTTTAAAATCTGATGGTAAAGACATTAAAATTTTATCAGGTGCTGCCAGTGGTGGAGCAAGTTTTATCATACAACCAAATTCTGGATTAGAATCACTTGAAAATTTTGATGGAAAACGCATCGCAAGTCCACAAATAAGTAATAGTCAGGATGTATCTCTTCGGTATTATCTAGAGTCACATGGTCTCAAATCAGTTGAAAAGGGAGGAACAGTTTTTGTTTTGAATATTTCAAATCCTGATATCTATACTTTGTTTGCAAAAGGTGATATTGATGGAGCTTGGGTTCCGGAACCATGGGCTACAATATTGGTACAAGAATTAGATGGGGTTAGATTATTTAACGAAGAAAAATTATGGCCCAATGAAGAATTTGCTTCCGTGTTATTGATAGTTAGAACAAAATACCTTGAAAATAACCCTGAAACTGTTCAAAAGTGGGTGGAATCACATGAAAAAACTGTGACATGGATAAATTCAAACCCAAATAAATCAAAATCACTCTTCAGTAATTTTTTGATGGATTATATGGGTAAATCATTACCAACAAAAATTATCGATGAATCTTTTTCAAATATAACAATCACGTCGGATCCAATTAAAAATTCTGTAATAATATTTGCGGAACGTGCTGATTCTTTGGGATATCTTGGAAGAGATGGTTACAATTTGGATGGAATTTTTTACAATGCTGTTTTAAATGTGAACAATGGTGACTTGTAGAAATGGGTAAATTAGAAGCCAAGAATATTGAAAAATATTTTAAGCATGATGGAAAACAACTCAAGACATTAGATGGAATAAATCTAAATGTTAACGATGGAGAGTTTGTATGTATTGTTGGCACATCAGGATGTGGGAAATCAACTTTTCTTCGCACTATTGCAGGATTGGAAACACCAGATAGCGGTAAGATTCTCCTTGATGGTCAGCCACTAAGTGATACTGGTCCGGATAGGATAATGGTATTTCAGGAAGGAGCATTATTTCCATGGCTAAATGTACGAGATAATGTAGAATACGGATTAAAAGTGGCTGGAATTCCTAAAGAAAAAAGAAACGAAATATCACATCGATATTTGGATATGATGCAACTTACTCAATTTGCTACATCATATACTTATCAACTTTCAACTGGGATGAAACAACGTGTAGCTATAGCTAGAGCATTGGTAATGGAACCTGATGTGTTACTTATGGATGAGCCATTTGCAGCACTGGATCCACAGACAAGAGATCTTTTGTTAGTGGAGATGCAGTTAATATGGCAAAAGACAAAGAAAACTATTATTTTTGTAACACATAATGTTGCGGAAGCAGTTGTTTTAGGAACGCGTGTTTTAGTATTTTCTCATAGACCAGCAAAAATTAAGAAGGAAGTAGAAATTGATTATCAACGTCCTAGATTAACAGATGATGAAAATCTTTTACCATACCAAAAAAAGATTTTGGCAGAGCTTCGACCTGAGGTAAAAAAATGAAACCCAATGTGCTAGCAAAAAAAATTGGTTTCTATACACTCATAATCATAGCATGGCAAGGTATTGACAGTGCCGAGATCTGGCCGGATAACATATTTCCATCTCCATTTGAAGTTCTGGAAGACTTGGCATATGGTATATCTGATGCAAGTCTATTCTTTGGAATTGGAACAAGTTTATTGAGACTTGTTATTGGTTTGGGAATAGCTATTGCTGGTGGTTTGGTACTCGGAATTTTTATGGCGAGGGTAGAAACTGTTAACCAGACTATCGGTTCATTAGTTCTTGGATTACAATCGATACCATCTATTGCTTGGGTACCACTTGCTATTCTTTGGTTTGGATTAACAGATTCTGGTATTATTTTTGTTACGGCAATTGGTGCAATATTTGCTGTAACCATCAACACTTACACTGGTGTTAAAAATATCAATCCATCCTACATTGAAGCGGCAAGAAATATGGGTGCAAAAGAGGGTCAGCTTATCATTACCGTATTGATTCCTGCTGCATTTCCATATATCATATCTGGATTCAAACAGGGTTGGGCATTTGCATGGAGAGGAGTTATAGGCGCTGAATTATTATTTTCATTTTTAGGTCTTGGATTTCTTCTTAACGTTGGTCGTCAGCTTAATGATGTATCTCAAGTAATAGCAATAATGATAGTAATCATGGGAATTGGTATACTGGTTGATGGAGTGGTCTTTAAGAGAATTGAAGATAAAGTTATGACCAGATGGGGTTTGCGCTAGATTAAATTACAATTAAAAAATTCTATATCTTGTAATGAATGAACTTTTACAAAAATGGGTCAATGCAATAAAAAGTGGTGATCCAAAACAAGTCACCGCTCTTTATCTAGACAATGGAATTCTGCTCGGAACTTTTTCCAATAAGGAAAGAATTGGACATGAATTAATCCTTGAATATTTTGAAAACTTGTTAAAACAACCTGTTGAAGTTCAGATCATATCAGAGAATTCTCACGTTTTTGCCTCTGACGCTGTAAATTCTGGTCATTACAACTTTGTGGTAAGTGGTAAGACAATCAATGCACGGTTTTCATTTGTATATCACAAGGATAATGGTGAATGGAAAATTATCTCACATCACTCTTCAGTAATGCCCGAAACCTGAGTATTTTCTATCGGTAGGATTTTTGCTTTCGTCTTCTTGCACCAGGGCCACCAAACTTCTTTGGTTCCTTTCTTCTTGCATCTCCGCTGATTAGGTACTTGTCAAACTCTTCAATTTTCTTTTTTAGGTCAGTTCTAACTGATTTTGTGAATGGATGCTCTTTTGGATCATTTCTATGTTTAGTCCATCCTACTAATGCTCTAGACATGGCAGTAGCAACTGCATAGGCTTGTCCCATAAAACCCCCACCACTAACGCGTACTGAAACATTAATTTTATTTCTATTTTCTTCTCCACATATTTCTAAAGGTGTCAGCATCACTTCGCGGGCAGTTTCTTGTCCTATCATTTCAAGTGGCACGTTGTTTATTCTAACTTTACCTACACCCTTTGTAATGTGCACATGAGCACTAGCAGTCTTTCTTGTTGCAAAATAAATCTCATTTTTTATCATTTATTCCACCCAACATATTCTCCTAATTCTCCCATACTCGTGTAATAAGCATTTGATTTTCTGATTATAGATTTTTCAAACTGAGTTTTTTTTATAGATTTCAATTCCTTTGGAACGCCCACATATGCTCTTAGCCTTTTGAGTGCAGCCTGACCAGATGGCTTATCTCTGGGAAGCATTCCTCTTACCATTCTACTAATTATAGTATCAGGTTTTCTAGGATGGAAAGGTCCATGTTTAGGATGTAGTATACTTGCAATTTTTAGAAATTCTCTATACTCACCAACAATGCCTTTCTTTCGACCACTAATCATTATATTTTCAGAGTTGACTATTGATACTCTATTGCCTTGAAGTAATAATTTTGCAGTATTAGAACAAAGTCTTCCTGCAATATGATTTGTCCCATCTACTACAATAGGTCTACTAGTTTTATCAACAGGTTTGTTTTTTGCTTTAGCATCTGGTTTTGCTTTAGCATCTGGTTTTGCTTTAGCATCTGGTTTTGCTTTAGCATCTGGTTTTGCATCAGCCAAGAATCATTACACCTTTTCCAGTTGGGAATTTTGTAATCATGTCATTAAATTTTAGTATGTTGCCACCAGACTGAATTACTTTTTTTGCAGCATTTACAGATATAGAGAATGAAGACAATGTAATTTTATGAGATAAATTTCCTGTTCCTAATATTTTACCTGGTACAAAAATAACATCGCCATCTTTTGTAATGTTATTTATTTTTGTCAGGTTTACCACTCGTTTTGAAGATGAAGTTTTTAAAGCAATACTTGCTAATTTAGACCAAATAGGTGCATCATTCTTTTTTGAAGCTTGTTTAAGATCTTTTACCATATGCAAAACTGTTTGATTTGCCATTAAATCATCACCACTTATAACCCAAATATAACAGTATGAACATCATTTATCCAAATTAGTAATATCTTCTTTAAATTCTTCTAATCTTCTATTGAGTTCTTCAATACCAGCAGATACTATTTCCATCGGTTCAAGCGCTCCAGTGGTTTCTACTGTTAAAAGATGTTCATCTTTTTTATCACTATCAGTTAATATTGAAACGTTAGCAGAATTCCATTTAGCATGTTCTGTTCCTTTACCAAGTCTTGCGTATGCTTCAAGCTTTACTTTTTGTCCAGGCGCTAATTGTATAATTGGAATTTTATCAGATACTGGTTTTACCACTTCATCATTCGTTGAAAGATCTGCAGAAGTTATAGTTTTGGTTGTATCAATATCTCCAGAATCAAGAACAAACATTACTCGGGAATCTGATTCATCAAACCTCGTAACATCTGTTTTAAGAGGGATCATACCTAATCTATGTGCTATACCCTCATCTGCCAAAACAGATGAATTCTCAATTACATCCACAGTATCAATAGCAAAAATTGGAACACCATTAAGGCATATTCTCCTAAGTGCATTTGCATACTGTAAGGGGAAACCCTTCAATTTGAGAGTAATTTTTTTCTCATTGGCGTTTAGCGTTTGAATAATAGACAAATCTTACTGAAAAACTTTAACTTCCAAATAAAAATCTAGCTCGATAATTATAGATTAATATCAATAATACCTCCTATTATTGCCATGGCAGACAAATTCTCTATAGCTAAATACACCTTTGAGGGCGATAGATTTGAAATTTTGGTCAAACCTGATCCTGCATTAGATTACAAATTAGGGAAATTGAAGGATATCAACTCCATTTTAGTCTCTGATGAAATTTATTCAGATGCGGGGAAAGGCACTAGAGCATCATCAGAAAAACTACAAAAAGCGTTCAAGACAGAGGATGCCACCACCATCGCTGAGAAAATCATAGAAAAGGGAGATCTAAACTTAACAACCGATCAGCGTAGAAAAATGACTTCAGAAAAAAGAAAGCAGATAATCACATTCATCGCAAAAACTTTTGTTGATCCACGTTCTCATTTACCTCACCCACCACAACGAATTGAGCAAGCTATGACTGATGCCCGTGTCAGTATTGATCCATTCAAAAATGTAGATGAGCAAACTAAAGATATAATCGAGAAACTACGTTCGATAATTCCATTAAAATCGGAAAATCTTGTATTAGAAATATCTGTACCAGCTCAATATGTTGCGCAATCATACACTGTCTTAAAATCTACAGGTGTCTTGAAAAAAGAAGACTGGCAACCAAACGGTTCATTAAAAGCGATACTAGAAATACCAGCTGGATTAAGACCAAATGTGATTGATAGATTAGGTGCAGTAACTAAAGGTACTGCTTTTGTAGAGGTTTTAAAATGAATGAAAATAAAAATCAATTTGTTTTACCAGGAGACACAATTTCCGGTTCATATGAACCAGCACAAAATGTTATCCTTAATGATAATAGGTTACTCTCAACCGCAATTGGATTTTGTGAGATAAATGATAATGAAGCTAATGTATCTCCTTTAACTGGATTTTATATTCCAAGAAGTGATGATTTAGTAATTGGTAAAATTAAATCACATACTTCTATGGTATGGGAAATTGACATAAACTCTTACCATGTAGGAATCCTTCCGGCATTTGATATATTTGGAAAAGACTATAATCCTAGTAAACATGATCTTTCCTCAAAATTGAATATAGGTGATCTTGTTGCAGTTAGGATTGTATCTGGAGACACTGCACGTGATCCTTTGGTTACTATATCTGGTGAAAATTTAGGAAAGATTGATTCAGGTGAATTAGTAAAGGTCTCTCCTGCAAAAATTTCTTATCTTATATCTAAACATGGTTCTATGATACAAACAATTGAATCCTCTACTGACACATCTATCACAATAGGCCAAAACGGTCTAATTGTTTTAAAATCTGAAAGTGACTCAAACTTGGACAAAATTATTAAAGTATTCAAAATGCTAGATTCAACTACAGATGATTCAAATATGGATGAAAAAATTCAAAAAATATTAGATGAAAATAATTGAGAAATTTTAAAGATAAAAAACAATATGTTATACCTGGTGATGTTATTACTACTTCACCACTACGATTACGGGAGAATGTGACGTTAGATGGAAAAAGGATTATTGCAACTAGCATTGGCTTGACCAATATTTATGATGACAGTGTTAGAGTGATTCCATTAAGTGCCGTTTATCTGCCAAAAATTGATGATATTGTGATAGGAAAGATCAAATCTATATTCGGAAACTCTTGGTTTGCTGACATTAATTCATGTTATCAGGGAATGCTTTTGGGTCAGGATGTATTTGGAAGAGGTTCTTCTCCTACCATGAGTGATATGAAATCCAGACTTGATATTGGAGATCTTATATGTGCAAAAATTGCAAATTTTGATAGATCACGTGAACCATTGATATCTATTGCAGATCATAATTTAGGAAAGATTGATTCAGGTGAATTAGTAAAGATCTCCCCACCAAAAATTCCTCGTCTTATAGGCAAACACGGTTCTATGATACAAACAATTGAATCCTCTACTGACACATCTATCACAATAGGTCAAAATGGCCTCGTGGTTGTATCCGGCAGTGAATCAAATGGGTTATTAAAGGCAATTGAAGCAATCCAAATGGTTGAAGAGCAGGCACATCTTGCTGATTTGACAGATAAAGTGAAAAAAATGTTAGAAACTAATGGTGATTAATTTGGGTGGAAGAAAATCAGATATGGTATTACTTGACGAAAATGGGATTCGTTGTGATGGTCGTAAGGTAAATGAAACAAGAAAAGTTACGATAAAAGCTGGAGTATTAAAAAATGCAAGCGGTTCTGCATACATTGAATTCGGTGGAAATAAAATATTAGCAGGTGTTTTCGGACCAAGAGATGTTCATCCTAAACATATGTCAAATCCAGATACAGGAATTTTGAGAGTTAGATATCACATGGAGCCTTTTTCTGTTGGTGAAAGAAAAAACCCAGCTCCATCTAGACGTGAGATAGAGATAAGCAAAGTTATCAAAGAGGCATTAGAGCCTGCTGTAATGCTTGAAAAATTTCCTAGAACTGCAGTAGATGTATTTCTTGAAATTTTACAAGCTGATGGTGGAACTAGATGTGCTGCACTTGATGCAGCATCTGTTGCGTTGGCTGATGCTGGAATTCCTATGAGAGATTTAGTTTGTGCATGTGCTTCAGGAAAAGCTGGAGATGCTTTGATACTTGATGTAAATAATGAAGAAGATCAGGCAGGACAAGCTGATATGCCCATTGGATATATGCCTAACTTAGGAAAAATCACACTTTTACAATTAGACGGTGTTCTAACACCTGATGAATTTAACAAATGTATTGAATTAGGCGTAGAGGGATGTAAAAAGGTCTACGAGATACAGAAAAATGCATTACGGGAAAAATATTTTTCTAAGGGTGATTGATAACAATGACAGATTTTTCAATTATAGATAAACTAAAAAGATCTAAAATTCTCGATTTACTTCAAGAGGGAAAAAGGATAGATGGTCGTGCACTTGATGAGCATAGAACCTTGGATGTAGTCACAGGAGTGGTACCACATGCTAATGGTTCTGCACGAGTTAGATTAGGTGATACAGAAGTTGTTGCTGGTGTAAAAATTCAACCTGATAGACCTTTTCCTGATACAGGTGATAGAGGTATTTTCATCTGCACAGCGGAAATTCTGCCATTGGCACACCCAAGTGCAGAAACAGGCCCTCCTCAACCACCTGTCATAGAACTTGCACGAGTTGTTGATAGGGGTATACGTGAAAGTGGCATGATTGATTTATCTCAATGTGTTTTGGAAGAAAATAAATCCGTTATAGGTATATTCTCAGATAATGTGGTAACTGATCACGATGGAAACTTGTTCGACACATGCTCATATGCTTCAGTAGCAGCAATCATGACTTCAAAGATGCCAAAGTGGGAGATGAAAGATGATAAACCAGTTTTGGTCGAAGGAGAAGAAGTAGATACTCCAATAACTACTATACCTGTATCAGTCACAATGGGACGAATAGGGGAATTTATTTTGGCTGATCCAAATATTGACGAATGGGCATGTCTAGATGCACGAATTACAATAACAACAAACTCGGATGGAAATATTGTCGCACTTCAAAAAGGTGGTAAGGATGGATTTACGTATGAACAGATTGTAAAGTGTTCCGAAATATCTATTTCATCTGGAGCAAAAATCAGAGAGATTATCAAGAAGGCAGTAGGAGAAACCCAATAACATGGCAAAACTTGCCAAAAAGAAAAAATCACTTTCCGGTCTTGGTGCTCGGTATGGAATCAAACCTAGAAAACAATTCACACAAGTTCATCGTGTACTGAAATCTACAAGGAAATGTCCAGAATGCGGGTCACTGAAATTTGGTCGTGAGGCTGTAGGGATCTGGAGTTGTAAAAAGTGCGCATTCAAAGTGGCAGGCTCAGCTTATGACGTCAAGCTTTAATGCAAAAATAGAAGTAGATGCAAAAGAAAAATCACAGGCAATCTTTGATTCAATTAATACAGATAACGAGTTTTATCCTGAAAATCCAACAAAAACTGAGATGTCTTTTAACGATAAAATCATAATTCGAATTGAATCAAATGAATTAACGCATATGCGTGCTAATCTTAATTCATGTATACGCCTTATTCAAACAAGTTACGACTCGATTAAATCAGTAAATATATAATCAAACATTATTTGTATAATTACATGTCATCCAATCAACAAATACCACCATGGCTACAGGAGCAAATAGCAAAGCTACAACAAACACAGCAAAACCTCCAAATGACTGTTTCACAAAAACAGCAACTTGAATTCGAAAATATAGAAACCGAGAAATCATTGGAAGAGTTAAAAAAAGTATCTGATGATGATGCAGTTTTCAAATTTGCTGGTACTATACTGGTAAAATCGAATAAGCAAACACTTCTTGAAGATCTTGAGGAAAAAAAGGAATTAATAAAAACTAGAACTACTGTTTTAGCAAAACAGGAGGATAAGCTAAAAACTAGCCTGAAGGAACAAGAATCTAAGATTCAAGAAATGATCAAAAACCCATCTGCTATGGGTGCTAAACAACCATCAGAAGGCGAATCTTCCCAATAAAATATTAATAAAAAATACTGATATTATTTATGAATTTAAAAGATCTACGTATAGTTGTAGACGAAAGAGAGAAAAAAAGTGGTATACCTGATCTTTTGAAATCAATTGGCATAAATGTTGAAATGAAAATGTTACCAATTGGAGATTATATTGTAGCACCTGAAACTATAGTTGAAAGAAAAAGTATCCAAGATCTAATTTCATCTGTGTTTGATGGAAGATTATTTGATCAATGTGATAGATTGAAGAATAATTTTGAATTCCCTATCATCCTAGTGGAAGGAAATATTAATGCAATTGAAGATCTAACAGAAAATCCATTTGTATTTTATGGGGCAATTTCATCTATTACAATTGATTTTAAGATTCCAATAATCACTACACTTGATTCATCTCACACTACAAAATTATTAGTTGCAATGTGTTCACAAAAAGCGCAATCCAAGGGACCATTTATCAAAAAAATTAGAAAATCAAATGATATACGGAAACAACAGCTTTCTGTTTTGTGCAGTTTACCTGGTGTAGGGGAAAAAACTGCTATACAACTATTAGAAAAATTTGGTAGTCCAATACGAGTCCTAAGTTCATCAACTGCAGATCTTGCAAAGATCAAAGGGTTAGGAAAAATTCGTGCAATAAAAATAAAAAAAATACTACAGAATCAAAGTAAATATTTAAAAAAAAGTAACCAAAAAACACTTCACGATTCCTGAATCATTTTTTTAAATTTTTTCTTTTTAGTGTATTTCCACATTTTGGGCATTTTATGCTTTCAGAAAAATTATTGTTACATCCAGGACAATAATATGTCCAAGATACAATATTTTTTATACCATCTGTCATTACTGGAAAAACTTGTATATTGAGATTTTTTGCTACATTTGAAACTGCAAAGTCATCAGTTATGAGTTCGGCACTAAGTTTCAGGCTTAATGCAATTATTGAAATATCTTCTACAGATAGTTCATGTAAATCACCAGACTCGTTTGCAGTATTCCTTACTATTTCAATAAATTCAGATTCTGGATTGGAAATAGTTAATCTCCCTGTTTCAATTAAAATATCAACCGCATCATGATTTTTTTTAATATGTTTAATTTCATCATACACTAATGATGTAGTATAACTTGGTTCGTTTGAACCAAATGGAATTCCTGCATAAAATGCACTAGAGTCTAAAACCCTAAAAGCCAAGTTTACTCATTTGCCTCAATCCTTTCTTTTTTAACCTAACAAAGACAGCTTGTTTTTTGTATTTTTCTATGGTTATGACATTTCCAAAAGCAGCTGATTTAATGACTTGCGCATCCATCACAATATTACAATCATGTGAACATGTTACCTCTACTTTTTCATCCGGAACAACAATTGAAGGAAGTCTATGAACCGGAGCAACTGGTGTGATAATGAATACACCTAAACTCTCATGAAGTATAGGACCTCCAATTGATAATGAATGACCGGTAGAACCGCTAGGTGTAGAAATGATAACCCCATCCATTTTTTGTTTAACTGTATCATTTTGAAACTTGGTTTCAAATTCAGCAGTTTTTGTTAAATTTTTACGATTAACATAAATTTCATTTAGAGCTGGTTGAAATTGTACACCATTACAAGAAGCTACAACTCGTTTTCTTTTGTCAAGCCAAACCTTATTTTTTTTCATGCATTGAATTGCATTATCAATTTCATTCAAATATATTTCTGATAAAATTCCCCTGTTCCCACCAACATTTATCGCTAGAAGTGGAGTTTCATTTTCAAGATTTCTAAAAGTTCTAAGAGTAGTTCCGTCACCACCCAATGTTATAACAAGATCAAGTTTTACTTTCTTCAAACCATCTAACGAATCTAACTGCTTTGCCCCTGTTACTGATACGGGAGAAATAGTATAAACTGTAGATCTCATTTTTAGCATTTTTCTGGCTATTTTTTTTGCCGCATTTTCAGATTTTTTTGAACCAAATTTACTAACAATTCCAATTTTATTGATTTTCAAGCGGATCTTTTTTACAAAAGCTTCTTAAAAATTTAATTTTTTGAGGATCATGCTAATAGTCTCACAAACAAAGATTTTTAACTAAATTTGACCATAATTGAACTATGTCCCTACTTTTGAAGGATAGAGTTTACACAATGCAATCACCCACTGCAAAAAGAGGAGTTTATCCATTACACGGTTACAAATTGGGATTATACAGAATGCCAATAAAACTTGAGGATCCTGCTGAGATACAGTCAATCTTTCAAGGACTAAAAAATACTTTTGAGATGGATATGTATGCTGATAGAATTTATGCAACTTATAATTGGATTGAAGAAAACATGCCAGATCCTGATGCGAAGGGGTATGAACAAGTCAAGCTTAGTGTTACTGTTGAAATTGTAACTGGTGAAGTAGTTGATATTATTTATCAAATATTTTCAATTGAAAAATTTGGTGATCCTCAGTGGGTTAAAGATTATAGAAAAAAGGCAGACCATTTTGCAAAAATGGTAATTGATACAATTCTCAGAAATACTATACTCTCTGATAAAATGGTTGAATCACTTACTAGCTTAGAAAAAATTTCTGAGAATCAGGCATTGATAAAATTAGAAGAATTAACCCCACTAGCACAAATTGTGCCAGATGCAAAACCAATAGCCAAAATAGAAAAACCAAAGCCAGCAGTTGCGGGTAAAAAACAAGTAATAGTGAGAGATGGAGAGGAAGCAATTCCGGGTCCTATTGATATAGAATATAAAGATAAGATGGATCAATCAACACCATTCAAAACTTCCACAGGTAATATGGTTCAAACTTGGGGACGTGTTGGTGCGGATAACAAGGTCATGGGTGTTTGGGGAGAATTTTGTTCTGTTGATTTTGATATCTGTGTAGCAGATGGTGCTTGTATTGATGCATGTCCTGTAGGTGTTTACGATTTCTTTGAATTTTCAGGAAACGTTGCATCTACTAAGAAACCACTTCAAATTAATGAGCCAGATTGTATCTTCTGTCTTGCATGTGAAGGTGTTTGTCCACCACAGGCAATCAAAATTTATCCACAATAAGTTTGGATTCTATAGTAAATTCCATAACTGTTAATATTGAACTAAATTTTGATAATATTATAAAATGGAACCATTAACACCAAACCCATTCACATCTTTTATTTTTGATATTTTTATCGCTTGTGCGATTATTATAATTGCATATACATGTAATTTTTACTACTTGGCATTTCTTTCAAGTCGTAGGAACGAGACTGAGAATACAGTTGCAATTGGAGAACCAACTGTAACTATACACCTTCCAATCTATAACGAAAAATATGTGGCAAAGCGTTTGATAGATGCAGTTTGTAATCTAGACTACCCTAAAAAATTCATGCGTATAATGGTTCTAGATGATTCTGATGATGATACAACAAAACTTGTATCAGAACTTGTAGAAGATCATAAGAAAAACGGATTTGATATATTACATGTCAGACGTGGAACTAGAACTGGATACAAGGCGGGTGCACTCAAACATGCTATGAAATCCACAGAAAGTGAGTTTGTTGCAATTTTTGATGCTGACTTTATTCCACCAACATGGTATCTGAGAAAAGCAATGCCTTATTTTGCAAAGCCAAGCATTGGGCTTGTACAATGTAGATGGGGACATGTAAATGAGAATTATTCTGCGCTAACTCAAGCACAAGCACTAAGTCTTGATTTTCATTTTTTGATAGAACAAAGGGCAAAAAGTAATTCACGTTTATTCATGAATTTTAATGGAACTGCAGGAATATGGAGGAAAACATGTATTGAAGATGCTGGAGGATGGCACACTGCAACACTTGTAGAAGACTTGGATTTGAGTTATAGAGCACAAATGAAAGGTTGGAAATGTCTTTTCATACCTGACATCGTAGTTGATGCTGAATTACCTGTGCAAATGAATGGTGCCAAAAGACAACAATTCCGTTGGGCGAAGGGCTCTATTCAATGTGCCATAAAACTTTTGGGTGGTATTATAGCAAAACGAAAGATTGCATTTGATGCAAAACTTCAGGCGTTTGTACAACTTACTAGGCACATAGTATTTCCCTTAATGCTAATCCAATTTCTTACACTTCCAATTCTTCTAGCAGCAGAGATCAATCTTTACATTGTTAGCTTTCTACCCATACTGACTTTGGCAACATATTTTGCTATGGGGCCTGGGGCATATCTGTACATAATTCATAATATGTATAAAAAAAATTGGAAAGAAAAGGCTCTGTCTATGCCATACTTGATAATTTATTCTATAGGAATGTCAGTTAACAATACTGTAGCTGTATTTGATGCCATGATAGGAAAGAAAAATGAATTTCTACGAACTCCAAAATATGGAATCATCAAAAAAACTGATGATTGGAGAACTAAGGCTTATAATTTACCATTCTCTCAAACTACATTACTGGAACTTTTCTTTGGAATTTATGGAATACTTGCAATCTTTATCGCAATTTACTCCTCAAACCCAATCTGGGTTCCTATAATTGCTTTACAAACTATAGGCTTTTTGTATATTGCATTCATGAGTTTCAGACATACAAGGTTTAAAAGAGACAGTTCAAAAACTGAGCATATTCAAACAAAGGATGAAAAGATGGCAAATATTACATACAAACTTGCAACAGTGGGAATTATTGCTATAATATGCTTCGGCGTATATATGGGATTTACTGGATATCAAGAAAATGTTTATCCTATTGATCTATCAATTGGGTTACTTGACAGAATCATGGCTTCCTCTGAACCAAAAACCATTATGGCAGATATTCAAGCAATGAAAGAATATCTACCGATAGAAGGAAATCCGGTATACATGTTTCCAACTGATACAACAAACTTTGTTAGAATACAATCAGATCTAGATGCAATGTTAATTAGCACTGAAAAAATTTCTGCTGTTCCAAGAGATAGCTCAGCATTTCATACTGGGATGATGGATGTCAGTCTTAGGGCTGAGGTGGTTCAGGAAAATCTTATGGATGTAGTGCCATACATGTATGCAAGTGTTTCAAATATTCTTTTTAGTTGTGTATGGATTGTGGGAATCATTGGAATATTTGCAATCTTGAAAAGGAAAAAGCAGAATATTGACATAGTTGATAAATCAGAAGGTATCTAGGTAAGGCCTAACTCGTTTCTAATTTCATCAACTGCTCTAATACCAAAGATATCTCTAACTTGTTGTACCCGGATTGCTTCTTTCAACAAATCTTTACCCAATAATTCTAACATCTTCTTAAATAGACCAGAAAAGCTAATTTCCCATCTATCAGCACAATCAAAAATTGTGCTTATTGCCCATTGTCTTACTTCATGCGGTAACGGAATCTTATTTTCTGTTTCAATCGACATACTATCAAAAAGATTAACAATCTCTGCTGTATCTTGGGCCATTTTTTCAATATCTTGTAATGTCCCATATTTTGATTCAGACTGCATACGTATGCCCGATTGATATTCTGATAATTTCAAAAGTCCAATAATTTCATTTGAGGTTGAACTGGATGACTTGCTAGTCACCTTTTCAATTTTTTGTAATTCTTGAATTATAGAATCTGACTTCTCATGAAATTCAGCAGAAGATGAATTTACTCTATTGAGCGTGTCAGATAAACCTAAAATTTTATCCTGTAATTCATCAGAATTTTCCCCCACATATTTTCTCAAAGTTATAAATTCAGATTTTATATTTTTAAGATTTCCAGAATCCCCTGGAGAATTCTTCTTTGAAGTAATACTATCTAATTTCTTTTGGAAATTTTTTATATTATTACCCAGATCTGAGGTTTTTTGCCTCATAGATCTAATATTATCTGTCATATTTTCCATTTTTGTCGTAATTTTTGAAATTGGCTCAGCTTTTGAAGACACATTATTCAAATCCTCTTTCACATTTTCTACCCTATCAGCAATTTTGATTATCATTTTTGAATTATTTTTTATGGAATCAAATGACAGGTCTATTTTTTCCATCAATTCATTGGAGTTGGGAGAATTCTCATTGATTTTAGATATTTTTTCTACCCGTTCTTGTAATTCATTTGTCTGTGTATTAATTTTGGAAATAATATTTGATTGATTTCTTACTTGTTCTAATCCTTCAAATAATCTTTCATTATCACCCTCAATAAGGTTGAGTTTTTTTTCTTGAACCTGGATCTGTTCTATTGTTAAACTGAGTGTATCAATCATATTTTTCATTGATACAAGGATCTTTTGATTTTCGGTAAAAATTTTTGACATAGCTTTTACTTCTTTTGATAATAATTTGGTAGAATCTGAAATAGTTGATACTTTTTTTACTAGTGGTAAAATGTTTGATGTGTTTGGGTTGGTTTTCCCAGATTTTGCTTTAGGATTATTTACCTTAGATGTCATACTAATCCTGAACTTTTAGTGTTGTTAAAAAGCTCGCTAAAAAAAAATAGAAGGATTGGATTTTACTGATTGACTATTTTTGGAGCATGTAATACTTCATGAAATGTTTTTTCAGCTAAACCATTCATAGTATCTACAAAACCTCTTGAACAATACTCACATTGTATCATATATTACGGTATGGTACGGTACTATTAATAGTGTGGGTAATTGTGAAATCACTCATTGATTGGTCAGATACCCCAGAGCTTATTTCTTCATGACATCAGTCACTCTGCTCATCATCCCATTTTGTTGTAAATTATTTCAAAAATAAATTTATGTAAAATCTATCATGACTGATTGTGACTAATTGACCTATGCATTACATCAAATCGTTTTTAAATAAATATGAGTAAATAATGGATGGAAAATTTTCTTTTACAATTACAATCAAGTGATACTGTTCAATCTTCATTGAGTGAAAACATCACCAATTTTGTTGATAGAATCAATCCTTTACAATTACCGCACGAAACTTTTGTGACAGATCTTGCAATCATAATGATTTTAGCTGCCGTAGTTACACTAGCATTTTTCAAAATCAGACAGCCATTGATTATAGGATATTTGTTTGCTGGAATGTTGATAGGTCCATTATCACCATTGTGGACATCATTTTTGCCTGAAAAAGTAGGACCCAGTACAATTAGTGGTGTTGGCATATTATCAGATCTATCAGCGTTGAATCTCTTTGCTGATATTGGTGTGATTTTATTACTTTTCGTAATTGGCATAGAATTTCCATTTGCAAAGATTCGATCAATTGGAAGAGTTGCAATGGGTGCAGGTACATTAGGGCTTTTTGCCACATTAGGCGTAGTCTTTCTTGCAGCATCTGCACTTGGTCTAAACTTTATGGATTCCTTATTCATATCTGCGGCATTATCAATCAGCAGTACAGCAATAATTATCAAAATACTCCAAGATGCTGGCAAAATAAAAAAAGAATCGTCTATACTTGTTTTGGGAGTCTTGATTGTTGAAGATGTAATTGCAGTAATCCTCATTGCATCACTTGAATCAATTGGTTTAGTTGGAGCAGTATCGATTGAAAATGTTGTTTTGGTAGCTGCTGTAGCAGGTGGTCTAATTATTGGTACATTTACTATTGGAAGACGAATAATTCCTCCATTAATCGACAAAGTTGCAGCTGCGGAAAATAGAGAAATTTTACTACTTAGTGTTCTTGGTGTTTGTTTTGGTTACGCACTTTTAGCAAATGTAGTAGGACTTTCTGTTGCAATTGGTGCATTTTTAGCTGGAGTTTTGATCGCAGAATCAAAATCTGCGGAAGTGTCAAAAATTTTATCAAGTCCAATCAAAGACATGTTTGTAGCAATCTTCTTTGTTTCTGTTGGTGCATTGATGGATATCACTCAACTAGAAAATTACATTTTCATCGCATTTGCATTGATTGCAGTTGCTACAGCTATGAAATTGGGTAGCAATCTTTTTGGAAATATGCTATTCAAACAACCAAGAAATAAGTCACTACGGTCTGCGTTTGCATTATCTGCTCCGCGTGGAGAATTTTCAATCGTAATTGTGAAAGTAGGTGTGGATATGGGCATGGTTAGTGCCTTTTTGTTCCCATTGATAGGCTTGATATCTATCATTACGGCATTCATGTCTCCATTCATAATTCGTGCAGGTGACAAAGTCATTCTGAAACTTTCTAAATCCTAGGATATGGCAAATAAAGAGTTAGAACAAATGTTAGAACGTGTACATAAGGATATAGATATTTTTGATTTTGATGGAAAAAATGTTCCAAGAATTATTTTATCTGATAGACAATTTGATAATATGATGTTAAAAATACAAGGTAAACCAATCTCTGTTGATACTAATCTTAACATATTACAGGATGGGTTAGGCCACGTGTTTGTTGAAATAACATTAGATTTTTCTCATGGAGACATACATAACAAATTTCTGATTTATGCCAATGACACGCTTAATTTTTTTGAGGCATTGGCAGATACTACAATGTTTGCATTATCTCCTCCAGATCACTCTCAAGTCAACCAAGACAAAGTCTTCATGGTTCAATTACCCAAACCAGAAAGAGCTGTAAATGCTTTAGATATAATAAAAACTGGTTTGCAAACAAACCATCAAAATTTGAAATCATAAAAGAATGCAGTTGCCGGGATTTGAACCCGGGCCACGAACTTGGCAAGCTCGCATAATAACCAAGCTATACTACAACTGCTTGATCGATAATTTTGTTAATGTCTATTAAAGCGTAATGATTGATACGGATTCTTTTTAACTATATTATTATTATATTTAATATGGATGAAAAAGTCCAAAAAGTTTTAGAAGAAAAAATTCTCGAGATATTTGATAAGAAAAATGAAATTAACTCTATCACAAATTCATCGGAATTGCTGTCATCAGATAAAAATTCATTCAGATACGGGATAATATTTGGAAGACTCTATAATTCATTTTATTATCAATATAGAAGAATTGTAAAGAGGGATCCAACGGAAGAAGAATTTTCTGAATTCATTCAGATATTAAAACAACATGAAAAAGAATTCTTGGGTTTGTCTTTCTGATCTTATAGTTTAACTACATTAATTTTTGCTGTCCCAGGTAATTTTACACATGCAGATTTTAATGCCTTTGTTGCTGCATCAACATGCTCTTTTTTAACATGCATTTCCATTATGATTTGACCCGCTTTGACACGTGCCCCTAAACTAACTGCTTTTCCAAAGGCTCTTCGCATTCCCTCTTGTAATCTATCAGCCCCAGCAGCTGCAATCATTTTATTCTCTCGAAGTAAAACATGAGGGTAAATTCTAAGTCTTGACCAATAGCCTGTTTCACCCACTGTCTTTTCAAGCGTCTTATTGGCTGCCAGTCTAGTTGACTCTATAGCCATATGTCTGATCTGAAGTTTCTCGTTTAGCATCAGTTGAACAGAAAAATCATATTTTCCCTTTTGTCCACCATGAAATTTGGCTATTTTGATTTGTGGTTTACCTTTTATGTACTCCTTTCTGGTGTACGGTTGACCATTACCTCTTCTATAACATTCACCATGCATAATTCTTTGATGCCTTTATGCCCATATTTTAACGATAGTCTTCATACATCTTATATGCTCAGTTATAACAAAATTTTTGATGGCTTTTGAAAGTGATTCAAAGATACAGGGTGTTTTCATAAAAAATCAAACTTTGATTTTAGATCCAGACATTCAGCATGATCTGAATCTAAAGGGTTATGGTGAAATGAAAGAAAACAAATTGATTTTAAAACCATTCGAATCACTTTATCTCTTACATGTTGGAAAACTAGTAATTTTTAAAGGAAAAAAGAATTTGAACTTTGACTTTCTTTTAGAGATCTATAGACAGTTAGATGAGAATATACTAACTAATTTTTTGATTTATCGTGATCTTAGGACAAGGGGTTATACGGTTAAAGATGGATTTGGTTTTGGATCTGATTTTAGGGTCTACAATAAGGGAGATTTTGGAGAAAAAAATGCCAAGTTTCTAGTTTTTGGTCTAAATGAGGGTAAGCAGGAAAAGGTAGGAAAACTACAAAAAAAGATTCAAGAGATTACAAGCATGGGTAAGGAACCCATAATTGCAGTGATTGAACGCCGTGGAGAAATAATCTATTATAAGATTTCAAGAATCAAGTTTCAGCAAAATATTGAAAAAATAAACATGGATGACTTTGATTTCTAGTTAATACTTATCCACTGCCCATTCCGTTGTATATTTTAAAAGATTATTTTTTTCTGCAAATATAAGATCATGCACTTCAACATAATGTGTTTCATTATTCCAAAGCTTTTCAAAATTTTCAATTTTGGCATCTGTACGTATTTTATCATCCCATGATGTAAAAACGTCAATAGATTCAAAATTTCTATTTTGCGCATCAAATGTGACATTAGACGTACCGGTGAATGCAACTACATCATCATTCTCATCTCTGAATATGCCTAATCTTTCTTCAAAAGAACCATCTACCAGCTCTGAGTTTGGAATTGCAATTTTTATTTCAAGTTTAAAGTCCTTAATCACCTTCTGCAGATGAGATATTTTGCTATCTCGAATCATATTACCATTAAATTTATGACCATATCCATTCTGATAGATTTTTTTTAACATGTTCAAATCAGAAGTACTAAATCTATGACCTGAAATTAGTCTAATTTTTGCATGTTTCTTTGTTATACTATCTAATCCAAAAGATAGTGTACTGAGGCTTTTTATTGATATGAATTCAATCGCCCTATCATATTGGATACAATTAGTCAGACATGGAACAAAAAACTCCGCCAGTAAATCATCTTTGTCTGATCTATATTCACGTTTTAATGACAAATCACGTAATGTCATATCATTAAAACTCTCTTGAATTATTTAAGCAGGTCAATCAAAAACAAAATGCTCCCGCCGGGATTTGAACCCGGGATCACTGCCTTGAGAGGGCAGTATGCTTGGCCGGACTACACCACAGGAGCTTGGTAAAACGAGAATCAATCACAATTTAAACGAATGGGTATAGTGCCAAACAAAACAGATTCAATAATAAAAATATATTTGTATTTTAGACTAATTGATAATTTTTCTAAGGTTTGTCATTTACATCATTGGTTAATAATTCCAAGTTTGAAACTTTATACAAAATCTAATTCTATGATTTCTGCTTGGAAATCAAAAACATAATAGAGAAACTCTTGACAAAAGAATTTCCCATTGGAGTTGGAGGATGTCGTAATCATGATTTTAGATATGATTGTTGTGAATATGATATTACAGTATTCGATGAAAAAAATCAAAATGATTCTATTCTTGAATCAGATGGATTTTTTTTTCATATTCATCACGCATCATTAAAAGAAACTCGTCCTGATATTTTGATATTATATGATAATATGATGATCCTATTCGATGAACAATGGGAGTTACAGACCCTATTGTCAACAATTAAAGAAAAGAAAAAACAGTTATTCAATGCATATGTAAAAAATTGTTTGGTAGAATCACAGGTATGCATAACGAAGGCAACAAATGGATTGGGCACAGATCCATATGCAGGATGCTGGCTTAACTCATCATCATATTTTATTGCTGATGCAATATGTGGAATTGGTCTTCAACAACCTGCCCCCACTCACATGTTGAAACAACTACGTGAACTGAAAAAAAATAAAATTAACGAATTTATATCAATTTTGACTGAATCAATTGGTATAGAACGTGCAACACCATCCCTTCTTTCAAGAATGTTCAAGTCCACTATTGGTTTTTCCGATATGATAGAAAAAAATCAACATTCTATGCTTATCTCTAAAAAATATAATTATATGATAAACCATTCATTATTATCTGATTGTTATTTTTATCTGGGTTATATCAACAGAAATAACTTTTTCAAAATTCAGGATCTTCATAAGAAACCTGAGTTTATTCATATTTTGAAAACTGCATTTGATTTAGAGACTGATGCCAGCAAGATTGAGTCACAAGCCAATAAATTACATGAAACCATCGACACGATAATAAAACTAGTACACAAATCAAATTGATATTTTATATGTCTGGATATAACGATGTATGATTTTTTTATAAAGTCTTAAAAACATGTCCAGACTCATTATCTTATGACAGATCAAGCATGTGGCTGTGAAGCAGATTCAGGCGATCCAGATTATGCATGTGACTGTGCAATGCAAGGTCATTGTATATGCAGTCATGATTGCAAGTGTAATACTGATGTATGTAAAGAAGCAGTTTCTCAACTTTAAAACATCATCCCTTATTTTTATACAAATATTTTGATATTATCTAGTCTTACTAATCTTCTGCCGCTTCTTCCTCTTCAAATCCCCATGATTTTACAAGCTGTTCCTGAAATGTATCAGCCTGTTTTTCATTCAGCTTATCACCGCAGTTTTTGTGTGTCGGAACTATGACCATACCATCCAGTTTGAATTCAACCTCATAAAAGTGGATTTTTGTACATTCACACATATACACAAAGTTATCTTTAAGCCCTATATTTGCTTATTTGAAAATTTTAATACCCAATTAATACGATTGAGTACATGCATTACGAAAAAACCACTATATTTTTTCTGTCAATCATTTTGATTGGAGGTACTGTATTCCCAGCAACTTTTGCTCAAGATGCTCCACCGCCTCAAGCTGGTACTGGAGCAACTTCAAGTGGTGGAGTGGATCATGCAGGATCTTGGTACCCAGGAGAAAATTTAAAGATAAATGATTATTTCAAATACGAATTATGTCATGCAGAGTATAAAGACTGTACAGAATTTTGGTTTACAATGTGGGTAGAAAAGAAAGTTGTAGAAAATAATGAAGAAAAATTCCGAATACAAGTATTGGTTGAAGATGGAAATAGGGTTGTAAAAGGACATATGGATGTTGGCATGCTTGCACCTGAACCAACTGGTGGCAGTGATAACATATCTTCATATCGTTCAGTATACAAATCTACTATAGCATGGCTTACTGCGTTTGCTACTGCACCAACTGATTTAGCAGGCAAGGGACCAAAAGAATTCAGTAAACCATCGTGGGGTAAGATTGCGAATATTGGTGGAGAGCAAGTATCGCCAATTGGTATGCAGACTATACATACCCCATCAGGTGAACATGAAACTGTTGTTATAGGTTGGAAGACTGGTGGTAAGTCAAGTCATATTTGGGTAGTAGATGAGTTTCCATTTCCTGTAAAGGCTAGTACATGGGTTCAAGTAACGGAAGGAATACCACCACAAGAATACAAATTTTCTCTATTTGATTACAAAGAAAATGTTTCTACAAACCCATTCATAAATGTGGTAGATACAGAGCAGCAAAAGGCTGACGCAAACTGTCCTACTGAATATGTTAAAGAAAAAATAACTACTAATACGAATACAAATTCAATGCAAGTAACCATATTTTATGGTCCAGAAACACCCAAGATTGGATGTGATCTTGAATTCCTTATAGAATTTAAGAAGAGTTATTCTAGTGATATATGGGAAAATCAAGTTCATTATGACATATTGAAAGTGGATTCGGAATTAGTTCCAATCGCTTCTGCGGCTGATGATGAGGGACGTGATAAGTTCTTTAGTACGTCAGGACAGGTTCATCGATATTGGTTAATGACTGGTGACCCAGGTTTACAAAAATTTGCTTTGTTGGTGAAAGGGACTGGACCAGAACACATCACTCCAAATCCTGAATTCTTTGGATATGTTATTTTTGATATTGATATATTAAGTGCTGGTAAAGGCTCTGGCAGTTTACAAACTATTACTCCCACAATAACAGAAACCGAAATTATTATTCCAAATTGGATTAAAAACAATGCGGGATGGTGGGCAGATGGAATTATTCCTGACTCTGCATTTGTTTCAGGTATTCAATGGCTCATATCTAATGATATTATGAATATACCACCAACCGAACAGGGGGAGGGTTCTGACAACATGATTCCGGCATGGATAAAGAATAATGCGGGATGGTGGGCTAATGGAGAAATTCCCGACTCTGCATTTGTTTCAGGTCTTCAATGGCTCATATCAAACGGAATAATGAATATTTCTTGATCATATTATATTGCTATCACAGTTTGGTTAGAATGCATACAAAAGGAGAAAAATTTTGACTGGTCTATTTTCTTATCCAAAAAGAAATCTTAGAAAACTAATCAAAAATGGTGATTTTAAAGAAGCAATAGAACTTGGGAATAATTTAGAAGAAAAATATTCTCAAGATCATGATTTTCTTTTTATCATGGGTAGTATGTTTTACATACTTGAAGATCCAAAAATGACACTCCATTACATTGATCGAGTTCTAGAAATTAGTGAATATGATGTAGAAGCGCTTTCTCTTAAATTAAGAGTGCATCAACATTTGAAAGAAAATGACATAGCTATTGAATGTTGTAAAAAAATCCTATCTGTGAATTCAGATAATTATGAAGTGAAAGACGTTCTTACTGAGTTAGAAGGATAGTTACACATTTTCACCTTTCTTCTCTGCTCTAAATTTCTCGTATCTTGTTTCTCCTTTGTGGTCTATTTCTTTCACCGAATACACATTTTCCAAAAGCCAATCACAAAATTCTGTGACTTTATCTGTAAATTCATACCAGATGTGTAAAGAGTGTGGTAAAATATCAATACGATCCTCCTTTCTCCCACTTTCATTTATGGGACCAAGAAAGACTTTGACACCCTCACTATCATCATGCATGTATGCATCTTCCACTTCAATATTTCCAAAAACCTCCTTTGCTTTTTCCTTTATTTTGCTACGCTCAATAGGGAAACTTCTTTTTTTCATGTCTATAATAAAACTCAAATCCTGTTTTCCATACATGTCAAAATTTTCTATTTTTCCTTTGTGTGGAAAATTCACTAATAACTCAATATTGTATTTTCTCCCAACTTCTTTTCCTATATCACCTATTGTTTTGTATGCAATCGCAGGGCTTTTTTTTAATAAAACCATGATTTGTGGCAAGTTCGATTTTAGTTCTTTTTGTAAATCATTTGTAATTATTGTGAAGATCATACAGAAATTATGTATTCTTTGAATATATTGATTAAGATTGGGTTTTTTAATAATAAGATTATCCTGATTTTATGTCATTACCAAAAGAAGGTGATTTTGTTCCACTTGATGATTCGGAAAGAGCCCCAAATGTAGATAGTTACCGAATCACTTGCATAGATTTTATCAAGGATATATCGAAGGATTATCTTGCATGGGTAGATCGTTACAAGCTACCAGAGGAAGAAGACAGAAAACGACGAACAGAGATATCTGCTATTATTGAACGAACTAATGGCTGGATTGCTAAAATTCCACAATCTTTCAAGGCTGTAGATGTAGTCATGAATGATGGGACACAAAAAATGGCAGAAGCGACAGCCGGAAAACCATTTCAGATTGGTGTTTTTGTAGATAAAAAATCTGGCTACACACTAGCAAAACCTGGAATTATTAATGTGAACATAAAGGCTGCAGGTAGGGAGAAGAATAAGACAAAGCTTGCATTTCACACTAAAGAGGAAAGGTTCAGAATAGAATCAACCGGCAAAGCATTTTTTGATGAATCAAATATTACAGATAGAGAGTATGATCTTTTGGACATTAATCTGAATCTAAATGCTACAGAATGTCAACAACGTGATGTCATATCATTTACAGTTATTGTGAGTGAAATGCAAAATGGAATGGAGATTGATCGACGTGGAGTGAGTACCGTCATTCATATTGTTTAGTTTAACAATTAGATTTTATCAAGAAGTTGTTTCTTTTTTGTCTGAAATTCTTTATTGGTAATAATACCAGCCTTTTTCAACTCGCCAAGTTTTTTGATTAATTCAACATTATCTTGAGATGATCTAATCATTCGTTTTGCTTTTGTAACCTTTTTTGAAACTGTTTTTTTAGCTTGTGTACTGACCTTTTTGCTTAACTTTAGGCCTCTTAATTTTGCTAATCTGCCAATTTTTTGTCCCTTGGTTTTAGCCTCATTCACTGATTCTAGAAGTTTTGTGGCAAATTCATCATCATTTGGATTGAAGCGTCGCTGAAATTCTTTTATGACAAGAACAGGATAAGGCGTCCATTCTACACCATTATAAAATTGCTTGATCTGATTATCTGGAAGTGACTTCAGATATTTGATAAGATATTTCTCAGATTTATTATCCATAGATATATTTCTCATTCAAGTTATTAATAATGATCTAATAATCATACTAGTGATATGACAAGAGAAGCTATCCTTTACGAGAAAAGACCTAATGACAAGGTTTTGTGTACTGCATGCGCTAGGTATTGTGAGATAGGAAAAGGCCAGATTGGTCTTTGTGGTATCAGAGGAAATGAAAATGGTAAACTCGATCTTTACGTTTATGGAAAAGTTATCGCAGGCCATGTCGATCCAATAGAAAAGAAACCGGTGATTCATTATAATCCGGGAAGCAGTATTTTCTCAATCGCAACCACTGGGTGCAACTGGCTATGCAAGTATTGCCAAAACTCTGACATCAGTCAGAGACGCAAAATAGAGGGCGTTGATATGACTCCAGAGCAGGTGGTAAACACTGCTGTTGATCATGGAGCAGATGGAATAGCATACACATACAACGAACCTTCAATATTCATGGAATTTGCTCGTGATTGCGGTGTGACTGCAAGAAAGAAAGGACTCTTCAATATTTTTGTCTCCAATGGATATGATACACCAGAATCAGTAAAGATGATGGATGAATTTTTGGATTGTATCACCATCGATTTTAAGGGAAGTGCAGAGCCAGACTTTACCAGAAAGTTCATTGGAGTTCCAGATCCTCAACCAATATTTGACACCATTCTGGAAATCAGAGACAAGACAAAAATTCACATAGAAATTACAGATTTGATAGTTCCACAGGTAGGCGATAGCTTGGAACATGCAAGAAAGCTCGCAAAATTTGTTTATGATGAGTTAGGTCCAGAAACGGTAATTCATTTTCTGCGGTTTCATCCTGACTATAAAATGATGGAGTATCCAGCTACACCAGTGAAGACACTGGAAAAACATTATGAGATTGCAAAAAGTGAGGGACTAAAGTATGTGTATCTTGGAAACGTTCCGGGACATCCATGGGAGCATACATACTGTGCAGGATGTAATGAGATAGTGGTGAAAAGATTTGGGTTTGACATTCAGCAGTGGAACCTTGATCAAAACAACAAGTGCAAATTTTGTGGAAACCAAATACCAATAACTGGCTCACTAGCTAAGGGCTACAAGAAGAATAGATTCCAGTTTGTTGTTTAAATTTGTTTGAATGTTATACCATTTTTTTAAAAAAATTATTTGTCTAGGAATTTGAGCAAAACTAAAATATAGTGCATAATTGAGTAATTTTTACATGAGAAAATCAGGTTATTTATCATTTTCATTACTCGCAGTTTTTGTAGTTATAGCTGTTACACCATCAGCATTTGCAGATCATATGAGTGCTACAGTAACAAACGCGCCAGGATCATCAACTCCGGGCTGTGAAACAACAGCTGACGGTTGTTTCATTCCAAGTATGGTTACGCTTGATATAGGCGGTGAAGTTACTTGGGAGAATGATGATACTGCAGCACATACTGTAACATCTGGAACACCTACAGAAGGACCTGACGGCATATTTGACAGTAGCTTAGTTATGGCAGGCTCATCATTTTCTCATATATTTGAAGAAGCAGGCTCGTACGATTACTTCTGTATGGTTCACCCATGGATGCAGGGAATGGTAATGGTTTCTGCTGAAGAAATGGTACATGATGAAGAAATGGCACACGGTGATGAAGAAATGGCACACGGTGATGAAGAAATGGCACACGGTGATGAAGAAATGGCACACGGTGATGAAGAAATGGGACACGGAGATGATCATGCTGCAATGGGAGTAGAAGATCTATCTGACCAGTTTGTAGCCACAGTCACATCCGGTGTGATTCACCACATTGGAGGAAATACTGATGACTCTACATTACTTGTTCATTTGTTCGGTGCAGATGATGACGGTGAACTCAAAATTACTCTAAACAGTGATATCATAACTCCATTTGATGATGGTAGTTACTTTGTACTTGTAGAAGGCCAAGAAGTTGAGTTCATGCAAATGGGTAACACAATTCACGTTGATTATGAAGCAGGAACAGAGAGAATTGAAATAGTTGGAAGTCATGTGGTTCCAGAGTTTGGAACAATAGCCATGATTGTATTGGCAGTAGCAATAATTAGCATAATTGCAATAACTGCAAAGACAAGAACAACTCTAATTCCAAAACTTTAGACAAAAATTATAGAAGCATATCCAACGACAGAACTTTTATCTCCAGATATATCTCCGCTAGTTGCATACTTTAGCAACTTTCCTTGCGTGGCACCCAATTCTTTACATGCGGTCATAATAGAAGCAATGGCACCAAAGCCACAAGCAGTTACTTTTCTTTCATACAAAATTTTGTAAAATTCATCAACGTCCAGTTTTAAGATGGGATCAATTAGTGCTTGATCTTGATTGTGTGCAAATCCATTTTCCTCATAATGTGTAAAATCAGATGAGCCAATGAGCAAAGCATCTTTCTCTTGTGCAATTTTTGCAATTGCAGAACCAACCAGAGTTGCTGTTTTCTGTTCTTGGTTAATCAATGATATAGGGAGGATTTTCATTTTATCTGAAAACACTTCTTGCAACATGGGTATCTGTACCTCAATACTGTGCTCCTTTGAATGAGAAAAAGAATCAATTTCCAAGATATCCAAATGTTCTCTTAATTTTAACACGGAATCAGAATCAACTTCAACCAAGCCGAGTGGTGTTTTCCAGCTCACATCAATCATTGATGCTACATTTTGACCGATCCCATAGTGATTTGGTCCAACTATGATTGCTAGTTTTGATGATGACGCGGAAAGTGAGTAAAATGAATGGCATGCAACTGGACCAGAGTATACAAATCCAGCATGCGGACATATCACTCCGTAAATTTTTTCATCAGAGTCTGTAGGAGAGGTTTTACCAGGACCAATGGGATGCATAAAGCATTCATGTATGAGATTTTTCAACTTCTTTTCATTTTCTGGATAAAAAGTTCCAGATACTGCGGGTGTTCTAATCTCCATATGTCTTCTCCCTCACGACTTCACCATTAGGGATTTCTTCTTTGAATACAATACCCTCAAACTTTTCAATTTTGGCCTTACCAGTTTTCCAAAAATCTTGTTCCAGTCCAGCCTTCATACATGTATGTTGTAAAAATTCTTCCACACTCCAACCATATTCACCAGGTACCTGTGGCAAAAGCAGTCCCGAGTAAAAAGAATGACTTACAATTAGACCATCCCTACCAATCTTGATTTTTTCCAAATATTCAGTGGGATTAGAAACATCAATCTCACTTGGAGGTGTTAAGACTGTCACTTCAAATACAATATCATCCAGTTCTTTGATTTTTACTGGTTGGAATCTGGGATCCTGAGTAGAAGCAGCTATTGCTCCATCTACTATTGCATGTGATAGTTTTTTGTCTGGCATGGGAAACCCAATACATCCTCGCAGTTCTTGATGTTTGTTGAGGGTAACAAATACACCAGAGTTAAATGAAAATTTTTTCTCATTATCAGTATCTAATTTTATTTTGTTTCCATTTGAAAGGAACTCAGTAGCAGCCTTTCTTGCTATTTTGACTAGAAAAGTTCCATCTGAATCAGATAACTGCTCTGTCATGAAGTACTCAACTGACATGTATTAAAAAAACATTAAATTTTACAAAAGATTGGATAATATATGGCAGAGCCAATTTTAGCACTTACTGCATTGGCATTAATCACAATTGCATTGATAGGGCAGGGAATAGAAATGCGAAAAATACGCATAAGAACTTACGGTGAGGATGGAGTTGGACATCCAAACATATTCTTGGACAAAAAAAATGTAAAATGGTATATTCTTATCGCCGCAGGTCTTGGGTTGGCATTTTCTGCTCAGTATGTTTAACTACAATCTACCTCTAAGACAACTCTTGCTTCATTAGCACGTTTTTCATCCTTATACTTTAGTTGAGATATTTTTTTGTTAAGCAAGTCATCCTTTACAAGATTAGCCTTTCCTGCAAATGTCTGCCCATCAAATGATACCTTTACATCCGAATTTTTTATTGCATTTTTTAGCCAGTCGCTGTTTGGGTTTCTACGTGAGAAATAGAATTTATTGTTGTATCTGACCACAAGTAATTCAGTTTTGTATGTTTTTCCAGTTTTCCTACCTTTTGTTTCCAAAATTGCCTTGAATGGAGGAATGATGTCACTCATATCAAGTTTGGATCAAGTCAAGTAATTTAACTACATTGATTGAAAATTCTGATATTCAATTAGATAAAATAATCTAGCAAGTCAATTGCATGTCTACACACTTAGAAGGAATGCCGGAGCATCTGCAAACCGCGGATGAGTTCAGAGGTAAACCTGTAGTTGATAGAGAGGGAATCAAATATGGAAAAATTAAACACATCCACATACACTCTGATACACTTTCAGTGGCTGGCGTTACAGTGCATCAAGGATTTCATAAAGATTATTATCTTTCAAATGATTCCATTGATAAATTCACAGAAAAAACATTGCTTTTGAGTACTCCTCCAATTAGGGTTGGTGTTCAAGTCGTTGATATAGATGGCGAAAAAATTGGTAAAGTAAAAAAATTACATCGTCATCCTGATACCAATGAATTAGAATTTATTGAAATACCAGCTGGACTAATACACAAAAAAATGATCCCAAAATCTGATATTTGGGGAGTTGGAGAAAAAATAATTCTAAATTTCACCAAAAAAGAATTCAACAAACTAGAATAACCACTTTTTTCATTTCTAATTTTTATTTTTAAAAATGGATCACTTATCTATCATTCGCGTTTCTTTTATGCAAATTTTGCTAATTACACATATTCGACAAGTCAACGTCAGACCATAGTTGTCCCTTTTCGAATAGAGTCATCACGGGCTCTCGTTTTTAGAGAGCCCTTTTTTTATGTTTGATTGCTTATGAATACAGCTAGAACAAAGAATGTCATAGCAATTGAAGCACCTACACCCATGATAAAAATAATCTTATTGCCAGTCATTCACACTAATCTTGAAATGATAGAATCTAAATAGCTTTAATTTCCAATATTTCAAATTAGTAATCAAATTATAATTGTGAAAATCAGACCTAACATTGCATGCAATAGAAGTTGATTCATTAACAAAGAAATTTGGTGATTTTAAGGCAATAGACAATATTTCCTTTGATGTAGAGGAGGGAGAGATTTTTGGATTTTTAGGTCCAAACGGTGCAGGTAAAAGCACCACAATGATGATACTTACAACACTGCTAAAACCATCATCAGGAAAGGTACTGGTAGGCGGTCACGATATTACGTCTGATGCCAAGAAGGTAAGGGAGAAAATTGGTTATGTTCAACAGGAAATCAGTGTAGATGAATTCCTAACCGGTAGAGAAAATCTATACTTACATGCACGAATTAATCAAATTCCAGGCAATCTGATCAAATCACGAATAGATGATGTGTTAGAACTGGTGGAGCTGGGTGAAAAACAGGACCATGCAACATTAACCTATTCTGGCGGAATGCGAAAGAGACTTGACATAGCCAACGGATTGTTAAGCAGACCTTCCGTACTATTTCTTGACGAGCCTACTGTTGGGCTTGATATACAAACAAGGCGGAAGATATGGAGCTATATAAAAAAAATTCGGAAGGATTTTGGCATGACAGTTTTTATCAGCACTCATTACATGGAGGAAGCAGATGATCTATGTGACAGAATTGGAATAATTGATTTTGGAAAAATACAAGTCATTGACACACCAAAATCAATGAAGAGGGCTATAGGAAATGAAATAATCTCTTTTAATCTTGTTGATGGTAAAGCAAATCAAGATACTTTAATTGATCAAATTAATAATATTGAGTTTGTAAAGGAAGTAAAAAATAAACAAGATTTAATCACTGTATTTTCTACAAACAGTAACGAAGTAATACCAAAAATATTTCAGGCTTCCACTAATCTTAACATGAAAATAAATTCTCTTACGTTAAAACAGCCAACACTTGATGATGTCTTTATCTCATACACAGGGCATGATTTGAGAGATGAAACTGAAAATAAAAAATACAGTAGAAGAAAAGAATTCAATCTGAACAGGAGAAAAGGACTTTGATCACTGACACTTACTCAATTTTTTGGCGTGAGATGAAACGCTATAAAAAATCAAGAGGTGGTTTTATAATTAGACTGATTCAGCCAGCTGTTTGGATCATAGTTATGGGTAACATATTTTCAGGAACACAACCTCTAATTCAATCAGTTGGATTTGATGGTGAGTATATAGAATTCATGACACCGGGAATCATAATACTCACTGCAATTTTCACAAGTATATTCGGTGGTGTAAACACTTTGTGGGATAGAAGATACGGTTTCATGAATCAGGCGCTTACTTCTCCAATCTCTAGGTCATCCATAGCACTTGGGAAGATGCTTGCAATATCTGCAGTTGCAGCTATTCAGGCCAGTCTTATTTTGGGTATTGCACTTGCAATAGGTGTTACAATGCCAAATTTGTTCATGATAGCTCCAATCATGGCGATAGTAGTTTTATTTTCTATTGGATTTTCTGGAATATCTGTCATGTTTGCGGCAGTTGCAAAATCTCAAGAAACTTTTTGGGGAACTGTAAATTTTCTTGGTTTGCCTATGTTTATGATAAGTCCAGCTCTTTTTCCATTAGCCCTGATGCCAGATTGGCTGGCTACCATTGCTCATTTTAACCCGGTCACGTATGCGATAATCTTGGTTCGAAGTATGATGTCTGGTTTTGTCGAAGGCTCTTCGGCTGCACTTAGTATAGTCGTTTTATCGGCATTTGTTATAGCCATGACATTATTGGCTAGTTATGTATTCACGCGTGAAGTGAACAAACCCTTCTGATTTAACCAAATTTGACCTAAAAACGAAGATAATCAAACATAGAAGATCTTGTGTTACTCTGAGACCATAATTATTGAAAAAATTAGCATTAATTGGATTACTTTTTGGTATACTTCTAGTAGGGGCAATACCTAATGGATTATCTGCATCTGATCATCGGTATGCCAGTGAATGGGGAGGATACAGCATGTCAAATGACGGTGAATTTTTTCGACCTCAGTATGTAGCTATTGATGATGATGGTAATGTCTATGTCACGGATCTAAGTTCTAGAGTTCAAAAATTTACATCTGACGGAACATTTCTGAAATCTTGGGGTTCTATGGGTCCAGTAGATGGTCAATTTGGTTCTCCAAGTGGTATAGCAGTATTTGGTGATTATGTCTATGTTGCAGATAAAAAGCAGCATTCCATCGATGTATTTGACAAGGATGGTAACTTTGTTTTTAGTTGGGGAGAATTTGGAAGTGGAGACGGACAATTTTCTAAACCACATGGAGTAAAAATTAATTCAGACGGAATAGTTTTTGTTGCAGATCCAGGTAATCATAGAATTCAAAAATTTACTACTGATGGAGAATTTTTATCAGCATTTGGTATCTTTGGCACCACTGATGGAAAATTAAAAACACCTATTCAACTTGCATTTCATGAAGATTCAGTTTATGTTGCAGATCCAGGCAATCTAAAAATTGAAAAATATACTGATGATGGAGTTTTTCTAAAATCATTTGATCAACGCTTTGGTGGTTCAAACATAAGTCCATCTGACATAGTTATTGATTCAGATGGCGATATTTACGTAACAGATTTGTTCAAGCATAGAATAGTTAAAATTAGCTCTGAAGCTAGGACACTAAAAACATTCGGGCATGCTGGCAATGAAAAAAATCAATTCCTCGAACCAACTGGTATTGCTATCGATGCAAAAGGATATCTCTTGGTTGTAGACTCTGTCAAAAACAGAATAGTAAAATTTGAAACACCAATTTCAAAACAAATTGAAGAAGCATTAACTGCACAACAAGTTGAAAAATTAAAAGAATTATCATACACAGAAGAATCTGAAAACACAGACATAGAACCAGTTGATCAAACAACAGAAACTACTGAAGAATCAACTGAACCTGAACAACAATTTGTCCATGATACGACAAAACCCCTTTTGCAAGTGCCAAATGATTTGGTTATAGAATCAACTGGTAGTTTCACACAAGTTGATATTGGTGAGGCAATGGCTATGGATGATAATGGTATTAGATTGTTAATCAATAACTCACCGGAATCATTCTCATTAGGCACATATCAGATAATATGGACCGCAGTTGATAATAGTGGCAATTCTGCCTTTGCCATACAGGAAATACACGTGGTTGATACTATACCACCCGTAATCTCACAAATTCAAGATAAAACTCTCGAAGCGGCCGCACCAATAGAAAATATCGTTAACTTACAAACACCAACCGCAACCGATGTATCTGGCGTGGTTTCTATTATTAGCGACACTCCTGAATTCTTTCCAATTGGTGAAACTATAGTTACATGGACTGCAACTGATGTAGCAGGAAATGAGTCAAGTATAGAGCAAAGAGTAACTATAGTTGATACCACA